>Ga0214472_10005593_pt1 | contig 13212 bp, 9 predicted proteins | sample RVTome_6_FD_207662 | JGI IMG/M metagenome (GOLD analysis project Ga0214472, IMG submission 207662) | Soil microbial communities from uranium-contaminated site in the Upper Colorado River Basin, Wyoming, United States - RVT140D175 | ecosystem: Environmental > Terrestrial > Soil > Contaminated >... | reverse complement strand
TGATGACATGTATATATGATACTTTCATCGCCTTTTCATGTCGAGCCGCGATCTCCGTGGCGAGACACGTCGGTTCGGCAACCGGCCGCCCCGGCCGCCGCTCGACGCCGCGACCGCATTCTGCAGCCCGTATGCCTCGCGCAGCCAGTCCGTGATTGGCGGCTCCACCTCGTCGCGGTGCGTGATGCGAATGAGGTGGGCGCTGCCCAGGACAACTACGCAGAGTGGCTGCCGGACTCGACGCGCGTCGTCGTCAGTTCCCGGGCCGACGCGTCCAACAACGGCAATCTGCATGTCTACCGCGCCGACGGGACCGGGACCGGCGAGCGACTGACCGAGGCCCCTGCCCTTCACGTCCCCAACGCGGTGTCTCCCGACGGCCGGTTCGTCATCTTCCGCAGCCCGGTCCCTGGCCGGGGGGAGGACTTGTTCACCGTCTCCCTCGAGACCGACCACGCGGTCACCACGCTCCTGTCCACCGAACACACGGAGACCAACGCCGCCATCTCGCCGAACGGGCGCTGGATGGCCTACCAGGCAAACCTGTCCGGGCGCGAGGAGATCTTCGTCCGGCCGTTCCCCGACGCCGAGAGCGGCGGGCAGTGGCAGTTGTCGCAGGCCGGGGGAGTCAAACCTGTGTGGAGCCGTGACGGCCGCGAGGTGTTCTACGCTGGTGCCGACGGCCAGTTCATGGTCGTCCCGGTTCAGAGTGGCGACGCGTTCGTGGCCGGCAGGCCCGCGGCACTTTTCGACGCCTCGGCGTACTACTTCGGTGCTCCAGGCCGGAATCACGACGTCTCGCGCGACGGCAAGAGGTTCGTGATGATCAAGCCGCTGGCGTTAGAGACCTCGGCCTCGCCCATCACGATCGTCGTCAACTGGTTCGAAGAGCTGAAGAAGATTCGATGATCGCCCGGCGCACCACGAGGTGCGCTTCCGGCACCGGCCCTGCGACCAGGCGGAATATTCCCCGCCGCCGCCGGGTCGCCGCTGCGGCCGCGGGCGGGTTTTGGCTGCATTCCTGGGAATCTCGATAGATGTTGCCGGGCACGGCGATTGCAGTAGAGTCGGGGTGATGGTCCGCAAGACCTTGATCGGGGCCGGCCTCGCGCTGGTGCTTTTCCACGCGTGGCTGCTCGTCAGCCAGTTGTGGGACGGGCAACTGGCCGATCTGGCGCTCCTGTCGCGGTGGGTGGTGGCCGGCGGCCTCTCGTGGGCGCTCGTCCACCTGCGGCGGCGCGGCCACTCGATCCTCGCCGGCCGCCGCGCCATTGCCGTCTGGCTCCTCGCCGCGCTCCTGCACGGCCCGGCCGTTGCCGAGCGCCTCGGCGTGCTCAGCGCGCCGGCCGTGCCGGAAGTCGTGGCGACGCTCTCGCAGGTCGCGCTCGGCGTCCTCGTCGCGGGCGCGCTGTTTCTCGCAGGCCTGCTGCCGGCCGTCGGGCGGCCGGCACTGTCGCTCCTGAATGCGCCTGGCTGCGGGCGCGCGCGCATCGGCGCGCTCCCGCCGGACGCCTACCTCTGTTTCGCCCCGCGCCCGCCGCCCGTCGCGTAGCCGACCCGCATTTCCTCAACTGGGTTTCCGGTCATCACGGGGTGCAGATCTTCGCGATCTGCAAGGAGTCGCCATGCGAACCAAGGTTCTGCGGGCGGGCCTGTCGGCCCTCCTGCTCGTTATTCTCGTCTCTTCTCCGGCCCTTGCGGGCGATCTCGCGGGCCGCGTGACCGACCGGTCCGGCGGCGTGCTGCCCGGCGCAGTCGTCACACTGCTCAACATCGTCAACAACCAGGAGCTTGCGACCACGGCCGACGGCCAGGGGCGCTATGCGTTCACCGCGCTCGCCGCCGGCACGTACGTGGTCTCCGTGATATCCCCGGGCTTCTCCGAGGCGGTGCGGTCGATCGTGATCCCGGACAGCTCGGCGGGACTCGCCGCGGACTTCACGCTCGACCTCGGCACGCTGCGCTCGGAGGTGACGGTGACGGCCGCCCGGGGCGCCCGCGACGTCAAGATGGTGCCGTTGCGCGTTGACACGATGTCCGGCGAGGCGCTGCGGTCGCTCGCGCCGATCAGCACCGGCCAGGCGCTCGCCGAAGCTCCCGGCGTGACGGTCGTCGGCGCGGGGCCGTTTCAAGTCCGGCCGCGGCTGCGAGGTCTCGACTCGACGCGCGTGCTCGTGCTCGTCAACGGCGAGCGGCTGAACAACGCCCGAACGGCCACCGATCGCGCGGGCATCGAGGTCGGCCTGATTGACGTCTCGTCGATCGAGGCCGTGGAGGTGCTCGGCGGCGCCGGCTCGGTGCTCTACGGCACGGACGCGCTCGCGGGCACGATCAACATCATCACGAACCGGCCGCGGTTCTCCGACGCGCTCCGCTTCTCGATGGGCTTCGACGGGCTCTACAGCTCGAACGAGGACGGCCGGCGCGGCGCGGTCCGCTTGGGCGCCTCGAGCTCCCGGTGGGCGGTGAGCTACGTCGGCGGCACCGAGCGCTACGGCGACTACCGAGCGGGGCGCAACTTCCGCGAGGACACCAGCCCGCTCCATGCCGACGGCACGCTCGCGCAGGCCGACACGATCGACGACGCGTTCGGGTTCCGGTTCGGCGCGTTCCCGGAACCCTTCAACGCGCCGTTCGCGCGCACCAGCGCGCTCGTGCCGCAGTCGCGGATGGACGGGTCGTCGGCCGACCTGGCGGGCACCGTGCTCGTCACGCCCAATCAGGAGCTGCAGGTCCGCTATCAGCGCCGGCGCGCCGACGCCGTCGGGTTCCCGGACTTCGCCGAGCCGTTCTTCTTCCAGAGCATCACGCTGCCGTGGAGCCGGCTCGACAAGACGTCGGCCCGCTACACCGTGCGGGATCTGACGCCCTGGCTCCGGCAGGTGAGCGCCTCCGCGTACTTCCAGCGGCAGGACCGGCTGTTGCGGAACAGGTTCCCAGTGCAGTTCCCGGTGCCGAGCCCCCGGTTCTTCCCGATCAACGTCTTCCGGCTCGATATCGAGAGCAACACGCGCCAACTGGTAAGCACCCCCGGCTTCGAGCTGCAGGCGAACCTGCAGGTGCGGCCGGACAACGTGCTCACGGCCGGCATGTCCTTCTTCCGCGATCGCAGCGCGGACGAGCGGACGACCATCACGCAGATGTCGACGATTGGCAGTGTCGGGCTCGGCCCGTTCGGGCCGGCGCCGACGGTGTTCGACACACCCGTGCCGATCGGCCCGCCGGTCGTCGAGCATCCGGTGCGCGTGCCGAACAGCACGTTTCGCGACGTCGCGTTCTTCGTCGCCGACGAATGGGACCTGAACCCCGTCGTGCGGCTCTCGGCGGGCCTGCGCCTCGACGCGTATCGCGTGTCGACCGCGGCCTCTCCCGGATACGACATCGCGGGGCTCGTGTCGGGCGCGACGCCCGCCATCGATCCCGCGACGCTGCCCGACGTCCTCGGCGATCGGATCGGCCGGACGGCGATCACGGGCGAGGCCGGCGTCGTGCTCTGGTCCGCGGAGCCCGTGAGCCTGTTCGCCCACTACGTGCGCAGCTACCGGCATCCGAATCTCGAGGAGCTGCTCTTCTCCGGCCCCGCCACCGCCGGCAACATCGTGCCGAACGTGCAGGTCGAGCCGGAGACCGGACACAACGTCGACGTGGGCGCGCGGTTCCGGACGGCGCATCTCTCCGGATCGGCGTCGTACTTCCACAACCTCTACGACGGTTTCATCTCGACGGAAATCGTCGCGGCCTCGCCGGCGGGATCGATCTCGCAGGCGGTCAACCTTGCGAAGGTGCGCATCCAGGGGATCGAGGCGCAGGTGCACGCGCCGGTCGTAGCCGGCGGGCTGAACTGGCTGCCGCAGGTCGCCTGGTCCTGGACGCGCGGCACCGTGCTCGAGGGCATGAGCCCGCTCGGCGGCGCCTCGCTCGATGGCGCGCCGCAGGACAACATCACGCCGAGTAAGATCGTCGCCGGCCTGCGCGTGAGCGATCGCGGCGAGCGCTGCTGGGCTGACTACAGCGTGCGCGCCCAGAGCCGCGTCAGCCGCATCTCGCCGCTCTTGAGCGAGTCGCCCTTCCTCATCGCGCAGGACCTGCTCTCGCTCGACGGCTTCGCCGTGCAGCGCGTCGCGGTCGGCTACAACTGGCGCGCGGGCGGCGACCGGCTGGGACTCACCGTCGCGATCGACAACCTCGCCGACCGCTACTACCGCGAGCACTTCCAGTTCGCGCCGGCGCGCGGACGGTCCTTCTCCGTGGCGGTGACCGTGGGAGGGTCGCGCTAGCGGTGCCTTCCCTCGTCCATTACCTGCCGATCCTCACGACGGTCCTGTCGGCGCTGTTTGCCGCGTCGCTGTTCCGGAGGTGGGCGGCCAGGCGGTCAACTCACCTGCTGTGGTGGGCGGTCGGGATCACGACCTACGGCCTCGGCACCGCCCTCGAGAGCGCCATCACGCTCCAGGGCAACAGCGTCGGGCTGACCAAGGCGTGGTACATCGCGGGAGCCCTGCTCGGCGGGTATCCGCTCGCGCAGGGCTCCCTCTATCTGTCCTGGCCCCGGCCGGTGGCGAACCGGCTGACGGCGGTAAGCCTGGCGTTCGTCGTCGCGGCCTCGGTGCTCGTCGTGCTGTCGCCGGTGAACCTCGCGGCCCTCGAGCCGCACCGGCCGTCGGGTGCCGTGCTCGGCTGGCAGTGGGTGCGGCTGCTCACGCCGGTCGTCAACACGTACGCGGTGTTCTTCCTGATCGGCGGCGCCATCGTCAGTGCCTGGCGGCATTATCACCACGGGGGCCACCAGTTCCGCGCGGCCGGCAACGGGCTCATCGCGCTTGGCGCCATGCTGCCAGGCGTCGGTGGCGCGTTTGCCAAGGCCGGTCTCGTCGAGGCGCTCTACGTGGGCGAGTGCGTCGGCTTGATGGTGATCTGGCTTGGGGATCGTGTGTGCGCCAGGGAAGGCGCCGCCCTTCCCGTTTCAGGATTAGGCGCGAGACCTCCCGGGTGAGCTTCGGCATTGAAGATCTGGCGATCTGGGATTGAAGATTGATTGAAGATCTGAGGATTGCGGGATCTGGCGATTGAGGGCTCCCAATCCCCAATGAGTCAATCCCGCAATCTCGCAATCAATCTTCAACCTCAGATCGCCAGATCTTCAATGTAATCGATAGCGCCCAGCCTCTACACTACCCCTGTGACTGCTGGCGTCTGGATCGGCATTGCCGTGCTGATCCTGTTCAACGCGCTGTACGTGGCCGCCGAGTTCGGCGCGGTCGGCGTGAGGCGCAGCCGCGTGAGGCGGATGGCCGAGGACGGGCACCGCGGCGCGCGCCGGCTCCTGCCGTACGTGGAGGACACCGACTCGCTCGACCACTACGTCGGCGCGTCCCAGATCGGCATCACGGTCTCGAGCCTCGGCCTGGGCGCCTTCGCGCAGGCGACGCTGACCATCGCCCTGGCGCCCGCGGCAGGCCGCTGGCTTGACCTCGATCCGGAAACGGCTCTGGCCGCCGCGTCGCTCGCCGTGCTGCTCGTGCTAACGTCGGTTCAGTTGATCGTCGGCGAGCTCGTTCCGAAGGCCATCGCCCTCCAGTACCCGACGCAGACGGCGCTCGTCACCGTCCGGCCGATGCAGTGGTCCCTGTGGATCTTCCGGCCGTTGCTCACCCTGCTGAACGGATCCGCCACGTTGATCTCGCGCGCCTTCGGTGTCGTCGGCCACGGGCATCGCCACCTGCACTCTCCGGAAGAAATAGATCTGCTCATCGCGGAGAGCCGTGACGGCGGCCTGCTCGAGCCCGAGGAACAGCAGCGCCTGCACCGCGCCCTCCGGCTGAGTCTGAAGCCCGCGCGCGATCTGATGGTCCCGCTCGCGCGGCTCACGACGCTCGACGTGGAAGCCGCCTGGGACGACGTCGTCGCGACGGTCGCCGCGAGCCCGTTCAGCCGAATCCCCGTGTACCGGGACTCACCCGATCAGCTGATCGGGACGCTGCGCGTGAAGGATCTCGTCGAGCGGTACGTCGCGAAGGGCCGGGCGCCGCTCGCCGAGTTGATGCGGCCCGTCGTGCGCATTCCCGAGGATCTCGCCGCCGATCGGATCATCCAGCTCCTGCGGGAGCGCCGGACCCATCAGGCGGTTGTCGTCGACGTAGCCGATCGATCGGTGGGCCTCGTGACCATCCAGGACGTGCTCGGCGCGATGCTCGACGCCGACGCGCCGGCGGCCGCCGAGGCGGGACGCGCATGATCGAGCTCGCCGTCATTCTGGGCATCAGCCTGGCCCTCGTCGTGCTCAACGGCCTGTTCGTCGCCGGCGAGTTCGCCCTGATTGCCTCGTCGCGCACCTCGCTCGAGCACCGCGCCGCCTCCGGCGACCGGTCCGCGCGGCGCCTGCTCATGACGCTGTCCTCGTCCAGGGCCCAGGACCGATACATCGCCACCGCTCAACTGGGCATCACGCTCGCCAGCCTCGGCCTTGGCATGTACGGCGAGCACGCCCTTGCCGAGCTGATCGAACCGCAGCTTGGCGTGCTCTCTGCCGGCGCCCGGGCGGCGATCGCCGGCACGGTCTCGCTCGGCCTGTTGACCGTCGCCCACATCGTGATCGGCGAGATGGTCCCCAAGACGGTGGCGCTGCAGCAACCGGACCGCGTGGCGCGGCTGACTCATTGGCCGATGCGGGCGACGCTCGTTCTGCTCTATCCGCTGGTCGCGCTGTCCAACGGCATCGCGCTCGCGTGCCTCCGTCTGCTGGGCATTCACCGCGCGGAGAACCAGCGGGAGAGCATCTACACGCCCGGGGAATTGCAGCTGATCGTGCAGGAAAGCGCGCAGGGCGGCGTCCTCCGGGCCGATTCCGGCCGCATCCTCCGGGAGCTGTTCGAGTTCGGCGACCTCACCGCCAGCCAGGCCATGGTGCCCCGCGTGCAGATCGTCGGCATCCCCGTCGGGGCCACGCCCGCCCGGATTCGCGAGACCCTGTCCCGGTCGCTCCACACCCGCTACGCGGTATATGATGGCGACCTCGACCACATCGTCGGCATGCTGCACGTCAAGGACCTGCTGCGCAGGCTCCTGCTGGACGAAGGCGTGACGGCGACTGACGTGCGGCGAATCCCGGTCGTGCCCGAAACCGCGACCCTTGACTCCGTGCTGGCAACCATGCAACGGACCCACGCGCATCTGGCCCTCGTCATCGACGAGCACGGGGGCACTGCGGGCCTGATCGGTCTCGAGGATCTCTTCGAAGAGGTCGTCGGTGAGATCGACGAGGGCGTGCCGGCGCGGCCGGCGCTCGTGCCGCAGGCCGACGGCGCGGTGCGCGCCGCCGGCACGCTGCGCCTTGACGAGCTCGGTCAGCACTTCCATCTCGATCTCGAGCATGAGGAGGTCGAGAGCGTCAGTGGACTCGTCCTCGCGCGGCTCGGCCGGCCCCCGATCGTCGGCGACACCGTCCGCCACGGGCGGCTCGAGGTCGAGGTCCTGGCCATCTCGGGGCGCGGCGTCCGCGAAGCGCGGGCCCGTTTGATCGCGGAGGATCCGGATGCCTGACCCGCCGCGGCGACGCCGGCCTCATGCCGGCCCCTCCCGGGCCGCCGCGTGCTGCCTCGTCGCGGCCGCCGTCGCGCTCGTCGTGGCCGGCACGACGGCGCAGCGTCCCGCGCTCGAATCCGGGCTCGACCTGACATCGCTCGACCCGTCCGTCCGGCCGCAGGACGACTTGTACGCGCACGTCAACGGCGGGTGGCTTGCGCGAACCGGGATCCCGGCCGACCGTGTCCTGTTCGCGGCAGCCAACGTGCTCGAAGAGGAGGTCGCGCGCGACCTGCGGGCGATCATCGAGGAGGTGGCGGCGATTCCGAACCCGGAGAAGGGCTCGCCCGAACAGCAGATTGCCGACCTCTACCGCAGCCTCACCGACGAGGCCTGGATAGAGGCCCTCGGCTTCACGCCGATTCAGGAGGGCCTGGCGCGGATCTTCGCCATCGACGACACGAGCGGAATCGCGGCCGAGGCCGGCCTCCTCGCGTCTCTCGGAAGCGGGGGGCCGTTCGGGGCGCAGTTGGCCTACGACCCGGCCAACCCGAGGATTCCGGCGGTCAGCCTGTCGCAGAGCGGCATCATGCTGCCCGATCGCGACTACTACCTGGTCGATGACACCAGGTACATCGCGGCGCGCGCGGCGTACGAACAGTACCTCGGGCGCATCTTCACGCTCGTCGGCCGGCCCCGGCCGGTCGAGGACGCCGCCGCGCTCGTGGCCCTCGAGGCAAAGCTGGCGGAGGCCCAGTGGACGCGCGCCGACAGCCGGGACCCGATCAAGACCGACAACCACTTCACGCTGGACCAGATGCGGAAGGAGATGCCGGGCTTCGACTGGCGGGCCTGGGCGAAGCCGCAGGGTATCGACAAGATCCGGACGTTGACGATCGCCCAGCCGTCCTTCTTCAAGCGGTTTGCGGAACTGATGCAGAGCGAACCGCTCGACGCCTGGAAGGCCTGGCTGGCCGCGCGCTACATCACGGCGTCGGCGCCGTTCCTCAGCAACGACTTCGCCATGGCGAGGTTCGACTTTTTCGGCGCGTGGCTGACCGGCCAGGTGGAGCCGATCGAACGATGGAAGCGGGGCGTGTCACTCGTCAGCGGCTACCTCGGCGACGCGCTCGGCCGCCTGTACGTCGAGCGTCACTTCCCGGCCTCGTCCAAGGCCCGGGTTGAGAAGATCGTCGACAACATCCTGAGCGCCTATCGGCGGGCCATCCTCCGGCTCGACTGGATGTCGACACCGACCAAGGACGAGGCGCTGCTCAAGCTGTCCACGTTGACGTCCAAGGTGGGATACCCGGAACGCTGGCGGAGCTTCCGCGGTCTCGAGATCCGCCGCGACGACCTCATCGGCAACATCGAACGCGCGAAACAGTTCGAAACCAGTTTTCGTGCGCGCTGGATGAGCCGTGCCAACGCGCAGAGCGGCTGGCTGATGACGCCGCAGACCGTCAACGCCTACTACAGTCCGCTGCGGCACGAGATCGTGTTCCCGGCCGCGATGCTGCAGCCACCCTACTTCAACGCCGACGCTGACGACGCCGTCAACTACGGCGCGATCGGGGCGGTCATCGGCCACGAGATCGGCCACTCGCTCGACGACCAGGGCCGCCACTTCGACGGATCCGGCCAGTTGCGGGACTGGTGGACGCCGGCCGACGACCTCGAGTACCGGCGCCGCACCGCGCCGCTCGTCGAGCAGGCAAACGCGGACAGTCCGCTCGACGGCGTGTTCCTGAACGGCGCGCTCACGCTCGGCGAGAACTTCGGCGACCTCGGCGGCCTCACGATCGCCTATCGCGCCTGGCAGCTTTCGCTCAATGGCCGGCCGGCCCAGGTCATCGACGGCTACACCGGCGACCAGCGCTTCTTCATGGGATGGGCGCAGATGTGGCGTGGCAAGATCCGCGACGAGTACCTGCCCCAGTTCGTCCTGTCCAGCCCCCACGCGCCTGGCCGATTCCGGACGAACCTGCCCGTCAGCAACATGCCCGAGTTTTACGCCGCCTTTGATGTCAAGCCCGGCGATGGCCTGTACAGGCCCGCCGAACGCCGGGTCCGCATCTGGTAACGCCCGGTCCCGCCCAGCGACGAACCCCGCGATCGGGCACACTAATAAGGAGGAGGTACTCCGCATGCGCCCTCGCTCCCTGACCGTCCTCACCGGGATGGTCGCGGCCGTCGCCGCCGTGGCGTTCGTCACGGCGAGTCAGTCGACGCTGAAGTCGGGGCTCGATCCCCGTTCGTTCGACACCTCGGTTCGCCCGCAGGACGATCTGTTCCGCCACGTGAACGGCGGATGGCTCGCGAAGACGGAGATCCCGGCCGAGCGCGCCGTGTACGGGACGTTCGTCGAGCTGTCGGATCGCGTCGAGGCCAATCTTTACGCGCTCATCGAGGAGCTCTCAGGCGACCGCAACAAGCAGCCGGGCAGCACGGCTCAGCAGGTGGGCGATCTGTTCGCCGCTTTCGTGGACGAGCCGAGGCTCGATGCGCTCGGCGCCGCGCCGCTCGAGCCACGGCTGCGGGAGATCGACGCGCTTCAGACGACGCGGGCCCTGGCCGAGCTCGTCGGGCGCTGGTCGATGATCGGACTGCCGGGGCCGGTCGGCGGGTTCATCGAGGCCGACGCGGGCGATCCGAATCGGGTCGTCCTCTACCTCGTCCAGGGCGGCACGGCGCTGCCGGACCGGGACTACTACCTCGAAGACAACCCGAAGTTCGCCGAGGTCAGGCAACAGTACGTCGCGTACCTCACCACGATCTTCACGCTGGCGCGTCGGCCCCAGCCCGATGCCGACGCGCGCGCGGTGCTGGCGCTCGAGACCGAGCTCGCGCGGGCCCAATGGACCCAGGTCGAAAGCCGCGACGCGGTGAAGACGTACAACAAGATGCCGCTGGCCTCGCTCGACACCGACATGCCGGGGTTCGACTGGGCCGTCTGGGCGAGGGCGCAGCACCTCGACACCGACGACGTGGTCGTGGCCCAGCCGTCCTTCTTCAGGGCGTTCGCCGCGATGGTGCCGGCGACTCCGCTCACGACGTGGAAGGCGTGGCTGGCGGCGCAGCTCATCACGCTGCACGCGCCGCTCGTCGCCGAGCCCTTCGACGAGGCGTCGTTCGAGTTCTTCGGCAGGGCGTTGAGCGGCCAGCAGGTCCGCCGGCCGCGCTGGAAGCGCGGCGTTCAGCTCGTCAACGGGTCGATGGGCGAAGCGCTCGGCCAGCTCTACGTCGAGCGGCACTTCCCCGCGGCCGCCAAGGCGAGCATGGAGCGGATGATTGGCCATCTCGTCGAGGCCTACCGGCTGTCGATCGGCGAGCTCGAGTGGATGACGCCCGCCACCCGGACCCAGGCGCTGGCGAAGCTGGCGAAGTTCAACCCCAAGATCGGCTACCCGCCAAAGTGGCGCGACTACAGCGCGTTGAGGGTTGAGACAGCGGATCTGGTCGGCAGTGTCGAACGCGCGAATGCCGTCGAACACGTCTATCAGGTGGGCAAGCTCGGCCGGCCGGTCGATCGCGACGAGTGGCTGATGACGCCGCAGACCATCAACGCCTACTACAACCCGGTGAAGAACGAGATCGTCTTCCCGGCCGCGATCCTGCAGCCGCCCTTCTTCGACGTCGGGGCCGACGACGCCGTCAACTACGGCGCCATCGGAGCGGTCATCGGCCACGAAATCGGCCACGGGTTCGACGACCAGGGCCGGCGCTTCGACGGCGACGGCAAACTGCGCGACTGGTGGACGCCCGAGGACGAAGCCGAGTTCCAGAAACGCGCCAGGATCCTCGTCGATCAATTCGCCGCCTACAGCCCCGTTCCCGGCATGCACGTCAACGGGGAGCTGACGCTCGGCGAGAACATCGGCGACCTTGGCGGGCTCTCGATCGCGCACCGCGCCTGGAAGCTCTCGCTCGCCGGCCGGCCGTCGCCTGTCATCGACGGGCTGACCGGCGACCAGCGCTTCTTCATGGGCTGGGTGCAGGCGTGGCGCCTCAAAGCCCGCGAGGAATACTTGCGGCAGCAACTGCTCGCCGACCCGCACGCGCCCGCCGAGTTTCGCGCGAACGGGCCGCTCGTCAACATCCCCGCCTTCTACGAAGCCTTCGGCGTCAAGGCCGGTGACAAGCTGTACAAAGCGCCCGGCGAAAGGGTGAAGATCTGGTGAGGCTCCTCAAACGCCTTGTCAAGTGGCTGGCCGCGTCGGTGGTGCTCGTCATCGTGACGGTCGGGGTCCTGTACGCGTTCTTCGACCTGCGGCTGGTCGTTGACAGCGAGGGCTTTCATCTCCGCTTCGTGAAGACCGCGGACGATCTGGCCAGGGAGATTGCGGAGCATCGCGCGGCACAGCGCGCCGAAGCGCCCGCGCCGGCGGCGCCAGAACCGGCCGAGCCCGTCCGAGCGCCGTCCGCCGGCGCCCCGGCGGTCGAGCCCGAGGCGGCTCCCGGGCCTGAGCCCGTCTCCTGGAGCAGCTTTCGCGGACCCCGCCGCGACGGCCGCTACATCGAGCGGCCGATCGTCACCGCGTGGCCGGCGAGCGGGTTCACTCCCATGTGGAAACAGCCTGTTGGCGCCGGCTACGCGTCCTTTGCCGTGGCGCGCGGGCGCGCGTTCACGATCGAGCAGCGCGGCCGGCAGGAGGTCGTGGCCGCTTACGACGTCGAGACCGGCCGCGAGCTCTGGGCCGACGCGTGGGACGCCTACTTCAGCGAGCTGATGGGCGGCGATGGCCCGCGCGCCACGCCGGCCTGGGCCGACGGGTTCGTGTACGCGCTCGGCGCCGCCGGGGAGCTGCGCTGCCTGGATGGCGACACGGGTCACGTCGTCTGGCGGACGAACATCCTCGCCGATCACGGTGCGCCGAATCTTCAGTGGGGCATGGCCGCCTCTCCGCTCGTCGTCGGTGACGTCGTCGTGGTGCTGCCGGGCGGACCGGACGGGCACTCGGTCGCGGCGTACGATCGCCGGACCGGCGCCCAGGCCTGGTCGGCCCTCGACGACAAACAGGCGTACGCCGCACCCATGCTCGCGACGATCGGCGGCGTCAGACAGATTGTCGTCTTCAGCGCGACGCGGATTCTCGGCCTCGCGCCTGACGGCTCGCGCGTGCTCTGGGAGCACGCGTGGCCGACGTTTTCCGACATCAACGCCGCCCAGCCGGTCGTCGTCTCGGAGAACCGGATCTTCGTCTCGTCCGGCTACGGCGTGGGCGCGGCGGTGCTCGAGCTCGTGCCCGACGGCGATCGGTTCCGCGTGCGCGAGGTCTGGCGCAACATCCGGATGAAGAACCAGTTCTCGGGCTCGGTTTATCACAACGGGTTCATCTACGGGCTCGACGAGGCGATCCTCGCGTGCGTCGATGCCGCGACCGGCGAGCTCAGGTGGAAGGGCGGCCGGTACGGATTCGGGCAGGTCGCGCTGGCGGGCGATCACCTCATCGTGCTCACCGAGGACGGCGACCTCGCGCTCGTGCGCGCGACGCCCGAACGCCACGAGGAGATCGCCCGCGTCCCGGCCCTGGACGGCAAGACCTGGAACTACCCGGCGTTCTCCGACGGGCGCCTCCTCGTGCGCAACCTGCAGGAGATGGCGGCGTTCGACCTGCGGCGCGAGCGGTGAGCCGGGCTTGACCTCCGAATCGTTCCGGGGTTTAGCCTGAGCAGCAGGCCAACAGGAGA
>Ga0214472_10005592_pt1 | contig 13213 bp, 13 predicted proteins | sample RVTome_6_FD_207662 | JGI IMG/M metagenome (GOLD analysis project Ga0214472, IMG submission 207662) | Soil microbial communities from uranium-contaminated site in the Upper Colorado River Basin, Wyoming, United States - RVT140D175 | ecosystem: Environmental > Terrestrial > Soil > Contaminated >... | reverse complement strand
CACGCGGTGGAACTCCATGTCCGTGTGGCTCTCGCCTACGAACACGAGCTTCACGCCGTCGAGCCGGGCGGCGAGCTCGGGCGGCGTGATGACGTCGCCGCGAGCGGCGTCGGTGATGCCGTCCAGCGTCAGTGAAACCTCGCGGCCGCTGCGGGCCGGGTCGCCGATCGGGAGATTGAGCGCGCTCTCGTCGGCGCGCGCGGCGGAAACGGCGCCCGTCAGCAGGAGAGCGGCCGCGAGGGGGAATCTGGTCACTGAGGCACCTCGAAGAAGGGCGTGGGGCGCAGGGCGCGCCACGCCGCAGACTACCAGACTCCGCAGGAGCAGGGTTCCTCGAGGGCCGCCCGAGCGAGTGTGGCGCGCGTCGGCCGTGCTCGGCGCGTACTCCGCCTCGGGGGAGCGCGGCCAAGGCCTCCGGCAGGACCTTGATGGCTACCTCACGGCCGAGCCGCGGGTCGCGCCGATGCCGTGTGAGGCCAAGGCCCCACGAACTCGAAATCCAGGAACCGCCGGATCCGCTGGAAATCTCGGTGGTTGTCGGTCACGAGCACACAGCCGGCTTCGCGACACGACAGCGCCAACAGCACGTCGTTGGCGAACGCCTTGGACATCCGCGCGAGCTCCAGCCCTTCCTTGCGGGCCATCTCGGCCAGCACGTCGCCGGACCTGTGCCACGCGGTCGCCGACGGTGTGATCGTCCGATTGGCGCGCTCATAGACCCTGAGCACATGGCGATCCAGCGCCCGCAAGTCCCGGGGACGGCGAATCCCTGCTCGCAGCTCCTGGGCGACCACGACGCTCAGGTACTCGAACGGAGCAAAGATGCGATGGAACTGCGGAGGGCCTCGTTGGCGACGCGCTCGCGAAAGGCCGAAATGAACAACTGGGTGTCGAGGACGTACTTCCGAGACCGTCGCCTCACGGCTCGAGGTCTGGCGACGCTATCTCGACGCCGAGCATGGACCTGGTGCCTTCGACGAGATCGCGCTGGAACACCACAAGTTCGAGCGCACGCTCGATGGTTTCGGTCGCGGTGGCAGCGCCAAGCGCCCGCCTTGCCGCCTTCAGCTTGGCGAGCGGAAGGCGATAGGTTCGGGGGACCCTGCGATCCCGAGGCGCCCTGCGATTTCGGCTCGATGTCGTCGACACGCGTCGAGTGTATTGACAGCGGCACGAGGCTGTCAATACAGTTCCGGAGCGTGAGCGGTGAAGGCGCCGACCGGCAGCTCGGCGTGGCCGCGCGTCCAGCTGAGCTCGGCGCGACCCCGCCGTCCGTTTCTACGCCCCGGCTCGGTCGGTGAGCCTACGACAACCGCCGCAGCTTCGGGCCCCGGCCGAAGAGCGCGTCGAACGTGACGGCTTCGCGGCAGCCGTTGGCAAAGCCAACCTGCGCCATCAGGTGGTCGGCGAATCCTCCACGGCCGCCCTTGCGTGTCGCGTCGATCGCCGCCTGCGCGACCTGCGGCGACTCGGTCGTGACGCCCCGGGTGTGCAGGAGGCTTTCGAGGGTCTTGAGGATCCGCTCGCGCTCCCAACGGGCGGCGCGCAACACCCAGGAGAGCTCCGCGAGAACGACGAGCGGCACGAACACGCCGTGCTTGCTGCGCGCGGAGGCTAGCGCCTGACGTGCGCGGGGCGACTGCCCTGGATCGTCGCCAAGAAAAGCCCGCGCCCAGATGTTCGTGTCGGCGACGATCACCATCGCCTCCGCGCCTTGGCCGCGTCCATGTCGGCCGGGGCCAGAGCGCGCTTGGGCCGCGTGGCCCCGTCGGCGATCGCCCACAGGTCTTCGAGCTCGTGGAGCACTGGCTCGCCCTGCAAGCGTCCATGAACGTCCAGTTGGAAGCGGATCCGGCTTCCCCGCCGCAGGCCCATCCGCTCGCGCAACCTCTTCGGGAGCGTGATTTGGCCCTTGGACGTTACCGTGGCTTCGAGAGCGGCATGCTGTCGCATCTTCGACTCCTCCTTACAGAATACACCATTTCGCCTTACTATGGCCCCTGGACGCGGACCCGCTTCGCGCGCCCGCCCGAGTCACGTGGGGTAACATCCCGCCCGCCGTCACTTCCCCACGACCGGAGGCTGTTCATGACCCGTTCCCGATCCGCCCACACCCTGACCGCCGCCAGCCTGGCCGTCGCGACGTCCGCCGGCTGGGCGATGGCCGCCGAGAAGGCGAAGGCCGCACCGGCCGTACCCCCGCCTTCGGCCGAAGCCAAGCTCATCGAGGGTCTGACCTGGCGCTCGATCGGCCCGTATCGCGGCGGCCGCGTGACGGCCGTCGCCGGAGTTAAAGGCGAGCCCCAGGTCTACTACATGGGCGCGACCGGCGGCGGGGTCTGGAAGACGACGAACGGCGGCATGAGCTGGTCCCCGCTGAGCGACGGCCAACTCAAGACCGGCTCGGTCGGCGCGCTCGCCGTGGCGCCGTCCGACCCGAACGTCGTGTACGCGGGCATGGGCGAGAGCTGCATCCGCGGCAACGTCTCGCACGGCGACGGCGTCTACCGCACGACCGACGCCGGCAAGACCTGGACCCACGTGGGCCTGCGCGAGACGATGCAGATCGGCCGGATCCGCGTCCACCCGCAGGATCCGGACGTGGTCTACGTCGCGGCGCTCGGCCATAGCTTCGGCCCGAACGCCGAGCGCGGCGTCTTCCGCTCGAAGGACGGCGGCAAGAGCTGGTCGAAGGTGCTGTTCGTGTCCGACGAGACGGGCGCCGTCGACCTCGCGATGGACGCCGCCAACCCGCGCGTGCTGTACGCGGCGTTCTGGCAGGCGCAGCGCACGCCCTGGAGCCTCGACAGCGGCGGCCCCGAGAGCGCCCTCTACAAGACCACCGACGGCGGCGACAGCTGGAAGAAGCTCGACGGCAAGGGCCTGCCGAAGGGCCCCTGGGGCCGCATCGGCGTGAGCGTCTCGCCCGCGCGGCCCGAGCGCGTCTTCGCCGTGATCGAGGCCGAGGAGGGCGGCGTCTTCCGCTCCGACGACGCGGGCGCGACGTGGCAGAGGACGAACGCGGACCGCAGGCTCCGGCAGCGCGCGTGGTACTACACCCACGTCTACGCCGACCCGAAGGAGCCCGACACCGTCTACGTGCTCAACGTCCAGTTCTTCCGCTCCAAGGACGGCGGCAAGACCTTCCAGACGATCCGCGTGCCCCACGGCGACAACCACGACCTCTGGATCGCGCCCGAGGACCCGCGGCGGATGGTCGAGGGCAACGACGGCGGCGCGACGGTGAGCTTCGACGCGGGCGAGAGCTGGTCGACGCTCGACAACCAGCCGACGGCGCAGTTCTACCACGTGATCACGGACGACCAGTTCCCCTACCACGTGTACGGCGCGCAGCAGGACAACTCGACGGTCGCGATCGCGAGCCGCAGCGACGGCTTCGGGATCGGGATGCGGGACTGGCACGAAGTGGCCGGGTGCGAAAGCGGATACATCGCACCGAAGCCCGGCGACCCCGAGGTCACGTACGCCGGCTGCTACGGAGGCTTCATCGGCCGGCTCGACCGGCGCACCGGCCAGCAGCGCGCGATCACCGTCTGGCCCGACAACCCGATGGGCTGGGGCGCCGAGGGCATGAAGTACCGCTTCCAGTGGACGTTCCCGATCGTGGCCTCGCGCCACGACAAGGATGTCCTGTACGCCGCCGGCAACGTGCTCTTCCGCACCACGAACGAAGGCTCGAGTTGGGACGCGATCTCGGCCGACCTCACGCGGAACGATAAGACCAAGCTCGGCCCCTCGGGCGGCCCGATCACCAAGGACAACACCAGCGTCGAGTACTACGGCACGATCTTCGCGCTCGCCGAGTCGCCGCGCGACGGCAAGGTGTTGTGGGCGGGCTCCGACGACGGCCTCGTCCACGTGACTCGAGACGGCGGCACGACCTGGACCAACGTCACCCCGAAGGGGATGCCCGAGTGGTCGCGGATCAGCCAGATCGACGCCTCGGCGCACGACGCGGGCACCGCATGGCTCGCGGTCAACCGCTACCAGCTCGACGACTACAGGCCGTACGCCTACGTCACGACCGACTTCGGCGCCAGCTGGCGCCAGGTCGGGACGGGCCTGCCGGCCGAGGCCTTCGTGCGCGTGGTGCGCGAGGATCCCGTGCGCCGCGGCCTCGTGTTCGCCGGCACCGAGACGGGCGTTCACGTGTCCTTCGACTCGGGTGCGTCGTGGCAGCCGCTGCAGCGCAACCTCCCGGCCGTGCCTGTCACCGACCTCGTGATCAAGGACGCCGACGTCGTCGTCTCGACCCAGGGCCGCTCGTTCTGGATCCTCGACGACATCGCGGCGCTGCGCCAGGCGAAGCCGGAGCTCGCGATCGCCGCGGCTCATTTCTTCGCTCCCTCCTCCGCCTACCGCTTCGGCGGGCCCGAGGGACGCGGCGCCACGGGCAAGAACCCGCCCTACGGGGCGCGCCTCCGGTACCTGCTGAAGGACGCGCCCAAGGAGGGCGAGGAGATCAAGCTCGAGATCTTCGACGCCAAGGGCGCGCTCGTCCGCGCGCTCTCGTCGAAGGAAGAGAAGGCGGACGAGGACCGCGATCCCGAGCGCGAGGCGTTCTTCGGGCCGCCGGCTCCGAAGACGCTCCCGGCCAAGGCCGGTCTCAACACCTTCACCTGGGACCTCCGCTACCCGGAAGCCTCGAAGTTCAAGGGCATGATCCTGTGGAGCGGTCCGACCGCGGGCCCGCGCGTGGCCCCGGGCCGTTACGAGGCGCGCCTCACGGCGGCCGGCCAGACGCAGAGCCAGGCGTTCGAGGTGCGCAAGGACCCCCGGCTCGCGACGAGCGACGCCGACTTCGCCAGGCAGCAGGAGCTGCTGCTGAAGATCCGCGACAAGCTCACGGCCACACACGACGGGGTCACCCGCCTGCGCGGCGTGCGCGACCAGGCGAAGACGGCGAGCGAGCGCGCGAAGGGCGGCGAGGCCGAGAAGGCGATCCAGGAAGCCGCCGACGCGCTCTCGAAGAAGCTCACCGCCGTCGAGGAGGCGCTCTACCAGACCAAGAACCGCGCGAGCCAGGACCCGCTCAACTACCCGATCCGGCTCAACAACAAGCTCGCGGCGCTCGGCGGCACGGTGGCGCGCGCGGACGCGGCCCCGACGGCGCAGTCGTACGCGGTCTACGACGAGCTCGTGGCGCGCATCGACGCCGAGCTCGCGACGCTCGACCGCGTCCTGGCCGACGACGTTCCGGCCTTCAACCGCCTGGTGCGCGAGAAGGAGATCCCGGCGGTCCGGATCGCGAAGCCTTGATGCGTCGACGCGAGCTCCTCGCCCGGGCCGGCGCCGCGGCCGCGCTCGTCGCCGGATGCCGCACCCGCCGCAGCGGCGGGCCGATCGTGCTGCGCCTGTCCCACTCGATGGCCGCCGGCACCACGGCGCTCGACTCCTTCGCGGACGCTTTCCGCGAGCTGGCCGAGGCCGCGACCGGCGGTGCGGTGGAGCTGCGCGTGTTCCCGAGCGGAACCCTCGGCCAGGAGCGCGAAGTGGTTCAGCAGCTCCAGGAAGGCCTCGTCGACTTCATGGTGTCGGGCACGGCCATCTGGGGCAGCGTCGCGCCGAAGCTGCAGGTCTTCGACTTCCCGTTCCTGTGGCGTGACTGGGACCACGCGCACGGCGTCGTGGACGGGCGCGTCGGGCGCGAGGCGGCGGAGTACATGGAGGCCGTGTTGAACGTCCGGCCCCTCGCCTGGGGCGACTCGTTCGGCTTCCGCCACGTGATCACGCGCTCGCGCGACGTGAGCGAGCCCGGACACCTCCGAGGCCTCAAGCTGCGGACGATACAGTCGCCGATCTACGTGAAGGCCGTGGAGCTGATGGGGGCGAGCCCGACGCCGATGGCCTTCGGCGAGGTGTACACGTCGCTCCAGACCGGCGTCATCGACGGCTACGAGCACGACGCGAGCACCACGCTGCAGCAGCGCTTCTTCGAGGTCGCGCATTTCATGGCGCGCACGGGCCACATCGCGGGGGTGCTGGGGCTCTACGCCTCGGCGGTGGGCCTCGGCCGCATTCCTCCCGAGCTCCGGCCCAAGCTGGAAGCGGCGGCCCTCGAGGCCGCCACGCGCCAGCGCGCGATGGGACCCGCGGAGGACCGGACCGCCACGCTGAAGCTCGCCGAGCAGGGGATGACGATTCGCGAGATCGAGCGCGGCGCCTTCCTCGGGCCCGCCGAGGCGCTGTGGCAGGCGCAGGCGCGCGAGCTCGACGCCGTCTCGTGGCTGCGGGCGGCGCTCGGCTGATGGCGCAGGCGGGCCGGGCCCTCGACTGGACGACGGCGCTGCTGGTCGGAGCACTCGCGGCCGTGGTGGGCGTGCAGGTCGTGGGCCGCCACCTGCTCCACTCGCCCTGGCCGTGGACCGAGGAGATCGCGCGCCTGCTGCTCGTGTGGCTGATGTGCATCGGCGGCATCCGGGCGCTCTCGGACTCGGAGCATCCGCGCGTGACGGCCCTCGTGCGGCTGCTCACGCCGCCGCAGCGAGCGGCCGTCGAGCGCGGCCTGCAGCTCGTGCTGCTCGCGTTCTTCCTCCACCTCGTCGTCCCGTCGTGGCGGCTCACGCTTTCGAGCGCGGGCGAGCGCTTGCCCGCGAGCGGTATCTCGGGAGCGGCCATCTCCGCGATGCTGCCGCTCGCGCTCGTGCTGATGTCCGCCGTGCTGGTCCAGCAGCTCCGACGGGGCGGCGCCGGCCACACGGCGCCGCTCGCCTGGTCGCTCGGCGCGGCCGGGCTCGCCCTGGCCTCCGTGCTCGTGCCCCTCGTGGCCGGTGCGGCTCCTCTGCTCGTCCTCGTCAGCGGATTCCTCGTCACCGCGGCGCTCGGCCTGCCCCTCGCCTTCACCCTGGCCCTCACCTCGGCCACCTATCTCGTCGGCATCGGAGGCGTCAGCCTGACCATTCTCCCGATCAAGCTGCTGGGCGGAGTCGACTCGTTCGTGCTGCTCGCCATCCCGCTGTTCATCCTCGCAGGCGCGCTCATGGAGTCCGGTGCCATCTCGGAGCGCATCGTGGACCTCGCGATGGCGATCGTCGGCCGCGTGCGCGGCGGGCTGGCGATGGTGGTCGTGGTGGCGGAGGTCCTCTTCTCCGGCATCTCGGGCTCGACCGCCGCCGACGTCTCGGCGATCAGCTCGTTGCTCGTGCCGTCGATGCGCAAGGCCGGCTACTCGGGGGGAGAGGCGGTGAGCGTCGTCGCCGCGGCCTCGGCGATGGGCATCCTCGTCCCGCCGTGCCTGACCATGGTGGTGCTCGGCTCGCTCGTGAACCTGTCGATCGTGACCCTCTTCCTCGCCGGCTTCCTGCCGGCCTTCCTGCTGGCCGGGATGCTGCTCGTCCTGATCGCCGTGCGGGCGCGCCGGCAGGGCTGGCCGGTGGCCGAGCGTGCTTCGAGGGCCGACCTCGGCCGCGCCGCGCGCCGCGCCGTCGTCCCGCTCGGCCTGCCGATCCTGCTCTTCGGGGGCATCTTCACGGGGATCACCACCGTCACGGAAGCGGCGCTCGTGGCCGTCGTGTACGCGCTCGTGGTGGGGATGGCCGCGGGCGGCATCTCGCGCGCGAACCTCGTCCGGCTCTTCGAGCGCAGCGGAGTCGTCACCGCCACGACGCTCTGGGTCCTGGCCGCGGCGTCGGCCTTCGCGTGGATCCTGGTCCGCGAGTGGGTGCCCCAGACGCTCGGAGAGTGGATCACCAGCCTCGGCGCCAGCCGTGCGGTCTTTCTCGGCCTGACGCTCTTCGTCTTCGTGGTGATCGGCGCGCTCCTCGAAGGGCTGCCGGCGCTCCTGATCTTCGGGCCGATCCTGTTCCCGATCAGCCGCGCCCTGGGCGTCGACCCGGTCCATTACGGGATCGTGATCGTGGCCGCGATGGGCATCGCGTTCTTCCTGCCGCCGGTGGGCGTCGGCCTCTCGATCGCGAGCGGCATCGCGCGCGTCGAGGTCGACGAGGTGAGCCGCTCCTACCTCCCATACCTCGTCGTCCTGCTCGTCGGCCTCGCGCTGATCGCGGCGCTGCCCGGCCTGACCCTCGTCCTGCCACGCCTGATTCTCGGATACCGAGGATGACCACGGAGGGCCTCGCGACTTGCAGGTGCTAAGCTTCAGTTGATGACGGATGCGAAGCCCGCCGCGGCTCCTGCTCCGCGCGAACCCGACATCGACGACAACGGCGTCGATCTCGCGCAGATCCGCGCCATGCTGGACCTCGAACCGGCGGAACGCCTGGCGCGGGTGGCCCAGTTCACGAACGCCCTCGTCGAGATGCGGGCCCTGAATGGGAATCGCCAATCCGGTTGAGATCCTCCGCCGCCTGGCAGCCGGCCGTGTCGAGCTGATCGTCGTCGGCATGGCGGCGGGCGTGCTCCGGGGCGCCCCAGTGACGACTGTCGATCTCGACATCGTTCACAGGCGGCATCCCGAGAATGTCGCACGTCTCCTTCGCGTCCTCGGAGACCTGGATGCGACCTATCGCCACGACCCGCGCCGGCTCCGGCCCGCCGAATCACACCTCGTGAGCCCCGGCCACCAGCTGCTGGACACGGCCTACGGCGACCTCGACTGCCTGGGAACCGTTGGCGAGGGACTCTCCTACGAGGACCTGGTGGCAAGAGCCCCACAGATGGACCTGGGAGACGGCCTCGTCGTCCACGTCATCGACCTGCCGACGCTGATCGAGCTCAAGGAGCAGGCCGGCCGGCCCAAGGACCTCGCGGTCCTGCCCGTCCTCCGCGCGACCCTCGCAGAAACCCTGCGACGCTCCTGAGCCGCAGTCAGCGTCCGGCAGTGCGCCGCGTCAGGGTGTGGCCACGACCGTGTACCCCTGGCACACGTCCTCGTGCAGGGCCTGGCGGTTCGGGCCTCGGTCGTAGAGACAGATGACAGGCTTCCACGTGCCGAGCGCGTAGACCCGGTCGGCGCGGCAATGGAACCCGGTGATGCCGCCGAAGTCGTATTTCTCGTCACCGTCGAAGTCCATCAGGAAGTAGAGCTCGTCGCCTTCGGGATCGCTGCTGGCGCACATGTTGAAGGCGACGGTGAGCGGGGCCTGGCCGGTGATGGTCGAGCCCACGGCCGTCGGGGTCGTCTTGAAGACTGCGTTCGGGGGCTGGTTGCCGCCTGGAAACGTCGTGGGCGAAGCGCTCACGGCGACCGCCGCCGAGCAGCGGGCGCTCTGGGTCGAGGTGGTGACCGTCATGGACGCCGTATAGCTGCCAGCGCCGGCGTAGGTGTGAGTCGCGTCCGGGTTCGTGCCCGACTGGCCGTCCCCGTAGCTGATCGCCACCGTGACCGGACCCTCGGCGCCAGCCACCGTGAGCAGGAACGCCACCGTGAGCGGCGCCGCACCCGAGGACGGCCGCGCCTCGCACGTGGCCGAGAGCGCCGGAGCCACGACCGAGTCCTCCTGGCAGGCCGAGAAAAGCAGCGCCTGGAGGCACGCGAAGAGACACGCCTGGCGAGCTTTCATTTTCTCCTCCTGATTTCGATGATACCCCCCGCCTGGCTCGGCTCCGGGCGGGGCGGCGCCTTGGAACTGCGGCCCTCAGGCCGCGGCAGGATCCTGGTCGACGACCCTGGCGAGCTCGCTGAGGCTGGTCGCCCGCTCGCGCACCTTCAGCAGGCCGTCGGCCCAGAGCGTCCGGTAGCCTTCGCCGCGCGCGGCGTCGGTGAGCTCGATGGACGTCACGCCGCGCGACAGCAGGCCGCGCAGGTGCGGTGAGACTTCCAGCACGCGCGCAGGCCGCCCATCCCGCTCCCTTGCTGGTGCGCCCGGACGGGACGCTCCGCGAGCTTTCGGAGGGAGGCCCGATCCTGGGTGCGGGCCTGGGGCCCGCCGCCTTCGAGGAGGGGCAGCGTCGGCTCCAGGCCGGCGAGCGCGTCTTCCTGTATACCGACGGCATCCCGGAGTTCGAGGGCGCGGGCGGGCTGCCCTTCGGCCGGGACACTTTCCGCCGCGTCCTCCAGGAGACCGCATCGCTGTCGCTCGAGGCTGCCTGCGAACGGGTCACCACGACGTTGCGAGAGTTCGGCGGAGCGAGGGTGCCCAACGACGACGTCTCGCTCCTCGCCTTCGAGCTCGTCGGGACAGCATGAGCAACGGCCAGCTACCCGCGATGCAACCCTGCGCGATCACGCTCGGCATCGACAGCCGCCTGGAGAACCTCGCCCCGCTCGGCATCGCCACCCGAGCAGCCAGCCGCGAGCTCGGCCTCGACGACGGCGACGCGAGCCGGGTCGAGCTGTGCGTCGTGGAGCTCGCGACCAACTGCATCCGCCACGCGTATCGGGGCGAGCCCGGTCACCCCGTGAGCGTGCGGATCACCGCGCGCACCCGGGAGCTCGAGATCGCCGTGATCGACGAGGGCACGCCGGTGCCGGTCGAGCGGCGCGTGCCGCCCCCGGAACCGCCCGACCCGATCGACGTGCAGTCGATCCCGGAAAGCGGGCGGGGGATCTACATCGTGCACCAGCTGATGGACAGCGTGTCCTACGAATCCGAAGGAGTGCGCAACGTCGTCCGCCTGACGAAGGCGTTGCCCGCGCGGCCACGTTGAGCGCCGGGCGCTTGACGCCCCAGGGACGCGACGGCTATCGTCCGCCCCGTCCGGAGGGGTCATGCGCGAGGTGAACGTCGCTCTCATCGGCTACGCCTTCATGGGCCGCGCCCACAGCAACGCGTGGCGGCAAGTGAGCCGCTTCCTCTCGCCGAGGCTCACGCCGCGGCTCAAGGTCCTGTGCGGCCGCGACCGCGCCAGCGTGAAGCGCGCGGCGGCGCAGCTCGGCTGGGACGAGTGGGCGACCGACTGGCGCGAGGTGATCGCGCGGCCCGACGTCGACGTCGTGGACGTCGCGACCCCCGGCGACAGCCACGCCGAGATCGCGATCGCGGCGGCGCAGGCCGGCAAGGCGATCCTGTGCGAGAAGCCGCTCGCCAACGACGTGCGCGAAGCCAAGGCGATGTGGAAGGCCGTGAAGAAGGCGGGCGTGCCGAACATGCTCTGCCACAACTACCGCCGCATCCCGGCGGTGATGCTGGCGCGCGAGCTCGTGGCCACGGGCAAGCTCGGCCGCATCTTCCACTACCGCGGCACTTACCTGCAGGACTGGTGCATCGATCCCGCGCTGCCGCTCTACTGGCGCTTCCGCAAGGAGAAGTCGGGCTCCGGCTCCCTCGGCGACATCCTGTCTCACTCGCTCGACCTGGGCCGCTACGTGACGGGCAGCGAGGTGACGGAGGTGGCGGGTGCCCTCGAGACCTTCGTCAAGCAGCGCCCGCTGCCCGAGAACCCGAAGAAGAAGGGTCGCGTCACGGTCGACGACGCCGCGCTCACGCTCGTGCGCTTCGCGAACGGGGCGCTTGGATCGATCGAGGGCACGCGCTTCGCCGCCGGCCGCAAGAACTACAACCGCTTCGAGGTGAACGGCTCGCTGGGCAGTGTCGCCTTCGACCTCGAGCGCCTGAACGAGCTCGAGTACTACTCACGCGAGGACGAGGGCAACGAGCAGGGCTTCCGCCGGATCATGGTCACCGAGCCGAGCCACGCGTTCGTCGGCTCCTGGTGGCCGCCGGGCCACATCATCGGCTACGAGCACACCTTCACGCACACGGTCCACGACTTCCTGGCCGCGGTCGCGACCGGCAAGCGCGTGCGGCCGGACTTCGAGGACGGCGTGCGCAACCAGCTCGTGCTCGAGGCGATCGAGAGGGCCGCGCGCAGCAGGCGCTGGGTGTCGGTGCCCGGACTCTAGCCCGGACTATTCATGACGCCCGCTTGGCCCTGCTTCATGAATAGTCCGATCTGGTTGAGCACCAAGGACCATACGCGCGGCAACCAAAGCCAACGACGCATCCGCGCTCTCACACAATGTCGGGCTTCACCAGAGGTTCCTCATGGGCCGTCTGACCGTTCCAGAACGGATCATTCGCTCGGAGCATCACGCGGCCTCGCGAATGATCCGGACAGCGGCGGTAGAATCGCGGGGTGGCGCGCGTGACGGCTCCTCGCCGATCGTCACAAAACGGTCCGACCCGGCCCCTGGCTCGGCTCCCCGCCGCGCTCGTGCGCCTTTTCTGGGATTACTCCGGACGTACGCTGAGTGTGGCTCGCGACCGTGACCTGGTCGTGCGACGGGTCGCCGGCGAGGGCGGGCTACGTGAAGTGCGGATGCTGCGGGCGAGCGTCGGGGACGCGGCGATCCGGGACGTGATCGAGCGGACTGCGGCACGCGGAATGAGCCCGCAGCGCATCCGCTTCTGGCAGTTGCTGATCGGGTTGCCCGCCCGACGGGCCGACGCGTGGGTTCGCGCGGCGCGGGCGTCGACCTGGGCGAGCAGAGCGCGGCGGTGAAGCTGCATCTCGATGGGCCTGGTCGACGATGAAGGCCACGATACGGCGCCGGGTCGGCGTCGTCGCGCAGGCTCGGTAGTCGCGAACGGCTCTAGGGACGCTTCAGCTCGCGTACCCAGACGTTGCGGAAGCGGATCGGATTGCCATGGTCCTGGAGGCTCATCGGCAAGGCCTCCGGATGGGCGGAGTAGGGCGTCCGCACCTTGTTCGTCGTTGGCCCGATCAGCTCGCGGGCGTGCTGGACCAGCACGCCGTTGTGGAACACCGTCAAACGCGCGCGCTTCGTGACGGCGCCCGCGGCGTCGAAGCGCGGCGCCTCGTACGCGATGTCGTAGGCCTGCCACTCCCCCGGCGGGCGCGAGGCGTTGACCAGCGGCGGAAACTGCCCGTAGAGCGACCCGGCCTGGCCGTCGGGATAGGTCTTGCTCTCGTAGCTGTCGAGCACCTGCACCTCGTAGCGGCTGCCGGCGAAGAAGACGCCGCTGTTCCCGCGGCCCTGGCTCTCTCCGGTCGGGGGAGTGGGTGTCATCCACTCGATGTGGAGCTGGACGTCGGCGAAGCTCTGGCGCGTCTCGATGGCGCCTTTGCCCTTGACGACTTCGAAGTAGCCGTTCTCGACCTTCCAGGCCGCGGGCGAGCCGTCCTTCTGGCTCTTCCACGCCGAGAGGTCCTTGCCGTCGAAGAGCACGACCGCGTCCGAGGGCGGAAGGCCTGGCACGGCCGCGGGCACGCCGGCGACCGGCATCACGACGCGAGGCGGCGGACGATTCAGGTCGTGCTGCGGGATGCCCTCCGGGTCGGGCGGCGGCGTCTGGGCGAAGGCGGGGCTCGCGGCGATCAGCAGCAGGGC
>Ga0214472_10005591_pt1 | contig 13213 bp, 15 predicted proteins | sample RVTome_6_FD_207662 | JGI IMG/M metagenome (GOLD analysis project Ga0214472, IMG submission 207662) | Soil microbial communities from uranium-contaminated site in the Upper Colorado River Basin, Wyoming, United States - RVT140D175 | ecosystem: Environmental > Terrestrial > Soil > Contaminated >... | reverse complement strand
TGCACCCGCCGTGAGCTCGAGGAGATGAGCTCCCGTTGGGCGATCGCCCGCCTCCTGGAGGCGGGTCTCCCTTACCGCGAGATCTCAACGGCCACCGGTGCCTCGACCGCCACGATCACCAGGATCAACCAATGGCGCCAGCACGGCGCCGGCGGCTACCGGGCGATGCTCGATCGGATGACGACGTGACCGTTCGACTCGCCGTGCCGAACAAGGGGCGCCTGCAGGAACCCACGATCCGCCTGCTCAAGGATGCCGGGCTCAGTTTCGAGGTGACCGACCGCTCGCTCACCGCCCGCGTCCGCAACGCCGACATCGAACTGCTCTTCGTCCGCACCGAGGACATCCCCGAACTCGTCGAAGACGGCGTCGCCGGGGCGGGGATCACAGGTCAGGACCTCCTCGCCGAGGACGGAGCGACGCTCCACCAGGTGCTCGAACTCGGCTACGGGCACTGCCGGGTGTCGGCGGCGGTTCCCGCCGCTTCGTCCGCAGAGAAGGTGGAGGACCTCGCCGGCCTGCGGGTCGCGACCTCTCATCCGCGCATCGCCCAGGCCTACTTCGACGAGCGCGGGATCGAGGTCGACGTGGTCCGGCTGCGAGGCTCCGTGGAGGTGGCGCCAAAGCTCTCGATCGCCGACGCCATCGTCGACCTCGTGTCCACCGGCTCGACCCTGGTCGTGAACGGGCTCCGCGAGATCGGCACGCTGCTCGAATCCCAGGCGGTTCTGGTCTGGCGAGAGGACAACGGCCACCTCGAAGCGGGCCGTCTGGAGACCGCCCTCCGCTCGGTGGTCGGTGCACGGTCAAAGAGGTACATCGTGCTCAACGCGCCCGAATCCTCCGTCACCGAGATTGCCCGGATCATTCCCGGACTGGAAGCACCCACCGTGGTCCCCCTGGCCGAGGTCGGGTGGGTGGCGATCCACTCGGTGGTGTCCGCCGGTGAGGTCTGGAGCCTGCTGCCGCGTCTCGAAGCCGCAGGAGGCCGGGGAATCCTGGTCCTCCCGATCACCCAGGTGCTGGGATGACCCGGATGCGCCGGCTCGTGTGGTCCGAGGCGGATGACCGCAGCCGCCGCGACCTGCTCCGCCGCAGCGCGGTTCCCGATCCGGAGGTGAGGGTCGGCGCCGCCCGCATCTGTGAGGACGTCCGCGAACGGGGTGCGGCTGCAGTCGTCGAGTACGCCGACCGCTTTGGCGGAGGGTTCCGCCGGGTCGGACGAGAAGAGCTCACCGAGGCCGTTGCACGAACGCCGGTAGCCGTCCAGGAGGCGATCCGTGCCTCTGCCCTCACCGTCGAGGTCTATCACCGAACCCAGCTCCCGGTCGACTCGATCACCCAGCCCACTCCGGGCGTCCGCATCCACCGGCGCTGGACTCCCCTCGACCGGGTCGGGTGCTACGTTCCCGGCGGCAAGGCCGCCTACCCGTCCACGGTCGTGATGACCGCGGTCCCGGCTCGTGTCGCGGGCGTGGACGAAATCGTCGTCGCCTCCCCGGCCGGTCCCGAGGGCTCGGTCGATCCGACACTGGCCGCCGCCTGCGCCATCCTCGACGTCGACGAAGTCTGGGCCGTCGGTGGCGCCCAGGCGGTGGCGGCGATGGCGTACGGCGCCGGTGACCTCACCCCGGTGCAGAAGATCGTCGGACCCGGAAACGCCTGGGTGACCGCGGCAAAGCTGTCGGTCTACGGAGCAGTGGCGATCGACCTTCCCGCCGGACCGAGCGAGGTGCTGGTGATGGCCGACGAAACAGCCGACCCCCGGCTGGTGGCGGCCGATCTTCTCTGCCAGGCCGAGCACGGCCCCGATTCCCCGGCCATCCTCGTCACCGACGATCCGACGCTGCCCGATCGCGTGGAGAACGCCATCTCGACGCTGCTGGAACGACTCAGCCGGGGCGACATCCTCGACCAGGCGCTCGGCAAGCACGGCGTCGTCGTCTTGGTGGACAACCGTCGGACGATGATCGACATCGCCACCCGGTACGCGGGCGAGCATGTCACCGTGCTCACCTCCGATCCCGAGCGCGATGCCGCCGAGATCGGGGCTGCCGGCTCGATCTATGTCGGCCGCTGGTCGCCGGAGTCCGCCGGCGACTACGCCACCGGCGCCAACCACGTTCTTCCCACCGGAGGCCTAGCCGCCGCCTGCGGACCACTGTCGATCGAGGACTTCGGGTCCTGGTCGCAGATCCAGACCCTGAGCGAGGATGGGCTGCGCGCCTTGCTGCCCACCATCACCACGCTGGCCGGCGCCGAGGGTCTGGACGCCCACGCCCTCGCCGCCGCCATCAGATTCGAACGAGCTCAGGAGGAACGATGACGGTGACGAGAACGAGCAAGGTCGACCGGACGACGAGAGAGACGATCGTGGCGGTCGAGTTGGACCTCGACGGATCCGGGAGCGTGACGATCGACACCGGAGTCGGTTTCTTCGATCATCTCCTCGCGTCTTTCGGATCACACGCCCTGTTCGACCTCAGGGTGGAGACGAAGGGCGATCTCGAGACAGACGACCATCACACCGTGGAAGACACGGCGCTGGGGCTGGGATCGGCACTGTCCGAGGCGCTCGGTGACAGGTCGGGCATCCAGCGGTTCGGCGACTCGACCGTTCCGATGGACGAGGCCCTCGCCCGCTGCGCCATCGATCTCAGCGGACGCCCTTACGCGGTGATCGACCTCCCGGTTCGACAAGCCTTCATCGGCAACTGCTCGACCCAGAATCTGGCGCATGCCATCGAGTCGATGGCGCGGACTGGCGGCTTCTCAATCCATCTGACCGCCTCCGGCTTCAACGATCACCACATCGCCGAGGCCGCGTTCAAGGCGTTCGCCCGCGCCCTGCGCTCCGCAGTCGAATTCGACCCGCGCCGTTCGGGCGTGGCCTCCACCAAGGGCACCCTCACGTGAGCGGACCGCGCATCGCAGTGGTGGATCATGGGGCGGGCAATCTCGTGTCGATCGGTCGCGGCCTGGAACGGGCGGGTGCCACGGTTCGACTGGCATCGCGACCCGAGGACCTCGACGGAGCCGACGGGGTCGTCCTACCCGGAGTCGGAGCCACTGCCACGGTGATGGACGGAATTCGCCTCGCCGGGTTCGAGGAGACGCTGTGCGAGACGAAGCTCCCACTGTTCGGCATCTGTGTCGGCCTGCAGGTGCTGTTCGAGAAATCGAGCGAGGACGCGTCGCGCTGCCTGGGCCTGCTCGAGGGGTCGGTCGAACCCTTGGAGAACCCGCCGACCCTCCCCCACATCGGGTGGAACGAACTCGAGACGCGATCCGATCCCCTGTTCACGGGCTTGCCGGCGTCTCCCGAGGTGTACTTCGTCCACTCCTTCGCCCCGATACCGGCGAGCGATGACATCGTCATCGCTCGCGCCACGCACGGATCTCCGTTCGTCGCCGCCGTTCGAGACGGCCGTATCTCCGGAACACAGTTCCATCCCGAGCGGTCAGGCGAGGTGGGACTGGCGATACTCCGCAACTTCGTCCAGACGACGGTGCGGTCGTGACGGTTCGTTCGAGGGTCATCCCCTGTTTGGACGTCCGCGACGGCCGGGTCGTGAAGGGGGTCAACTTCGTCAACCTCACCGACGAGGGCGACCCGGTGGAGTTGGCCGAGAGGTACGCGGCGGAGGGCGCCGACGAGATCTGTTACCTCGACATCTCCGCTTCGCCCCACGGGCGACCGACGATGCTCGAGGTCGTCCGTCGGACAGCCGAGAACGTCTTCGTTCCGCTCACAGTCGGCGGGGGCGTCCGCACGTCGGACGACATGAAGGCGGCGCTCCGGGCCGGAGCCGACAAGGTCGGCGTCAACACTGCGGCAGTGAACCGGCCGGAGCTCGTGTCCGAGTGCGCGGCCCGTTTCGGACGCCAGTGCGTGGTCCTCGCCATCGACGCCCGCCTCCGACCGAATGGCGCGTTCGAGGTGGTCGTCAACGGGGGCCGCACCCCCACAGGTCGAGACGCGGTGGCGTGGGCGGTAGAAGGCGTCGAACGTGGAGCCGGCGAGATCCTCCTCACGTCGATGGACGCCGACGGCACCAAGGACGGATACGACATCCCACTGACCCGAGCGGTCGCCGACGCAGTCGGCGTCCCGGTCATCGCCTCCGGGGGTGCCGGCACCGAATCGCACTGCGTGGCGGCCGTGATCGACGGCGGGGCATCCGCCGTGCTGGCAGCTTCCATCTTCCATCGTCGCGAGATCGAGATCGCGTCGGTCAAGAGGGCGATGGCCCGAGCGGGCATCCTCGTCCGAGGTGCAGCGTGAGCGCCTGGCCCGATGGGACGGATCTCGTTCCCGCCGTCGTGCAGGACCCGGTTTCCGGCCGCGTGCTGATGGTGGCGTGGATGAACGAGCAGGCCTACCGCTCCACCCTCGAGACCGGACGCGTCACCTTCTGGTCACGCTCGCGGAACGAGCTGTGGGCGAAGGGCGCCACCAGCGGCAACCATCTCGATTTCCGGTCGGCAGCGTGGGACTGCGACTCGGACACGTTGCTCGTGTGGGCGCGACCCACCGGACCCGTCTGTCACACCGGTTCGACGACGTGTTTCGGAGACGAGCCGCTCGGCGCCGGCTTCGGCGGGCTCGACAGGCTGTGGGCGGTCATAGCCCAGCGGGGGCGGGAGCGTCCAGCCGGCTCGTACACGACGTCGCTGCTGCAGGCGGGACCGGAGGGGGCGGGCAGGAAGGTCACCGAGGAAGCCGTGGAAGTCCTGCTCGCCGCCAAGGACCACGAGCGAGGCGACGCCGACGACCGGAGAGTGGCCGAGGAGGTCGCAGATCTCCTCTATCACACCCTGGTCGTCCTGGCGGAGCGCGGCATCGACCCGGCCCTGGTGATGGAGGTCCTCGGCGAGCGTCGAGTCGGCCCGTCAGGTGCAGATGGGCCCGCGTGAGTCGTCGCCCTGCCGGCCCGGGCTCACGTGGCGCCGAAGTCGACGTCCTTGGTCGCGACCGTCCCGGCCGTTCGTCCTGGCGCCGTCTGGTATGACCAGTACAGGTTCGTGTGTGCGATGACCTGGTCCGGCGGCGGCGCTCCCCACGCCGTCTGGTCCTCGGTCGTGTGGGCGTCGCTGACGAGGGTCGCGTCGTATCCCCTGACGAATGCGCCGTGGAGCGTCGAGCGGATGCACTCGTCGGTCTGTGCGCCGACGACGATCAGTCGCCCGACTTCGAGGTCCGACAGGACGGTCTCGAGGTTGGTGTCCTCGAACGAGTCGCCGTAGGTCTTCTCGACGAGCGGCTCGGCGCTGGCGGGCGTCAGGCTGGGGACGATCCGCCAGCCGTCACTGCCTTTCGCCAGCCCCTCGCCGGAGTGCTGGACCCAGACGACGGGGACCTGTTCCTGCCGTGCCTTCTCGACGAGGCCGGCGACGTTTGCCACGACCGCGTCGCGCTCGTGAGTCCCTTCGACGACGCCGTTCTGGACATCGACGACGAGGAGAGCGGTGTTCGGCCGGTTCTCGAGTGTCGTCATGGCGACTTCCCAACTCCCGTACGACGCATGTGCTCAAGCAGGATAGACCCACCCGGCAACGCCGGCTCGGAGCGCAATCGGCCTGCCGGCGAGTGCCGTCTCCCCGGTGCCGTCGTCAGGACGCTCAAGCGGTCATCTCGTGTTTGGCGACGATCCTGGTGATCGGCAGACGCATGAGCCACTCGCCTTCCACCGCGTTCCGACGCCCGAACTCCTCGGCGACGTCGGCGCCCATGTACCGGGCACCGATGGCGGTGGCGGTCTCGAGCAGGTCGGGATCGTTGCGGCCGATCCGCACCTCTCCTTCGATCAGCACGAACGCGTACGGCGGTTCCTCGAGGTCGACGGTGAGGGCGGCCCTCGCATCAGCCATCAGATTGCGGGCCTTCACGCTCGTGTGCCATGTGGTGAAGAGGATCTCGTCGCGCTGCACCACGAACCACACGGGCGCCACGTGGGGCATGCCGTTCGGCCGCACCGTGGCGACCTTGCCGGTTCGTGTTCCGGTCGTGAGGAAGGCGAGCGCCTCGTCCCGTGTCATGTCCCTCATCGGTCTGTTTCCCCTCTTGGGTTCGGTTCGTGCCAGCATTGCCGGGATGCGCCGCCGCTCCCTCCCGATCGTCGCCCTCGCGCTCGTGGCTGCCGGTTGTAGCGGCAGCACCGACGCCGCCGGCGCCGGCGGGGCCCCAGAACTCGCGCCGATCACGGTCGAGGACTTCACCGCCGAGATCGAGGCGTCCGATCGTCCGATGGTGGTGAACCTGTGGGCGTCATGGTGCATTCCATGCCGCTCCGAGGCTCCGCTACTGCGGGAAGCCCACGACACAAACGGTGATCGCATTCACTTCCTCGGCATAGCCACCCAGGATTCACCCGGCGACTCGGTCGCCTTCATCGACGAGTTCGGGCTCACCTTCGAGAACCGGTCCGACCGTAACGGCGACATCCGGGGCTGGTTGGGAGGGGTGGGCCTACCGCTCACCGTGTTCATCCGTCCCGGTGGCGAGATCCTGCGCACTCACTTCGGAGTCATCGACGACGCGGCTCTCGCCCTCGGAATCGACGATCTCCTCGCCGAGAACTGATGGAGCTGACACTCCTGGCGGCGGCCCTGACCGGGGCGGCGTCCGTGTGGGCGACGAACCGCATCCTGGCCGATCGAATCGCAGTCGAACGGCCCACCGACGTTCTGATCGGGGCGGCCGCGGTCGGACTTCTCGTCGGGAGACTGGCGGCGATGATGGGAGCGGGGGTCAATCCGTTGACGTCGCCGGGCGACATCCTGATCGTGCGGGGCGGCGTCTCGACCGGCTTCGCCTCGATCGGAGCGGTGGCGGTGCTCGCCTGGACGCATCGCTCGACCCTCCCTGGTGCGCTCGATCAACTCGCTCCTGCCGCCATCGCAGGACTCGCCGGGTGGCACGGTGGATGCCTGTGGCGGGGCGCGTGCCTCGGTACGTCGACCGAGCTCCCCTGGGCGATGGCCTCGGCAGGGACATCCGTGTCCCGACATCCCGTCGAGCTCTATGCCGCTGTCGCCTTCCTGGTCGCCGTGCCCGTGCTCGCCGCCCTCGTCGACCGCCCGTGGCTGGCGTCAGGCGTCGGACTGGCCCTGGCCGGCGGTGTGCGCCTCGCCACCCAGCCTTTCCGCCTCTCGATCGTCGGCGGCCCTGTCTGGTGGTATGGAGCGGCGGTGGCGGTCGGCGCCCTCCTGGCTTGGTTCGGTCACAGCCGCACACGGACCCGGCCACCCGGACCCGATTCGATCGAGATGTGACCGCCATGGGCTTCGACAAGGCCCCGGGCGATGGCGAGACCGAGGCCGGCGCCTGCCCCGTCCCGGCTTCGAGCAGCGTCACCGCGTGAGAAGCGCTCGAAGGCGACCGCCTCGATCTCGGCGCTGAAGCCGGGACCATCGTCCTCGACGGTGACCGAGGGGCGGCCGTCGACGGGTCCGACCAGCACCCGCACCGCCCCTCCTGCGGGCGTGTGCCGGACGGCGTTGTCGACGAGATTGCGAAGGACACGACCCAGCGCCCACGGGTCGGCGTTCACCTCCAAGGGACTGGTGGAAGAGGTGTGCAGCGACACGCTCCGCAGAGCTGCGATCGGCCCGAACACCTCGACGGTCTCGTCTGCCAGCTCGGCGAGATCCATGGATTCCCGATGCAGGTCCACGGTCCCCGCCTCCGTGCGAGCGAAGAGGAAGAGGTCCTCGACGAGGCGGGAAAGGTGCGTGACGTCACGATGCATTCCCGCGAGCGCGCGCTCGTCGATCTCGACCACACCATCCTGGGCAGCTTCGATGGTGGCACGCAGGGAAGCCAGGGGGGTGCGAAGGTCGTGGCCGACCGAGGCCATGAAGACGGCCCGCTCCTCCTCGGCGGCATCGAGTTGCGTAGCCATGGAGTCGAAGGTGGCAGCCAGGCGACCGACCTCGTCGCGCCGGTCGACCCGGGCACGAGCGGACAGATCTCCCGCTGCCAGTCTGGTGGCGGCGTCGCTGACCCGTTCCAAGTCCTCACTCGCCTGCCGTCCGAAGGCGATGGCGAGCGCCGAGCCGAGGCCGATTCCGAGTGCCAGCGCCGCCATCACCAGGTTGCGGTCGTGAACCGAGAGAAACATCGTCTGCGCCGCCAGAAAGACGGCAAGGCCGGCCACCCCCACCGAGGCGACCGCTATCAGCTGAAGTGAGGTACCGAGAGACACGAGCCGGGTGCTCATCTCCCGCCCCACCAGAAACGCCGCCACCGTGACCACGGCCGCCACCCCGTAGATCGCGACCAGCGAGAGACGCTCGTCGGCCGTCGGCTGCATGGAGACCTCGGTGAGCAGGAGAACTCCCGCCACGATGGCGGCGACGGCAGCAACGAGACGGATCACGGTTGGAACCGGTAGCCGACACCCCAGACCGTCTCGAGCCATCGCGACTCGGCGGCATCCGGTTCGAGCTTCGTGCGCAGACGCCGGACGTGGACCGTCACAGTTGCTGGATCCTGCCATTCCGAAGACGAGTCCCAGACTTCCTGGAGCAGCTGGTTGCGGCTGAACACCTGACGAGGATGAGAAGCCATGTACGCCAGCAAGTCGAACTCCTTCGCCGTCAGCTCCACGCGCCGTCCGGCGACGTCGACCTGTCGGGCGCCTGCGTCGATGACGAGATCCCCGTGGTCGATGACGCGGTCCTCGACGCGAGGACGGGTGCGTCGCAGCACCGTGCGCACACGCGCCACCAGCTCTCGGGGAGAGAAGGGCTTCACGACATAGTCGTCGGCGCCGAGTTCCAGACCCAGCACCCGATCGACCTCGTCGGCTCGGGCCGTCAACAAGATGACCGGCACCTCCGAGCGGGCACGAAGCTCGGCGAGAAGATCGAGTCCCGAGGCACCGGGAAACATGACGTCGAGCACCACCAGATCCGGCGCCGGCCCCTGCAACATGACTTTCGCCTCGTCGGCGTTCGCCGCTTCGTCCACCCGGAACCCTTCCCGCTGCAGGTAGGCGGCAACGACCTCGCGAACCCGAGGCTCGTCGTCGATCACCAGGATGCGGTCGGGTCGGACGGACACCACCTCATCGTATGGCGTCGCTCTTCGCAAGCGACCGTGGCCACGGATGGTTTCGCAACTGTTTCCGTGCGGTCTGTCCGTCGGCCATACACTCGCCGGATGCCCGATCCCATCGTGGTGCTCGACGCCGTGTCCGTGCGCTTCGGACCTACCCCCGTCCTGGCGGGGCTCGATCTGCGGGTCGACCCCGGAACCGTCGTCGGCGTGGCAGGGCCGAACGGTGCGGGGAAGACGACGCTGCTCGGGGTGGTCGCCACCCTCGTGCCGCTGGCCGCCGGCCGCGGCACGGTCCTCGGCGCTGCGCTCGGATCGCCCGAGGCGAGACTCGTCCGTCCGCGCATCGGCTGGTCGGGGCACGAACCGGCGCTGTACGACCATCTGACCCTGCAGGAGAACCTCCACCTCGTCGCCGACCTCGCCGGCTTGGCGCGGCAGGAGGCGGACGAGGCCCTGCGACGGGTGGGGCTCGGAGCTGCCGGCCATCGGCGAGCGAGCGAGTCGTCGAACGGCATGCGGAGGCGAGTCGATCTCGCCTCGCTCCTCATGCGACGGCCCCAACTGCTCCTTCTGGACGAGGCGCACGCGGGACTCGACGACGACGCCGACGCCATCATCGACGTTCTCATCGGCATGACCCGCCGCCAGGGTGGCGCGGTCGTGATGGTGTCCCACGACGCACGACGACTCCGCGCCGACGCGGACGTCGTCATCCCGCTGGGTGATCTCTCGCCATGAGTCGTTTCTGGATCCAGGCCTGGACGATCGCCCGTCGCGATCTGCTCGTCGAAGGGCGGTCGCGGGAGACGGTGGCGGTGGTCGTGCCGTTCGCGACGGCGGCCGTCTTCGTCGTGCCTTTCGCCACAGACGCCCTCGACGTGCGACTCGCCACCATCGCCTTCCCCGTCTACTGGCTGGTCGGGCTCCTGTTCGGCATGCAGGTGGCGCTCCGGCAGACGGCGGTGGAATCGCTCGCCCAGCGACGGCAGCTGGCACTGCTCGGCACCGATCCGGTGGCCCGCTTCACCGGCCGGGTCGCGTCCGCCGCGGTGCTCATCCTCGTGGTGCTCGTCGTGACGGCGCCGCTCATCTTCCTCTTCTACGACCCCGACCCGATCGCACGGCCCTGGCCGATGACCGGTGTGCTCGTGCTGTTCGCGGCCGGCATGGCGATGCTCTCCACACTGGCGGGGGACATCACCACGGGACTCGCCACGCGTACGTCGCTCGCTCCGCTCCTGGTCGTCCCCGTCTCGGTGCCGCTCCTGCTCGGAGCCGCTCAGAGCCTGGAATCGCTTGTCCGTGGCCGAACTACCCTTCCCTGGGTGCTGACGCTCGTCGTCACCGATCTGGCGCTCGCGCTGACCGGCGTCATGACCGCACGCTCGTTGGAGGAATCGAACACATGAACCGACCGCTCGGGAGAGCCGTCCTCGGGTCCCTCGCCCTCGTCGGCGTCGCCGCCGGGCTGTGGCTGGCGTTCACGTCGTCACCCGACGCCTTCCAACAGGACTATGTCCGGATCATGTATGTCCACGTGCCCGGTTCGTGGCTCGCGTTCCTGGCGTTCGGAGTGACCGCTTTGGGATCGCTCGGCTGGCTCGTCTCGAAGCGGATGTTCTTCGACCGGGTCGCAGAGGCCTCGGCGGAGGTCGGGGTGCTGTTCACTGCCGTGTCACTGTTCACGGGAATGCTGTGGGGATACCCGGTGTGGGGGACCTTCTGGGACTGGGGCGATCCACGGATGGCGTCCACCGCTCTCATGTTCTTCGTCTACCTCGGGTATCTCGCCCTGCGCAGGGCGGTGAGCGATCCGGTGGCGCGCGCCCGCCGCTCGGCGATCCTCGGGATCGTGGCCGTGGTGCAGGTGCCACTCGTCTACTTCTCGGTGACGCTGTGGCGGTCGCTGCATCAAGGGATGACCGTTCGACCGGACGGCATCGCCATGGACGGGTCGATGGTCGCCGCCCTGCTCGTGAACATCTCCGCCTTCACCGTGTTGTACGCCTACCTGATGGTCGAGCGGGTCCGGCTCGCCGGCCTCGAGTCGGAGACGGCGGTGATCGAGACCGAACTGGCCGGCCGCTCGGTCAGCAAGCCCAACCTGGAAGGTCTGTCGTGAACGACGGGTTCATCTGGCTGTCGTATCTGGTGACATACGGCCTCATAGCCGGTTACCTGGCCACCGTCTGGAGCCGGACCCGCAGCCAGCGCGGACGGTCGGTCGACCGCAGACCGTGACGAACCACCGTTGGTTCGTCCTGCCTGCCGTCGTGGGCATCGCCGTCGCCTCCTTCTTCCTCGTCCGCGCCGCCGGCGACGCCTCCGTCTACTACCTGTATGCCTCCGAAGCGGTCGCGGTCAGGGACCAGTTCTCCGACGGCCGGCGGTTCCGCATCGCCGGCACCGTGGTCCCCGGCACGCTGGTGAAAGGCAACGGCGAATCCTCCTTTGACATCTCCGACGGTTCGGACACGGTCACCATCCGTTTGGTTTCGCTTCCCCCGCCGCTGTTCCAGGAGGACGTCGAAGTGCTGCTGGAGGGCGCGTGGGTGGACGGGGTGTTCGAAGCCGACGAGGCCCTGATCCGGCACGAAGCCGAGTACGAAGCCCCGGCCACCGGCAACATCGACCCGGCGGAGTCGGGTTGATGCTGGCACTGCTCGGGACGCTCTCCGTCGCCACCGCATTCGTGGCTGCATTGGTTCTGACAGCTCGCGCCATACGCTCGGCCCGGGGATCCGCCGGCCCACAGGACGTGCGAGCGCCGGCGCGCGTCCTGCTGTGGGGGTCCGTGGCAGCGATGGCCATCCTGCAAGTCGGGTTGCAGGTCGACGACTTCACCATCGCCTACCTCGCCAACAATCACTCTTCGGCGACGCCGTTCCCGTACGACATCGCCAGCGCCTGGGCTGCCCTGGAAGGCTCGATCGTGCTGTGGGGTCTCATCCTGGCCGGATTCACCTGGGTCGTGGTCCGTCAGCACGTCGCCGCACCGGATTCGCTGGGAGCCGGCGCTGTGGCCGTGATGGGCCTCGTCGCCGTGTTCTTCTTCGGTCTGATGCTCACCGTCTCGAACCCGTTCGAGACATGCACCGCGGTCGCCGAGGGCGTCAGCCGCTGTCTGGAATCCTCGCCGCTGCCGTTGGCGGGGGCGGTGGGACCGGTCGACGGGGCCGGCCCCAACCCCTTGTTGCAGAACCACCTGCTGATGGCGATCCACCCTCCCATGCTCTATGTCGGCTACGTGGGTCTCACCGTTCCCTTCGCGTACGCCATGTCCGCCCTCGCCCAGCGCATCTCGGGACCGGCATGGCTGGATCGATCGAAGCGGTGGACGACCGTGGCGTGGACGTTCCTCACTCTCGGGATCGTCCTGGGCGGCTGGTGGGCGTACGAGGTGCTGTCGTGGGGTGGGTACTGGGCATGGGACCCGGTGGAGAATGCCTCGTTCATGCCGTGGCTGGTGGCGACGGCCTTCATCCACAGCTCCCTCGTCCAGCGCCGTCGCGGGATGCTTCAATCGTGGAACTTCGTCCTGGTGATCGGGGCCTTTGCCCTCACGATCCTCGGTACCTTCCTCACCCGCTCGGGCACGATCGCCTCCGTCCACTCGTTCACGCAGTCGGCGATCGGACCCGTCCTGCTGGCATTCCTCGTGGTCGTACTCATCGGCTCCTTCGGGTTGTTCGCATTGCGCGCCAACGACGTCGCCCAGCCATCCCGCATGGAGTCACTCTCCAGCCGGGAAGGTGCGTTCCTGTACAACAACCTGGTCCTCACCGTCTACGCCTTCGTCGTCCTGGTCGGGACGATCTATCCGCTGTTCCTCGAGGCCGTCACCGGGTCGACGGTGCGCGTGGGCGAACCCTTCTACAACCGGCTCGCGGTACCGCTCAGCTTCGCCCTGCTCCTCGGCATGGGGGTGGGTCCGGTGATGCCATGGCGCGTGGCCCGCCCGGATCTCGTCTGGTCACGCGTCCACGGACCCTTACAGGTCGCGCTGGCGGCCGGCGCCGTCACCGTGATCGCCACGACAACGATCGGATGGGTAGTGCTGGCTGTCGTCCTCTCGACCTTCGTGGTGGCCGTCATCCTCCGACACCTCTGGGCTCAGGCCACCCACGCCGCTTCCATCCGCGGGACGCG
>Ga0214472_10005590_pt1 | contig 13214 bp, 11 predicted proteins | sample RVTome_6_FD_207662 | JGI IMG/M metagenome (GOLD analysis project Ga0214472, IMG submission 207662) | Soil microbial communities from uranium-contaminated site in the Upper Colorado River Basin, Wyoming, United States - RVT140D175 | ecosystem: Environmental > Terrestrial > Soil > Contaminated >... | reverse complement strand
CACCGCGTCCTGGCTCCCGAAGTGTTGGGCCAGCACTTGGGCTACGTGCTGGCCCACGTTCGGGATTCCGAGAGCATAGAGAAACCTATCGAGCGTCCTCCGCTTGCTAGCATCCACCGCCGTCAACAAGTTGTCGATCGACTTGTCGGCGAATCCCTCGAGACCCGAGAGGTCTTGTTTCCCTAGGCGATACAGATCGGCTACGTCGTTGACAATCTTTCGCTCGACGAGCTGGCGCACGGTCTTCTCGCCGAGATGCTCGATCTCCATCGCCCCCCGGCTGGCAAAATGCTCGATTCCTCCCATTCGCTGGGCGGGGCAAATGAGCCCCCCCGAGCACATGTGATAGGCCCCTTGTTGGACAACGCGTGACCCACATGCCGGGCATGTGCCCGGCATCACGAAACGCTCGCTTCCTCGTTTCCTTTTCTCTCGGAGAACCTCGACGACTTCCGGTATCACGTCGCCCGCCCGCCGCACTCGAACCGTGTCTCCTACGCGCACGTCCTTGCGATCCACCTCGTCCTGGTTATGGAGCGTCGCCCGACTCACCGTCACCCCGCCCACATCTACTGGGCGCAAGAGAGCGACCGGCGTCAACTTTCCAGTGCGTCCGACCTGAACCGCAATGTCCATCACCTCGGTCACTTCCTGCCTGGGCGCAAACTTGTAGGCTACCGCCCACCGTGGGCTGCGCGAGCGTTCCCCGAGCTCCTCTTGCTGCGAGCGCCGGTTGACCTTGATGACCACGCCGTCTATCTCGTGGTCCAAGGAATCTCTTCGCGCTTCCTGTTCGTCGTGGTATTCGATCGCCTCCCCGATGTCCTTGCACCGGCGCGCACTCGAATCCACCAGGAAGCCCCAGCCCAGGAGCATCTCTAGAGCCTGCATCTGCGAATCGAGCGGCACACGGTCGGCGCTCATGATCTCGTAGGCAAAAAGAACCAGAGGGCGCTCGGCGGTTACGCGCGCGTCGAGCTGCCGGAGGGCTCCGGCAGCGGCGTTGCGCGGGTTCGCGAACGGCTCTTTGCCGGCCTCGGCCATGCGGCGATTGAGCAATTCGAAATCCAGAAGGCGAATGATCGCTTCGGCCCGAATCGCGATGGTACCGGGGGCTGGATGCGGTTTCGTACGGAGCTTCAGAGGAAGGCTGCGAATCGTTCTCAGGTTCTGGGTAACGTCCTCACCCACCTGGCCGTCTCCCCGAGTGGAACCGCGCTCGAACGTCCCGTCGACGTAGACCAGCTCGACCGACAGCCCATCGAACTTGGGCTCCGTCACGTATTCGAACTCCGCGTCCCCCAAGCCCTTTCTGACGCGCTTGTCGAACTCGAGGACCTCGCTCTCCTCCATGTCGGACTCGAGCGAGAGCATAGGCGCGAGGTGCGCGATCTCGCCAAATCCTTCTTGCACCTCACCTGCCACCCGCTGTGAGGGAGAGTCCGGGGTGACGAGATCGGGGTGCTCGCGCTCGAGGGCAAGGAGCTCCCGCATGAGAGCATCGTATTGAGCGTCCGAGATCTCGGGGGCACTTCTCACATAATAGAGATAGTCGTGATGCCGAATTTCCCGGCGAAGCTCTTCAAGGCGTTTCGCGGCTCGATCCTTCGTCACCAGAGGCCTCGTCTTCGGATTGTTTGTCGCTGGTCGTCTTCACGTACCTGGAGAGCCGAGCACGCAACCGCTCCGCCTGTTTCCACGGGCCCGGGTATCGCCGCTTCAAGGTCTCGACCACATGGCGAGCGTGGCGGTTCTCGGTCGCCAGAACGGCCAAACCGAGGAGCATAAAGAGCACTCCCTGCACAATGGGAAGGAAGAGCCCGACGACCCCTAGAACGAAAAGGCTCAGACCAGCGATGGTCTTGGTCAACCTCCATAACGGGTGGGCGGGCTTGCTGGAAGACACGATTACGCTTTTGCCTTTCGCCGCCTAGCGAGCACGCGCTGTGCCTTCTCCACCACTCTACGTTCGTTGGCAAACGCGAGCCTCTCGATCGCGTCGGCAATGGGAAACCAGCGTGCGTCGTCGACCTCGTGATCGTGAAGCGAGGTGTCTCCCCCCGCGTGGCGAATCAGAAAGAAGTACACGACCTTGTGGTGGCGCACCGCGTGTCCGTCGGGCCCTTTCCAAGCAAACCAATAGTCGATCTTGTCCAACTGTTGTTCGACTTCGCCTTCGAGCCCGGTCTCCTCCCGAACCTCCCGGGCGGCGGCCGCGGCCAGCGGCTCTCCTTTCTCGACCAGACCTTTGGGAAGCTGCCAGCGACTGCCCCCCTGCGTCGAGATGAGACACACGGCAGGCGAGGACCGGGGGCCGTCCCGATAAATAACGCCGCCCGCCGAGATCTCGAACTTGACCTTCGACGAGGCGGCACCGGAGCGGGGCATGGAAGCGATCTAATACCCTGGAAGCTCGAGCTCCGACCGGACGATCAAGCCGCGGGCGAGCGCCACCCCCACCAGAGCCGCGATACCGGCGAGAACGCCGAGCACCATCCCCGGGCCGGTAAGAAGGAGCGTGCGCATCGTCTCATCTTAGACCGGACCAGGTGGGGCACGCGAGCCGCGGGAAAAAGCTAAGGAAGGAACCCGCCGCTCATTCCGCCGACCGAAAACGGGGGAGCTGCGAGTCGAGCATTGTCCGAAGCCCGGGGTTCAGGGCACCCACGCTGCGAGCCAGCGCCAGCATCATTCCGACCGTGGCCTCGTCCCCAGCAATGCCGCCCTTGATTCGAACCTCGAATGCGGGTGTTCCGACGATGACGATACGATCATGAGGCTTCTTGGCACCCATGAACATCTGTAGATCGAGCCGAATGGCCTGCTTGCCCTTCCTGAAGCCGCGGCAGACGTGGTGGATGCCACAAACCTGCTGCGCCTTGACCTTGACGTGAGCCGTGCGGATCGCTTTCTTGGCGAGAACCGGCTCGAGCTTCTCGGTGACGCGATCGAGCTCCCATCCCATCCCCGCCGCCAGGAGATGAAGCGATTCCAGGAGACCCACGTGCCCGACCTGGCCCTTCCGGCGCCCGCGCCGGAACTCGGCTGGGCTCATTCCGGCCCCGACTTTCTTCTGAAGGGAGGCTCGTCGGGATGCCGCATCGACGACGCGCTCCACGAGGACGGAGCTGACTTCCTGGCACGGGGCGGTAACAACGAGCGGGAGAGTGTCCATCACGAATCCCGGGTTCACCCCGGTGCCCAGGACGACCGACTCGTTGGAACGTGCCAAGGCATCGAGCTCCCGGGTGAGCTTGGGTTGGCGTGCCGAGGGAAAGACCAGCTCCTCACATGTGCTGATCACGCTCGCCCTCGCCTCGAGACACGCCTTCAGCTGGGGCAGGACGGCCTCGAGGTGGGACTGGGTGGAGTGGAGCACGACGTCTGGCTCTCCGCTGGCCAGAACTTCCTCCGGCCGGTCGGAAACGCGGATCCCGGTGGGGCGACGGAGCCCGGCGAGATCGGCAACGTCTCGCTGCAGTTTGACGGGATCGATATCGATCGCACCTACCAGTTCGACGTCGCTGCGCGCGAGTATGGCCCGGATTGCGGCAAGGCCGATCGGTCCCACGCCATATTGGACGACGCGCAATCTCTTGGGAGAAGCCATCTACGCAAACCCTCTCCAACGAACACGGCGGCGAGGAACAACGACTGGAGGCCGAAATCTTATCTTACGCCGGTGGTGCTGGACAACACGATTTCCGTGGCTACCGTCAACGGGGTTACGATGAGGAGGATGACGAGGAAAGTACCCCCGCCCCAACGGGCGATGCTCCTGTTTGTTGGAACCATGGTCTTGTTCGTGGTCGTCGTCCGAACTTTGTACCTCTTGCACCCGGACATGGCCATCCTCTTCGCGGAGCTGCTCGCCCTTCTCGTACCCACCGTCCTCGCGGTGGCGTATCTGCGCGCCGACTTTCGCGCTACGCTCCGCCTGCAACTTCCGACCGCCGCGGACGTCCTCCTCGCCGTGCCACTCGCCATTGCCCTAGCGGTCCTCAACGATCAACTCATGAACCTGGTCAACCAGATGTACCCCATGCCGGAAGCGGAGCGGGACGCCATGGTCGAGCTGTTGCGCGCTAACACAGCCTACGAATGGGCGGTGCGGCTCTTCGGAATCGTCGTGGCAGCCGCGGTATCCGAAGAGATCCTCTTTCGTGGTTTCATTCAAAGAAGCCTGGAGGAGGGGCCACTGGGTCGCGGGGGCGCCATTCTTTTGACATCGTTCTTGTTCGCGGTCATCCATCTCATACCTCAGGGAATGCCGAGCTACGTCTTGGCGGGAGTCGTTCTGGGCATCACTGCGGTCGCGACGGAGAGCATCCTGATCCCCATCCTCATCCACGCAGTGCATAACACGGCGAGCATCTTCCTGCTGAATTTGGCCGACATGGAGAGTCTCGGCCAGCCGGTATGGATCCCACCGCAAATCCTGATCCCGGCGGTCCTCATTTTTGTGATCGCCCTCGTCTACTACTTGAGGCGGACGCCGGAGCCCGAACCACGGAACGTTCCATCGTTTCCCCGACCGACTGCGCCTTCGCATGGCCTTGCCCCCGGGCGTTTCGTCGGTACCGACGCCGCCCTGCCGGTGCTGAAGCGAAGAGCGCTCGGATGGCTCGTCGTGGGTAGTGCGGCGCTGGCTGGCTTCTTGGTAGTCATCGGTCTCTTTGTCATGTCCCTGCTCTATTCACCTCAAGCTCGTCGACAACCCATTCGCGACATGCAACAAGATTTGTTGGACGCGCTTCCTCCCTCGGCAGAGCTATTGGCGTCCCGAGTCAGTCAGCAGTTCGACGCCCTGCTGGACTTCAACGAGTCGGGGAACCTGGGAGTTGCGGAGTTTCTGAGGTTGGTGTGGATCTACAGCGCCGCCCGGTCGGATGGAACGATTAGCGAAGAAGAGATCGAGGCTATCCTGTCGCGGATCCGTCTCATCCTCCGTGAGAACACGCGCGTTCGCCACCTTTGAGCATCCGCGCTCCCAGCAGGCCGGCTACCCTATCCGCCTTCGCCAAAGGCTACGGCGGACCCGCCGTCAGCCTTCGTTCGCCATAAAGCCTCCATGGAGCGAACTTCGGCTTGACCTCGCCGAAGCCGTGGGTAGCCAAGAACGCCGCCACGGCGCAGGCGGGAAGCCACCGGTGAGTTCACTGGCGGAGGCGGGCCGCTGCGAGCGCCCGGTCGAGCGCCGCCATCACCTCGCGCACCGTATAGTTGATTTGAACCGGAACGGCTTCGTAAATGTTCCCCCAGAAAGGCTCCGTCAAGACGCGCCGTTCGCTGTCCAACAACCAGATGGTGGGCGTGCCGTATCGTTGGTGGTCCTGGTGCCACTTGAACCGACCCTGCCAAGGGTAGACGGGACCATAGGACGGAACATGGGCGTGCTCGCTGGCATTGTCCAGCAGGCGGAAGCGAGGATCATAGAAGATCGGGTCGTACGGAATCGTCCCGTCTTCCTTCAGCGCCTCGGTCTTCTCCACGAGCTCCGTCACCGCGCTCTGATACCGGGGCGAATCCTCCCCCTCCACTAGAAAGACGTCTTCAGGATATCCGTAGTTCGCGCCGCTGTACACCGGCGGTGTCGCGACCGGGACGAAAGTGACTCCTTCGTTGACGTAATTGAAGTACAACGTCCGTTGAATCGCGAGATCGTCGGAGCTGTCGACGCACCAGAGCCGCCCTCGAACGTCCGCCGGTTTTCTCGCGTAGGCACCGCCGAAAATAACCAGGCAGAGTACCTTGCTGTATTCGTCGACTTGATCCGCGAGCGTCACCAATTGCCGATTGCGGTCGAGGAAGGAGACCCCGGCGTCCACTTGGTCACCAGGACGGTAGCACCGCTGTCCCGCGTCCTGCTGGAAAAACAGCCAGGAACGCCCCGAGGTGAATTCCGGCGACACAGCGAACATGCCGGCGGCCGCGGTGGACGTCTTCAGGAACTGTCGCCGATTCACGCGTTTCATCATGACTTCATCGCCTCCCGAAATCGGTAATGGGCGGACGGGAAACCAAGAAAATAGGTAAGATAAAAACCAAGAACGAAACCAGGATGATGACGCCACCGAGGAGAGGCTGGCGGGCCAAGGAATGTTCCGAGGAAAACATATCCGGCCAGTATAAGAACGTACCTGCTAACAACAAGTGCGTGAAAAAGTTCACGTAAACCGCCAAGCCCATGCTCTTCTTCACCCCCGCTGCGCCAATCGCTACCAAGGCAGGCCATTCGACGGCCGCGGACAACACGAAGCTAGCTGCCAGGGCCGGCCACGGAACTCCCAAGCTAACTAGGGGGAAACCAATACCGGCCAGTTGGGACGAACAACTGCCCCCTAGCGCGCTGAGGTAAGGACGGGCCGCCCCGAGAAAAGTCAACAAGGCTCCCTTGATAGGCAGGAAGATGAGGGTGAGCACGCCCGCCCTCATAAGAAGGTCGACCGAAGGCGTGCCCGTGGTAAACCGAATCAGCGAGAGCATCACCGCAACAACGACGACGGCCAGGGCTATCCAGCGGGAGTTCGTCACGCATCTTCTCCGAGCTCCCGACTGACGAGGCGTTCTACCGTCTCCGCTGGTCTGACCACCCGGAAGGTCTCGCCTTCGACCAAGACCTCCGCGGGACGCGGGCGGAGGTTGTAGTTCGAGCTCATCGCGTAGCCATACGCGCCCGTGTCGAGGATTCCCAGTAGATCCCCCGGCCTAGGATCCACGAGCCTGCGATCGCGCCCGAAGGTATCCGAAGTCTCGCAGACCGCACCCACGATGTCCACGTTCTCTTCTTTTCCCTCGCGCGCCTCGACCGGCAGGATGCGGTGAAACGCATCATAGAGGGCGGGTCGCATCAGATCGTTCATCCCCGCGTCGACGATCACGAATTTCCTTCCATGGACCTGCTTGACGTAGAGAACTCTAGCGATGAATGCTCCCGCCGATCCGACCAGCGCCCTTCCCGGCTCCACGACGACGCGGGCTCCCGACCGGGAAAGCCACGGAAGCACCTCCTGGGCGTAGGCCTCGAATTCGGGTACGGGATCCTCTCCATAGGCGATGCCGAGACCTCCCCCGATATCGACGTGATGGATGGTCACGCCTTGTGTCTTCAATTCACCGATGGCTCTTCCGAGCATGCGCGCGGCTTCTCCGAGCGGTTCGAGGGCCGTGATCTGAGAGCCGATGTGGGCGTGTATCGCGCAGAAGTCCAAGTGAGGAAACGCATCACGTCGGCGATAGAGATCCATGGCGGTCTTCGAATCCAGACCGAACTTCGCGGTCTGGACGCCCGTCGCAATGTGCCGATGGGTTTCGGCGTCGATGTCGGGATTGATGCGCACGCTCACCCTAACACGACGATCGTTCCGGGCTGCCACCCGATCGAGCAGTGCCGCCTCACCCTCGGATTCCAAGTGGAAGAGGAGCACATCCGCCTTGACACCTGCCTCGAGCTCCCACTCCGCCTTGCCGACCCCGGAGAAGACGATCCGATCCGGCGGCACGCCCACGCGCAGGGCGAGCTCGAGCTCACCTCCGGAGACGACCTCCGCGCCCGCTCCCTCGGCGACCAGCAGTCGAAGCAGCGCGGCCTGCGAGTTCGCCTTCAGGGCGTAGCAGATCAGGTGAGGCTGCGCGGAAAAGGCGCTATCGAGCTTTCGGAACCTCTCCACGACTTCCCGCGAACTGTAGACGTAGAACGGAGTCGGCACCGACGCGGCGACTCGTTCCAGCGAGCACTCTTCGCAATAGAGCTTGCCCTCGCTGACGTGGAAGGGTTTCTCCGACATCGGCGTCTGGCTCCGTTGATTAGCAGCACGGCCCATATCGACGCCCGCCAAATCGTCAGACTTCAGGGCGAGGTATGAACTTTCTAAGCAGCGTCTGGCCTTCACTCACGATGACCACGGCTCCGCCAGCGAGATCCTCGTCGAACAAAGCCAGGAGCTTGATGAGAAGACGGCTGATGGAGTCGGAGTTACCTCGCAACTTGAGAAGCACGACGGAGGGCCATTCTCCCGGTTGAGACTCCACGTATCGGGTGAGCCGCTGGTTGCGGGTCAGGACGACTCTGTGCTCCAGGGTCGCCAGCTTCAGAATCTCGAGCAAGGGAAGGTCGCCAGCACCAATCTCCACCGAGTGCACGGCATCGTGGCCGGCCCGCTTGAGCTTCTTGACTACCAGGACAGGGAACAGCGGATCGGCCAGTAGTTTCACTTCGATACTCTAACGCCCGCCGAGATTTGTGCGAGCGCGTCCGCGAACTTGTTCACTTCCGCGGCCGTGTTGTAGTGAACTAGGGAGGCGCGGACCGCCCCCTCACTCTCCGAGACCCCCAGGGCATGCATGAGCCGCGGGCAATGCTGGTGGCCATCACGAACCGAGATCCCCTGCTGGGTCAATTGCCGAGAAACCTCTGCCGGCGAGACTCCCTTCACGCTGAAGCACAACGTCGGGGTTCGATACGCGTCGTACTCGTGACCATTGATTCCATGGATGCTCACTCCTGGAACGTCTCCGACTGCGCGCAGCAGCAGCCCCGTCAGCTCCCGCTCGTAGTGACGGATGGCTTGCATGCCGCGACGGATGTCCCCGCGACGCCCCACCGCATCCTGGGGGGCCAACGGGAGGTCGCTCGAGCGGCGACCGAGCTCTTCGATGTATTCGATGGCGGCGTCCATGCCGGCCACCGCCTCGTAGCTGTAGGTTCCCGTCTCGTACTTGTCGGGGGCTCGATCCGGAACGAAGTCCTCCCGAACGATCGGTAGCGAATCCAGGAGCTCTTGCTTGCCCCACAGGAACGCCATGTGAGGACCGAATACTTTGTAGCCGGAACAAACCAGGAAGTCACAACCGAAGAAACGCACGTCGAGAGGACCATGGGGAGCAAAATGTCCGGCGTCGACGAACAAGTGGCCGCCCCGGGCGTGGATACGCTCCGCGATGGGGATGAGGTCCACGATGGTACCCACCGCGTTAGAAGCCTTGGTTACGGCGACGAGGCGCGTTCGATCGGTCAGAATCGAGTCCAATCGCCCGACGTCGAGGCGGGTGTCCGACTCCACGGGCCAGAACTTCACTTCGATCCCGAGCTTCCCGAGGGCGAGCCAGGGAGCGATGTTGGCCTCGTGGTCCAGTTCGGTAACCACGATTTGATCACCCGGCGCCAACAACTCCCCGTAGGCCGCACTCACCAGCCGAATGAAAGCGGTCGCATTGAGCCCGAATACGATCTCTTCCGGCTGGTTGGCATTCACGAACACCGCGGCACTCTGGCGCGCGTGCCGAATCACAGCGTCGACTTCTTCGGAGGACCGATACCGTCCGCCGGCCTGCACGTTGCGAGTCGTGAGATGGTTGGACACGGCGTCTACGACACCTTGTGGCACCTGAGTTCCGGCCGCGTTGTCGAGGAAAACACGATCCGGCTCGGCCAGCGCCGGGAAGCTTTCACGAACGAAATCCAATGGAAATGGCATCTTGAGATCCTACGTCAGCCGCCAGGCCTTCGCTACTGGCGTCTGGCCACGTTCATTCGTGGGACAACCTATTTTGACGCCAGGAAAGCGCGCCCAGTCCGCGTCTGACCGGCGTCTGACCACGCTTATTCGTGGTACAACCTGTTTTGACGCCAGAAGGAGCGTCTCGCCCGCGTCTGACCACGCTTATTCGTGGTACAACCTGTTTTGACGCCAGAAGGAGCGTCTCGCCCGCGTCTGACCACGCCTATTCGTGGTACAACCTGTTTTGACGCCCAGAAGGGCCGCCAGAAGAGCGCCTGCCTCAATCGAGAGCCGCGGAGTATAGCACGCGGAGCAAGCGGCGGGCGTTCGAACCTAACCCGGCTCGCGGCACGGCCTCAGCCCCGGAGGAGATCGACGATCCGGGCGCTGAACTCGGAGCGGGCCATCACGGTCTCGCACCCGGCTTCCCGCGCCAACGCGGCGATGCCCGGTTGCGTATGACGGAGAAAGCCGAGCGTGGGCACCGCCGCGGTCTCGGCCCGAGACTTCAGCTCTTTGAGCGCTGCGATCGCACCGATAGTCTCGTCGCCCAAATCGAAGACTACTAGCTCCGCCCCGGCCCGAACTTTCTCCAGTAGGTCGCCCGGCGAAGAGGCGAACCGTAGCTCGACGGCGGCCTGGCGAGCCGCCGCCTTCATCTTACCCACGAAGAACAGGTTATTGACTGCGGCGACGACCCTTCGTGACATGGCAGAGCCCATCCCGCCTTATTATAATGGTTGACCAACCAAGAGGGGGCCTTGTCGATCCATTCCAAGTCTTTCGCTCTACGAGAGCTCTTTGCCGGTGCGGGAGCCCGATTCGGAACGCGCCGAGGCCGAGAAGTCGCGGAAGAGTTCTCGGGAGTCGATGATGAGTATCGGGCCGCTCGGGAATCCGTGGTGGTGGCCGATCGTTCCTACCGCGCCTGCATCCGCGTCACCGGAAGAGATCGCTTGAGCTTTCTGCAAAACATGCTCAGCAACGACGTCAAGAGACTCCAAACCGGAGAGGGTGTTTGGGCGACCCTTCTGACCCGCAAGGGGACGGTGATCTCCGATCTCGTCGTGTACCAGCTGGGTGATGCATTGCTCCTGGAGATGGAACCCGAGGGTCTCTCGCCGTCCATGGAGTCTCTCTCCCGTTATCTCGTCTCGGAGGACGTCACGCTCGCTGATGTGACCGGTGAAGAAGCTCTTTTCTCCGTCGAAGGCCCCAAAGCCACCAAGCTTCTCTCCCAGATACTCGTCGATGCAAGCGAGTCCCGGCTCGCCGAGCTTGGGATGTATCATTTCATCTCGGACGGCGAAAGTGAGCGCGGCCTCCGCGTGAGTGCCGCCCGCCATGGACCGGGAGCGGCCTTCGATCTCGCGGTCCCGGCGCGGCGAGCCGCCGACTTCCTCGGCAACCTCCTCGACGCGGGACGGCCCCTGGGCCTTCGACTGGCGGGCTGGCAAGTCCAGGAGACTCGGCGCATCGAGGCCGGCATCCCCCTCTTGGGGACCGATATGGACGCGTCCCACCTTCCCCTCGAGGCCCGTTTGGACGACGCCATCAGCTTCAACAAAGGGTGTTACATCGGACAGGAGTACGTGGTCCGTCTCGCGCACCGCGGCCATCTGAACCGAAGGCTCACCGGTCTCGCTCTCTCGGGTCGAACCGTCCCCAGCGCAGGAGACGAGATCCGAGCACCCGACGATGAGACCGCTCGCGCGGCCGGTCGCGTCACGAGCGCGGCGTTCTCTCCGAGACTGGGACAACCGATCGCGATGGGCTATGTGCAGAGTGCCTTTCTGGAACCGGGCACGGTGGTCACGCTTCTGAGCGCCGGGAGCGCGCTCCAAGCCCGGGTCACCGAGCTGCCGTTCATCGAGTAGGTCCAGGGAAAGCGCCAGAGGAGTCGTGGAGAAATCGTTGCTAGAGTCCGCGTCCCGACACGCGGTCGTCCACTACCACGAGATTGCTCTCAAGGGCCGGAATCGGCCCTTCTTCCTGAATCGCCTGGTCCGTAACATCGAACGGGCCGCCGCCGATCTTCCGTTGAAACGAGTCGTTCCCCTTCCCGGTCGCTTGATGGTCGAGCTCGCCGACGAAGCCGCCTGGCCTCAGCTTCGGGAGCGCCTTGCGGCTGTGGTCGGCATTGCCAACTTCTCCCCCATCAACCGAGTCGAGCTCGACATCGACCTGCTGGCGAACGAGGTCGTGCGCGCGGTCAAGGGGAGACCATTCCAGTCCTTCCGCGTTACGACGCGACGCGCCAACAAAAAGTTCGGCCTCAACTCGATGGAGATCGACCGCGAGCTGGGAGCGCGTGTGCAGGAGGCCACGGGAGCGCGAGTCGATTTGACTTCGCCCGAGATGGTCGTCTATGTCGAGATCCTTCCCCGCGAAGCGTTCTTCTATTTCGAGAAGTTCGAGGGCGTGCAGGGTGTACCCGTCGGCACTGCGGGTCGCGTCACCGCGCTGCTGTCCGGCGGCATCGACTCGCCGGTCGCCGCGTATCGCATGATGAAGAGAGGATGCCGCGTGGACTTCGTTCACTTCCACAGCGTCCCGTTCCTCTCGAGAGCGTCGCAACAAAAGGTCAAAGACATTCTCGGCCTTCTCACGCGATACCAGTACCACTCGCGGCTCTACCTAGTGGCCTTCGGTAACCTGCAGCGCGACATCATGCTCGCGGCGCCGGCTCCCTTGCGGGTGATCTTGTACCGCCGATTCATGATGCGCATCGCCTCCGTCCTCGCCAAGCACAGGCGCTCCCGGGCCTTGGTGACCGGTGAAAGCCTGGGGCAAGTCGCCTCGCAAACCCTCGAGAACATCGCGGTCATCGAGGAGGCCGCGGAGCTTCCCGTGCTGCGCCCTCTCATCGGCATGGACAAGAGCGAGATCACGGATCAGGCGCGCGCGATTGGCACCTACGAGATCTCCATTCTCCCCGACCAGGACTGCTGCCAGCTCTTCATTCCCGCACACCCGGCGACTCGAAGCCGATTGGACGAGGTCGTGGCTGCCGAGCGCCAACTGGATGTGGATCGGCTCGTCCAAACCGCGGTCGAAGAAGCGGAAGATGCTCGATTCCGTTTCCCGGCCACCGCCCGGGCCGTGCAGGCGTCATGAGCGCCACGCACTCGGCGGCGACCGCCACTCCCTCGTCAGAGCGATTCCAAGAGCTCGGACCAAGCCTTCCAGTAGCTCTCGCCGCCTACCAGAAAGACGTCGTTGTGGCCGGCCCCGGAGATGGAGGCGAATCGCTTGGGCTCCGAAGCCGCCTGGAACAGGCGGTCTCCCTGTTCGAAAGGAACCGTGCCATCGCGAGTACCGTGCAAGATCAGAAGCGGTATCCGGAGGGACGGGATCTTCTCCAGATTGTCGTAGCGGGTGCGCACCAGCCGACCGAGCGGAAGGAAAGGATAAACGGCGGCCGCCATCTCGGGGATAGAAGTAAAGGGCGACTCCAGAACCAAAGCAGCCGCCCTTCTTTCTTGCGCCAGCTGGACAGCCACCGCGGCTCCCAGGGACTCGCCGAAGAGCACGATGCGACCGGGGTCATAACCCCGATCTCGCAAGTGTTGGTACGCCGACCGGCCATCCGCGTAAGTTCCCTCTTCGTCCGGGCTCCCCTCGCTCTTGCCATACCCCCGGTAGTCGAAAAGGAAAACGCTCGCTTTCAACTTGGTTTGAAAGAGAAGCACGCGGTCCAATCGATGAGAGATG
>Ga0214472_10005588_pt1 | contig 13215 bp, 9 predicted proteins | sample RVTome_6_FD_207662 | JGI IMG/M metagenome (GOLD analysis project Ga0214472, IMG submission 207662) | Soil microbial communities from uranium-contaminated site in the Upper Colorado River Basin, Wyoming, United States - RVT140D175 | ecosystem: Environmental > Terrestrial > Soil > Contaminated >... | reverse complement strand
GACCACCTGGGACGACTCCGCCGACGGGACGGCCTCGGGTGCCAGCTCCACGACCAGCGGCCAGCGGCCCAGCGCGGCCGAGCGGGCCTCTTCCCAGCGCCGCTTGCCGGCCTCGGACTCGAGGTGCAGGCGCAGCGTCTGCCGGGCTTCGTCAATCGGCACCGTGCGCTCGGGCAGGATACGCAGGCACTTCAACAGCGTGAAGCCCTCGCGTTGATCGAGCACGTCGCTGACCTCCCCCTCGCGGAGCTGGAAGGCCACCTTCTCCAGGTGCGGCGGCAGCTGGCCCGGCCCGGCCACCCCCATTCGTCCCCCGCGGAAGCGGCTTTGGGAGTCCGATTCGCGCCGCGCCAGCGCGGCGAAGTCGGCCCCGGCCAGGATCTGCCGGCGCAGCTCCTCGATACGCACCCTGACGGCCTGACGCTCCGCCGGGCTGGCGTCTGGCGGGACCCTCTTGAAAAGGTTGGCGAGCTGGACGCGGCGCGGATGGTAGCGGTCGGCGTTGTTCTCGCGCAGCGCCTGCTCGACCTCGGCATCGCTGACTTTCACCTCCCGAAGCACCTGGCGCTCGAGCGCCAGGCTCAGCACCCGGTCCTCCAGGTCCGCGATCTGGCTGGCGACCGCCGGGTCCCGTTCGCCGCCCCGAGCGACGAGGTCTGCGCTGAGCATGCGCGCCAGGGCGATCTGGCCCAGCCGGGACCTGCGCTCCGCGGGCTCGTCCTCGAGCTTGGCGAAGGCGAGCCAGCTGCGGTACTCCTCGCGGGTGATCCGCCCGCCCTTGTAGGTCGCGGCCAGCTCCGGCGTCCGGCACGACGAGGCGCACAACCCGGGCAGCAGGCACAATGCCGCCACCCGGAAGCCGCGGGCCCGAGCGCGGAATGCGGCCGTCCTCTCGTCCATCGACCCTCGCCCTAGGGCGTCCCGCCCGCGCCCGCCTCGGGCGCCAGGACGCGCTCGTGGCTCAGGCTCTCGCGGGGCGCCCACGGTTCGCGGACCGGCTTGCCACGCTCGTAGCGCTCCAGGCGCCGCGCCGCCCACGGTCGCCCCGCCCCGGACGCCCGGGCGGCCTCGCGTTGCCAGGCCGCGGCCGCCGCGAACCGTCCCGCTTCGGCTTCCGCCATGGCCAATGACTCGGCGGCGGAGACCGTGGGCTCCGCCTCCCAGGCCTGGCGGGCCAGCTCCAGCGCCCGTTTCCCGTCGCGCAGCTCCGCCTCCGGCGACGCGGCGAGCAGGCGGGCGGCCAGCACCGCGACCTGGGGATCAACGGGCCCCTTCGACGCGTCGCCGAGCAGGACCTGCAGGGCGCGGCGGCGCTGGCCGAGCCGCACCAGCGCGAGGCCGGTGCCGGCGCGCGCTGCGGACCGCTCGGGTGCCAGCGCCAACGCCCGCGTGTAATGCCCGAGGGCGGCCTCGAGCTTGCCGTCCTCGAGGCACACGGCGGCCAGCTGCAGCACGGCCTGAGCGTCGTCCGGCGCGTCCGCGACAAGCGCCTCGAGCCGTTGCCGCGCCGCAGGGAGCCGGCCCTGCGCCGCCAGAACCCGGGCCAGCAGCAGCCGCGAGGCGGCGTGCGAAGGGTCCTTCCGCAGCAGGTCTCCCAGGGCATCGGCGGACTCCTGGAGCCTTCCCGAGCGGAAGAGGGCCAGGGCGAGCCCGTGGCGCGCGTACACGCGGTCCGGGTCCGACAGCACCGCCTGCCGGAACTCGATGGCCGCCAGGTCGAAGCGGCCATCGTTGAGGGCGCGGATCGCCCGCAGGTCGTGTCCCCGGGCACCGACACGGGCCGCGTCCACCGCGGCCACCAGCGGGTCCGCGAGGGGCAGCGCCGCCTGGTCCAGCTTGTGGGCCGGCACGCGGCTCAGGTGCGCGCGCGCCAGGTCCCGCTTCCCGAGGTCGCGGTACGCCATGCCCAGGGCCTGGTGGATGGCCACGGCGTTGGGCTGCCAGGCGAGGGCCCGCTGCAGCAGGCTCAAGGCTTCCTCGGGCCGCCGTCGCTCGAGGGCCAGGCGCGCCAGGCCCACCTGGGCGCGGACGCAGTCCTGGTCACGAGCCAGGGCCTCGTGGAACAGGGACTCGGCCTCGTCCGGCCGGCTCCATTCCAGCGCCAGCTCGGCCAGGCGGACCCGCACCGCGACGTTCTCGGGCTCCAATCGCAGGGCGGCGCGGAACGCGGCGTCGGCGCCCTGGCCGTTCCCGCGTTCCTGCCGGACCAGCCCGAGCGCGTACGCCCACCGGAAGCTCCCCGGCGCGAGCTCGAAGGCACGGGCGTAGCACGCCTCGGCCTGCGCGTGATAGGCGTAGGCGTGGAAGGCGATCCCCAGCTCGCCCACGGCGTCGGCCACCTTGCCGGGAGCGCTATCGGGCCGGGCCAGCAGCCGCAAGACAGCCGACCTGCGCTCCAGGAACTGGGCCTTGACGGACGGCTCCAGCGATTCGAGCCGCGAAGGAAGCGGCACGTCCTCGGGGCGGGGCCGCTCGAGCGCCGCGCGGCGCCATGGGCCCAGCGCGAACCACGCGCACAACAGGACGGCCCCGAGGGCCGCGCCCGCGACGACCCGGCGGCGTCCGTCCGGCCTGCTCTCCGGGCTCAAGGGCGGGAGGGCGCCGTCCCGCGACCCTGTGCGAGCACGTGATAGGTGTCGGAGGCCAGGCCGTTCCAGGTTTCCCGCCGCCCGTCGGGCCAGCGCACCTCGACGGACGAGGGGCCCGCGACCGCGCCCAGGCCGACCAGCACGCGGGGATCGTGGGACGAGAAGCAGCTCGCCCCGGCATGGGCCAGGCGCATCCGCGGCGGCTGGCCGGCGCGGCGGAGCGTGACCTCGCTGCCCAGCAGGTCCCGTCCGTTCGGGCCGGACAGGAGTCGCAGTCCCAACCAGTGCCGTCGGGACCCCACGCGGTTCAGCAGCAGCTGCGCCTTTCCCTCGATGTTGCCGACCAGAAGGTCGCCGTCGCCGTCGTTGTCGACGTCGCCCAGGGCCAGCCCGCGGCTGTTCTGCGCGGCGAGGAACGCCGGGCCCGCCTGCGCCGAGGTCTCCTCGAAGCGGCCGCCGCCCCGGTTGCGGAAGAGCTGCTTGGGCTGGGCATAGGGGAAGGGGACCCCCGCCGCCACCTGGCCGGCGTCGCGGAGCACCAGGCCGTTGACCGTGGCCAGGTCCAGGAGGCCGTCGCTGTCGTAGTCGAGGAACGCGGTGCCCCACCCGGACATGGGCTTGCTCGGTCCCGCGAGCCCGCTGGCAGCGGTCCTGTCCTCGAACAGGCCGTTGCCTGCGTTCGCGTAGAAGGTGACCGACTCGGTGTCCAGGTTCGTCACGAGCACGTCCGGGTCGCCGTCCTCGTCGCCGTCCCCCGCCGCCACGCCCATGCTGCCCAGAGCCTCGCCGCCGGCGTCGAAGGCCGTGCCCGACAGGAGGCCGTTGTCGCGGAACGTGCCGTCGCGCTGGTTCATCCACAGCACGTTGCGCATCTGGTCGTTGGCCACGTAGAGGTCCGGCCAGCCGTCGCGGTCGAAATCGGCCGCCACCACGCCGAGGCCGCTGCCCGCCTCGGCGAGGATGCCGCTGCGGCCGCTCACGTCCTCGAAGGTCCCGTCGCGGCGATTGTGGAAGAGCCGGTGCGTCTCCGGGGCGTAGTTCTCCGGCCCGCAGTAGTCGGGAGCGCCGGCGGCGCTGAGGCAGGGCTTGCGTGTCCCCGGCCGGTAGTCGACGTACGCGGCCACGAAGAGGTCGAGCCACCCGTCGCGGTCGTAGTCCACGAAGAGCGCGCTGGTGGACCAGCGCGCGTCGTCGCAGCCCGCGCCGGCGGTGACGTCTTCGAACGTGCCGTCTCCGCGATTGCGCCAGAGCTGGTTGGGCCCGTAGTTGGTCAGGTAGACGTCCGGCCACCCGTCGTTGTCGTAGTCGCCTACGGCCACGCCCTGTCCGTAGCCGGTGGCCCGGATGCCGCTGGCCTCGGTCACGTCGGTGAAGCGCAGGCGCGGGGCGCCGCCGGGCCCGGGGCCGAGGTCGTTGCGGAAGAGCCGGCCCATCGCGGCGCGTTCCTGCCCCGGCGGCGGCGGACCGTCGATGCGGCGCGCCGCCTGCACCAGGTAGGCGTCCAGGTCGCCGTCGTTGTCGTAGTCCAGGAAGGCCACGCCCGCGCCGGTGATCTCCGGGAAGAGATGGTCGCCCTGGCGGCCGTTGCGGTGATCGAAGCGCAGGCCGCTGGTCTGCGCGACGTCCTCGAAGACCGGACCTCCGCGCGCTTCCCCCGCCTCCGGCGCCCGCGAGCGGCACCCGGGCCCGGCGAGGACGAGGAGTCCCGACAGCAGGAGCCCCGGCCGGAGGGCAGAGGGAACCGCGGCGGGCATCGTCGCTCGGAACAAGCCCTGAGAATGCCTCAGGCCGCGCCGGCCGCGCAACAGGCAGGCCGCCGGGAAGATCGGGCTCGCGTCGCGGCGGCGCCACCGCCGCCCTTGGTTGTCGGCCCTGGTGGGATCGTGTAAGTTGAAACGAGTCACGAAGGAGAGATGCGAGAGCCTGGCTGAATCGGCGTGACTGGAAATCACGTGTGGGGGAAACCCCACCGAGGGTTCGAATCCCTCTCTCTCCGCCACCCCGGGTCCGGGGCCCGTAGCCGCGACGATGCGGCGGAGCTGCTCTCGGAGCGGGCCCTTACCGGCGGCCGCGGAAGCGGTGCTGGAAGCCGAACGACACGCCCGCGGCCACGCTCAGGGACGAGCCGTTGGCGTCGAGGCGGGACACGGTGCGGCCGACGCTGCCGAACAGCGTGGCCTTGGGAGAGAAGAAGTAGACGGCGCCGCCGCTCACGTCCCACCGGTTGTCGCTGAGCTCCTGCGCGTCGCTCAAGGGGTCCTCGTCGAGCGAGCGGGTGTGGCTGAGGGTGGCCGTGGCGGTCAGCTTCTCGGTGAGCGGCACTTCCAGGGCCGCCGAGCCGAAGGCCGACCCCCGCGAGAAGTACCCCACGGAGCCGTAGGCGCGGAACCTCTCGAACCGCTTCTCGACGGCGACGGGCAGGGCCCAGTGGAAGCGCCCCTCGCCCTCGGGCAGGGAGCCCGAGGTCAGCAGCTCTACCACGGGGACCAGCGCGATCCCGAAGGAGCGCCCGTCCGCCGCGGGATCGAGCAGCCCCAGCTTCGCCGCTATGTAGACGTCGCCCAGCCCGCGGTCCTTGGTCCCGTCGGTATAGCTGACCTTGCTGACGGGCGCGCTGACCGCGAGCTGGAGGCGCGGGGCGATCCCCATCCCGGCGTCCATGCTGGGCGCGTCCCACTGGCGCCCGAACTGCGCGCGCGTGTACCCGATGCCGAAGGTCGCCCATCCCTGCCCGGCCGGGGAAACCGTGGCGTCGTCGAGCCAGACGCCGAATTGCCGAATACCCGTCCCCGGGAACCCGGGATCCGGCTCCGGCGCGCCGTGGTCCTTCGTCTGGCCCAGTCCGCGGCCGTGCCCCTGCGCCGCCAGCGGGCTCGCGAAGATGAAGAACAGGAGCGCCGCCGCCGCGGCGCTCCTGTAGAAGTTCCGGCTCACCCGATCTAGTTGCCGGCGGCGATGTCCGCGTCGGCCTGGACCAGCGCGGTGGTGGCAAGGTTCGTGGCCCGGGTCGCGTCCATGGCCTTGGCCTGCTGGATGGCCTGGCCGAGGCTCAACTGCTGTGAGCCGGTCATCAGCCTCTTCATGCGCAGGAAGTCGAGGCCGAGGTTGTTCGAGACGTTCACGGTGGCCACGAACTGGCCGAGGTTCCGGAACCCCGACGCGGCGGCGATGACGTCCATGCCCGCCGGAAGCCGCGACTGTAGCTTCGCGCGGAGGTTGGCGTTGCTCAACAGCTTCTCCTGCGCCTTGCTCAAGGGGCCCTGGGGTCCGGGCTCCACGCGCGTGGGCTCCGGGTCGTTCGCGCTCAGTGTCGGCTGCGCGTCCGTCCCCTTCGCGCTCTTCGCCGCCTTCGTGGACTTGGCCGGCTTGTTGGCGGACAAGCTGGTCTGCGGCTTGGTCCCGCCCGCCGGCTTCGCCTTGGGGGGCTTGGCCTTGGCTGCGTTGGACGCCTTGGGGGCCTTGGCCGGCTTCGGCTTGGCCGAGGCGGCCGGAACCTTGGTCTTCACCTTGGTGTTGCCGGTCCCGGCCGCGGCCGGAGCCGCGCCCATGGCGACCGCGAAGGCCGCGGCCACGGCGATGGAAACGAGATCGGAATATCTCATGTCGTCCTCCTGGACCCACGGGGGCGACAGGCCCCCTGAGGCCATGGGCAAACGGCGTACCCTCCATGCTCCCTCACGGGGGAACGGGCTCCTATGACCCTGCGCACAGCGGGCCCAGTGTGACGGGCGTCACGCCGGGCCACGCGCCCCGTCCCGCTCTGGCCCAATAGAATGAGGATGGCATGACGAGATGATCGACCCGCCGGCCCGGATCGCACTGACCCGAGAGGTCGGCCCCAGCCTCGCGCGGTGCGAGCTGACGCACCTGGAGCGGGAGCCCATCGACCTGGAACGCGCCCGGGCCCAGCACCGGGCGTACGAGGATTGCCTGCGATCGTTGGGCTGTGGGGTCGAGCGGCTGCCTCCGGAGCCGGACCTGCCGGACGCGGTCTTCGTCGAGGATGCCGCGGTCGTCCTCGAGGAGGTGGCGGTGTTGGCCCGGCCCGGCGCCCCGTCGCGGCGCGCCGAGGTCGAGTCCGCGGCGAAGGCCCTGGCCCCCTATCGCGCGCTGCTCGCGATCGAGCCCCCCGGGACCCTCGACGGCGGCGACGTCCTCGTGATCGGCCGGAGCGTGTACGTGGGCCTGTCCACCCGCACCAACCCGGAGGGTGCCACGCAGCTCGCGGCGGCCCTCGCCCCGCACGGCTACGCCGTCCGCCCGCTGGCGGTGCGCTCCTGCCTCCACCTCAAGACCGCGGTGACCGGGGTGGGGCCGTCCGCCGTGCTGCTCAATCCCGCCTGGGTGGACGCGGCCGCCTTCGACGCCTTCGAGCGGACCTTCGTGCATCCCGACGAGCCCTGGGGGGCCAACGCCCTGGCCGTCGGCCCCGGCGTCGTCTACGCGGACGCGTTCCCCCGCACGCGGGACCGCCTGCTCGGCCGGGGCCTCGACGTGCGCGCGCTCGACGTGTCCGAGCTGGCCAAGGCGGAAGGCGGCGTGACCTGCTGCAGCCTGGTCTTCGACGCGGGCCCGTAGTACTCTAGCCGTCGGCCGGTCGCACGTGGACTCCGGCCCTGCGCAACGCGAGACGCCGAACCCCGCCAGGCCCGGAAGGGAGCAACGGTCAGGCGATCCTCGAGTGTGCCGCAGGACAGCCGGAGTTCACGTGGGGCCGGCTCCTCGCAAATGGCCTACCTGGTTCTCGCGCGCAAGTGGCGGCCCCGGACCTTCGACGAGGTCGTGGGGCAGTCCACCGTGACCCGGACCCTGAAGAACGCCCTGGCCTCGGGGCGCATCGGCCACGCCTTCCTGCTCTCCGGCGCCCGGGGCGTGGGCAAGACCACCACCGCGCGGATCCTGGCCAAGGCCTTGAACTGCTCCAAGGCGGACGCGCCCACCCCCGACCCCTGCGGCGAGTGCGCCTCCTGCACCGAGATCGCCCTGGGCACCTCGCTCGACGTGCAGGAGATCGACGGGGCCACCCACAACGGCGTGGAGCAGGTGCGCGAGCTGCGGGAGAGCGCCCGCTACAACCCGGCGCGCGACCGCTTCAAGATCTGGATCATCGACGAGGTCCACATGCTCTCCATGGGGGCCTTCAACGCGCTCCTCAAGACGCTCGAAGAGCCGCCGCCGCGGGTGAAGTTCATCTTCGCCACCACCGAGTACCACAAGATCCCCGACACCATCCTCTCGCGCTGCCAGCAGTACGACTTTCGCCTCATCCCCGCGGCGGAGCTTTCGGCGCACCTGCGCCGCGTGGCCCAGGGGGAAGGCGTGAAGGTCTCGGACGAGGCGCTGGCCCGCATCGCGCGGGCCGCCGAAGGCAGCGCGCGCGACGCCCTCTCGCTCTTCGACCAGGTCCTCTCCTTCAGCGCCGAGGAGGTTCGTGACGAGGACATCTCCGCGCTTCTCGGGCTCATCGACCGCGAGCTCCTGCTCGCGGCCTCCCGCGCGGTGGCGGAGGGGGAGAGCCGGGCGCTGCTGGAGCTCGTGGAGAGGCTCTCGGACTACGGCGCGGACCCGCGGAACTTCGCGCGCGAGCTGCTGCTGCACTTCCGCGAGATCCTGCTCCTGAAGATGGCGCCGGAAGGAGGCGCGCTGCTGCCGCAGCTCGTCCCCGAGGAGCGGGAGCGGATGCGCCCGCTGGCCGCCGCCTACTCCGAGGAGGACCTGCTGCGCGTCTTCGAGGTCCTGACCAAGGCGGAGACCGACCTGCGCCTGGCCCAGGACCCGCGGGTGACGCTGGAGCTGGCGCTCCTGAAGATGGTCCAGATGCGGCGGCTCCTGCCCTTCGCGGAGCTGGTGGCCCGGGTGGACCGCCTGGCCTCCGGCACGACCGCGGCCGCGCCCGCCGTGCCGCCCCGGGCCGCCGCACCCGCGTCCCCCGAGCCCGCCGCCCGCTCCGTGGCGCCCCCGCCGCCCGAGGCCGCGAGGGCCCCCACCGATCCCGCGTCCCTCCTCGCCGCCATGGCGAGCCTCGCGCAGTCCCGGCCGTCGCTGGCGCAGCCCCTGCGCACCGCCCACGGGCGGGAGGAGGGCGACACGCTCGTGATCGAGGTGGCGCCCGACTTCGCGGCCCTGGCCGCGATGCACGTCGACGAGTACCGGGACCTGGCGCGCGCGGCCAGCGGACGGCCCTTGAAGGTGCGGGTCGGCGCGGCGGCCGCGCCCGAGGCGCCCGCGCCCTCGCCGGCCGAGGCGAGCAAGCGGCGGCTGGCCGACGACGCCGTGCGGGCCCCCGCAGTCCAGGAGGCCCTCGACCTGTTCAACGGCAAGGTGGTCGAGGTGCGCGCCACGAAGCCGGCAAAGGAGGGCCCGTGAACCCCTTCGGCAACCCCAAGCAGCTCATGAAGCAGCTCCAGCAGGCGCAGGAGCGCGTCCAGCGCGAGATCGCGGCGCTGGAGATCGAGGCCGCTTCGGGCGGAGGCATGGTCCGCGTGGTGATGGACGGCCAGAAGAACGTCAAGAGCCTCAAGATCGATCCCGAGGTGGTCAGCAGGGACGACGTGGAGATGCTGCAGGACCTGGTGACCGCCGCCGTCAACGAGGCCGCCCGCAAGGTGGAGGAGGCCGTCCAGGAGAAGATCGGCGGCCTCGCCGGCGGCATGAAGATCCCCGGGCTGTTCTGACCCCGCCCTCCTAGGGGCAGCCCGCGGCCAGGAACCAGCAGCGGGTGACGGCCGCTCGCTTGAAGAACCGGACCAGCATCGCGCCCACCTTGGCCTCTCCCGGCTGCGACGGGTGGGTCCCGTCGGCCTGGAAGTCCTCAGGCAGCCAGACGAGACCGTCCGAGCGCGGCCGGGGTCCAGCGGCCCAGAGGTAGGCGCCCCAGGCGATCCACGGCGCGATGGTGTCGTAGTCGAGGTCTCCCGCGTGGGGATCCACCGGCACGCCGCCGGCCGCCATCTGGTCGATCTGGGCCTGCACGATCCACTTCACCGCGAAGCCCGACTCGTAGGCGTACGGCTCCGGGTTGAGCGGCGTCGTGGCGTAGCCCGCGTAGATCCGGCTGGAGAGGAAGACCTGCTGCAGGTTCGGGTACCTGACCCGAAGGGCCCGCACGATGTTGCCCATCTGCGTCTCCAGGACGTAGGCGTCGGCGTTCGGCGCGGGCAAGGACGAGGACGGGCCCGGGTTGGCGACCTTCACCCACGCGATCTGGACCTGGGCCTCGGACAGGCCTTGAGGGACGAGGCGCGTATCGCGGACGCGGTCGTAGTTGGGATCCGTGGGGGAGTCCCAGGTGGAGGCCGACTGGCCGCCCATGGCGCCGTTGACGATGGCCAGGGCCGTGTGGTTGACGGCGGGATCGACCGCTGCCCTGCCCATGAAGGTCCACGCATCGCACGGGAGCGCCGAGCTCGTGGAGCAGAACTCCTGGGTGGTATTGGACATACCGATGGACACGAGGACGTACCGGCCGGAAGGGTCTGGGTTGCCGAGGAGGTCGCGCGGCTGGATCGCGGCCGCGTGCTCCAGCCCCGCGGCCCGGTGCTCAGGAGGCATCGCGTTCGCGCCGTCCGGGTAGAGGCCGCCGGCGAAGCCGAGGTAGGTCTGCGCTCCCATGTCGGTCAGGGGCCGCTTCGGCGCGGCCTGCGCGTCGGCGCAGAGCAGCCACGCCAGGCCCACGGTCCACGCGCTTCGCGTCCGCATCGTCTGCCTCCTGCCTCGGAAGGTCGTGCAGAACATTGGACCGGCGTCCCCCCTCCACGGTTGAAGGGTGACGCCGTGTTCGGCGGACCTAGCGGCTCCGAGGGACGATGGTGGGAAAGCGATGCGGCGTGACCCCCTTGCCTTCCTCCACCGTGACGTAGCGGTCGGCCGGGAGGTCGCGGAGCACCTGACGCTCGCCGCTCGGCCAGAGGATCTCGAGGGCGTCCACCCGGGCCTGCCGCCCCAGGCCGAACAGGATGCGGGGGTCCTGCGCGGAGCAATAGCTGAGGCCGCCCTTGGCCTGGTCGTGGCTGACCAGCGGCCCCGCCGTCAGCTTCAGCCGCGCGCCCGTGCCGTCGCGCACGCTCTTGCGCCCGACCAGCCGGACGCCGAGCCAGTGCCGGTCCGGGGCGCCGGAGTTCCGGAAGAGCTGCCCCTCCTCGCCGTTGTTTCCGACGAGCAGGTCCGGGAAGCCGTCGTTGTCGTAGTCGCCCACGGCCAGGCCCCGGCCCACGCGCGGCGCGCGAAAGGACTCGGGCTGGGTGGCGGTCACGTCCAGGAAGCGCCCACCGCCGAGGTTCCGGTAGAGCTTCTTGATCTCGGGGTAGGTCACCCCCGCGTGGTAGATCGCGATGTTGTCGAGGATGTGGCCGTTCACCACCACGAGGTCGCGGTTCCCGTCGTTGTCGGCGTCCAGGAACTGCGCCCCGAAGCCGCTGTTCATGATGGTGGTCGCCCCCAGCCCCGAGGTGATGGTGGCGTCGGTGAACAGGCGCTTGCCCTCGTTGGCGTACAGGCGATTGAGCTCGCCGTCGAGGTGGCTCACGTACAGGTCGATGTCGCCGTCGCCGTCGATGTCGGCGGCGCCCGCGCTCATGCCCGCCTCCGCCTTGCCGTCGTCGCTGAACCCCGCGCCCGAGGTGTAGCTGGCGTCCTCGAAGGTCCCGTCGCCCTTGTTGAAGTACACGAAGTTCCGCTGGGTGTCGTTGGCGATGAAGACGTCCGTCCAGCCGTCGCCGTCCAGGTCGGCCAGGGCCACGGCCAGGCTCTTCCCGTCGGGGTTGACGAGCTTGGCCTTGGCGGTGACGTCCGCGAACGAGCCGTCGCCGTTGTTGCGGTAGAGGCGGGGCGGGGTCCCGGGAAAGCTGTCGGGATGGCAGTAGGCCCGCAGCTCCGGCGTGGGGTCGCCGCACACGACGTTGCGCTCCACGTCGTATTGCACGTAGTTGGCGACGAGCAGGTCGAGCCGGCCGTCGCGGTCGTAGTCGAACCAGCCCGCCGCCGTGGCCCAGGCCCCCTGGTTCGCGACCCCGGCCTCGTCCGTGACGTCCTCGAACCCGCCCTTGCCGGTGTTGCGGTACAGGAGCGAGCGGCGATAGCCGGACACGTAGAGGTCCGGGTAGCCGTCGTTGTCGTAGTCGCCGGCGGCGACGCCGAAGAAGAACAGCCCGGGGCCCACGCCGAGCCCGCTCTTGGCCGTCACGTCGGTGAAGGTGCCGTCGCCGTTGCTGCGGTAGAGGGCGGGCTGCGGCGGCGCCTCCGGCTTGAAGTGCGGGGTGGCGCCGCTGTTGACGAAGAACGCGTCGAGGAAGCCGTCCTGGTCGTAGTCGAGCCACCCCACGCCGGCGCCCATGGTCTCGAGGTAGAGCTTTTCCCTGGAGGCGGCGCGCTCGTGGCGGAAGGCGATGCCGGCCGTGCGCGTCACGTCCTCGAAGCGAACGCCGAAGGAAGGCGCGGGCGCGGCCGGTCCCGAGCCCAGCGGGGCCGCCCATGCCGCCCCAAAGGCCGCGATCCCCACGCCGGCGATGAACGCGCCCTTCACCGCTCGCGCTTCGCCAGCGCGAGCGCCTGCGCGTAGCCCTCGTCGCTCGGCTCCAGGGCGACCGCCTTCTCGAGCGCCTCGATGGCGCTCTGCCGCTGGTCGAGCGCCAGATAGACCTGGCCCAGCACGTAGAGCGCCTCCGCGTCCAGCGGATTGACGAGCGTCGCCTGGATGAGCGCGTCCCGCGCGGCTGGCAGGTCGTCCTGCTTGGCCAGGATGCGCCCCCTCACGTACAGGGCATCCGACCGATAGGGGTTGTGCTGGAGCGCCAGGTCCACCGCCTCCCGGGCCACGTCGTAGTGGCCGGCCGAGTAGTGGATCTTGGCGAGCAGCGTGTAGGCGGCGTCGCTCCCGGGGTCCTGCTTCAAGGCCCGCTGCAGGAGAGCCAGGGCCTCGTTGGGTCGGCCGCCGCGGGCGTGCTCCGCCGCCTCGCGGACCAGGTGATCGGACTGCACGCGGTTCTCCCGCGCGGCCTGGTCCGCCTTCGCCAGCTCGGCGAAGCGCTGGCGCACGCGGGCGGCCTCGTCGGCCCGGCCCGCGCAGAGGTAAGCCCGGGCCAGGAGCGAGACCGACTCCGTGTGGGTCGGCTCCACCGCGATGATCTTCTCGAGATGCTCGGCTCCGGCGGCGCAGCGGCCCGCGCGTACGAGGATGCTGGCCAGGAGGAAGCGTCCCCGCGTGTTCGCGGGCTCCAGGGCCACCACCCGCTCCGCGTCGGGCAGCGCCTTCTCCGCGTGGTTGCGCTCCGCGTGGATCGAGGCGCGCAGGTGTCGAGCCAGCGCGTTCTCGGGCTCCCGGGCGACGGCCCGGTCGAGCTCCTCCAGGGCGCGGTCGTTCTCGGCCCGTGCCTTGTGGACGCTGGCCAGGAAGACGCGCGCGGCGACGTTCTGCGGATCGACACGCAGGGCCGCCTGGAGGGGAACCTCGGCCTCGTCGTATTTCTGCAGCTGGATGAGGATCCGGCCGAGGGCCACGAGCGGCGCGGGATGATCGGGATGGGCCTTGGTCGCGGCCTGCAGCACGCGCCGCGCTTCGTCGAAGTTGGCCATCTCGCGGTAGCACTCGGCGAGGCCGAGGCTGGCCATCTCGTGGTCCGGGACGATCTCC
>Ga0214472_10005587_pt1 | contig 13216 bp, 16 predicted proteins | sample RVTome_6_FD_207662 | JGI IMG/M metagenome (GOLD analysis project Ga0214472, IMG submission 207662) | Soil microbial communities from uranium-contaminated site in the Upper Colorado River Basin, Wyoming, United States - RVT140D175 | ecosystem: Environmental > Terrestrial > Soil > Contaminated >... | reverse complement strand
TGGTGTGTCCAGATGAAATGCTGTCGTGATCCATAGGGTGACTCTCATTTGATGGGGGAAAGTCCCACGGCGGTAAGAGCCAGGAGCCGCCTAGCTTGGGTAGCAGCATGGAGAGTAATCGAGATGGTGCAGCCTACCGACAAAGTCAGCCTTGGGCTGATGAGCGAGTGACCGGGTTGCAACGTGAGTGAACGCTGAGCAAGCCTCGTAAAAGATGTGTTAGAAACCGGTGGTCGAGCCGTTCAAGAGTCGGCGAAGACAGCATGGATTCATTGTAATCTGGCCAGAGGGATAATCCACACCGGCGGGGTATTGGCGGCGACACGGTGACAGGGAAACGACAGAAACTGGAGAAGTCCTGTATGTCCCGGGAGAAATTCTTGGAGAAGATCGGCTCTATAACTGAGGACACGGGAAAAGTGCCGAAGGCGTACAGGATGGCGGAGTGGCCCGTAGGAGCGAAGAAGTCTGGTAACGCGGATGGAGCAAAGGGGCCATGCTGAATTTGAGTTCTTCGACCGCAAGGTGAGGCAGGGGAGGCATGATAAAACCTTCCGTTAATCTGCAAGAACTGAGGCGAAGGATATACCGTAAGGCGAAAGCCGAGTTGGCTGGAAGAGGCGGAGTAGCAGATTCTGTGAAAGTGCTCCCAGCAGAACAGGCGTATAGCGCCTTATGGTGAAGGGCTCAGGAAAGCCGGATGACCGAAAGGGTCACGTCCGGTTTGATGCGGCGGGGGCTGGAGACGGGTTTACGGTGGAGCTAGTGAGGCACCGTCAGACGAAAGAGACGGCAACAGATAGGCTTCACCTACGAAATACCGCGCCAGTCCTCGACCCTACACACTGATATAAATTACGGTTCGCTGAATGTCATAAGTAAAGATTTGACACCATCTTCCATCTTTTGGTTAGCTGAGTTACCGCGTAGAGATAAGACTTTTGCGTCGCCGCAGAAAAGTTCCGTAGCTTCATCTCCTCGATCATTCGATCGCGTAAAATCCCCATAAAACCTCCTTGAATGTAAAGATTCACGGAGGCTATCACTACACACCCGCACCGAGTCAAAGAGAAATTCGACGATAAACGAACTGCGAGTTCCTATCGAAAATGCTTCAATAACCCTCCCTCTCATCCACCGCGAAGCGGTTTAGTCCTAGGACGCTTCAATTCAATTTGGCCTGACTGATACCGATGCTGTCACAAGAGATTCCGCAAAAACGGATAGACTTAGGAAGAATGGTGCGCCCGACAGGAATCGAACCTGTACCTAGGGTTCCGGAGACCCTCGTGATATCCTTTTCACTACGGGCGCGTGGGCAAGTTTTGTATCATCGGGTGGGAGATCAGTCAACGTGTCAATGTGCGGCGGCGCGCGTGATCCGCACCATTTCGTCGTGAATGTTGCGGTTCGCGGCGAGGGTTTCATTGCCCCAGATTGAAAACGGCTTGCCGGAAAAATCGCTGAGCTTGCCGCCGGCTTCGGCGACGATGAGCGCGCCGGCGGCGGTGTCCCAGGGCTTGAGCTTCATTTCCCAGAAGCCATCGAGCCGGCCGCAGGCGACGTAGGAAAGATCGAGCGCTGCCGAACCGCCGCGCCGGATACCCTGGCACTGGGCCATGAACGCTCGGAAGTACTTTAGATAAAAATCGGCGTGCGCGCGATGGTCGTAGGGAAAACCGGTGGCGAGCAGGGCTTTGTCCAACTCGTTCACATTCGACAGGGCGATCGGTTCGCCATTGAGCGTCGCGCCTTGTCCGGTGACGGCGCGAAAACATTCGCGGCGCAGCGGATCGTAAACCAATCCTAGGACCCCTCGTCCGTTTCGTTCCAGGGCGACGGAAACACAAAACTGCGGGTAGCCGTGAGCGAAGTTGGTGGTGCCGTCGAGCGGATCGATGATCCACCGGTAGTCACTCTGCGTGCCTTCGATGCGCGTCTCTTCTTCGGCAAGGAGCGAATGATTGGGAAAATTGCGCTGGATGATTTCGACGATTTTCCGCTCGCACTCGCGATCCACCGAGGTGACCAGATCGATGGCGCCTTTGTAGCCGATGCTTTTCGGCTGATCCCAATTAGCCCGGATGATTTCGCCAGCGGCGCTTGCCGCTTCCCAGGCGACGCCAAGCAATTCATTCATTTCAGCGTTCATCAGCGTTGGCTCTAAAACTCTTCAGGCTTTCGTGTGCAGCAGGGCTAAGAGATTGCACCGCCGAGACGCACAGAGCGCAGAGTGGCTGATTAAGAAGTTCTCCAACCTCGGCGATCTCTGTGCCTCTGTGGTGAAGGTTTCTTCAGGAAACCTGAATAGCCTGTAAATTAAATCACCGCTATGTTACCTAATGGCGGGTGAAGATTCGAGCACCGGCGAAAATTAACTTGCGATTGCGCGTGGTCGGCCGGCGCGCCGACGGCTACCATTTGCTCGACACGATTATGGTGCCGGTGTCGCTTTACGATGACATTGAACTTCTTAAGCTCCGCCGCGGTGCCGAGCAGAAAAAGAATCCTGCGCAATTGATCAAGCTGCGTTGCGATCATCCTTTGGTGCCGGATGGCGAGCAAAACCTGGCCTACCGCGCCGCGCGTTTATTATTGGACAAGGCAAAGAGCCGCCAGCCGATCGAAATTCGCATCCGTAAGCGGATTCCCGTGGGCGCCGGCTTGGGCGGCGGCAGCAGCGATGCGGCGGCGACCTTAGTGGGATTAAACCGTCTGCTTAAACTTGGCTTTTCGGCCCGCCAACTGGAACGATTGGGCCTCAAGCTGGGCGCCGATGTGGCTTTTTTTGTGCGCGGCCGCCCGGCCCGCGCGCGCGGCATCGGCGAGCGTTTGCAGCCGCTCCCCGGGTTTGCCCGGCATTGGCTGGTGATTGTCTACCCCGGATTTCCGGTCTCGACCGCCTGGGTGTACCAAAATTTGCCGGCAAAGTTGACAAAACCCATTGTAAATACTAGCATCGCGTCCTTACTGACGGGCTCCGGCAATCTCGCTGAGATGCTGGTAAACGATCTCGAAGGCGTGACCCTCGGCAGGTATCCTAAGATTGGTTTGCTCAAACGCAAGCTCTTGTGTGCGGGGGCCGCTGGGAGTTTAATGTCGGGCAGCGGCTCTTCAGTGTTTGGAATTTTTGGCTCCAAGCGAAAGGCGGAGGAGGCCTTTCGCCGGGTGAGCCAAGAGGAGGAGTCCCAAGCGTTCCTGGTACATGTGCTGAGTCAATAATTTATCGAGAAAGCCTAGAGTAACCGCGAAAAACGACATCTGACTCGTCTCAATTGGGGGTCCCTATGCAGGTTACAGAGGTTAGGGTCTTTCCTGTCGATGAAGATAAACTTAAGGCTTATGTTACGATCACGCTCGATCATTGTTTTGTGATTCGTGACCTAAAGATCATTCACAGTACTACGGGTTTCTTTGTCTCGATGCCGAGCAAGAAGCGCAAGGACGGGACGTACAAAGACATCGCGCATCCGATCAATAACGAGACGCGTCGGATGATCGAGGAGAAAATAATCGCGGAATATCACAAGGTGCTCGCTGATGGGGAGAACGCAAAGGCTCCCGATGAAGACTGAGCCGGTGATTGTGTGGCCGGATGAACTTCTCACGAAGAAGTTCGGGGATGGGCGGTCGCCAAGTGGTAAGGCCCCGGACTTTGGATCCGGTATCGAAGGTTCGAATCCTTCCCGCCCAGCCAGTTAAGCCCCCTCGATCGGGCTTTAAATTTTATAGTCGTTTTGGTTGGCGCCGTTCATGAATGAACGGCGCTCATTACTTTAATCAACTCGGTGATTCAGTTTTTTCTACGTTCACCCCGCCTCTCGAGGCGGGAATAGCCCAATGGGGTTACCAAAGCGGGTGAGGTCTCCCCTTTGCAATTATTTTGATTGGCGTCGGGGTTAAGTCCCCGCACTTGAAGTGGCGTCGTTTAATGGCTTAGCCGATTGCAACCATGACACAGCACACTGTCGATATAAAAATTTTCGCGGGTAACTCGAATCCTCCCTTGGCGGCCGAGATCAGCGAATATCTTCAAGTTCCCTTGGGCAAAGCCACGGTGGATAACTTTAGCGACGGCGAAAGCAAGGTTGAGATCAAAGAGAACGTGCGGGGCGCCGACGTATTCGTGTTGCAGTCGACTTCCGCGCCGGGCAACAACAATTTGATGGAACTGTTGCTCATGCTCGATGCCTTTAAGCGCGCCTCGGCGATGCGCATTACCGCGGTCATGCCATACTACGGCTACGCGCGCCAGGACCGCAAAGTCATTCCCCGTGTGCCGATCAGCGCCAAACTGGTTGCCGACCTGATTACCACCGCCGGCGCCTCACGCATGCTTACCGTGGATCTCCACTCCGGGCAGATTCAGGGATTTTTCGATATCCCGGTGGACAACGTTTATGCGACCCCGGTGCTGCTCGATTATCTAAGAAAGCAGCTGAACCATCACGAAGTGACCATCGTCTCGCCCGACGCCGGCGGGGTCGAACGAGCGCGCGCCATCGCGACCCGTTTGGATACCTCGTTGGCGATCATCGACAAGCGGCGGGTGGGCCCCAATGTCGTCGCCGAGATGAACATCATTGGCGAGGTCCAGGACCGTGTCGCTGTTCTCGTCGACGATATGGTCGATACTGCGGGGACGCTGGCGATGGCGGCGGAAGCGCTCAAAAGAGAAGGTGCCAAAAAAATTATCGGTTGTTGCACTCACCCGGTATTGTCCGGTCCGGCGATCAAGCGCATCGACGAATGCCCATTGGAAGAATTGATCGTCACTAATACGATCCCCTTGAGCCGCGAAGCGCAGGGCTGCCGGAAAATCAAGAGCCTGTCGGTCGCTCATCTGATCGGCGAAGCGATTCGCCGCACCCATGAGGAAGAATCGATCAGCTCGCTATTCGTTTAGTAGGAGGTAGGTTCCTTGGAAACTCTTGAGATACAAGTCGATGCTCGTGACAACAAGCGCAAACGTGACGCCAAACGCTTACGCCGGAACGGCAAAATTCCTGGGATCCTCTACGGGCCCAAGACTCAAGCGGTGGCGCTGCAGCTCGATAAGCGCGAATTCACCAGCCGGGTAGCCGGTTTGGAAGGCTCCCATCTGGTGCGCCTGAAATCGGCGTCAACCACCCTGGCGGAAAAGGTCGCCTTGGTTAAAGACATGCAATTCCATCCGATCAGCGGTGACGTGATTCACGCCGACCTGTACGAAGTGGATTTGACCGCGACCATCCAAGTCCGCGTGCCGCTCCGCTTCGTCGGCAAAGCCGCCGGGGTTACCCGCGGCGGTATTCTGCAACCCATCGTGCGTGAGATCGAGGTCGAATGTTTGCCCATGGATATTCCGGAGTTTTTTAACGTCGACGTGAGCGCCCTCGATATCGGCGACTCGGTGCACGTGGAGGAGCTGGTGATGCCCGAAGGCGTCTCGGCGATTTCTGAAGCCGATCTCGCGTTGGTTTCGGTGGTGACGCCGACTGTTGAAGAGGCGCCGACGCCCGCCGAGGTAGCGCCCGAGGGTCTGGCGACCGCGCCCGCAACGGAAGCGAAGAAGGAAGACGAAGCCTAAAGGATTCCATTTGGCGGCCCGGTGGGAACCTAGCGCCGATCACGCTGCTTTAAGCGTGGAGCCATTTAAATCGGGTTTCCAAAGGGGCGACATCCCCACTGCTTAGGCGAGCGATTAATTTCTCGCCCTAAAATAAAGCGGCTTCGCTTATTGATCGGTGAAACTGATCGTCGGTCTCGGCAATCCGGGAGAAAAGTACCAAGGAACGCGGCATAATATTGGGTTTTTAGTCCTTGACCGGCTGGCGCAGCAACAACATATCGAGATCAGCAAGCGCATCGGGGACGTTTTGATCGGCCAATGGTTTAGCAGCGGTGAGACGATCGTTTTGGCCAAGCCGCAGTCGTTCATGAACCGGAGTGGGGTAGCGGTAAAGGATATTCTAGCCGACTACCACGGCACGACGGACGACCTGGTGGTCGTGTACGATGATCTTGACTTGCCATTTGGCCGGATTCGCATTCGGTCTCATGGCAGCGCGGGCGGCCACCGGGGTATGTTGTCGATTCAGGAACAATTGGTCGGCGCGCCGTTTTGCCGGGTCCGGGTGGGCATCGGACGCCCCCCTGAAGGCATGAATACGGTGGATTACGTGTTAGAACGCTTTAGTGCTGCTGAGCAGGACGCACTAGGCGAATACCTCGAACGGGCAGCGGCTTCGATTGACTGCATTCTTACGGACGGGGTAGAACGGGCGATGGGCCGATTCAACCGAGCCTCGTGAGGGTGGCTTTCATTGTAAATGGCCAGGCCCTGTGCTAGAGAAAACAACTCATTCTATTTAACCCCGCCTCTTGAGGCGGTAGCAGTTAAATGGGGTTTCCAAGGGGGGCGAGCATCCCCTTTGGTCGCGAGCGGGGTTCAAACTTCACTGGCGAATTAAATTGATTGTGGAGGGTAGAAATATCGTGACATTATATGAGACCCTTTTCGTGGTTCATCCGGAAAAGGGGCCGAGGATTAAAGAGTACATCGAAAAGTTCAAAAAGGTCATCGAGGGTCAGGACGGCGCGGTCACTGACATCGATGAATGGGGTGCTCGTGACCTCGCCTACCGCATTGAAAAGCAGGCGAGGGGCTTTTACACCTTGCTGCGCTATAACGCCACCGGAAAGGCCGTCGATGAGCTTGAGCGCAATCTCAAGTTGACGGACGGGATACTGCGCTATTTGACCGTGCGGGCTGATCCGGACACTCCGACCATCAGTCCATCCGCGCCCCGGCCGCATGTTGATGATCCACGGCGCGGCGGTGACGACCCGCGGCGCGGCGGTGACGATGGCAGGGCAAAAGCCGAGCCGTCGGCTTAGCCGGTTATTGATGCTTGGCAGCACGGGTTATCTCGAGGCGCCGTATGAGGGCTCTTTATTCCATGGTAGGGACAAGCAAAATTGCAGAAAGAGGTAGTTTTATCTATGGCACAGTTTGAACGGAGCGCGCGACCCAACCGCGAAAGATCGGACGACGATAAAGGCGGTTCGCGGCGCCGGCCCATGTTCCGGCGCAAGGTGTGCCGTTTTTGCGCCGACAAGACCCTCAGAATCGATTATAAAGATGTGCGTACGATTACCCAGTTCGTAACCGAGCGTGGAAAGATGACGCCGAGTCGGATCACGGGAAATTGCGCCCGTCATCAGCGGTTGTTGACGACCGCCGTCAAACGGGCGCGCAGCGTGGCGTTGCTGCCCTTCACCACCGCTAACAACTAAGTTTCTTTTTTCGGGCCAACTCCATGCTGCGGCTTGAAGTCATCAGTAAATTTGTTTTGGCTTTGGCCGCCAGTGTGTTCCTGTTCATAAGTGGCATCGGGCTGCCGCCGCTGGGTGTGGTCCTGTTACCATTTGTGGCACAGCCCGTACTCATGTTTGGCCTCAAATACGGCATCGCCGGCGCCCTGGCAGTTCTCGCTGTAGCTACTTTAACATTGATCATTTTTGCCGGCGAAGATCTGGGATTTATTTACAGTATTTTCGCGGTGATGGCGGGAATGCTATTGAACTTGCTGGGGCGGATTCGCGCCATTGACCATCTGGTTGCCAGCGTCGCCTGTGTAATGTTCGCGCTCACGGCGGGTCTGTCATACTATTTCTTCGGTTCCTGGGCCGCAATGTATCGCGATTCTCGCCAGGGCCTGTCTCAGCAGCTGGAAGCGGCGATCCAAATGCAGGAAAAATTGGGTTTCGCGCAAGACGGCATCGTTCTGCTCAAGGAGCGCACGGGGCAAATCGTCGACATGCTATTACAGCTGCTCCCGGCATTGCTGCTCTTGAGTTTCGCCTTAATCGTGCTGATCAACGTGCTTTATCTGTGCCGGCGTTATCCGGCGCGGCGCGCCGACTGGCTCGCCACCGAGCACCTGCGCGAATGGAAGAGCCCGGACGGGCTGGTTTGGGCATTGATCGTTTGCGGATTTTCCCTATTCCTTCCAGCTTTTGGGGTCGTCCAAGTGATCGCTTTGAATCTCTTGGTGGTGATCGGGGCTTACTATTTCGCGCAGGGACTTGCGGTGATAGGGTTTTTTTTTCACAAGAACAAAGTGCCGCGATTTTTGCGCGGTTTGACTTATGTTTTAATCGTTTTTCAACAAATTTTTACGCTGCTGGTGGTCGGTTTGGGTCTGTTTGATCTGTGGGGCGATTTTCGCCGCTTAGGCAAGGATAATCTCACGCCGAGCCAGGCGGCTTGATTCTATGTAGACCCCGCCTCTTGAGGCGGACACATTATTAATGGGGTTTCCAAAGGGGGCGAGCATCCCCTTTGGTTGTGAGCGGGGTTTGAACGCCGCTCACGATTTAAGTTGACGGAGGAACCATGGAAGTCATTCTCAAGGAAGACATCGCCACCCTTGGCAAGATCGGCGAGCTCGTCCGCGTCCGCGACGGCTACGCTCGTAATTATTTGTTGCCCCGCGGGCTAGTGCTGGAGGCCAACAAGAAGAATCTGAAGACCTTCGAACATCACAAAAAGCTTGTCGGTGATCAGAAGCAGAAGATCATGCGCCAGGCGCAGTCGGTGGGAGATCAACTGAACGGCGTGTCGCTGGTGATCCCGATGAAGATCGGCGAAGAAGGCCGGCTCTTCGGGTCGGTAACCAACATCCACATCGAGAAGGCGCTTAAAGCCAAGGGTCTCAACGTCGACCGCCGCAAGATCCAACTCGCCGAGCCGATCAAAAGCGCCGGGGACTACGATGTTCCGGTACGGCTATCGGCCGAGATCACTGTGCCGCTCAAAGTCTCGGTGGTGTCGGACGCCTAACGCCATTTTTTCACCATTTTTTTGCGTTCCTACGGGTTTAGTGTGAAAGAGTATTCAGCACGAAGGACCCACCAAGGCATAGCCGCAACCGAAACTCGGAATATCTCCCGCCAAGACGCAAAGGCGCCAAGTTCGGTAGAAAAAGATAGATAATCTTACGAACGGTTTGCACCCTATTACTCCGACCTTTGCGACCTTGGCGGCTTTGCGGGAGGAATATTCGCATCCGACAGTCTGCGAGTTCCACAAATGTTCGGCGTGCCGCACGTTGCGGTGATGGCGTCCTGCTGCTACCGTTTCGCCACGGTGGGGGACGCTTCAATTTTAACTTCTCCGGCGCATGATGAAATCCAGCGCGGCCGACTGCTGATTCTCGCCGCGGCTGTGCTGTGGAGCTTGGCCGGGGTCTTCATCAAATTTCTCGATCTCCATCCGCTGACCATTGTATTCTATCGAAGCCTGTTCGCGTCGCTGGTCTTTGTGCCGTTCGTCCAGCGCGGACAACTGCAATTCAGGCCGGCGATCGTCGTGTCGGTCTTGAGTTATACGGCGGCGATCAGCGCGTTCATCGCGGCGAACAAACTGACGACCGCAGCCAATGCGATCGTGCTGCAATACACCGCGCCGGTGTTTGTCTTTCTCTTCACAAGAGTATTTTGCGGTGAGAAGATATCCAGGCTGAACGGCGGCGTGCTCGTTGTCGCCATGCTCGGCGTGACGGTCATCGCGAGCGACAGTGCCGGGGAGCCGGGAATGGCCGGCGTGTGGTTAGCGCTCCTCAGCGGTGTGCTCTTCGCCGTCTACATGGTGAATCTCCAACAAACTCAGGAAGTATCCCCGGTTTATCTGACCTGGGTCAACAATTTCGTCTGCGCCCTGTTGCTGTTACTGGTGGTCAAGTCGCGGCTGGCGCTTTCGCTCGATCAAGCGATCATCCTGGCGCTCATGGGCGGGGTGCAGCTCGGTTTGCCTTATCTTCTCTTTTCGCAGGGACTACGAACCGTGCCGTTGCAGGAGGCGGCGCTGATTGCCTTAATTGAACCGGTGCTCAACCCGCTCTGGGTGACGCTGGTGGTCGGCGAGATTCCTTCGGCGGCGACACTGACGGGCGGCGCGCTGATTGTCCTGGGACTCGGCGGGCGCTACCTCTGGCCGATGCTGTCAAGATCGAGCGAGGCAGCGCACACCGAGTCGCGATTGTGATCGCTTGGCGTCATTCCGAAACGCGAGAGCCACCTTGATGGCGGATGCGGTCGGCTTCTTCGGGGGGCAAGGACTTTAGGTCTTTCCGCAGCTCGTAGTTGATATGCTGGATCGCTTCCGAGGGCCCCGAGCGGTTGCCCATCAAAACCATGGCGTCCGGTCCGGTGTTCTCCAGCTGGTAGAACGATCCGCCGGTGATCGTCGCCACCATGCCCGGTTTCATGACGGCTTTGCCGCCATCGGGGAAATGCATGGTGCATTCGCCGTCGATGACGTAAAAAGTTTGATCGGCATTATGGCAGTGCATGTCGTCCTTGTCGCCGGGTTTGGGGTACACATGTAGCCAAGAGTGAAAGCGATTGGTGTTGAAAATCTTTTTGCGCTTGCCTTCCTCGCGGGCCATTTTGGGCATGTCAAATACTTCGATGGGCATGGTTCCTCCTGGTTATTGAATGGCTTCTCTTTACCACGAAGAGCCCAGTGTGGCAAAGCCTAACCGAATCTCGGAATATCTCCCGCAAAGGCGCTAAGGCGCAAAGGCCTTAAGAGAATTTATTTTTTCAAACATGGCGCCTTTGCGCCTTGGCGGGAGGAATATCCAAGTTCGAATCTTTTACTTTGTGTCTTTTGTCAAATTCCGCGGGCGTGCGGCTTAACATTCAAAACCATTTTATGATAACTTTCGGACCAACAAATTCTCTCCGTAGGAGGCTATCATGTCGATGAATTGGGGAATGGCGAATCGCCTCGGGCGAATCATCAAAGCGGACGGACGCGCGGTCATGCTGGCGGTCGATCATGGCTACTTTCTCGGACCGACCAGCGGCTTGGAGGAGCCGGGCAAAACCATCGCACCATTGATGCCGTACGCCGACTCGATCATGCTGACCCGCGGTGTGCTGCGCACGTCGGTGGACGCCAAGGCCGATAAGCCCATCGTGCTGCGGGTTTCCGGCGGCACGAGCATTCTTAAAGAGTTGTCCAACGAAGACATTACTGTTTCCATCGACGATTGCATTCGTCTCAACGTGTCGGCGATGGCGCTGTCGATCTTCGTCGGCTCGGAGTTTGAGAAAGAAACTTTGGTGAGCTTGGCGAAACTGGTCGACGAAGGGGAGAAATACGGCATTCCCGTGCTTGCCGTCACCGCGGTGGGCAAGGACATGGCGCGGGACGTGCGCTATCTGGGTCTCTCCTGCCGCATCGCCGCTGAGATGGGCGCGCATATCGTTAAGACATATTACTGCGATAACTTCGAAGAGCTGATTGGCAGCTGCCCGATTCCGGTGATCGTTGCCGGCGGCAAGAAAACTCCCGAGATGGAAGCGTTGGAACTTGCCCACAACGCTGTCAAAGGCGGCGCCATCGGCGTCGACATGGGCCGGAATATCTTCCAGTCCGACTCACCCGTAGGCATGATCAAAGCGGTGCGCGCCATCGTTCATGAAAATGTATCGGTCAAAGAAGCGTTCAACATTTATGAGAGCGAGAGAAATAGCAAAGCTAGAAAAGCGAGTTAGAACCCTAAGAGTTTCGGGTTTCGAGTTTCGCGTTTCGGGTTGCGATGCAAAGAACCGGACACGAAGCTATGTCTGTTTAGAGTTTCGGGTTTCGGGTTACGGGTTTCGAATTTCGGGTTGACCGGAAGGGAATCAAGCCATGGCCACGTTTCAAAAGTTTACCGATATTGAGGCATGGCAAAAGGCACGTAAGCTTACGTTCGAGATTTACGAAGTTACAAAGCGAGCGCCATTTTCAAGAGACCTCGAGCTACGGGGGCAGATCCGAGATGCCAGTGTTTCGGTCATGTCCAATATCGCAGAGGGCTTCGATCGAAACGGTACCGCGGAGTTTATTCATTTCCTTTCGATTGCAAAAGGTTCTGCTGCTGAGGTTGCCTCGCAGCTTTACGTTGCCCTCGATCAGAAATACATCACAAAAGATGAATTCGAGAGACTGTCTGCTCTGGCAACGGAAGTTGGCCGTAAAATCGGCGCGTTGATGAGCTATCTACGCAAATCGGGAATCAAAGGAACGAAATTCCGATGAACCCGAAACGCGAAGCTCGAAACCTGAAACTGCGCGAAGCGTCCATGTGCGTTGCGATGTACTACAACAACCGGGATATTCGGTTGGAAGAATTACCAGTTCCCCAAATTGGTCCCGGCGAATTATTGTTACGCACGCGGGCGAGCGGGGTTTGCGGCAGCGACTTGATGGAGTGGTACCGGGTCAAAAAGGCGCCGTTAGTTCTGGGCCATGAGATCGCCGCGGAAGTTGTAGAAGTTGGCGCAGGCGTCGATAGCTTTAAGCTCGGTGATCGGGTTTTTTCTACCCATCATGTGCCGTGCGGTAAGTGCCGCTATTGCTTGGCCGGGCATCAATCGGTTTGTGACCTGCTGCGCACGACCCATTTCGAGCCCGGTGGCTTTGCCGAGTATGTTCGCGTGCCGAAGGTCAATGTCGAATTGGGCACGCTGCACATTCCCGATTCGATGACCTTCGATGAAGGCTCGTTCATCGAACCCTTAGCTTGCGTCGTGCGCGCGCAGCGATTCGCGCGAACCAGCGCTGGCCAAACCATCCTCGTGATCGGTAGCGGCATATCGGGCTTGCTTCACATTCAGCTCGCTCGGGCGCGCGGCGCGGCGCGGATCATCGCGACCGATATTAGCGAGTTTCGTTTGAATGCAGCTAAGCAGTTTGGCGCCGACGCGACGATTCATGGCTCGGAGAACGTGCCGGCAAAGCTCTTGGAACTGAATGACGATCGGCTCGCCGATCTGGTCATCGTTTGCACCGCCGCGCTGCCGGCGATTCAGCAGGCCGTGAAATCAGTCGATCGCGGTGGCACATTGCTATTCTTCGCGCCGACAGCGGCGGGTGTCGACGTCGGCATACCGCTCTTCGATTTTTGGCGCGATGAGATTAACGTGGTGACTTCTTACGCCGGCAGCGGCGACGACTTGAAAGAGTCGTTGGCGCTTATTCGCGACCACAAAGTGCACGTCGCCGACATGGTGACGCATCGATTGCCGCTGGCGGAAACGGGTTTGGGTTTTCAGTTGACCGCGAGCGGTCAAGATTCGATCAAGGTGATCATTGATCCGCTGCTTTGATTGGTTTCGAGTCTCGTGTTACGAGTTTCGGGTTGAAGAACGGGAGACCGGAAACCCCAGACCCGAA
>Ga0214472_10005586_pt1 | contig 13217 bp, 9 predicted proteins | sample RVTome_6_FD_207662 | JGI IMG/M metagenome (GOLD analysis project Ga0214472, IMG submission 207662) | Soil microbial communities from uranium-contaminated site in the Upper Colorado River Basin, Wyoming, United States - RVT140D175 | ecosystem: Environmental > Terrestrial > Soil > Contaminated >... | reverse complement strand
GAACAAGACCGAAGCGGCGAAGCTGCTGGGGGTCAGCCGCACCACCCTCAACGGCAAGATGAACCGCCTCGAAATCCGTCCCCCCAAGAAGCACTGAGCCCCGCCCGCGCGTCCCGGTCCCCCCGCCGACCTGAATCTCCGCACTTCCCCAAAAAAAACCCTGGAACAGACCCCCGCCTCGAACGTATGATTCAAACAACCGTTTGAATCAGGAGAGCCCATGGGCGAGCGGGACACCAAGACCAGGCTCCTCGACGCAGCCGAGGAACTCGTTGCCACGAGAGGATTTGCCTCCACATCGCTGCGAGCGGTCACGGCCGCGGCCGGGGTCAACCTGGCCGCCGCCAACTACCACTTCGGGTCCAAGGAGGCCCTGGTGGCCGCCGTCTTCCAGCGCCGGATCGAGCCCGTCAACCGGGAGCGCCTGGAGCGCCTGACTGCCCTGGAGGCCGAACACGGTGATTCCCCCGTCCCCCTCCCCGACATCCTCGAGGCCTTCCTGGCCCCCGCCCTCGACTTCCTGGCCGGCGCCCGCGGGGCCGAGACCCTCCTCCGCCTCCACGCCCGGCTCCACGCCGAGCCCGGGGGGCGCTGGTTCGGCATCTTCGTGGAGCTGTTTCGGGAAGTGGCGGAACGGTATACGGCCGCCTTCCGAAAGACCCTGCCCGATCTCCCGCAGGAGGAGTTGGTCTGGAGGTTCCAGTTCATGATCGGGGTGCTCGTCTACACCATGTCCGAGTTGCAGCAGATCGAGCATGTCATCGGAAAGCGCTCCAAGACCCGGGATCCAGGCGAGATCACCCGCCGTCTCGTCGTCTTCCTCGAGGCCGGGTTCCGCGCCCCAGTTCCCACCGCGCGCGAAGGAACCAAACCGTGACCCGCGCCGCAGCCACACTCGTCGCGGCCGCGGCCCTGATGCTCCACGCCTGCGGAGGCGCACCGCCCGGTCGGGAGATCCCCGATCTGGACATCGACACCCCCGGTGCCTGGACCGCGGCCGGTTCCGACACGATGGCGGAAGGGCCGTCGTCTCCCCCGACCCTCGCCTGGTGGACCGCCTTCTCCGACCCCGGCCTCGAGGCAGTCGTCGCCCGCGCCCTCGAACGGAACCACGACCTGGCCGCCGCCTCGGCCCGTCTCGAGGAGGCGGCCGCCCTCGCCCGGGTGGCCGGCGCCGACCTCTATCCCCAGGTGCAGGCCGCCCTCAACGCCAGCCGCAGCAAGCAGAACTTCGTCGGCTTTCCCATCCCCGGCGGCGGCGACGTCCTCACCTCCTACTCCACCAGCTACACCGCCGACCTCCGGGTCTCCTGGGAACTCGACCTCTGGGGCCGCGTGCGAAACGCCAGGTCCGCGGCCGGGGCCGAGGCGCAGGCCGCCGCCGCCGACTGGTACGGCGCGCGCCTCTCGCTGGCCGCCCGCGCCGCCGGCGCCTGGTTCGCCCTCACCGAGGCCCGAAGCCAGGTCGCCCTCGCCGAGCGCACGGTGTCCGCCTACGAGGAGACCGAACGCCAGGTGGAGGACCGGTTCCGCCGCGGGGTGCGCACCTCGCTCGACCTCCGCCGCGCCCGGTCCAGCCGCGCCGGCGCCGAGGCCCAGCTCCGCGCCCGCCTCCAGGCGCTGGACGCGGCGGCCCGCGGTCTCGAGATCCTCCTCGGCGACTACCCCGCCGGGCGCGCCGCCGGCGCCGACAGCCTGCCCGCGCTCCCCGGCCCCGTGCCCGCGAACCTTCCCGCCGAACTCGTCGCCCGCCGCCCCGACCTCGTCGCCGCCGAACGGCGTCTCGCCGCGAGCGGCGCCCGCGCCGCCTCGGCCAAGGCCGCGCTCTACCCGCGCATAAGCCTCACTGCCTCCGGCGGCACTTCCAGCAACGAGCTGAAGGACCTCCTCGACGAGGACTTCTCGGTGTGGTCGCTGCTCGGGAACCTCACCGCACCCCTCTTCCAGGGCGGGCGCCTCCGCGGCAACCTCGACGCGGCCCGCGCCCGCGAGGACCAGACGCTGCACGCCTTCGCCTCGGCCGCGCTGGGCGCCTACGCCGAGGTCGAACAGGCCCTGGCCGCAGAGACCCTGCTCCGGGAACGCCTCGTCCACCAGACCGAGGCCGCGCACCAGGCGGTGGCCGCCCGGGACGTGGCCGCCGAGCAGTACCGCTCCGGCCTCATCGACTTCATCGACGTGCTCGACGCCCAGCGCAGCGCCCTCGCCGCCGAGAGCCAGCTCCTCGCGGTGAAGCGCGCGCTCCTCGACAACCGCATCGGCCTGCACCTCGCCCTGGGCGGCGACTTCGCCGCCCACGCCCCCGAACCCGGCGTTCCCCCCGGACCGGAGGAACTCGAAGGGACATCCCCATGAACCGACGGCTCAAGTACCTCCTGCCCCCGGCCATCGTGGTCCTCGGCGTCGTCGTCGCGGCCGGGCTCATCGCCTCCCGCAAACCCGTGGAGACGCGCGAGGTGAGCGCGGCCGCGCCGCTGGTCGAGGTGATCGAGGTCGAGAAGCGCGACATCCAGTTCACCGTCCCCTCCCAGGGCACGGTGAAACCGCGGACCGAGATCGCGCTGGTGGCCGAGGTCGGCGGGCGCGTCGTCCGCCTCTCCCCCGAGATGGTGAACGGCGGGTTTTTCGAGAAGGGCGACGTGCTGGTCACGCTGGAAGCCGTCGACTACCGGGCAGAGGTGGACCGCGCCCGCTCCGCGGTCACCCAGGCCGAGCTGCGCCTCGCCCAGGAGAAGGCCCAGGCCGAGGTGGCGGTGCGCGAGTGGGAGCGTCTCGGCGAGGGCGAGGCCTCGCCCCTCACCTCGCGCGAGCTGCACGTCCGCGACGCCGAGGCCGCGGTGGAGGCGGCCCGCGCCACCCTCGCCCAGGCAGAAAAGAACCTCGCCCGCACGCAAATCACCGCGCCGTTCACCGGCCGCGTCCTCGAGGAGTCGGTGGACGTCGGCCAGTACGTCCCCCGCGGGACCACCCTGGGCCGCATCTACGCCGTGGACTACGTGGAGATCGAGCTGCCCGTCACCGGGGACGACGCCCCCTACGTGGACCTCCCCATGGCCGGCTCCAAGGACGGTCCCTATCCTCAGGTGCATCTCACCTCCGACGTGGGCGGCGAGACGGCGACCTGGGAGGGGACCATCGTCCGCACCGGCGGCCGTATCGACGAGCGCACCCGGGTGCTCCACGCGGTGGCCCGGGTCGACGACCCCTACGGTCTGCGCGGCGACCGCGAGGCGCCCCCGCTCACCGTGGGGGCCTACGTGGACGCGGTCATCATGGGCCGCTTGGCCCGCGACGTGTTCGTGGTGCCGCGGGCCGCGCTCCGCGCCGAGGGCGAGGTGTGGGTGGTCTCGGACGAGAGCCGCCTCCACAGAAAGCCGGTGTCGGTGCTCCGCCGGCAGGGCGAACAGGCCATCATCGACGAGGGCCTCGAGCCCGGCAACCGGGTCTGCGTCTCCCCGCTGGAAGCCTCGGTGGAGGGCATGCAGGTCCGGGTGGCCGAGGACACCACCGCCGCCGCGTCCGGAACGCTGCCGTGAACACGATCATCTCCTGGTTCGCCCGCAACGGCGTCGCCGCCAACCTCCTCATGGCGTTGATCCTGGCCGGGGGGCTCATCACCCTCCCCCAGATCAAGCGCGAGATCTTCCCCGAGATTCCCACCGAGATGATCTCGATCAGCGTGCTGTACCCGGGTGCGGCGCCCGAGAAGGTGGAGGAGGGGATCTGCATCCGCATCGAGGAGGAAATCCAGAGCCTGGAGGGGATCCAGGAGATCCGCTCCACCGCCTCCGAGAACATGGGGACGGTGATCGTGGAGGCCCTCGACGGCGCCGACGTGCGCCAGCTCCTCGACGACGTGAAGTCGCGGGTGGACGCCATCGAGACCTTCCCCGAGGAGGCCGAGGAGCCGGTCATCGCCGAGGTGATGATCCGGAGCCAGGTCATCAACGTGGCCGTGTCGGGCGACGTGGACGAGATGACCCTCCGCCGGCTCGGCGAGCGCGTCCGCGACGAGATCCTCGCACTCGACGCGGTCACCCAGGCCGACCTCGTCAACGTCCGCCCCTACGAGATCTCGATCGAGGTGTCCGAGCAGGCGCTCCGCCGCTACAACCTGTCCTTCTCCCAGGTGGCGGAGGCGGTGCAGCGGTCGTCGGTGGACCTCCCCGGGGGGTCGATCAAGACCGAGGGCGGGGAGATCCTGCTCCGCACCAAGGGCCAGGCCTACAACGAGCGCGAGTTCTCCTCGATCGTGGTGCTCACCCGCCGCGACGGCACCCGTATCACCGTGGGCGACGTGGCCACGGTCGTCGACGGGTTCGCCGAGACCGACCAGTACTCCCGGTTCGACGGCAAGCCGGCGGTCATGGTCCAGGTGTTCCGGGTCGGCGAGCAGGACGCCCTCGACGTGGCCGAGTCGGTGAAGGCCTACGTGAACGAGGCCCGGCCCCGCTACCCCGAGGGCGTCTCGCTCACGCTGTGGCAGGACGAGTCCCAGTACCTGGTCAGCCGCCAGGAGACCCTGATCAAGAACGGGCGCATGGGGTTTTTGCTCGTGTTCCTGGTGCTGACGCTGTTCCTGCGGTTCCGGCTGGCCATCTGGGTGAGCCTGGGGATCCCGCTGTCGTTCCTTGGGGCTCTGTTCCTCATGCCCACCCTGGACGTGTCCATCAACCTGATCTCGCTGTTCGCGTTCATCATCGTGCTCGGCATCGTGGTGGACGACGCCATCGTGGTGGGCGAGTCCATCTACACCAAGGTGGAGGAGGGCGAGTCCGGGGTGGACGCCGCCATCAGCGGGGCGAAGGAGGTGGCGGTCCCGGTGATCTTCGCCGTCCTCACGACGGTGGCCGCGTTCACCCCGCTCCTCGCCGTGCCCGGGACCACCGGACAGATCATGCGGGTGATCCCCCTCATCGTGATCCCCACCCTCCTGTTCTCGCTGGTGGAGTCGAAGATGATCCTCCCCTTCCACCTCTCGCACCTGAAGCGGGGGCACAGCGAGGACAGGCCGGGGATCGCCGGCGCCTGGACCCGGCTTCGCCACCGGGTCGCCCGCGGCCTGGCCTGGGTGATCGAGAACACCTACCGCCCGTCGCTGGAGTTCGCCACCCGCTGGCGGTACCTGACCGCGGCCGTGTTCACCTTCGTGCTGCTGGTGACGGTGGGGATCGTGGCCAGCGGGCGGCTGGAGTTCACGTTCTTCCCCGACGTGGAGTCCGACACCATGGTGGCCACGCTCAAACTGCCGCCGGGGACCCCGGTGGAGGCGGCCGCCCGCGGGGCGCTGCAGCTCGAGAAGGCCGCCCTGCAGCTGGAGGAGGAGTTCCCCGGGGGCGGCGACCTCATCCGCCACGTGTCGACGTCGGTGGGGAGCCAGCCCATGACCCGGCGCAACAGCCAAAACGGCGGCAACGTCTCCGACGCCACGTTCTCGGCCGCGCACCTTGCCGAGGTGGCGGTGGAGCTGTCCCCGTCGGAGGGGCGCGACATCCCTAGCCCCGACATCGCCTCCCGGTGGCGGGAGATCAGCGGCAGCGTTCCCGGGGCCGAACTGAGCTTCAACGCCTCCCTGTTCTCGGCGGGGTCGCCTATCGACATCCGGCTCGCCGGCCACGACATGGACGAACTGCAGCGGGTGGCCGACCGGATCAAGGAACACCTCGGCACCTACCCCGGGGTGATCGACATCACCGATTCCTACGAGGCGGGAAAGCGCGAGATCAAGCTCAAGATCCGCCCCGGGGCGGAGACGCTGGGGCTCACCCAGTCCGACCTCGCGCTGCAGGTGCGCCAGGGGTTCTACGGGGCCGAGGCCCAGCGCATCCAGCGTGGCCGCGACGAGGTCAAGGTGATGGTGCGCTACCCCGAGCGGGCGCGGCAGACCCTGGCCGGGCTCGAGACCATGCGGATCCGCACCCCGGCCGGGGACGAGGTGCCGTTCGGGACGGTGGCCCGGGCCGAGATGGGGCGCGGGTACGCCTCGATCACCCGCACCGACCGCAAGCGGACGATATCGGTGCTCGCCGATATCGACGAGACCGAGGGGAACGCCAACGAGATCCTGGCCGCGGTGCAGGCGGACTTCCTGCCCGGGCTGATGGACGAGCACCCCGGGGTGACCTACTCGCTGGAAGGGGAGCAGCAGGAGCAGCGCGAGACCATGGGCGGGCTGATCCGCGGGTTCCTCTTCGCGCTGATCGTGATCTACGCGCTGATGGCGATCCCGTTCAAGTCGTACCTGCAGCCGCTGGTGGTGATGGGATCGATCCCGTTCGGTTTGATCGGGGCGGTGCTGGGGCACTTCGTGATGGGGATGAACCTAACCATCCTCTCGATGTTCGGGATCGTGGCCCTGACCGGGGTGGTGGTGAACGACAGCATCGTGCTCGTGGACTTCATCAACAAGCGGCGGCGGGAGGGGATGGACGTGCACGAGGCGGTGCTCGCCGCGGGGCCGAGGCGGTTCCGGCCGATCCTCTTGACCTCGCTCACCACGGTGGCGGGGCTGACCCCGATGCTGCTGGAGAAGAGCGTGCAGGCGCAGTTCCTGATCCCCATCGCGGTGTCGCTGGCCTTCGGGGTGCTGTTCTCCACGTTCATCATCCTGGTCATGGTGCCGGCGTCGTATCTGATCCTGGAGGACCTGCTGGCACTCCCGGCGAGGATCCGCGGACGGAGCCGCGGGGAGGCGAAATCGGGGTCGGCGGAGGAGGCGGCCGCCGCACGGCCGTAGAGGGGCGCGGAGGGGCCGGGCGTCCCCCGATTCCGGGGGAATACTCGTCAGAACGGACTTAATTACAGCTGTAACACGGGGGTGCGGAGCAGTTGCACTTGGCATTCTGCGTAATGGGGTCTTTACCGTACCGAACGTCGGCCAGCGTGACCTTGCCGTCCTGGTTGTAGTCCGCAAGGGCCTCATTGTAGGCGGAACCGACTCCGTTGATGGAATAGTGGAATCTGATTGTAACCACCACGGCATCACTGAGACCGACCATGCCATCGGGAAATGGATCACCACATAGATTGACGACATCCAGGGACAGCATCCCAACACGCTTCATGAAGATGTCATCGGCGCGTACCGTAACGTACTCGAGCGCGGTCGGTATGAATTCTCCACTTCCCGAGATATGAAATCGCGCGAATCCATCATCGTCGGTAAAGCAAACGAGGCTCCCGGTGAATTGCTCGATTTCATTGTATGGGTTAGGGGGAAAATCGGTAGGACAACCATTTGCGAGATCGTCGTATTCCGAACACATTCCGACCCGTGGGTACGGAACATCGGGAGGGACCTGAGCGAAGTCGAGCTGAACCGGCACGTCCGGTATTGGGTTCCCGAACTCATCACGGATCAGAACGGGGTATTCCAGCAGTCCCTCCGGACACACCATGACGGCGCCCACGATCGACGTCTTGTCACACGGTATTCCCACGCCGCCCGGGCAGTCCGCTCTAGCCGGTGCCGGCCGCCCCATGAAGACGAACACTGGAATCGAGAGGCATACGAGTCCAACCGCACGGCTCTTCATGACAGAATCACCATTCTCCGGGAGTAGTGCCCGAACCGGGTCTCGAGAACGTAGAAATACACTCCGGGCGCCACTCGGCGCCCCTCGGAATCCTGCGTGCCCCAGAAGATCTCGTGCTGCCCTGCGGGCAGAGGTCCCCGGTGAACAACGACCACCTCCCGGCCAGATACATCCAGGATTCTCAACGTTACGTCGTCTTGAGCGGGAAGATGGAATACGATGTGGGTCTGATTGCGCACCGGATTCGGGTACTGGGAGAGATGCAGATCCACCTTTTCCCCTGGACTGTCCGGAACCCCAGTGGGGTCGGCCTCTTCGGGCCCTCCGATGTCGATGATCGCCCCATTGGCCTGCAGGTCGTCGTCTCCCCGCCCTCCATCCAGGAAGTGAAGCCTCAGATGACCCGGATTGAGGCTCACCACTTCGGCTCCAGTCACCTCTCCCGCGGGGGCGCCTTTCATGAAATCGTACCAGACGGCAGGAACGGGCCCTGGACGGAGCCCGTATTTCATGTACCTTGTGGCGGCGGGAATCACATCGGCGAACGCCAGGTCCACATTCACCGCCGTGCCGGGTGGGATGTCGAGGACCGTAAAGGAGAACAGGCCGAAGGGAAGGGTGCAGCCCGGGCAGGGTGGAGCGAACGAACTAGGGTCCACCGCCTCCACCCCTGCGAGCCTGCCCGCGGATGTGCTGATATCGACCCTCTGTCCACCTACAGCATCCAGTACGCTCGCCACGGCAGGGTCGCCGTCGGCCGGAGAGCCCTCCTCGCTGTCCGGCACCCCATCATCATCTGAATCGACCAGCTGGTCCTGGCAGGGGTTCCGAGTGGCCGGGCCGGTCCCAAAGGTAGCCGAACCCCCTGCATCCGGCGCCAGGGTCACCTCGACGCCGTTGCAGTCGACGGCGGCCAGTCGACCGTCGACCGGATGCGGGACTACTCCCAGGGTCGTGTAGCCCCCGGAGTAGGCGTAGAAGTAGAACTGCCCTACGGCAACAGCCCCGTTCCCGGGAACCCCGATCTCCTGATCGGAACACGGAGAGAACCAGACAAACCCGTTCCCGCTTCCCGATTGTGGCCAATTGGGGTGAGGCAGGTCAGGGGCACAACTGGTCCATTCCACATACGGCGGGTACGGGTATGGCGATGTGGTGGTGTAGTCGATGCCGAACTGAATAGCCCCCAACCCCACAGCATCGTCGAATCCCGCGGCGATCAGGTAAACCGTGTATATGGTTTCGACAGTGCCGGTAGTGTTGAAGTCGCTCGTTCCCGGGGAACAATCGAAGGTCGAAGTGAGCTCTGAACACCCCACATACTTGCCGGTTACGAGGTGGGGCATGATCTTGACTTGGTGGATAGTGCGCGCGAACGAGAGAGTCGGTAGGCACCAACTGAAGATGCAGAAAATCGTCCCAAGAAGAACCGCCGATCGAGCCATTGCCTCTCCTCGGATCCCCGGCTTTGTAGTTTGGCCATCGAAATGAGGCGAGCCCCAGACAGGCTTGCTTCCCCCAACGCTCAATTGAGTAGCAGATCGATGCGCCCCAGTCCAGAGGAAACCGCACCGCGTTCCAGCCCACGGCGTTCCCGCGCACACGGGTTACCCGGGTACACACGGGACCTCCGGCGAGTGCCCCCGACCCGTAACCCCTACCGCAGCAACACCATCCTCCGGGCGAAGCGCTCGTCCCCCGCGCGCAGCTCGTAGAACTACGATGACCCAGTGCTCGACGCCGATCGACCGCGCACGGGCCACGCCCCGCACGCCCAGTTCCCGGGACATCTCGGCCACGTCCGCGCGGGTGGAGGTCGGGGCGAACTTAACGAGCAGCTCGCCGTCCGCGTAGGAACCGCTCCCCCGCGGGAGCTGCGCGGACGCGGCGGCGCAGAACGTCAGGGACAGGACGAAGGCGGCGAACGGGGGCAGAGCAGAGACGCGAGGGGACATCCCCTTCCTCCTTGGCGATGGACCGGAGCGGTGTCCGCCGCGGGGGCGGGCGGTCGAGGAAGGGGGACGGTACGCGGGTCGACTACGCGCCCATCCTACCCGCGCCGGGGGCCCGGAACAACCCCGGAGCCGGGGCCGCCTCTACCGTCCCGGAAACCGCGTCTTCAGCTCGCCCCAGCCGCAGTTCCGGACGGGCACCGGCGCGTCGTTGCGATAGGCGAGCCCGGCCACGGTCGAGGAAACTCCCAGGGAGCCGATCAGGGAAGCCGCTCCGGTAGACGGATCCAGCGAGTAGAGCGTACCTCCCGTGTGGACCGTGAGGAGCCGTCCGTTCCCCCAATCGTAGGTGACGCTGGCAAAGGAGCCCGTAACTCCCAGGGAGCCCACCAGGGAAGCCGTACCCGTCGATGGATCCACCTCGTACAGCTCGTGGGTGGCGTTCACCACGGTGTAGAGGGTGCCCGATGGTCCCTTGGTGAGACTCGGGGCGTTCGACCCGATCCCCATGTTCCCGACCGTCGAGACGGCGCCCGTCCCCGTGTCGATCGTGACGAGGTCGGGATTGTCGATCGCGTACAAGATCGAGCCATCCGGACTGAACGCGATCCCGTGCCCCCCCCCGAAGTCCACGGTCACGACCTGGGTGGCCGCCCCCGTCGCCAGATCCACGGTGTAGAGGGCGTCCTCCCCGGTCGCCACGGACCGGGCCAGCATCCACAGGGTTCCGTCAGGTGCGAAGTCGGCCGCCGTCGCGTTGGTGTCGAACCCCAGCGGCCCCGCCACGGTAGCCGCTCCCGTCGCGGGGTCGATCGCCAGGACCTGGTCGTTCTGGAGATCGATCCCGTAGAGCTGGGCCGAGGCGGGGGAGGCAAGGAATAGCGGGAGAAGAAGAGCGAGCGGTAGCGATCTGGTCATGGTGATCCTCCCGGAAAGAGGGTGTACCCTCAACATAGGCGCCCAACGGGAAACCGGCAAGTTCCTGCGACTTTCCGGGCCTGCCGGGCGTCTCCCCTCCGACCCCTGCGGCTCGGAGCGAAATGGAGAACTTCATGCCCATCAGAATCTTGGCCGAGGCGGCGCTCGTCGCCGCCGCATGCCTGGCCGCCCCCACCGTCTCCGCCCTCGCCGGCGAGTGGGCCGGCACCGTGGAGACCCGGAACGGGGTCCCCCACGTGATGAACCCCGCCGATCCCGCCCACCCCCCCGCCACCCTCGAACTCGAGGAGCTCTGGCGGCTGGGCGGGAATACCGACTCCGATGAGGAGTTCTTCGGGGTGGTCAACGACGTGGTCGTGGACGACGCGGGCGACGTCTACATCCTCGATTCGCAACTCAGCGAGATCAAGGTGTACGACTCGGACGGCGCCTACCTCCGCACCATCGGCCGGGAGGGCGAGGGCCCCGGGGAGTTCCGCCGTCCCCGCGCCATCTTCGAGACCGCGGGTGGCGAGATCGCCGTCCTCCAGCTCATGCCGGGGCGGATCGTCCTCCTCACCAAGGAGGGCGACCCCGCCGGAGAATTCGAGCTGCCCGAGCTGGAGGGAGGGGGCCGGCGCATGCTCCAGGCGGGCGACGCGGCCGGCGACCTCGCCGTCGTCCTGGCCATGGACATGCGCATGGGTTCCGGCGAGGCCACCTCCAACACCGTTCTCGCCGGGTACGGCCCCGGGGGCGAGGAAGTCGTGCGGTACTTCGCCAAGGAACACACGACGAAGTTCGCCAACCCCACCTTCGACGAGCGCGAGGCCGGGGTCATCCCCTGGGCGGCCGGATCACAGGGGCACGTGGCCACCGCCCCCGTGTTCGGCGAGTACGAGATCCACGTGTGGGGCCCGGACCGCTCCCTGAGCCACGTCATCCACCGCGAATTCGAGCACCTGCGGCGCACCGACCGGGAGATCGAGAGAGCCAAGGCCCGGTTCGTGATCCGCGGCCCCACCGAGATCAAGAAGATCGTCTCGGATCACCATCCCGATGTGGGAGAGATGTTCCTCCGCCCCGACGGCGGCCTGTGGGTGCGAACCAGCCGCGGGACCAGCGATCCCGAGGCGGGCACCCTCGGCACCTTCGACGTCTTCGACCCCGAGGGGCGGTTCGTCCGCCAGGTCTCCCTGGTCGGCGAGGGCGACACGGGGGAGGACGGGTACCTCGTGATCGGAGACCGGATGTACGTCCTCCGCCATCTCAACTCGGCCAGCCGCGCCATGTTCGGAGATGGCGAGGAAGGGGCCGTGGAGGAGGACGAGGAGCTGGAGCCCATGGAGGTGGTCTGCTACCGGCTCCCCGCCGCCGGGATCTGAGGGATCCGAGTTCGATATACCATGAAAATTTCTATATAGATAGAGCCAGGGAACCCCGGCAACCCCAGAAGACACGGCGGCGTAGTACCATACGATGAGCCAGTTCCACCTACCCCCTGGGTGGACGCGATGCATCCGGATTGTCCATATTCCCTGATCGTCGACTTCCTAGGAGGCCCCCCCATGTCCCGGATCGTTGTTCTCCGGAACGTCCGTATTCCCGCCGTAGCCGCGTTCGCTCTCGCCCTCACCGTCCTCTTCGCCGCCGCCGCTGCGGCCGGCACCTTCAAGGGCACGACCAGCTCCAAGGACGGCGTGACCCACGTCATCAACCCCGAGACCCCGATGGCCGAGCCCCTCACCCTCGAGCCCGAAGAGCTCTGGCGTCTCGGCGGGGCCGACGGCGACGACGACGAGTTCTTCGGCGTGATCATGCGCATCCTCGTCGACGACGACGGGATGCTCTATGTCCTCGACAACCAGCTCCACGAGGTGAAGGTCTACGACGCCGACGGATCCTTCGTGAACATCCTCGGCCGCGAGGGCGAGGGCCCCGGCGAGTTTCGCAACCCCGTGGACATGTTCTTCACCCCCGACGGAACCATCGGCGTCATGCAGACCGCTCCCGGCCGCATCGTCCTGTTGACCAAGGAAGGCGATCCCGCCGGGGAGTATCCGCTCCCCACCGACGAGGAATCGGGGGCCACGCCGTTCCTCCTGGGCGGACGCCTCATGGGCGACAAGCTTGCTCTCGCGGCAATGGAGAACCAGCTCGATGAGGGCAAGTTCACCCAGACCCGCTACCTGGCCCGCGTCGACGACGAGGGGAACGAGGTCGCCCGCCTGCACTCCGAGGCCCGCGTGTTCGACTTCGCCAACACCGTGATCGACGAGGAGGTGTGGGACACCTTTGACCGGCGCTGGGCGATCGGCGACGACAACCGGCTCTACGCCTGCACGAACCACGCCGACTACGAGGTCAAGGTGTGGAATCCCAAGGGCGCGCTGAGCATGGTCATCGAGCGGCCGCAATACCCGACCCTGGACCGGTCCCAGGAAGAGATCGATCGCATCCACGGAATCTACGAGGCGTTCACCCGCCAGGTCCCCAACGCCAAGATCGTGATCGGCAACCACTACAAGGACATCCAGACCATCGCTCCCCGCAGCGACGGGAGCCTCTGGGTCATGGACAGCCGCGGGATGAAGGAGCGGCCCGGCGGTTCGCTCGGCGGCTTCGACGTCTACAACAAGGACGGCCAGTTCGTCCGGCGGGTCACGCTGATGGGCGACGGGAATCCCGAAGAAGACGCCTACTTCTTCGTCAAGGACCGGCTGTATGTGGTCACCGGCTTTCTGAGCGCGGCCATGGCCGCCCAGGGCGGGGGCAGCGAGGAAACCCTGGATGAGGAAGCCGAACCCATGGC
>Ga0214472_10005585_pt1 | contig 13218 bp, 12 predicted proteins | sample RVTome_6_FD_207662 | JGI IMG/M metagenome (GOLD analysis project Ga0214472, IMG submission 207662) | Soil microbial communities from uranium-contaminated site in the Upper Colorado River Basin, Wyoming, United States - RVT140D175 | ecosystem: Environmental > Terrestrial > Soil > Contaminated >... | reverse complement strand
CGCAGCCACCCCCTCGACTCGGCCTTCGGCGCTCGTCGGTCCCCCACAAAGCGGGAGACAGCGTAAGAAGGTGCTCATCCGTGGGGCAGGTGGCCCCGAGGCGAGCGAGGACCACCCGCGGCTCGGCCTCATACGCAATCCCCAGGCGTGAGCCGGGGGATCGGCGAGTGTCCCGCCAGGGACCGAGCCGAGGGGGCCCAACCGCAGCCACCCCCTCGACTCGGCCTTCGGCGCTCGTCGGTCCCCCGCAAAGCGGGAGACTGCGTAAGAAGGGCTCGTCCACTCGACTCGCCGCAGCCACCCCCTCGACTCGGCCTTCGGCGCTCGTCGGTCCCCCGCAAGGCGGGAGAGAACCCGTCCGACTCGTAGCGTCCTCGCCGGTTTAGCCTCGCTCACCGTGCATCGTCTCGTGGTCGCCGCAGCATTCGCCATCGCCCTCGCCGCCTGCGGAGGTGACGCGGCATCCGGCATCCCGATCGGGCCGGGCACCACGACGCCGACGCCCGCCACGACGCTCCCCGGCGAGGCCCCGGAAGGTCCGCTCACCGGGATCGAGGCGACGCTGCTGGTCTCCGGGCTGAACCAGCCGGTTCAGGTCACGGCTCCCCCGGGGAGCGATCGCCTCTTCGTGGTCGAGCAGCCCGGCCGGATCGTGGTCGTCGAGGACGGAGTGGTGCGCCCGGAGCCCTTCCTCGACGTGTCGAACGACGTCGGCAGCCAGGGCACGGAGCAGGGGTTGCTCGGCCTCGCCTTCCATCCTCGCTTCGCACAGAATGGCCGGGTGTTCGTCTCCCTCGTCAACAAGCTGGGAGACTCGCGGATCCTCGAGTATCGAGTCGACGGGGACGACCCGTACCGGCTCGACCCGCTGAGCCGGGCGATCGTGCTCGCAGTGGACCAGCCCCACCACTTCCACAACGGCGGGATGATCCAGTTCGGGCCGGATGGCTACCTCTGGCTCGGCCTCGGCGACGGAGGCGGGATCGGCGACCCGTTCCACAACGGCCAAAACGAGGACGTCGTGTTCGGCGGCCTCCTCAGGCTCGACGTCGACGCCGCCAGCCCTTATGCCATCCCACCCGACAACCCTCATGCCGCCGGTGGCGGTGCCCCGGAGAAGTGGGTCTACGGCCTGCGCAACCCATGGCGGTTCACGATCGATGCCCCGTCCGGCCTCGTGTACATCGGGGACGTCGGCCAGGACTTCTGGGAGGAGATCAACGTCATCTCCCTCGTAGACGGCGCCGGGACCAACTTCGGGTGGCCCATCGCCGAGGCCGACACCTGCTTCATCACCGCCCAGGACCTCAGGGACGGCAAACCGGTACCCGTGTGCGACCCCGCCGACTTCGCATTGCCGGTGCTCGTCATCGAGCACGTCCCGGAGTGCGCCGTGATCGCCGGCCCGGTCTACCACGGCAGAGCCATGCCGGAGCTCGACGGCACCTTCTTCTACAGCGACTACTGCGCCGGCTGGGTCAGGAGCCTCGAGCTCATCGACGGTGATGTCGGCGACGAGAGACAGTGGCTGGACGGCCTCGGCAACGTCACGAGCTTCGGCCTCGACCCGGAAGGAGAGATGCTCGTCGCCACGCTGGGCGGGGACGTGCTCCGGCTCGAGCCGGTGCGAGCGGGGGCCGTCAGCCCGTAGACGCATTCCTGTCGAGGAACTCGTACACCTCGGTCAAGTCGACGCCGGGGATGGTCTCGACGGGCATCGCCGCCAGGACGTGGCTGTTCGGCCGGACAGACGGCCAGGCGTAGCCGTCCCAGCGCGACGCCAGCCCGGCGTCCGGTCTGCGGCAACACGTCCCGTCGGGGCACCGTGAGGCGGAGTGCCGGTTCGTCTCCCTGCCGCGGAAATGCTGCGCCTCCTCGAATCTGGCACCTGTGGTGATGGCAGCCATGCGGTGCTCGTCGACGTGGGTGCTGCACCAGAATGTCCCGCGCGAGGTGTCCGTGTACTGGTAGTGGATCGAGAACTTGTCGCGCGAGTGGAACGCCTGGCGCGTCCCCCACTCGCGGCACAGCCGCTGCCCTTCGATGGCGCCGACCGAGTTCTGCGGGAACGGGACGTCGTTGTTCTCGTATGCCTTCCAGATGATCCCGGCCTCGTCCGAACGGACGAAGTGCACCTTGAGCCCGAGGTGCCTGGTCGCCAGGTTCGTGAAGCGGTGCGCCGCCATCTCGTACGACACGTAGAAGGCGTCACGGAGATCCTCCACCGAGAGGTCGCGCTCTCGCTTCGCCTCGACGAGCATCGGGACGGCTGCCACCTCAGGGAGCAGCACGGCGCCGGCGAAGTAGTTCGCCTCGACGCGTTGCCGCAGGAACTCCCCGAAGCTCCTCGGATCCGTGTGATCGAGCGCGAAGTGGCCGAGGGTCTGGATGACAACCGAACGGGCGCTCCTGGTGCCGAGAAGGTCGCGCTGGGCGACGTAGATCCTCCGGTTGCGCAGGTCCGTGACCGATCGCACCGAAGGCGGCACGTCGGGAGCGCGCTCGACCGTGAATCCGAAGTGTGACGCCAGTTGGGCGATGTCGCGCTCGGTGAGGGCCCGCGACCCCTCGTACCCGGCTGCTTCGACGGCTTCGGCTGCAACCGACTCGATCTCCTCGAAGTAGTTGCCGCGCCGCTTCATCTCGGCGCGTAGCTCGGCGTTGGCGATCCGCGCCGCCTCCCTCGTCGGATCGGTGACGGTCCTGGTCTCCCGGAGGGCCTCGTAGAGAGCGACGATGTGCTCGAGGGCGGGGTCGGGCAGCTTGGCCGACGCTTTGAGGTATGGCAGCCCGAGCTCCCGGTAGATCGGCTCATCCTGGGCACGTTCGAGCGCCACCTCCATGCGCGATCGCTTCGTCGGCGGCGTCGGCTCGAGCAGCTCCGCGACCGAGACGTCGAGCGAAGCGGCCAGCTCGTTGAGGAGCCCCAGCCTCGGCTCACGCTTGCCATTCTCGAGCAGCGACAGGTACGGGGCCGGCTTGTCGACGAGGGCGCCGAGCTGCTCGAGCGTGAGCCCGCGCTGCTTACGGAAGTGTCGCAGTCGATACCCGAGAATGAGGGAATCAATCGAAGTTGCCGCCAAAATTTCCTCCGAGTAGACGACTCAATGATAAGAACACTCAAACTTAATGTCCACTCGCCTTGGCAGGACGCCGCCGGCGTGCGCACTCTGCCCCATCCGGACCAGGAGGACCCCGATGGGTGTCGAGATCACCGGCACGAGGATGCAAGGCATGAACGAGATCCTCACCGAGGAAGCCGTTGCATTCGTGGCCGGGCTGCAACGTGCCTTCGGTGAGCGTAGGCGGGGGCTGTTGTGCGCCAGGCACGTGCGCCAGGACCTCCTCGACGGGGGCGCCGAGCTGGCATTCCTCCCCGAGACACGCAACGTGCGCCGATCCGACTGGAGGGTTGCGCCCGTGCCCGCCGACCTCGAGGAGCGCACCGTCGAGATCACCGGGCCGGTCGACAGGAAGATGGTGATCAACGCCCTCAACTCCGGGGCGTCGACGTTCATGGCCGACTTCGAGGACTCGAACTCGCCGACGTGGGAGAACCTCATCCAAGGACAGCTGAACCTGCGTGACGCCGTCCGTCGAACGATCGAGCTGCGCACGGAGGACAAGACGTACCGCCTGGGCGACGAGCCGGCGACCCTCATTGTCCGGCCGAGGGGCTGGCACCTCGTCGACCGGCGCATCCTCGTCGACGAGGCACCGAGCTCGGCGAGCCTCCTCGACTTCGGTCTCTTCCTCTTCCACAACGCTTCGGAGCTCATCGCTCGGGGCTCCGGACCGTACTTCTACCTCCCGAAGCTCGAGAGCCACCTGGAGGCGAGGCTCTGGAACGACGTGTTCCTGCATGCCCAGCATGAGCTCGGCATCCCGAGCGGGACGATCAAGGCGACCGTGCTCGTGGAGACGATCACGGCGGCCTTCGAGATGGACGAGATCCTCTACGAGCTGAGGGAGCACTCCGCGGGGCTCAACGCAGGTCGCTGGGACTACATCTTCTCGATCATCAAGAAGTTCAGGAACCGCAGGGACATGGTGCTTCCGGACAGGAGCCAGGTCGTCATGACGGTCCCGTTCATGCGGGCGTACACCGACCTCCTCATCGCAACGGCACACCGGCGAGGCGCCCACGCCATCGGGGGGATGTCGGCGTTCATCCCGAGCAGACGGGACGAAGCCGTCAACGCCAAGGCGCTCGCCAAGGTCGCCGAGGACAAGGCCCGCGAGGCCCGCGACGGACACGACGGCACCTGGGTCGCCCACCCCGACCTCGTCGGGGTCGCTCGCCGCGAGTTCGCCGCCGTCCTCGGTGGCGCACCGAACCAGATCGGCCGGTTGCGGCCCGACGTCGTGGCGGATGCGGCGGCACTCCAGACGATCGCAGTCCCCGGCGGCGCCGTGACGCTCGCCGGCGTCCGCACGAACATCGACGTCGCCATCCGCTACCTGGCGGCCTGGCTCACCGGGAACGGCGCGGTTGCCCTCTACAACCTGATGGAAGATGCCGCCACCGCCGAGATCAGCCGCTCCCAGATCTGGCAGTGGATCCGCCACGGGATCTCGACACAGAACGGGACACGGGTCACGACGGCGCTCGTGCGGAGGATGGCCGACGAGGTCATCGGCGAGATCGAGGGCGAGAGCGGCGGAGAGGGCCTCCTCGCCGGCCGCTTCAAGGAGGCCCGCGACCTCTTCGAGGAGGTGGCGCTCGGGTCGTCCTTCCCGGACTTCCTGACCTTGCCCGCTTCGGAACTGCTCGACTGAGCCCGCCGCTCACATCGGAGGCGACAACCATGCAAGACCGTCAGCAGAGAGCACGACAGATCGATGCCACGTGGAGCGCACCACGGTTCGCCGGCGCGCAGCGGGACTACACCGCCGACGACGTCGTCGGGCTCCAGGGGTCGTTCGCCGTCGAGCACACGGTCGGCAGGCGGGGCGCCGAACGATTGTGGCGCCTGCTGGGCGAGCGCGACTACGTCAACGCCCTGGGGGCGATGTCGGGTGGCCAGGCGGTCCAGATGGTGCGGGCGGGCCTCGAAGCGATCTACCTGTCGGGCTGGCAGGTGGCGGCCGACGCCAATGTCTCCGAAGAGGTGTACCCCGACCAGTCCCTCTACCCGGTGTCGAGCGCCCCGGCCTTGGTGCGCCGCATCAACAATGCCCTCAGGAGGGCGGATCAGATCGCCTTCGTCGAGGGCTCGGACGACGTCGACTGGATGGTGCCGATCGTCGCCGATGCCGAGGCCGGCTTCGGAGGTGCCCTCAACGCCTTCGAGCTGACGAAGAGCTTCATCGCCGCCGGTGCGGCCGCCGTCCATTTCGAGGACCAGCTCGCCTCCGAGAAGAAGTGCGGCCACATGGGCGGCAAGGTGCTCGTTCCGACGAGCCAGCACGTGAGGACACTGACGGCTGCCAGGCTGGCGGCAGACGTGATGGACACGCCGACCGTGATCGTCGCCAGGACGGACTCGCTGGCGGCGACACTGCTCACGAGCGACGTCGATGAGAGAGATCGCGAGTTCGTGACAGGATCACGAACGGCCGAGGGATTCTTCGAGGTCCGCAACGGCATGGAGTCCGCCATCGCCCGCGGGCTCGCATACGCCCCGTACGCCGACCTCGTCTGGTGCGAGACGTCGCGGCCCGACCTGGCCGAGGCGGAGCGCTTCGCGGAGGCGATCCTCTCGCAGCACGCGACGAAGCTGCTGGCCTACAACTGCTCGCCGTCGTTCAACTGGAGGCGCCACCTCGACGACGAGGCGATCGCCACGTTCCAGAAGGAGCTGGGGGCGATGGGATACCGCTTCCAGTTCATCACGCTCGCCGGGTTCCACGCCCTCAACGCCTCGATGTTCGACCTCGCCAGCCGCTACGCCGCCTCCGGCATGTCGGCCTACGTCGAGCTGCAAGAGTCGGAGTTCGCCATGGAAGAGCGTGGCTACACCGCCACGCGCCACCAGCGCGAGGTCGGGGCCGGATACTTCGACCGGGTCGCCCAGGTCGTCAGCGCCGGCACGGCGTCGACGCTGGCGCTCGCCGGATCCACCGAGCAGCAGCAGTTCTAGTCGGCGCTCCGGGCGCCGACGAAGGAACCGATATCCAGGCCGCGCCGTACTCCCCTCGAACCTCTAGGGAAGGAGACGGTTCATGAGGAGGAGACTCATCGTCGGCCTCGCGCTCCTCGGCTTGCTCGCCGCCGCCGCGATCCCGGCCATCGCCGCCATCGACGGGCCGGAGACCAATGCCAAGGTGCGCATCGCCACGCTGACCGGCGACGGGGAGACGGCCGACATCGACTCGGACGGCGTCGGAGTCGCCACCGTCACGATCGACAGGCGCAAGAAGGTGCTCTGCTACGACATCTCGATCACGGGCGTGACGCCGATCGCATTCCACATCCATGATGGGGCTGCGGGCGTCGACGGGCCCATCGTGGTCGACTTCACGGCATTCGGACAGGCAGTGAAAAAGCAGAGCAGGGGCTGCACGCGCGATGTCGCCAAGCCGCTGCTCCGCGATATCCAGCAGAACCCCGAGGACTACTACGTCAACATCCACTCCGACGCATATCCGGGTGGCGAGCTGCGCGGCCAGCTCGACAAGTAACTCGACAAGTAGGCGGCCCTGATCACGTAGGTGGGCGGCGCGCACCGGTGCCGCCCACCTGCGCGTCCGCATGGCGGCTCCCGGCTACGCTTCCGTCGCAGTGCACCGATACCAGGCGAAGCTCACGGCGGTCGCTGCTGCCGCCCTCATCGTCGGTCTGGCCCTCCCGGCAGGCGCCCACCCAGAAGGCGGCGCCCGCCAAGTCGAGTTCGGAGTCGACGCGGCTCGCATGACGAGCAGCATCGCCCGCAACGCCCTCTCCCGCGTGCTCGAGTCGGCTTCGATGTCATACACGCGATGCGAAGGCGGCTTCGCCGGCAGCTATCCGTGTCTCGGCGTCGACATGCTCTCCCATCTGCCGCTTCCCTCGATGGGCGGCGGAGAGGGCAACGACATCTGGGGCTGGACAGACGAAGCGTCCGGCCGCGAGTTCGCCATCGTCGGTCGCTCGACCGGCACCTCGTTCGTCGAGGTCACCAAGCCCACGGATCCCGTCTACCTCGGGAGCCTGCCGCCTCACGCCACCTCCTCGATCTGGCGTGACATCAAGGTGTACGAGGACCACGCCTACATCGTGAGCGAGGCGGCATCCTCGGGGTTGCAGTACTTCGACCTGACCGAGCTCCTCGACGTCGGCTCACCGCCGGTGACGTTCTCGGAGAGCGGCCACCTCAACGGGTTCTCGAACGCCCACAACATCGCCGTGAACGAGGAAACCGGGTACGCCTACGTCATCGGTTCGAGCCAATGCTCCGGCGGCCTCTACATGGTGAGCCTCGCCGATCCTTCGAGCCCGGCATTCTCCGGGTGCTACTCGGCTGACGGCTACACGCACGACGTCCAGTGCGTCGTGTACCGGGGGCCGGACACCGCCCACGCCGGCAAGGAGCTGTGCTTCGCCTCGAACGAGGACACGCTCACGATCGTCGACGTCACCGACAAGTCGAGCCCGATCCAGCTCGCCAGGAGGGCATACCCGGGCGCCTCGTACACGCACCAGGGGTGGCTGACTGACAACCACAGGTATTTCCTCCTCGACGACGAGGCGGATGAGATGTTCTCGGGGGTGAAGACGACGACCTACATCTGGGACGTGCGCGACGTCGACGACCCGGCCGTCCTCGACACCCACAGGTCGTGGGTCAATGCCATCGACCACAACCAGTACGTCGCCGACGGCCACACCTATCAGGCCAACTACCGGGCAGGGCTCCGGGTGCTGTCCCTCAAAGGTGTCGCCGGCGGCGACCTCACCGAGGTCGGGTACTTCGACGTCTGGCCGGCAGACAACGCCGCGCAGTTCAACGGCGCGTGGAGTGTCTACCCGTTCTTCGAGAGCGGGGTGGTCGTCGTGAACGGGATCGAGCAGGGTCTCTTCGTCCTGTTCCCCGGCGCAGCCCGCCACGCGGTTACGACGATCGACCTCGACGACCGCAGCAGGCCGCTGCCTGGCCCGCACTGGAGGGCCCGAGCCAAGATCAATGTGGTCGACGAGGACGGCGACCCGGTCGCCGGTGCCGAGGTCCGTGTGCGCTTCTCGAACGGCCGTGACCGGGGATGCGTGACCGACGAGGCGGGCAAGTGCATCGTGAAGACGCGCATCCAGTCCCGCGACAAGGTCGAGGTGCGCGTGAAGGGAATCGTCGACCCAGGCTCCTACTACACGCCGTGGACCAACTCGGATCGCGACGGCGGCACGAACGGCTCGGTGATCCAACTGCTCAGGGTTTGAAGTATTGAGCCTGCGGCGTAGCAATTTCTGACCCAACGTCGGTTACCTCCCCAATGACCGCAACCTTGGACAGGGCGACGCGCCGGCCGGGCGGCTCCGGCATGCTCCGCGACCTCGTCGACGCCAGGGCCGCGGGGCTCGCTTTGGGCGATGACCCGATCTGGGTCGACCATGGCGAGCGGGTCGGCGACGTCGCAGCCGTGATCGCGGCGCGAATGGGCTTCGACGAAGAGGCGATCGATCGGCTTCGGATCGCTTCCTCGCTCCACGACATCGGCAAGTTTGCGATCGCGGAGACCGTCGTCCGCAAGCCACGCCCCCTCGACGGTGCCGAATGGGCGCAGATGCGCCTCCACCCGATCCACGGCTACTGGATGTTGCGGAGCCGGGTCGACCGCGAGGTCGCCATGACGGTGCTCACCCACCACGAGCGGTTCGACGGCAAGGGTTACCCGTTCGGACTCGAAGGCGCCCAGATCCCCATGCCGGCCCGGATCATCTCGGTCGTCGACGCGTACGACGCCATCGTCTGCGAGCGGCCCTACAGCCCGGCCCAGGCGAGCGAGCGGGCGATCGAGGAGATCGCAGCCGGGGCGGGGTCGCAGTTCGATCCCCTCGTCGCCGAGGTGTTCCTGGCCTCGATCGATCAGTGACGGCGTAGTCCTCTCGGGCTGCCCTGTCACGCCCGTGGCGACACCCTCGGTACCATCGGCCCACGTTCTCCCGAGATCAGGGTGTCCATGGCGTTCGGTGAGCAGTTCGATGACGTCCTCGAAGCCGCCCGGGCGGGCGCCGAGTGGGCGTGGTCGATCCTGTACGACGAGCTCTCCCCCAAGCTCCACGGGTACTTACGGGTCCGAGGTGCCGTCGATGCCGAGAACCTGGTCGGCGAGGTCTTCCTCCAGGTCGCCCGGAACATCGAGACGTTCGACGGCACCGAGCGCAACTTCCACTCGTGGGTCTTCATGGTGGCTCACAGCCGCCTCATCGACGAGCGCCGGGCCCGCACCCGCCGGCCGGAGCAGCTCGTCGAGACCGAGAAGCTGACGGGGGTCGTCTCGGCAGACGACACGGAGCGGGCCGCTCTCGATCGAATCGACGACGGCCTGCTGAGGACGCTCTTCTCGGAGCTCACCCCCGACCAGCGAGATGTGCTCATGCTGCGCATCATCGGCGGCCTCACGCTCGAGGAGACGTCCCGGGCGCTCGGCAAGCGCATCGGGGCGATCACTGCGCTGCAGCGGAGGGCTCTGGGGGCGATCCGCAGGAAGCTCGACAACGAGGGCGTAGCACGATGAGCGATCGCGTCGGTAACGACGACATGAAGTGGTTGTTCGGAGGTCCGGACGACGCGGCGCTCGAGAGCGCAATCCGCGGTTCGGCTTCGGCCGATCCGGCTCTCGCCCTTCTCGTCGAACGGGTCCGGGCCAGTTCCGAACAGCCCCTGTCGGGCGCAGCCAAAGCGACGCACGTCGCCCAGGCTGCCATGGCTGCACGACAGGTTGCTGTTAGAGCGGGGGACGCCGCAGCACCCGTCGTGCAGCCAGCGCCCCGGCGGAGGCGTCTCGCCTACGCCGGGGTCACGTCGGGCTTCGTTATCAAGTTCCTCTTCGGCGCCATGGCGCTCGCCACCGTCACGGGTGGCGCGGCTGCCGCCACGGGCAACCTGCCGACCGGGTGGCAGAACGCAGTCGCCGGTGTCGTCGAGCACGTGGGCATTCGCATCCCTCAGGCCGAGGCGACGGCGGGCGCCACTGTCACCACCGCCGGGACGAATCCACCGGCGGCAGTCCCCGGCGTCTCCACGACCGTCACGTCCGTCGTCGACGACGAAGGCGAGCGAGCCGACGAATACGCCCTGGCGGTCGCCGCCTGGACCCAGTGCGTCAAGGACCGCGAGAAGGCGGAAGACGGCATGCCAACGCCGCAGGAGTCGTGCGGCGACCACCCCGACCCGCATGACTACGGGCTGCCGGCCGACCCGCCGGGACGGCCGGATGATCCAAGCCGGGACGGCGCGCCGGGTCAGCAGGACGACGAAGCGCCCGGCGGGTCCGGCGACGCTCCGGGTCGCTCCGATGATCCGCCCGGCAATCGCGGCGGGAACGGTGACGACGACTCCGGGACCGGCAATGCCGGAGGCGGCGGCAATGCCGGAGGCGGCGGCAATGGAGCCGGCGGCAATGGCGGCGGCAACGCCAACCCCGGCGGGCAGGACAGTGGCCGGGAGCTCCCCAACCGCTGACCGACAAGGTCGAGACCCCTCGGGCGCTGCTCCGCCGTGAGAGTCATGCCGACGCCGTCTGCGTGACTCGCGGCGCCGGAAGCTCCGAGAGCAGCTCGACGAGCACATCGTCGACCCCGACCCCGTCCGCCAGGGCCTCGAACCACATGATGATCCGATGGTTGAGCACGTCGTACGCCATGCGTAGACGTCCGGAGGCAGGGCGTGCGTGCGTCGGCGCAGCATGGCGAGTGCTTTGGCGCCTCGCACCATGGCGGCAGGCCAGATACATCCCCGGTCTCACCCCAGCGGGTTGGCCTTGGGGTGGATGCCGTCTTCCGTGACCATCGCAGGGTCGGCGCCCGGCCCCCTCGGCAGCCACAGGACGAATGTTGCGCCGACGCCGGGCTGCGACTCGACCGTGATGAGCCCGGAGTGCGACTCGGCTACCTGGCGGGCGATGTCGAGCCCGAGACCGGCGCGTAGCTCGCTGCCCAGGCTCGATGCATCCCCGGACCAATGCCTCCTGAACATCGTGGCGTGCTGCTCCTCGGCGATGCCTGGTCCCTCGTCCGAGACGCCGATCCACGCCCACCCGTCGACCGCCCCCGTTCCGATCCGCAACTGGCGGTTCGGCGGCGACAGCCGCACCGCGTTGCCGATGAGGTTCCCGACCGCTCGTTTCACCGAGACGTCGTCGACGGTCGCCGAGACGTGATCGAGGTCGCACTCCAGGGCGAGCCTGTGCTCCTCGATGACGGCCCGGTGCTCCTCGACGACCTCACCGGTCAGATCGGCGAGATCCGCCTCGATGAGCTGCGACTCCGGGATCTGGCTGCGGGCGAACATGAGGAGATCGTCGACCGTCCTCGAGGTGCGCTCGACGTTGCGCCGCACCACCTCTGCCGTCCTCCTGAGCGTCGCCGCGTCCGCCGCGTCGTCGGCCAGGGCGACGTCGAGGCTGACGGCCATCACGGCGAGTGGGTTGCGCAACTCGTGCGACGTGTCCTGGACGAAGCTCCGCTGGCGATCGATGCCGGCCTCGATCCGGTCGAGCATGCCGTCGAACGTGTCTGCGAGCTGCTTCAGCTCGTCGTCGGGACCCTCGAGATCGATCCGTTGCGAGAGATCGGTCGACTGGATGTCCTGAGCGACCTTGGTGATCTTGCCGATCGGAGCGAAGGCCCTGTTGGCTACCAGCCACCCGATCCCGATGCTGACGGGGAACATCCCGAGCAGCGCCAGCAGCGAGTAGCGGCGCAAGTCCTCACGCGCCCTGGCGTTGACGAGCTGCTCGAGGGTCACCATCCGACCGCGGACGGTCTCCTCGATCCTGACGATGGCGCCGTTCGGGGCGACGAACGTGCGGAACTGCGTCTGCTGGGACACCGGCTGGTCGGCCAGCGACCGGGAGAGGGCGACGTTGACACCGAAGACCACGAGGAAGGCGAGTCCGAAGACGACGACCGAGTACGTCAGGGCGAGCCGAAACCGGACGGATCTCATCCAAGCGGGCAGCTTCATCGCATGTCCCGCAGCCGGTAACCGGCCCCGACGACGGTCTCGATCGAGTCATCGGCGCCCGCCTCCTTCAGCTTGCGCCTCAGGTTGCTGACCGTCACCCTCACTGTGTTGGTGAATGGGTCGACGTGCTCGTCCCACACGTGGTCGAGCAGTCGTTCGGCACTGAGGACCTCGCCGGGGTGGAGCATGAAGAACCGCAGCAGGGCGAACTCCTTGGCCGTGAGCGCAAGCTCGACGCCGTCGTGGCTCGCTTCGAGGCGAGCGGCGTCGAGCTCCAGCTTGGCGAGGCGGAGAACGGCGCCGTTCGATCCGACGTCCCGCCTGAGCAGGGCTCTCACCCTGGCGAGCAGCTCGGCGAAGGCGAACGGCTTGACGAGGTAGTCGTCGGCGCCGACGTCGAGTCCGGCGACTCGATCTTCCAGACGGTCCCGGGCGGTCAACATGAGGACACGCGGCCCCGGCTCGTCCGTCACCGTCTGGGAGCGAACGGCGCGGGCGATGTCCCGGCCGTCCATGTCGGGCAGTCCGAGGTCGAGCGTCACCAGGTCGTAGGGGCTCGTCGCCAGGCGCTCGACCGCCTCGTCGCCGCGGGTGGCGACGTCGACGGCATAGCCTTCGCGGCGGAGTCCGACCGCGAGGGCCTCGGCGAGCTCCGGCTCGTCCTCGACGACCAAGATCCGCATGGCTGTGCTCCCCTGCTGTCGCCGCACACGGTACCGGCACGCAGCTAAACGGGGTCTAAACGACCGTCTCTCCCGTTCCGGCGTCCCCCCATCGCACATACGCGACGCAGGGACGCAAGAACGGAGGGGGCCACCCGCCCTCCCGTTCCGGCGTCCCCCGATCGCACATACGCGGCGCAGGGACGCAAGAACGGAGGGCGGGAGCTGTATCTTCCCCGGGGTGCGCCTCATCGCCGTCATCGTCGCCGCGGCCGTGGCAACTGCGTGCTCCGGGGACGACGTGCTCACGGTGCCGCCCCCCGAGGTGGTCGTCCCTCCCCTCGTCGAGGATGCCGGCACGGAGGTGACCGTCACCAGGGTGCTCGACGGGGACTCGTTCGAGGCTGTGGTGGCGGACGAGGATCTCGAGGTGCGCCTGCTCGACGTGAACG
>Ga0214472_10005584_pt1 | contig 13220 bp, 16 predicted proteins | sample RVTome_6_FD_207662 | JGI IMG/M metagenome (GOLD analysis project Ga0214472, IMG submission 207662) | Soil microbial communities from uranium-contaminated site in the Upper Colorado River Basin, Wyoming, United States - RVT140D175 | ecosystem: Environmental > Terrestrial > Soil > Contaminated >... | reverse complement strand
AGCGTGGCGATCCGCGTCGGCTGGGCCGCGCGATGTCGCAGCCCGTACCCGATCGGCTCGCCCGCGGAGAGGTCGAACACGCGCACCGGTCGCGCCTTGAGGGTCAGGGCGGGGCGCAGGCCGGGGTCCCGCTCGGCGGCCCACGCCGGCAGCAGCCCGTACAGCGCGAGGCCGGGCCGGACCGCATCGGCCTGCCCGACGCCCGCGCCGCCTGCCAGGATGCCGCCGCTGGCGCTGACGTGGACGAGTCCGGGATCGATGCCCGACGATCGCATGGCATCCACGACGCGCGCCAGGCGCAGCTGCTGGACCTCGGTGTACGCGTCGTCCTCCCCCGGCGCGGCCAGGTGGCTCATGGTCCCCGCGAGGTCCAGGAATGGGCTCCGCGCCACGCTCGCGGCTACCGCGAGCGCCTCGTCGGGTCCGACCCCCTGCCGGCCGAGGCCGGAGTCGACCTTGAGATGCACCGACAGCCGGCTCCCCGCCCGTCCCGCCTCGCCCTCCAGCAGCCGCACGGTCGCCTCGTCATACACGATGGGCTCGAGTCCCAGCGCAACCACCTCGGCCGCTTCGTCGCGTCCGACGCCCCACAGCAGCATGACCGGGGCGTCGATCCCGGCCTCGCGCAGCTCGCTCGCCTCCTCGATCGTCGCCACGGCCAGCCGCTCGACGCCTGCCCCGAGCAGCGTCCGCGCCACCGGCACCGCCCCGTGACCGTACGCGTTCGCCTTCACGACGGCGATCACCCCTGCATCGCCGGCCAGCGAGCGGAGGAGGCCGAGGTTCGTGCGGATGGCCGCGTGGTCGACCTCGATCCACGCCCGGTGCGGGCTTCCCGGCCTCGTCATCTGGGCGGCGCGGTGACGAGGCGGCGAGCCTCGGGCAGCAGGCCGGCGATGTCGCCGGCGAGGGTGCCCGCCTGGCCGATGCGCGCCTCCGCGAGCTTGCCCGCGGCGGCGTGGATCCCGACGCCGCAGCCGGCCGCGTCCAGCGTCGCCAGGCCGGCAGCCAGGAAGGCGCCGATGGCGCCGGCGAGGACGTCGCCGCTCCCGGCGGTCGCAAGGGCGGGCGTCGCGACCGACGACCGCAGGACCGCGCCGCCGGGGGCGGCCACGATCGTGCGAGCCCCCTTGAGGACCACGACCTGGCCCCACAGCTCGGCGGCCCGGACCGCGGCCGCCTCGCGACCGGCGTCGTCCGCTGCGTCGGGGGTCGCGGAGCCGCTCAGGCGCGCGAACTCGCCGGGGTGGGGAGTGAGGACCAGCGCGGCATGCGTCTGCCTCCACCAGCGGGCACCGGTGGACAGCGCGCTCAGCCCATCCGCGTCGATCACCGCCGGCCGGCCGAGCGATTCGATGAAGCTCCGCGTCCGCCGCAGGGTGGTGGGCTGCCGCCCGAGCCCGGGGCCGATCACCAGCGCATCGTACGCGGGCGCCTCGGCGACCAGCCGGCGCCAGCCGCCCGGACCGACGAGCCCCGGAGCCTCTTCGTCGAGCGCCATCCAGGTGAGCTCAGGCGCGGCGCCTGCCATTCGTGCGTGCACCGATTCCGCGGCGGCGAGACGGACGAGGCCCGCGCCCGCGCGCATCGCGCCCAGGCCGGTGAGGATCGCCGCCCCGGGATAGTCCAGCGATCCGGCGACCACCAGCAGGCGACCGAAATCGCCCTTGTGCGCTCGATCGTCGCGCGCCGGAAGGTGCTCCTCCAGCCATCGCCGCGTGATCGACTGCGCGTCGCCTGCGGCCATCAGCCGCTCATCGCTGGCGCCGGTGGGCGACGGCCACGGCCACCGCCATCTGACGCTCGTGGGAGATCGAGACCGTCACCTCCTCCAGGTCGAGCGCCTGCGCCCGCCGCGCGGCGCGCTCGTGGAGCCGAACCTGGGGCGCGCCGGCGCGATTCGGGAGGATCTCGATCTCGCGCCACCCGACCCCGCGGACGCCCAGTCCGAGGACCTTGCTGATCGCCTCCTTGGCGGCCCAGCGACCGGCGATGCGCTCCACGCGGTTGCCGCAGTAGCGCTGCTCCTGCTCGGTCAGCACCCTCGTCCGGAATCGGTCCGGGAAGCGCTCGAGCACGTTGACGATGCGGTCGATGTCAATGAGGTCGATGCCGATCTCGTGGTGGGTCATACGGGCACGTGAGCGCGCGGGCCTCTCGGCCGCCTACTCGACCGTGACCGACTTGGCGAGGTTCCGCGGCTGGTCGACGTCGGTCCCGCGTGCGACGGCGATCTCGTACGCCAGGAGCTGAAGGGGCAGCACGGCGATGACCGGGCCGATCTGCTCGGGCGACTCCGGCACGTAGAGCACGTCGTGCGCGTAGCGGTGGATCTGGTCGTCGCCCTGCGTGGCGACGGCGATGATGGGTGAGGAGCGCGCCCGCGCCTCGGCCACGTTGCTCACCACCTTCTCGTACACGGCGCCGCGGGTCGCGATCGCCACGAGCGGCGTGTCGGGGGCGAGGAGGGCGATCGGGCCGTGCTTGAGCTCCCCCGCCGCGTACCCCTCCGCATGCACGTAGCTGAGCTCCTTGAGCTTCAGGGCGCCTTCCATGGCGATCGGGAAGCCGACCCCGCGGCCGATGTAGATGAAGTCGCGCGCGCCCGCGTAGCGGTACGCAAGCTTCTTGATCTGCGGCCCGAGCTTGAGCGTCTCGGCCGCCAGGCGCGGCAGCTCGCGCAGCGCCTGTCCGAAGGTGCGCAGGCGATTGGGCGTCATGGTGCCGCGCAGCCGGGCGAGGTGGAGCGCGATCATCTGCAGCACGAGGACCTGGGTCACGAACGCCTTCGTGCTGGCGACGGCGATCTCCGGACCGGCCTGGAGGTAACAGACCGCATCGGCCTCGCGGGTGATGGCGCTGCCGACGACGTTCGTGACCACCACGATCGTCGCGCCGCGCTCGGCGGCGAGCTTCTGCGGGGCGAGGGTATCGGCCGTCTCGCCGGACTGGCTGACGCTGATGACGAGCGTCCGCTCGTCCAGCGGCGGCGGGCTGTAGCGCATCTCGGAGCCGATCTGCATCGTCGCCGGAAGGCCCGCCCACTCCTGGATGAGGTAGGCCGCGATGTGCGCGGCGTAGCTCGCCGTGCCGCAGCCGACGATGTAGACGCGCTCCGCCCGGCGCAGCTTGTCCTCGATCGCGTCGAGCTCGGGCAGCGTCACGTTGCCGAGCCCGTCGACGCGCCCGCGGAGCGACTCCTGGATGGCGTGCGGCTGCTCGTAGATCTCCTTGAGCGTGAAATGCGGAAAGCCGCCCTTCTCGGCGGCCTCGATGCTCCAGTGGATCTCGGTCACGTCACGTCTGACCTCGTCGCCGGCGAGCGTCAGGATGCGCGTGCCCTCCGGTGTGACGTCGGCGATGTCGCCCTCGTGGAGGATGACGACGTTCTTCGTGTGCTCCAGGATCGCGGGCACGTCGCTGGCCAGGAACCCCTCCCCGTCTCCCAGCCCGACGATGAGCGGCACGTTCAACCGCGCCCCCACGATGCGGTTCGGGTGCTCGGTGTGCATGACGCCGATGGCATACGCCCCGCGAACCTCGTTGAGCGCGTCGCGCACCGCCGCAACGAGGTCGCCGGTGTACTTGGTCTCGATGAGGTGGGCGAGCACCTCGGTGTCGGTCTCGCTCGTGAACCGATGGCCGGTCGCCGCCAGTCGCTTCTTGATCTCGGCGTAGTTCTCGATGATCCCGTTGTGGATGAGCGCCAGCTTGCCGGTGCAGTCGGTGTGCGGATGCGCGTTCAGGTCGTTCGGCGGCCCGTGCGTCGCCCACCGCGTGTGACCGATGCCGGGGTGCCCGGGAGGCCCGTCGCCGTTGAGATGATCGGTCAGGTTGGTGAGCTTGCCGGCCTTCTTCTCGATGTAGACCTTGCCGTCATCGGTGAGGACGGCGATTCCGGCCGAGTCGTAGCCGCGATACTCGAGCCGCCGCAGGCCCTCGAGCAGGATCGGGGCAGCGTCGCGCGGCCCGACGTATCCCACGATGCCGCACATGTGTCCTCCCGACCTACGGTCCGCTACCGGTTGAGCCGCGCCTCGGCCAGCGTGGCGAGCTCCCGGGCGATCCGCTCGATCTCGTCCGCGTCGTCGCCCTCGACCATGATCCGGATCTTCCGCTCGGTGCCGGAGGGGCGGACGAGGATCCGTCCGCGCTCCCCGATCTGGGCCGTCGCACGGTCCACGGCGGCGGCGAAGTCACGATCGTCCCGCCAGTCGTCGCGGCGGCGGGCGACGGAGTTTATCACCACCTGCGGCAGCCTCGGGATGCGATCCGCGAGAGTTGAAAGGGGTTCGCGCTCGTGCCGCACGGCTCGCACGAGCTCGATTGCCGTGAGGAGGCCGTCCCCCGTCGTCGATCGGTCTCGGAAGATGATGTGGCCCGACTGCTCGCCTCCGAGCGTCGCATCCTCCCGCTCCATGGCCTCGAGAACGTTGCGATCCCCGACCGCGGTTCTAATCATCCTGCCTCCGGCGTCGCGCACGGCCCGCTCGAGGCCGCCGTTGCTCATGACGGTGACCACCAGCGCGCTGTTGCGCAGCGTCCCGTCGGCGAGACGCGCCAGCGCGCAGATGCCCATGATCGCGTCGCCGTCCACGAGGCGGCCACGCTCGTCGGCCGCGATGAGCCGGTCGGCGTCGCCGTCGAACGCCAGCCCGAGATCGAGGCCCGCCTCGGCGACGGTCTGCGCCAGCCGCTCGGGATGCGTCGAGCCGCAGCCCTGGTTGATGTTCGTCCCGTCCGGCGAGGCGAACAGGACCGTAACCTCGGCTCCGAGCGACCGGAACAGCTCGGGCGCGATCGCGCTGGCCGAGCCGTTCGCGCAATCGATGGCGAGGCGCAGCCCGGTGAACGCGGTCCCGGCCGCCTCGACGAGACGGCGCCGGTAGGCCTCGATCGACGCCTCGATCCGCGCCGCATCGGCTCGGATGCGGCCGAGCCCGGCGTTGCCGCGGGAAGGCACAGAGCTGGCGTCCGCGATCAGCCGCTCGAGCTCCGTCTCCGCATCGTCGTCCGCCTTGCGGCCGTCGACGACCACCTTCAGCCCGTTGTCCGGCGCCGGATTGTGCGACGCCGAGACCATGATCCCGGCGGCGTGCGAGCTGCTGGCGTCGACGAGGCACGGGGTCGTCACGACGCCCAGGTCCAGCACGTCGGTGCCGGTCGACGTCAGCCCGGCCGCGAGGGCCGCGCTCAGCATCTCGCCCGAGCGGCGCGTGTCCCGGCCCAGAACGACGCTCAGTGGCCGCCCGCCGAAACGCTGGCCGACCGCACGGCCGAGCGCGAGCGCGAGGTCGGCGGTGACCTCCGACCCGACCGCCCCGCGAATCCCGTCCGTCCCGAACAGCCGCCCCATCCGGAGCGTCAGGGAGCCGGGGTCGGCGTCGGCAACGCCTGCGCCACCACTCGAACCGAGACTGTGCCCGGCACAAGCTGGAGGATCTCCACGCCGTCGGGAAGGGCGGGAATGAGCGGCGTCAGCGTATAGATCCCCGGAGCGAGCCCGCTCACGTCGACGAACGGCGTGAGGTCCGCCGCGCCGAGCGCGCGGAGGACGTCGCTCGGGCCGCCGAGCGTGAGGGTGAGCTGCTGGATGCTCGGCTGGCAGCCGTTCGTCCCGGCACCCTGGCAGACGAGGCCGAGGACGAAGCTGCGGCTTCCGACCGAGAGGCCGATGGTGGCCTCGACGGTGACGAGCGCCTCCGCGCCCGCGAGCGCCAGCCGCGTCTCCTCCGGCAGAACGAGCGCGACCTCGAACGTCTGGGTCTCGGAGATTCCGCCGATGTCGATCGGCTCCGTTCGCACCTCCGTGATCGGCGCCAGCACCTCGGGCAGTCCGCGGAGCGTGACCGTGGACGGCTGGACCGCGAGCGCCTCCAGGGCGTAGCCGGGTGCCGGAGTGCCGACGATGTCCTGCGTGACGGGGACGGTCTTGGTCGTCTCCACCGTCTCCACGTCGACCGTGACCGAGATCACCTCCGGCGAGAGCTCGAGGCGGCCGATGCCGACGGGCTGGCCCTCGATGTCGACCGGGACGAGCTCCACCGGCTGGTTGAAGTCGATTCCCGACGGGTCGATGAGGATCCGCGCCAATGCCCGGTCGACGCGGCTGACCTCCGATGCCGGACCGCGGACCTCGACCTGCCCGTCGAGCTCGCTGAGCTCCGGCTCGCCGATCTCGAGCCCCGCCGGGATCTCTCCCGTCTCGACCTCGACCGGCACGCTCCGCGTCTCGTTGCGATCGAGCTCGACGCGCTTCGTCGGTGGCGTCACTTCGAGGACCTGGAGGCCGTCGGCGCTGACGGTGACCTCGAGCACCTGCGGCTCCGGAGCGCGGGACATGTCGTACTGCGAGAGGTCGACCCGAGCGACGAAGGCCTCCGCGCGAACGGAGCCCACCCCATCGCTGTCGGTGCGATACCGGACCTCCACGAACCCGAGGTCGCCGGTGAGGTTGAACGAGTCGGGCGGCTGGTTCACCTGCACGACCGGCACCTGGAGCGTCTGCTCGGACAGGGTCCCGGAGAAGACGAGCCCGGTGTACAGGATCGTCGATCCCACGACCGCCGCGAGCTTCAGGTGCCAGTTGCGGAGGAGGAAGCGCATTCAGCCGCGCCTCACGGCACGTCCGGTGGCCGGCGTCACGACTCGCGCCTCGGGATCGATCGGCTCCTCGGGCTCGTCCTCGGCCGGCCGCACGCCCCAGCGGCCGTCCACCGATCGCCGCAGGAACGGCACCGCACGCCGCGGCGCCTGCGGCCGGATCAGGTTGAAGAGGCGGCGCCGCAGCTGCGCCTCCGTGAGGTTGCGCTCGATCCGGCCACGTACCACCAGGCTGATGGAGCCGGTCTCCTCGCTCACCACCACGACCACGGCGTCGGTCTGCTCGCTGATCCCGATGGCCGCGCGGTGCCGGGTGCCGTAGCGCTCGGAGTCGAGGACGTTCTGGCTCAGCGGCAGCAGCACTCCCGCGGCCAGGATCCGCTCGCCGGAGACGATCACCGCCCCGTCATGGAGCGCGGTGCCACGGTAGAAGATCGTGACGAGCAGCTCGGCGCGCAGGTCGGCGTGGACCGGAACGCCCGAGTCGGAGGCCAGGTCCTGGAGGCCGGTTTCGCGCTCGAGCGCGATGAGCGCGCCGTGGCGGGAGCCCGCCAGGATGCGCGCCGCACGGCTGATCTCGCGCGCCACGCGCTCGGCGCCTGCGACCTCGGCGCTGACGAAGAAGCGATTCACGCTCCCGATGCGGCCGAGTTGCTCGAGGGCGCGGCGCAGCTCGGGCTGGAAGACGACGACGAGCGCGAAGAGGCCGACGACCGCAGCCGTCTCCATCAGCCGTCGCAGGAGGTCGAACCCGAAGAGGAGCGCAGCGAGGTAGACCACGTACAGGATCGAGAGGCCGATGACGATCCGCACCGCGCGCGTGCCGCGGATGAGGATGAAGAGCCAGTAGATGACGAACGCGACGAGCAGGATGTCGACGATCGACGTCCAGTTGCCACGAAGGTAGGTATCCAGGAAGTCGCGGATCTCGTCGATCACGTGGAATTGAGCCTGCCTGAGGTGCGGCGCAGAGGGAATCGATCATAACAAAGAGCCCCGGCCATCCCGGCCGGGCTCTCTGGTATCACGACGCCGCGCCGATCAGCGCTTCGTGTACTGCGGCGCCTTTCGGGCACGCTTGAGGCCGTACTTCTTGCGCTCCTTGGCCCGCGGGTCGCGCGTCAGCAGGCCGGCGTCGCGCAGCGCTCGCCTGGCCTGCGGGTGGGCGGAGAGCAGCGCCCGCGCGATCCCGTGGCGAATCGCCCCCAGCTGCCCGGAGACGCCGCCGCCGGCGACGAGGACGCTGGCCGAGTATCGGCCGTCGGTCTCCGTCACGCGGAACGGCAGGGAGATCGCCCCGTCCCTGGTGGTCCCGCCGAAGTACTCGCCCGCCGGCTTGCCGTTGACGATGATCGTGCCGTCCCCCGGAAGCAGCCTGACGCGAGCGACGGCCGTCTTGCGGCGGCCGGTGCCGTAGACGTAGTTCGTGCTCACCTGCTCTCCTCTTTCTCGAGATCCATGACGGTCGGCTGCTGCGCCTGGTGCGGGTGCTCGCCGTTGCGGTAGACCTTGAGCTTCTTGAACATGGCGCGGCCCAGCCGGTTCTGCGGCAGCATGCCCTTCACCGCGCGCTCGATGACGAGCTCGGGCTTGCGAGCCAGGAGCGTCTCGAGGCTCTCCTCGCGGAGCCCGCCGGGATAGTTCGAGTGGCGGACGTAGGTCTTCTGCCGGAGCTTGTCACCGGTGACCCTGATCCGCCCGGCGTTCACGACGACCACGTGGTCACCGGTGTCGAGATGGGGGGTGTAGATGGGCTTGTGCTTGCCCTCGAGCAGGGTGGCGACGCGCGTCGCCAGCCGGCCGAGCGTCTGGCCGGTCGCATCCACGACCCACCAGCTGCGCTCGATCTCGCTCGCCTTGACGGCGTACGTCTTCACTGTCTCTGCGTTCCTCGTCCTGCTTCGATGCTTCCCGCCACGGCGCCAGGGGGCGTCGTGGCAGCGTCTCTCTTCGGTTGCCTGGCTGATTCGTAGACGACCCGCTCGAGGGTCAGCCCGCGCGCGGGAGCCGCGCGCCCGGCGAGGGCACGCTCGCCCCGATCCAGCAGGCGCTCGACGTCCCCCGGCGCGAGCTTGCCGCGTCCCGCCTCCATGAGCAGCGCCACCATGCTTCGCACCATGCGCCGCAGGAAGGCGTTGGCCGTGACGCGGATCTCGACAAGTGGGCCGCGTCGCGTGATCCGGACCTCGGCGAGGTGCCGAACCGTCCGTCCCCGGGCATTCGCCCCCAGCGCCGAGAAGTCTCGCTCCCCCAGCATGCCGGACGCCGCCGCCCGCATCGCGCCGACGTCAAGCGGCTCGTCGATCTCGAGCGTACGGTAGCGCTCTAGCGGCCGCCTGACGCCGTTCATGAGGATCCTATAGCGGTAGACCCGCCAGCGCGCGTCGCGCCGCGGATCGAAGCCCCGCGGCACCGGAGTGAGCGTCCGGATCGCGACGTCGCGCGGCAGCGCCGCGTTCAGCCGCCGCTGGAGGTCGCGCCAGCCTGACCATCCGCTCTCGCGGCGGGGCAGGCAGAACGCGACCACCTGCCCGGTGGCATGTACCCCGGCATCGGTTCGTCCCGCGAGCCGGACTCGCGTCCGCTCGCCAATCAGCCTGTTAAGCGCCTCCTCCAGCTCCCCCTGCACGGTCCGGGCGTTCGCCTGGACCTGGGAGCCGGCAAAGGCCGTCCCGTCGTACTCGACCACCGCCCGAGCGCATCGCTGCGCGCCGGCGGCCATCGGTCGTGTCGGTGTTCTGTTCGCCCGTCGGTTCAGACGAGCTCGATCTGGACCATGGACGCCGCGTCGCCGGCGCGCTGGCCGAGCTTCACAATGCGCGTGAAGCCGGAGCCGCGATCGGCGTACTTCGCCGCGAGCTCACCCATCAGCTTCTCGACGATGAGCGGCTCGTGCGGCATCCGCGAGACGAGCTGCCGGCGCGCATGAAGGTCACCTCGCTTGGCGAGCGTGATCATGCCGTCGACGACGCCGCGCACCTCCTTGGCCTTCGCCTCGGTGGTCTTCACCCGCTCGTAGCGGAGGATGGCCACGGCGAGGTTGGCGAGCATCGACAGCCGATGGTCGCTGGCCCGCCCGAGCCGTCGTCCGGCGATGCGGTGCGGCATCGAAGCCTAGGCCTCGCGATCCAGCTCGGCGGCCGCGGCCTCGTCCAGCTCCGCCGACGGCGGCAGGTCGGACTCGTCCGTGCTCATCGAGGTGCTCTCCGGCGCGATGAAGCCGCGCAGGGCCAGCCGCTCCTTGAGCTCGTCGAGGCTCTTCTGGCCGAAGTTCCGCATGCGCAGGAACTCGTCGTCGGAGAGCGACAGAATCTGGCCGATCTTGGTGATGCTGTTGCGCTTGAGGCTGTTGTACGCCCGCATCGGCAGGTCGAGCTCCTCGATCGGCGCATCGAGCAGGTTGGCGCTCGGCGCGGTCGGCGCCTCGCCGGATCCCGGCACCGGCGGCCGCCCGATCTCGGCGAAGCGGCCGAACTCGCGCATGAGGATGTCGGCGGCCTGGCTGAGCGCCGCCTGGGCGGTCGTGGTGCCGTCGCTCTCGATCTCGAGCATCAGGCGGTCGTAGTTCGTCATCTGCCCGACGCGCGTCTTCTCGACCTGGTAGTTCACGCGGCGAACCGGCGAGAAGATGGCATCGACCGGCACCACGCCGATCGGCATCTCCTCGGTGTGCTCCGCGGGCCGATACCCGACGCCCGTCTCCACGGTGAGGTCCATCTCGATGGAGCCCGAGTCCGAGTCGAGGGTGAGGAGCACGAGGTCCGGGTTGACGATCTCCACGTCGGCGGACTCGGCGATGTCGGCGGCGGTCACCGGGCCGGCGCCGCGCTTGACGAGCTTGAGGGTGACGGGGTGCCGCGCGAAGGAGCGCAGTCGCAGCTTCTTCACGTTGAGCACGATCTGGGTCACGTCCTCCTTGACGTTCTCGATGGTGCTGAACTCGTGGAAGACGCCGGCGATCTGGACGCTGGTGACGGCAGCTCCCTCGAGGGAGCTGAGCAGCACGCGGCGCAGGGCGTTGCCGAGCGTCACGCCGTAGCCCTCCTGGAGCGGTGTGACCTCGAATCGGCTCATGTTGCCCTCCGAGTGCACCTCTTCGATGCGCGGGGTGGGCTGCTGCTGAACGGCTGGGGTCTCTAGTTCGATCATGTCTGTGGTTTGCGACTCCTAGCGCGAGTAGTACTCGACGACGAGCTGCTCGTTGAACTCGAGCGGCATCTGCTCGCGCGCCGGTTCGGCGAGGATCGTGCCCGACAGCTTGGTCGGGTCGACGCTCACCCATTCGGGGATCTGGGCGCTGCGGATCGTCTCCGCGGCGGTCTGGAAGAACTCGCGTCCGCGCCGGCCCTCGCGCACCTCGATGCGGTCGCCGACCTTGGTGCCGAAGCTCGGCACGTTCGTTGGGCGGCCGTTCACCGCGAAATGGCCGTGCGTCACGAGCTGGCGCGCCTGCGCCCGGCTCGAGGCGAAGCCCATTCGGTAGACCGCGTTGTCGAGGCGCATCTCGAGCAGGCGCAGCAGGTTCTCGCCGGTCATGCCCTTGCGCTGCTCCGCCTTCGCGAAGTAGTTGCGGAACTGGCGCTCCATGACCGAGTAGCTCTTGCGCACCTTCTGCTTCTCGCGCAGCTGCAGCCCGAACTCGCTCACCTTCCGGCGGCGCATGGTGTTCATGCCGGGCGGCGTGCTGCGGCGCTCGAAGGAGCACTTGCGGCTGTAGCAGCGGCTGCCCTTCAGGAAGAGCTTGAGGCCCTCCCGGCGGCAGATGCGACAGACGGCGTCGGTATAGCGTGCCATCGGCTAGACCCTTCGCCGCTTCGGCGGTCGGCAGCCGTTGTGGGGGATCGGCGTCACGTCGGTGATGGCCGTCACCTCCAGGCCGGCGGTCTGGAGCGAGCGGATGGCCTGCTCACGCCCACCGCCGGGTCCCTTGACGAAGACCTCGACCTGGCGCATGCCGTGCTCCATCGCCCGCTTCGCGGCGAGGTCCGCGGTCTGCGCGGCAGCGTAGGGCGTGCTCTTTCGCGAGCCCTTGAAGCCGACGAGGCCGGCACTGCCCCAGCTCACGACGTTCCCGGTCATGTCCGTGATGGTCACGATGGTGTTGTTGAACGTCGACTGAATGTGCGCGTGCCCGGTCGGCACGTTCTTGCGCTCGCGCTTCTTCCCGCGCTTCGCGCTCTTGCGTTCTGCCATGTAGCTCCCGTTACTTCTTGCGGCGGATGCCGACGGTCTTCTTCGGGCCGCGGCGCTGCCGGGCGTTGGTCTTCGTTCGCTGGCCCCGGACCGGCAGGTTGCGCCGGTGGCGGAGGCCGCGGTAGGCGCCGATCTCCATCAGGCGCTTGATGTTCAGGCTCACCTCGCGGCGGAGGTCGCCCTCCACCTTGAACTGGCGGTCGATGACCTCGCGCAGGCGGTTCACCTGCTCCTCGGTCAGGTCGCGGACACGCACCTCGTGCGGGACGTTGGCCGCGGCCAGGATTCGTCGCGCCGAGGTCGGCCCGATTCCGTGGATGTAGGTCACGGCGACGACCACCCGCTTCTCGCGGGGGATGTCGACGCCGGCGATGCGCGCCATCCGCCTACCCCTGCCGCTGCTTGTGCTTGGGGACGACGCAGATGACCATCACCACGCCGGAGCGCTTGATGACCTTGCAGCGCTCGCAGCGCGGCTTCACGGACGCGGAAACCTTCATCTCATCCTGTACGTGATGCGACCCCTGGTGAGGTCGTAGGGGGAGAGCTCGACGCGTACGGTGTCACCGGGCAGGATGCGAATGAAGTTCTGGCGGAGCTTCCCGGAGATGTGCGCGAGCACCTCGTGCCCGTTCTCCAGGCGCACCTTGAACATCGCGTTGGGCAGGGGGAGGACAACCTCGCCCTCGACCTCGATGGCATCCTTCTTCGGCAACCGACGCGCAACCTCGTTTCAAGACTTCAACAGGGGTGGAATGACACACGAAAAGGCCGCCGCACAGGGCGACCCACGGACCGCGCAGTATACATGAGCGAGCACGGCCTGTAAAAGGCGCTCATCGGAGCACGGTGAGCACGTCCGGGGCCCCCTCGGTGACCGCGATCGTGTTCTCGAAATGGGCCGAAACGCTGCCGTCGGCAGTTCGCACGGTCCAGCCGTCCTCCTCCACGAAGACCTCGTCGCCGCCGAGGTTGAACATCGGCTCGATGGCGAAGCACATGCCCGGCTCGATGAGGAGTCCGGTCCCGGGGCGGCCGTAGTTCGGGACCTGTGGCTCCTCGTGCATCTGCTGGCCGATCCCGTGTCCGACGAAGGGACGCACGACGCCGTAGCCGTGCCGCCGGGCGACCGACTCGATCGCGTGGCCGATGTCGCCGATCCGGTTCCCGGCAACCGCCGCGGCGATGCCGGCCTCCATCCCCACGCGCGTCGCCTCGACGAGGTCGCTCACCTCACGCGGGACGCGGCCGACGGTCCAGGTCCTGGCACAGTCCGCGTGCCATCCGTCGACGATGCAGCCGATGTCGACGCTGATCAGGTCGCCGTCGCCAAGTCGCCGGTGGGGCGAGGGGATGCCGTGCACCACCTCGTCATTGATGCTCGCGCAGATCGAGCCGGGGAAGGGCGGGTTGCTGCCGTAGCC
>Ga0214472_10005582_pt1 | contig 13221 bp, 13 predicted proteins | sample RVTome_6_FD_207662 | JGI IMG/M metagenome (GOLD analysis project Ga0214472, IMG submission 207662) | Soil microbial communities from uranium-contaminated site in the Upper Colorado River Basin, Wyoming, United States - RVT140D175 | ecosystem: Environmental > Terrestrial > Soil > Contaminated >... | reverse complement strand
AGATTGCGGTCCGGGTAGATAATGAACTCGTGGTCAGGCAGCTCCGTCGCCTGCTTGCCAAGAAAGGTGCCGACTGTCAGTTCGCTATGGGGCATCGCGGTTTCTCCTAAAAGGGGGTGTAAACCACGGCCAGAATACGGGCGACATCCCCCCTGGCAGAAACCATGTGCGGAACGATGGAATCGTAGTAGAGACTGTCGCCGGTCTCAAGCGTATAGAGTTGCTCGCCGCTGCGCACCAGGACAGTCCCCGAGAGGACATACAAGAACTCTTCTCCTTCGTGGGACGAAAGCGGCGATTTCTCGTCGCTGTACGGTTCGACATCGATCAGGAAAGGCTCCATATGCCGGTCCTGCTTGCCGGCAGCCAAGGCGTTGAAGACCAGGTTGTCACCGGCGGAATGAGAGCCTTTACCGGAGAAGCGGATAGCGTTCGGTGACTGACCGGCTTTGACCAGCACCGGCCCTTCGTGAGGTTGGTCATCGAGCAGGGTCCCGAGGCGCAAGCCGAGAGCGCGGGCAATTTCCATCAAGGGGGCCAGGGAAGGGATCTCTTCACCCGCTTCGATCCGGCGCAGCAGGTCGATGTGGCACCGACTCTGCTGAGCCAGTTGTTCGAGAGTCATCTCCCGTGTTTCCCGTAATTGACGCACCCTGGCGCCGAGTTTGTTGGGGGCTGGCATGGCAGGAACTCCTTGGAATAGGGAATCGTGGAAAGCGCCATCGCTTCGGCGAAACTGGCAGCGCCGCGAGATTACCACAAGACCCCGGCGACGAAAAGTCCATAAGTGGTGGATAGACTCACAAGCGGTCAGATACCGTCGGGTGGAAAACCAGACTGGCCGGGAAGCGGTCGGCGGACCGGGAAGCGCCAGCAGCAGAGACCCTTTGTCCTTTAAGAAATTCAATCCCGTCGATGAATGCCGCGGAAAAGCATTTTTTCCAGTTCCACCAGCACGAATACCGACATAGCAACCAGCACCACCCGCAGCCATGCTGCAAAATTCATGGGTGCGGTGGCAAACAGCAATTGCGCTGGCGGCGCATAGGTAAAGAGCATCTGAAACACGATAACCACGGCAATGGCGATCAGTAAGTAGCGGTTACCCAGCAGCCCCTCCAGCGAGAGGACCGTGCGATGCAGAGAGCGGCAGTTGAGCAGATAAAAAACCTCGAACATGACCAGGGTGTTGACAGCCACGGTGCGCGCCAGTTCGATTTCGGCGCCCTGGATACGCTCGTAAATGAACAGGCCGAAGGTGCCCGCCAGCAAAATCAGTGACACATAGAAAATCCGCCAGCCAAGAAACAGCGAAAGGATCGGCTCGCCAGGCGGGCGCGGCGGGCGTCGCATGATGTCTTTCTCGGGTGGCTCGAAGGCCAGAGACAGAGCCAGAGTGACGGCGGTGATCATGTTGATCCACAGGATCTGTACCGGAGAGATGGGCAGGGTGCGCCCCATGGCGATGGCGGCCAACAGCACGAAGGCTTCAGCGCCGTTAGTCGGCAGGATGAAGGTGATTGCCTTGCGGATGTTGTCGTAGACCGTGCGCCCTTCTTCCACCGCGCGGGCGATGGAGGCGAAATTATCATCCGCGAGGACCATCTCGGCAGCCTCTTTGGACACCTCGGTGCCCTTGATGCCCATGGCCACCCCGACGTCGGCGCGCTTGAGCGCGGGGGCATCGTTGACCCCGTCACCGGTCATGGCAACCACCTCGCCCTCGGCCTGCAGGGCCTTGACCAGGCGCAGCTTGTGCTCGGGGCTGGAGCGGGCAAAGATATCCACCTCGCGCACCCAGCGGCGCAACTGCTCTTCGTCGGCACCTTCGATCTCCGGACCGGATACGACCCGCTTGCCGTCACCGATCCCCATTTGTGCGCCAATGGCGAGCGCCGTGCGGGCATGATCGCCGGTAATCATCTTGACACGGATCCCCGCCGTGCGGCAGGCGGCAACCGCCGTAGTGGCTTCGGCACGCGGCGGATCGGTCATGCCGACCAGCCCGAGCAGGGTCAGCCCCTCATCGACATCGGCGAAGGTCAGGTCATGGCGACCGCTGTCGGCGGATTTGCAGGCCAGGGCCAGCACCCGCTCGCCGCGATCGGCAAGTGCCTCCGCGGCCGCATGCCAGAAGCTGCACTCCAGCGGCTCGTCGTGCTCGCTACAACGTTGGCTGCTGCACATTTCAAGCACCCGCTCCGGTGCACCCTTCAGATAAATCAGGGTCGCCCCCTCATGGTTGTGATGCAAGGTCGCCATGAAGCGGTGCTCAGACTCAAAGGGGATGACGTCGGTGCGCGGCCAGGCCTCCTGCTCAACCTTGAGTTCGAGACCGAGCCTGAGTCCCAGGGCGAGCAGGGCGCCCTCGGTGGGGTCACCCTGCACTTGCCATTGCCCGTCGCTTTCTTCCAGTAGTGCATCATTACACAAAAACCCGGCCCGCCCGAGCTCCAGCAAACCGGCCTGGTCATCGCCATTGAGCACATTGCCGTCAAGGGTCACCGCGCCGTGAGGATCATAGCCGTTGCCCTCCACCTCGAAGCGTCCCTCAGCGTTGACCAGCACCTGCACCATCATCTCGTTGCGCGTCAGGGTGCCGGTCTTGTCCGAGCAGATGGTTGTCACCGCACCAAGGGTTTCAACCGCCGGCAGTCGGCGGATGATAGCATTGTGCCACGCCATGCGCTGTACGCCGATGGCCAGGGTGATGGTGATGATAGCGGGCAGACCTTCGGGAATGGCGGCCACAACCAGCCCCACCGCGGCAAGGAACATATCCACCGCTGCGTAGTCCCGCAGCAGCCTGCCGAAGGCAAAGGTGCCGCCGGCCAGAACGACGATGGCCACCGTGAGCAGGCGTGCAAAGCTGTCCATCTTGCGCAGCAGCGGCGTGGTCAGCGTTTCCACGGTGGCTAACATCTCGCTGATGCGCCCGATTTCCGTGGCCTGGCCAGTGGCCACGACCACACCTGTTCCGCGTCCATAGGTGACGACAGTCCCCGAAAAGGCCATGCAGAAACGATCGCCCATGGCGGCACGAACGGCTACCGCCTGGTCACCCTTACTCACCGCTTCAGATTCGCCGGTGAGGATCGCCTCGTCAATGCGCAGATCCTTGATTTTAAGCAGACGCAGGTCTGCGGGTACCTTGTCGCCCGCCTGCAGCAGAACGAGGTCGCCCGGGACCAAATCCTCGGCGGCAACTTCCTGCCGCTTGCCGTCACGCTCGACAAAGGCCCGCTGGGAAAGCATGCCCCGGATGGAATCGAGGGCCCTTTCCGCCTTGCCCTCCTGGACGAAGCCGATCAGGGCATTGACGATCACGACGCCGAGAATCACGCCGAAATCCAGCCAATGTCCGAGCAGGACCGTCACCACCGCGGCACCGAGCAGTACGTAGATAAGCAGATTGTGAAACTGGGTGATAAAACGCAGCAGCGGTGGGCGTTTTTTAGGCGGCAGCAGGCGATTGGGGCCATAGCGGGCAAGACGCTCGTCGGATTCACTGCGCGAGAGCCCGCCCACGCCGACCTCCAACCGACGCTGCACTTCCGCGCCATCCAGGGCATGCCAGTCATGATTTTCGAGATTATCCTTGCTCACCATGGATTTACCCTTGTCCGGCGAAAAAGTTCAAACAGCGATTGTTCACCAAAAGCGAAGCGTTGCCAGAAAAATAGCCGGACAACTGCATTATAAACTGTCACAGGGGGGGTTCAAGAAAGAGTGAGCCGAAAATGGTCTGGTATCGGCAGTCTCCACCACGCCTGAGGCGTCGGAGCCCGGAGCGGTGACGCGGATGCCCCCGGTTGCAAGCGATCACAGCTCGTCTGGTGTCCTGACCTTTTTTCTTGACAGGCCGGCGACGGCAGGCGTATAAATACCAGTTCCTGAGCGGACCAAGGTCCGCAATCTAAGGTACGAAAGCGAGGTGAATCGGCTATGTACGCGGTCATTAAAACCGGAGGGAAGCAATATAAAGTTTCCGCAGGCGACCTTCTCAAGGTCGAAAAACTTGATGGTTTGGTGGGTGATACCATCGAACTGAACGAAGTCCTCATGGTTGGCGGAGCAGAGGTTAAAATCGGAACACCTCTCTTACCTGATGCGAAAGTTAAAGCGCTGATCGTTGAACAGGGTAAAGACAAAAAGATCCTGGTCTTCAAATCGAAGCGCCGCAAAAACTATCGCAAGAAGTACGGCCACCGTCAGCCCCTCACCCGTCTCAAGATCATGGATATTGTAGCTTAAGGAGTAAGATCATGGCTCATAAAAAAGCTGGCGGCAGTTCTCGTAACGGTCGCGATAGCGCAGGCAAACGCCTCGGAGTCAAGCGTTTCGACGGCCAGTTGGTGACAGCCGGATCAATTCTGGTTCGTCAACGCGGCACGACCATTCATCCCGGCAACAATGTCGGTTGCGGCAAAGACTATACTCTCTTTGCCCTGATAGAGGGTAAGGTCAAGTTCGAGCGTCTCGGCAAGGATCGCAAGAAGGTTAGCGTCTACGTCTGAGGACAGGCTCCTGCACAACTTGAAAAACCCGGGGTTCTTTAGTGAGCTTCGGGTTTTTTATGTTAAACAATTAAGAGAACATACACGTGGCGAGAAACCGGAAGGGAGACGACTCTTTTCCCGACTCGCTCTTTGCGCTTTACACTACGACACATGAAATTCATTGATGAAGTCAAAATACACGCCAAGGCCGGTGACGGTGGCCGTGGATGCCTCTCCTTCCTGCGCGAGAAGTTCGTGCCGCTCGGCGGCCCGGATGGCGGCGACGGCGGCCGGGGGGGCGATGTTCTATTTGAAGTCGACATGGCTCTTTCAACTCTCCTCGATTTGCGTTACAAGCACCATCTCCATGCCAAAAACGGTATGCCGGGCCTCGGCAAGAACAAGCACGGCAAAAGCGGTGACGACCTGGTTATCAAAGTTCCGCCCGGCACCCTGGTCTACGATGACGAAACCGGGGAGCTGCTTGCCGACCTTACCAGAACCGATCAGGGCTTTCGCCTGCTCAAAGGTGGTCAGGGTGGTCGCGGCAACGCCCGTTTCCTCTCCTCCACCAATCGGGCGCCCCGTCACACCCAACCGGGAATGCCCGGAGAAGAGCGCACCCTGCGCCTGCAACTCAAGCTGCTTGCCGATGTCGGCCTCGTCGGATTACCAAATGCCGGCAAATCGACGCTGATCTCCTGTGTTTCCGCAGCCCGGCCGAAGATTGCCGACTACCCCTTCACCACCCTTGTACCGAACCTCGGCGTGGTCCGTCATGGCGACTTCCGTTCTTTTGTCATGGCCGACATACCCGGCTTGATTGAAGGTGCCAGCGACGGCCATGGACTGGGCTCACGCTTTTTACGACATATTGAACGCACTGACCTTTTTCTCCATCTCGTCGATCTTTCCTGTCTTCAGGAAGGTGACCCGATTGAGAATTTCGACAAGATCAATCAAGAGCTCAAGCGCTACAGCCAGACGTTGAGTGAACGGCCGATGCTCGTGGTCTTTACCAAGCAGGACATAACCGAGGTTCGGGAACAGACCGATGACATACGGCAGATCATCGAAAATCGTGGCTTTCGGACGCTGGCCATCTCGGCCGTTACCAGAGCGGGACTTCCTGAACTGGTAACAACTGTCGCCGGCGAACTGGACCGCATGCGCCAGGAGGCCGCACATGACAGCTCCGGTGACGAGCACTGATGTTCCCGGATTTTTTTCAATAGCTTCCACAAACAGGCAAATATGAAGACAATGCGCACAATTCTTTTGTCACATGTAAAACGCGTGGTCATCAAGATAGGCAGCGGTGTCATCTCCGACAGCAACGGCCTTGATCTCAATCGTATTGCAACCCTCTGCGAAGATGTCCACAAACTCCGTCAACGGGGATATGAAGTCATCCTGGTGTCTTCGGGAGCTGTCGCAGCCGGCAGGGCGGACCTCGGGATTGTCGGCAAGCCTCACGCGATTCCACTCCCGCTCAAACAGGCAGCAGCGGCCATCGGTCAGAGTCGTTTGATGCGTGCCTACAAGGATGCCCTGCGACAATATGGCCTGAAAGCTGCCCAGATCCTCCTGACTCGTGACGATCTTGCCAATCGACGCCGCTATCTGAACGCGCGCAACACCTTGATGACCCTGCTCGATTATGATGTTGTGCCGATCATCAACGAAAATGACACCGTCGTGGTTGATGAAATCCGGTTCGGCGATAACGACAATCTCTCGGCAATGGCCACAAATCTGGTTGAAGCCCAGTTGCTGGTCATTCTTTCTGACGTAGACGGCCTCTACAACAGCGACCCGCGGCACAACTCCTCCGCCGTGCTGATTTCAGAAGTTGAACGCCTCACCCCGGAAATTGAAGCCATGGCCGGCCTCATAGGAACGGAGTTCGGTACCGGCGGTATGACGACCAAGCTCAAAGCCGCCAAACGTGCTACCTTGTTTGGTGCCGGCACAGCCATCATCAATGGCCGCACACCGCACAACCTGCTGTATCTCTTTGACGGCCATGAACTTGGCACATATTTCTTACCGGCACGCGACCCGATGGCCGCCCGCAAGCACTGGATTGCCTTCACCAAGAAACCAAAGGGCAGGCTGATGCTCGACGAAGGAGCTCTTAAAGCCGTAACCGAACGAGGCAAAAGCCTGTTACCATCGGGAATCCATAAACTTGACGGCAGTTTCGAACGTGGCGACGCGGTACGTCTCTGTGATGCTGATGGCAATGAGTTCGCCAAGGGCGTAACCAATTACACCTCGGCGGAGTTGAATCGCATCATGGGCAAGAAAACCCGGGAGATCGAATCGATCCTCGGCTACCAGTATGGCGACGAGGTTGTTCATCGCGACAACATGGTTATCGACAACAGCAAAGAATAAAACGAGCAAAGCACATGATTCTCTCTAACGCACCCTGCGGCCATTGGCGACTTGAAGGAGTTTAATAATGAGCGTAGCCGAACAGATGCTGAAAATCGCACAGGATGCCAAGGCGGCATCCCAATCCCTGGCCAGCCTCTCATCAGCAGTCAAGAACGAGTTGCTGTATCACATGGCTCAAAGCCTTCTCGACCATAGTGAAGAGCTGCTTGAATCCAACGAAAAAGACCTGGCGGCTGCCCGGAAAGCAGACCTTGCCCCGGCCATGGTCGATCGCCTGACACTCGATGCCCAGCGCATCCGGAGCATGGCTGACGGCTTGCGCGAAGTTGCCGAGTTGCCGGACCCGGTAGGTGAGATTACCGGTATGTGGCGACGCCCCAATGATCTACAGATTGGCCGTATGCGGATCCCGCTCGGGGTTATCGGCATCGTTTATGAATCGCGCCCCAACGTTACCGCTGATGCAGCAGGTCTTTGCCTGAAGAGCGGCAATGCCTTGATCCTGCGAGGCGGCAAAGAGGCAATTCATTCCAATCTGGCAATCGGCAGGATTCTCAAAAGTGAACTGGAGCGAATGAGACTTCCTGCCGCAGCCTTGCAGGTCATTGAGACGACGGATCGGGCTGCTATTCTCGAGCTGCTCAAACTGGAAGAGGAGATTGACCTGATTATTCCACGCGGCGGTGAAGGACTGATCCGTTTCGTCAGTGAAAATTCCCGGATTCCGGTCATCAAGCACTACAAGGGGGTCTGCCACACATTTGTCGATGCCAGCGCCGACTATGACCAGGCGGAACGAATCTGCATCAATGCCAAGGTCCAGCGCCCGGGGGTTTGTAATGCCATGGAGACTCTGCTGATCCACCAGGGCATCGCGGAAACCTTTGTGCCACGCATCGCCGCGGCCATGCGAGCCCAGGGTGTAGAACTGCGCGGATGCGAAACCACCCGTGAATTTGCGGCCGAGGCCCTGCCGGCAACCGAAGACGACTGGCACGCTGAGTATCTCGACTTAACCCTTGCCGTAAAGGTTGTCGAGAGCCTCGACGAGGCAATTGGCCACATCCGCAGGTATGGCTCACTGCACACTGAAGTCATCGTCACCCGCGACTACGTGAACTCACAACGTTTTCTGCGCGAGATCAACTCCAGCGTCGTCATGGTTAACGCCTCATCACGTTTTTCCGACGGCAACCAGTTCGGTCTCGGCGCGGAAATTGGCATCTCCACCACAAAACTGCACGCGTTCGGGCCCATGGGGCTGGAAGATCTGACCACGCGCAAATTCATTGTGCTCGGCAACGGCCAGATTCGCACTTGACAGCACAGGCGCTATGAAAACCGGTATCCTCGGCGGCACATTCAACCCGATTCACCTTGCTCATCTGCGCATCGCCGAAGAGGTGCAGCACGCGTGTGATCTCGACCGACTGCTTTTTATACCGGCGGCCGAGCCTCCCCACAAGGATGTTGCAGGACAGGTTTCATTCGAGCATCGTCTGGCAATGGTTCAAGCGGCGATCCTGGACTACCCAAAATTCCAGGTCTCCGATCTGGAAATCCGGCGTAGCGGCAAAAGCTTTTCCGTTGACACTCTCGAGATTCTACGCAAACAGGATCCGCAAGGTGAGCGTTATTTCATTGTCGGCCTTGACTCGTATTGTGACATCGCCTCCTGGAAAGATTTTACCCGTATCTTCAGCCTGAGCCACCTGGTGGTGATGACCCGTCCCGGAGTCGAGCTGAGCGACCCGCTCGAGCCCCTGCCCGTTGCGGCCCGCGAAGACTTCTGCTACGATAGTGATGCAGAAATAATTCGACACAAATCAGGCAACAACGTGATTTTTCTAAAGGAAACTTACCTGAATATTTCCTCGACCAAAATTCGGCAGATGTTGAACACCGGACAGTCGATCCGTCACCTGGTTGCACCTGCAGTCGCAGATTACATTAAAGAGCATGGTCTCTACCAAACGACAGCAATTAAAAGGAGTCATTGATTTGCAATCGCAAGACCGGGCGCAAAAATGCGCCGCCTTTGTCCTCGGCAAAAAAGCTTTCAACGTCCGCATCCTCGACGTTCGCAAGATTTCATCCCTCACGGATTTTCTCGTACTCGCCTCCGGAAGTTCCGACCGCCAGGTCAAAGCGGCGGCCGAGGCGGTTCACCTTGGTCTGAAAAAAGAATACGAAACCATGCCGATCGGCATCGAAGGCATCAATGAGGGTCGCTGGGTACTGATCGACTATGGCGATGTCATGGTCCACGTTTTCCACGAACCGGTCCGACTCTTTTACGATCTGGACGGGCTCTGGAGTGACGCTGAAGAGGTCCCGATACTCGATGAAGTCCCGGAAACGGTCTAGTCCACCCCATGAGATTGAACCTGCTCTGTGTCGGACGCCTGTCCCTGCCGTATCTGAATGATGGCTGCGCCGAGTTTGCCGAACGTCTCAAGCGCTATCTGCCCCTTTCAATCACTGAGATCAAGGAGCATAAGACCGGCAGCAAGCAGGACCTGCTCCGCATCATAGCGACAGAGGGGGGGCATCTCGAGCAACGCATTCCTGGCGGGGCCTTTGTCATCGCCCTGGATCAACGCGGAAAAAGTTTGAGTTCGGAGCAGCTGGCCGAGCTTATGAGCAACCACATGGTACGCAGCATACCGGAATGGACCCTGCTGATCGGCGGCCCTTACGGACTGAGTGATGCTTTGATAAAGCGCGCCGACCTGACTCTTTCCCTGTCGAACATGACCTTGACTCATCAGATGGCAAGGCTGTTATTGCTGGAGCAACTCTATCGATGCTGCACGATCATCCGCAACGAGCCATATCATCATTGATGACTTATTTTTGTGTCTCCACGAACAGAAACCCAGCCTTTATGGATGATTTTTTCTTCGCCTGAAACCCTACTTTTGTGGTTAACTGCCAGAATATATTTTAGACTGAGTTTTTAAGATATGAAGGAGAGTGGCATGAGTGGACAGTTTGACCAGGTCAAAAGGCAGCTGCTTAAAGAGCGCCAGGACCTGCTGAAAGAAGTCAGCGATTCTTACGAGACCTGCCGTGAAATTGGCCAGGATGGTGTCCCTGACATCGGCGACATGTCCTCTGTGGCTTACAGTCGTGACGTGCTGTTTAACGTCAGTGAAACCAAACGCCAGCGTATTCACGACATCAACGTGGCTTTGGACCAGATTGAAAAAGGGGAGTATGGAATCTGCATGAGCTGCGGTGAAGAAATTTCGCCACGCCGCATGGAAGTCCGACCCTTTTCGCGTTACTGTATTGAGTGCAAAACGGATATCGAAAAATTTGGGGAGCAATAATCCCATGACGCTTTACGGAGTGAATTCCGGGAGGAAACAATGACATTCATGGCCGTGATACTATTATTTATTTTCTTCGTTCTGTTTTTTCTCTATTTCTGGGGCCTTAATCCCCAGATGGTCACGATCTTTTATCTGCCCGAGCAAAGCCTGACCCATCCGGCAGCAATAATCGTCATCGGCTGTATCCTTGTTGGTCTGATCCTTGGCTTCGGTGCCCATATCTACAGCACTGCGACCCACTGGATGAGACATTGGAATCGGGAACGTTCCGAAAAGAAGCAACAGGAAATCAGTGCCATCTACCGCGAGGGCGTCGGCCGGCTTCTGTCCGGTGATCTGAAAAAAGCCAGGGTGCTCCTCAAAAAAGCACTCGATCGCGACCCTAAACGAGTTGACACTCTGATTGCTTTGGCCAGCCTGAACAGTCAGGAGGGCAATCACGCAGAAGGCCTGGAGCTGCTGCGCAAAGCCAGTGAGATCGAGCCGAAAAGCATGGAGGTGCTCTTCAAGACCGCCGCCATTCAGGAAGAAATCGGCAACGATGAAGAGGCCATAGCGACCTACCAGTCATTGATTGCGCTGGAAAAAGGTAATCGCAAAGCGTTGCGCAATCTGCGGGACCTCTACATCAAACACAACCGCTGGCAGGAGGCCCTGGAGAGCCAACGTCAAGTCCTCAAGGCCGGTCCCGGCACCAACCGCGTCACCGAAGAGAAGGAGATGCTTCTCTATCTGCGCTATGAACTGGCCCGTCAGGCAATCAGCAACGGCTCTCCTGCAGAGGCCAAGTCAGAGTTAAAGGACATCCTTAATCAAAAGAGCGATTTTACGCCTGCACAGGTTTCACTGGGCGATGCCTACGTCGCCATGAACCATGGTGACGATGCTGTCAAGACCTGGCAGGAAGGCTACAGAAAGCAGGGCAAAGGTGTGTTTCTGGATCGCCTGGAGGCCTATTTCATGAAGCGCGAAGACCCCTCTTCACTGCTCAACTTTTTTCGCACCCAGGTTCTCGAGCAGGGTGAAGACCTGCTGTTCAGACTCTATTACGGCACGCTTTGCCTGCGCCTGGAAATGATCGATGAAGCCAAAGAGCAGTTGCAGGCGGTTGAAAGCTCCGGTGTGGAATCCTCACAGCTTCATCTGCTGCTGGCAGAGACCTATCGCCGCTGCCGTGAATCGGAACAAGCGATCAATGAGTACCAGAAAGCGTTGGGTATCTCCAGGCGTCTTCACCTCAACTTCGTCTGTGAAGAGTGTCAGCACATCACTCCCGAGTGGAACAGCCGCTGCCCTTCATGCGGCAAATGGAACACGACCAGCCTGGTTGACCGCAAGGTGATGCAGAATGCTCGGCCGCTTTCGCTGGACAAGATGATCATTCATCACGGTGAGCAAAAAGAATGGCAAAGTGCATGAGGAAACCGGTTGCACTGATTATTCTCGACGGTTGGGGCCTCAGCGAAAGCTGCGAGGACAACGCCGTTTGCCAGGCACGCACCCCGCACCTTGATAAGCTTGCCAACGACTACCCGACATCCTGGCTGGATGCCTCCGGCCTCAATGTCGGCCTGCCCGAAGGCCAGATGGGCAATTCGGAAGTCGGCCATCTCAACATTGGTGCCGGTCGCATTATCTACCAGGACCTTACCCGCATCAATCTCAGTATTGAAGAAGGAGACTTTTTTACCAATCCGGTCCTGATTGATGCCCTGGCCCGCATTCGCGGTGCCGGCGGCAAACTGCACCTGATGGGACTTTTATCAGACGGCGGTGTCCATTCCCATAACACCCATCTCTATGCCCTGATTACTCTTGCAAAACGTGAGGGAGTTGCAGCCTGCGTCCATGCATTTATGGATGGACGTGACACCCCACCGCAGAGCGGCGCTGCCTACCTTGAGCAACTCGAAGCGGAGATGACGCGCCTGGAACATGGTCGACTGGCAAGCGTGATCGGCCGCTACTATGCCATGGACCGTGACAATCGCTGGGATCGCGTACAGCAGGCCTGGCAGGCGATGGCACTGGGACAGGGCCAACCGGCGGACTCTGGCACAGCAGCAATTCAGGCCGCCTATGCGGCCGGTCAGAACGACGAATTTGTCGAACCGCGGGTTATCCAGCAGGACGGCTTGCCGGTTGGCCGCATAAACGATAATGACGGCATCATTTTTTTCAACTTCCGCGCCGACCGGGCCAGGGAAATCACCCGCAGCTTTACCCAGCCGGGCTTCGCCGCCTTCGAAAGGCCTGACGTTCCGCAACTTTCAGCTTTTGTCTGCCTGACTGAATACGACGAGACCTTTAACCTGCCGGCAGCCTTTGCCGCTACAAGCTTTCCCAGAATCCTGGGTGAGGTTGTCGCTGAGGCGGGCCTGCGCCAGCTGCGAATCGCGGAAACCGAAAAATATGCCCATGTCACCTTCTTCTTCAATGGCGGCCTGGAAACACCTTTTACCAATGAAGATCGCGTACTGATCCCGTCACCCAGGGATGTCGCCACCTACGACCAGAAACCGGAGATGAGCGCTCACGAGGTGACTGATGAAGTGATCCAGCGCATCAAGCAGGGGACCTACGACCTGATTGTCCTGAACTTTGCCAATCCTGACATGGTCGGCCACACAGGTGTGCTTGAGGCGGCCATTTCTGCCATGGAAACAGTTGACACCTGCACCGGTCGCATAGTCGACGCTCTGCTCGAAGCCGGCGGCTGCGCTTTGATCACAGCCGATCACGGCAACTGTGAAAAGATGTCCGACGGTAGCGGCTCACCTCACACCGCACACACAGCCAACCGGGTGCCGTTAATCCTTGTTGATCCCGACAACCGCCAGGCCGTCCTGAAACCAGGTATCCTTGCCGATATAGCACCAACCATTCTCAATCTGATGGGTCTGGACGTGCCGACAGAAATGACCGGTATAAACCTTGTAGCCTGATTTATTCTGCCAGCACTGTGGCTATTGCAATTTATT
>Ga0214472_10005581_pt1 | contig 13221 bp, 13 predicted proteins | sample RVTome_6_FD_207662 | JGI IMG/M metagenome (GOLD analysis project Ga0214472, IMG submission 207662) | Soil microbial communities from uranium-contaminated site in the Upper Colorado River Basin, Wyoming, United States - RVT140D175 | ecosystem: Environmental > Terrestrial > Soil > Contaminated >... | reverse complement strand
CTCCATCTCCTTCACGATGGACTCGACGCCGGCGCCTTCGCTGATGAAGAGATTCACGCCTCCGATGCGGTCCATGACCTCCTTCAGGCGTGCCGCCTCGGCGGCAATGTCGATGGACATCTCCGGCACGAAGATCGCGTGCACATCGTGGCGCTCGCGACCGATCGGCATGCCGTCGAGAAACGTCTTCGACGCCAGCCGCTCGCGATAGGCACGAGCGGTTGCTGCCGTGAGCCATCCGCAGTTCCGTCCCATCACCTCGTGAATGATGAGCATGCGCGGATTCGCGCCCTGTTCGGCCACCACATTCTCGAAATACCGCGCACCCTGCTCGGCCGCCGTCCACGCCCCGAGGCTTTGCCGGATCGGGATGACGTCGTTGTCGATCGTCTTGGGGAGGCCGACGACCGTGAGCGCATATCCGCTCTTCTTCAGGAACTTCGCGAGGTCGGCCGCCGCGGTGTTCGTGTCGTCACCGCCGATCGTGTGCAGCACGCTCACACCGTCCTTCATCAGCTGTTCTGCCGCCACCTGTTGCGGCTCCTGGCCTTCCTTCACCAGGCCGCGTTCCACGCAGTCCTTCACGTTGGTGAGCTTGACCCGGCTGTTCCCGATGGGACTTCCGCCAAACTGGTGGAGCCGGCCGGCGTTGGCACGCATTTGCGGCGTGACGACCACGGAGTCTCCCAGGAGGAGGCCCATGTAGCCCCCGCGGTAGCAGATGATCTCCACGTCCGGGTGGAGTTCGGAATAGCGTTCGATCAATCCGCCCACGGCGGACGAGAGACATGGGGCAAGGCCCCCGGCAGTGAGGATGGCGACACGTTTTGCCTTCATGGAGTGATGCAGATATTGTGTTTCCCGCGGGGAGCGTCGAACGCCTGTCCGTGGGCGCATCGAACATACTCTCCCTTGGGATGCGGGAACAATCCCCGAGTGCCGGGACATGCGCAGGCTTTGGCCGCAAGTTCTGGAAAGCCCGTCCTTGACTTGGGAGCGCCCGCTCCAAAACTCCCGGACTCTCGAAATTTCGGGCACGCCAGGGTAGCTCAGTGGTAGAGCAGAGGACTCATAAGCCTAGCTGTTCGCCGCTGAGTGAGTTTTTTAATTTTTGTTCTTTATCAGCGACTTGCGCGGGTTTTGACTTGCGCGTGGCGTCGAAAAGTCGGGCGACTGCTAACCGACGACCGTGTTTTTCGGCGTAAGCTGTTGATTTTGCCAGGGTAGCTCAGTGGTAGAGCAGCGGACTCATAAGCCGTTGGCCGCGGGTTCGAACCCCGCCCCTGGCACCAATTTATGGATACACCCCACATCTACCCCGAACACTTTTTGGTGTTTTTCTTTGGAATCTTCTGGGGCCGAGTGCTTGCGGTTGCTGCAAAGTTTCGACCATTCCATACAGCGAGTGGAGAGGAGGAGGCTCGAAATCGGTTCTGGGTGAGTTTGATCGTGTTGAACGTCGCGCCGCTTCTGCTCTTGTGGGGCCTGTTCTTCGTCGCGACAAACTGCATTCCCGACGGATGGAGCTACTGGGCGATTCTGTTTGCGGCAACTTCGGCCCTTTCGCTCTTTTCGATTCCTCGCTTCCTTCATGCACTTGTTGCGACTCGTTGGCGTAAGTGCTTCTACTCCGACCGGGAGTGGACCTTTGAGGTCTCACAAGAGTTGCACGTCCACGGCGAGAGTTTGCCGCCTTCCCGGGCCAGTCTGGATGTCAAGAATCCGCCGTTGGCCCAAGATTTTGGACGACATTTCTGGCCCGGGTTTTGGTATCTCGTGTGTTCGCTGGGGATCGCCGGGCTCGCACCGTTCTCGGCGTGGCTGTCGTGTTCCAAATGAGTGCCCGAAACGACCCCTGTCGTTTTACTCGATCCCGAGCTTCTTGAACCAGACGCGGTTGCGCTTCGTCGCGTCGTTTATGAGTTTCTCGAAGGATAGAATTTCGATGTACGCCTTGTGCTCTTTGGCGTAGCCGAAGCAACCCTGAGCATCTGGAGTTGCCGTGAAAATGGAGCGGCGGCCAATGATCGTTTTGAGCATCGGCGTGATGTCGGAAATGATGTAGACGAAGAAAGGCGAGTCGTTGCCGATGACAAGGTGCCGTCCGTCGGTCTTTCTGGCGCGGCCGGCCCGAATTTCCTCGATGTAGCCGAGCACTTGGTCGATCGGGTTGTCGTTCCCATCGTAGTCGTTTCGCTCCGGCCTCTTCAGCTCCACAATCACGACGGAACTGACTTCGTCAGTTGTGTTGGTGAATGCTGCGGGCTTGTTAACGATGAGGAGATCGCAGCGGTTCTTCGAGTCCTACCGAAAACTGACGATTGCCGAGGCCGACGACGCTGTCCGATGGCTCAAGCAGGAATTGGGACGGAAGCTCCCGAGTCTGCGCCGGACCGACAATGGCGAGTGGCAGCGAAGGGCTATGACGGTGATTTGGGCGGCGGCGCGGGAGATCGGAATGGATCACGATCGCGTCCATACCTACGCGACGGAATACTTGGGCCTCCCAAGACCGATAGCTTCGTTGAAGGAGCTGGGTGAACGCAATCTAGTAAAACTTCGGGACCGTCTCCGCCGAATGAAAAAGGCAACGTAGGTTGAACACCTGCTGACCATCAGACGGTCTACCCGGGGGGCGCGGTCCCTCGGCCTAGTAAGCCGCCGAGTGTTCCAACTGGCCGACGCTGCCAGCAGATTAATCACGCTGCCTGCCGACACTTCCAACTCGGCGGCAATGGCGCGGTTGGTTTTGCCGCGGGCCTTGAGCTTCGCGGCCTGCGAGGCCAAAGGGGGATTGAGGGGTTTGCGTCCGAGGCGCTTGCCGCGAGCGCGGGCGGTGCGCAAGCCGGCGCGGGTGCGTTCGACGATCAACTCGCGCTCGAATTCGGCGACCGCCATCAGAACCTGGCGCTGAAATCGGCCGGCTGGTTGTCGTTGGATGTATCGATCCCCTGGCTGGTGCAGATGATCGGAATGTGCATCCGGTCGAATTCCGCGAACAGGTGCGCGAGGTGGATGAGCGAGCGGCCAAGCCTGTCGAGCTTCACGGCGACGACATTGTCGACGATGCCCTTCCGGGCGTCACACAGCATTTGATCGAGCGCCGAACGCGAATCAGTCGGGCCGGAGATGACGTCGTTGAAAACCCGGACGTGCTCCCACCGGCGGCGGGCGCAGTATTCGCGAAGCTCGCGCTCCTGATGCTCGGGTTCCTGTTCGTCCTTGGAAACCCGACAATAGATGGCGGTGAACGTGTTCATATTTCCTCGCCCCCTTTTTGGTCGGTTTCTTCCCTCTGAGAAGGGTCGCGTTCAAAGAATATCCGTCTTGTGAACACGGGTGGGTTTGGCGGCACGAGGGTTTGGGTCCCGCCAGCCGCGATTGGTATTGATCGCCGTGAAGCGAAAAACCCAATCCATGGTGAGACCGGGTTTGGTGAAGACCTCGAGGATGCCTCGAGGCGCTTACTGCACTTCAGTGCCGATCGGAGTTTGCCGCGGCGTCAGGAAGGTTTTCACGAGCGCGCCTTCGCCGCAGATCGTAAAACCGGGAAATCGTTTATACCACCGCACCGTGGGTACAGTTGGGTTCCCGCTCAGCCAAACTTGGAATTGACCCAGATCCTGCACCGTGACGTGCCTCTGAATAACGCGGTCCGTGAGATGCCTGAGCAACGGCTCAGGAATGTTCGACCGCTGCAGTTTGGGCATGGACGGGTTTACCGTAGAAGCCAGCGATGTATTCTTCCTGGAGCCGGCGCGCCTGTTCGGGTGTGTCCGCGGCCACCATTCGCTGTGCGATCTTGTCGAGCTTCTCGACGGATAACGGCTTCGCCGAAAGGGTTAGTTCGAGGTCGAGAGCTTCCGCCGCTTTCGCCATGGTCTTGAGCGTGATGGCGGTGTTTCGCCGGTCGAGAATGCGTTTTATGGCGTTCCGTCCGGTCTTTGTCTTTTTGGCGAAGCTGTTGATGCTCAATTTATCGCGAGCCATTTTCTGGCGGATCGCGTCAGCCAGTGTCTTCTTGAGTTGGAGTGCGGCGTTGGCGCTCATGGGAGAACAGTGATCCAAACTTGGACCATCGTCAATTTGAAACGCGGTTTGGTCTGGGTCGGCGCGAAAGTGAACAAGAGCGCCGATTCTACAAATCTCTGACCTTGCGGGAAGGCCACCTATTCAGCGTGCACAATGGCGTGTGCGGACTTTTTAGACGCCCTCCGAGGCAGACGTCCATGCACCATGGCGGTGACGATCGCCAGGTTCTTGATGTGCCGGCGTCTTGTTGCTCTTCGAGAAACTGGCCCGGCGCGCAAACGGCAAGGCCATAAACCTGGGATCCTATGAGCTTCTGAAAATCCCCGTCGTCCAAGATGAGGAGAAAGTCCGGTGGCGTGTGCGTTGCGCGACGGTCGGGAGGCGTGGAGGGATGGGGCGCGGCAAACGCTTCGGATGACTTCGGCAGACTGCTGTGCTAAAGGGCCGTCGCCGCAAAGTCGGGTGGAATTCCCAGATACACTTTCCCTACCGTCTCATACCGGCTCTCGGCGGCGAAAGCATGATGTCTTAGTGTTTGGGCATCCCGAAGGTGACGTTCGAAGGGGCTGCTGGCGCGAACCGCGGTCGTCCCTGCAATGCTGCATGCGAGTTCCACCGCCTCGACGGCGCTGCTCATCGCATGGGTCATGGCCAGCACCAGGTCGGCTCGCTGCCTCATCGAGTGAGTCCCGCCCTCAACGGTTGTTTGCCATGCTTCACGCAGGGTGTCGTAAAGCAATAGCCGACCCGAGCGCAGGACTGCTTCCGCTTTTGCCAACTTGGCTTGCGCCGAGGCGCGTTCTTTCAGGAGGCCGCTGGAAGCGACCGGTGATTTTGTCAGAGCCAGTTCTGTGGCCTCTTGAATAGCCCTACGCGCAGCCCCCAGCATTACCGTTGGAATGCCCGTCGCGGCAATTCCCGCGATCGGGAACCGGTAGAGTGGCCCCTTATAGTGAGAACCGGTCTTGAATTCCGGCGCCATCGGGAAAGTCCTATACCCGGGTACGTAAACATCCGTCACCGTTATGTCATGGCTCCCGGTGCCGCGCATCCCCACGGCGTCCCAGGTGTCGATAATTTCGCAATCCTCCCTGGGAAAATAGACCATCACTTCGGATGAACGGTCACCGTCGATGAAAGCTGTCGAGGCGATCCAGTCGGCGTCGTGGCAGTTGCTGAGGAACGGCGCCCGACCGGAGACACGGTAACCCCCTTCCGACGAAATCGCGTTCAAGGGGCGGCCATATTGCGCGGCGATCAGGATGTCTGCGCCACGGCTATAGATCTCCTCTGCTCCCCGGTCCGGGAGGCGGGCGCAGAAATAAGCCCAATCCAAGGGATTCTCCAGGGTCCAGCCGGCCGCGGTGTCGTGCCCGCTTATCTCCTCAACGATCAGGGCGCGAGTCAGGGGATCCGCCTCCAATCCCCCGAGCGACCGGGGAGTAAACATGCGCAAGAGGCCCGTCTCGTACAATGCCTTCAGGACGGCGGGCGACAGGCGTCGTTCCCGCTCTGCGTCCGCGTTGTGTTCCCGGATGATTGGACCAATGGTTCGTGCTGCGTCGATCAGCGATGTGTCTGTTTCGAGGTGCATTTCCTTCCTCCCTGCGTTGCCCGCCCAGGATGTTCAGCTCTTGATCGCCGGAGCGATATTCTGGTTGATGTGGAAGAGGTTGTCCGGGTCATAGGTCGCCTTCACGGCTGCGAGCCGCTCGTAGTTGGCGCCATAGTTTGCAGGCGCGCGCTGGTCGTCGTCGCTGGACATGAAGTTGATGTAACCCCCGTCACTGCCCGAGTGGGGATGAATCGCTGCGTAATAGTCCTTCACCCACTTGATGTTGGCTTCGTTATCGGCTGCGTCCGGCCAGATTCCCACGATCACCGGGGCAAAGCTCTTGTCCCGGTGTCCGAAGGCCGTCTCGTCCGCGCCGACCCGTTGTGCCGCGCAGTTGATCGGATGAAGATGCATCGACGAACTGACGTGCGGTGTCTTCCTGCCGTGTTCGATGTGCGCGGCGATCGCCACGTCGGAGAGCTCGCTGATGAAGTCGGCCTTCCAGTAATGCTGCATGCCTTTGGGGACGAGCCCGTCGAAGGCGCTCTGCAGGGCCGGGAACGGCATGACCTCGACCTGCTCCGCCACCACCTTGGCGACGTCGCGCAGGGGCCGGAGCACGTGCGCGGCCTCCTCGTGCGGGCCGTTCCAGCACGTGACCAGCACGCAGCACAGATCCCCGACCCGGTCCTCGGGGATGAACGGAAGAGGAGGAGCGATCTGCCAGCCGAAGAAGCATCCGAGCTGCTCCGGCGCTTCGGCAATGAATTCGCGGTAGCACCGCAGGACTGCGGCGGCATCGTGGAACTCGTAGAAGATCGGTCCGCCCACGACGTCACCCACCTCGTGCAGTTGAAACTCGAAGCTGGTGACGACGCCGAAGTTGCCTCCGCCACCGCGCAGGGCCCAGAACAAGTCCTCGTTCCGGTAATCGCTTGCCGTGACCTGCCGGCCATCGGCGAGAACAACCTCGGCCGAGAGCAGGTTGTCGATGGAGAGCCCGACGCTGCGGGTCAGGTAGCCGATGCCTCCGCCCAGCGTCAGGCCGCCCACCCCGGTCGTCGAGACTATCCCCCCGGCCGCGGCCAGGCCGAACGGGTAGGTTGCATGGTCGACATCACCCCACGTGGCCCCGCCCCCGACCCGGGCGACCCTCTTGACCGGATCGACCCACACGCTCTTCATCCGCGACAGGTCAATGACCAGCCCGTCGTCCACCGTGCCGAAACCGGGAACACTGTGGCCTCCGCCACGAATGGCCAGGTCGAGGCCTCCGTCGCGGCCCGCGGCGACCGCGGCCATCACGTCGGCCGAATCCACGCACTGGACGACGGCGCGGGGTTTGCGGTCGTGCATGGCATTATAGACAACACGTGCGTCGTCGTAGTCGGAATCAGAGGGGGTGATGACGCGCCCCCGTACGGCTTTTCTTAGTGCCTTGATCGTGTCACTCATGGGGTGCTCCTGTGGTTTGATTTCGCCAACCATGCGCCAAGGATATACCCTCGGGCGTTCCGGAAGCGTTCCCCTCAGCCGGACTCGCTCAGAAGGCGTGTGCGGCCCGGAACGCCGCACAAAACGGCCGGTCGACGCGGCCGACTCCTGGGCGGGACGGGGCTATCGCCGAGGAAACACCCTGCATCTCCTGGCAGGTAGCGACGTATCGACGTTTCAGCATGCACGTTTTCTCCCTGTCCTCCCTTCCGTTCTCGCGAAGCGTGCCTCCTGGGACGATACCGCGCCGTTATTTCGATTTGGCCGGGTAGACCACGATGAAGTTGTCCCGGTTCGGCATCTTCACCTGTGGCAGCGTCTGCGCGTTCATGGCGTCCTGGGGCCCGATGATGCCGTTGAGGTGGAGGAGATACGCGGTAATGGCATAGACCTCCTCGTTGGTCAGGGACTGCGGCTGGGTATAGGGCATCGACCGGCGCACGTAGTCGAACACCGTGGTTGCATAGGGCCAGTAGCTGCCGATAGTCCGCACGGAACTCTTGCTGGCAAGCGTGCCCTGGCCACCGACCAGTTGTTCATTCGGCTTCCCGGCGCCTTTCTCGCCGTGACACGACTGGCACTTCTGCGCGAACACGATGGCGCCCTGGTCTGGAGTGCCGCTGCCGGGAGGCAGCCCGTTGCCATCAGGCGGAATGCTGATATCCCACCCGGCGATCTCGGCCGGGGTGGCCAGACGGCCCAGGTTGGGGGTTTCCCGGGCTAAAATTGACGTGGTGGCGGCCGGAACCAGGAGCACCAGCACAATAGCGGTCAGGCTACGCGTAGACATTTTTCACCTCCCCGGTTGACTCGACCCGCCACGCCTGGATGGCGTTGTAGTGAAAGATCGCATTGGTGCCACGCGCGCTTACCAGGGCGTCACGCGTGGGTTGGACGGCGCCGCTGTCGTCGGTGGCGCGGCTCTTCAGCACGGCCGGGGCACCATTCCACTTCCAGGGTATGCGGAAACGCGTCAGGGCCCGCGGCAGAACCGGGGCAGACAGCGCCGCTGCTGCCCAGGTCTTGCCGCCGTCGGCCGACACTTCCACTTGCTTGATCGTGCCGTGACCGGACCAGGAAAGGCCGCATACCTCGTAGAGTCCGGGCCCTTGGAGTGCCACGCCGGGAGATGGCCGGGTAATGACCGACTTCACCTCCATCGCGTAGGTAAACATGAGCGACTTGCCGTCGGCCTGCAGGTCGGTGTAGCGGGAGGTTTCGTCCTTGGTCATGACAGGCGCGGGCACTACCTTGAGGCGCCGCAGCCACTTCACGTTCATGTTGCCTTCGTAGCCTGGTAGAAACAGGCGCACCGGGTAGCCGTTCTCTGGCCGCAGCCGCTCGCCGTTCTGATATAGGGCCAGGAAGGCGTCGTCCATGGCCTTGGCCATCGGCACGCTGCGGCTCATGGCCGCGGAGTCGGCGCCGTCGGCGAGCAGCCACTGGGCCTGCGGATCGACGCCGGCTTCTTCCAACAACATCCGCAGCGGGACACCGGTCCACTCACCGCACGACACCATGCCGTGCATTTGTCCGCACGTCAGGTCCGGGGGGTTCGGACTATACAGCATCATGCTATTCCCCGAGCATTCGAGGAAGTGAATACGTGAAACCATCGGGTAGCGCAGCAGGGCCTCTACCGTGAAGATCAGGGGGCGTTTCACCAGGCCGTGGATCAACAGGCGATGCCTGGCCGGATCGATGTCCGGGACCCCGCTGTGGTGCCGCTCGAAATGCAGGCCGTTGGGGGTGATCATACCGTCCAGGGCCTCGATCGGCGTGCGCGAGGCGCCACTCCCCGTCGTGCCTGGTTTGGATTGGATGAGGGTACGGATGACCTCGCTCTCGTATTGCGACGGACTCCCATAGCCACTCATGCCGGCGCCTGGGGACTGCATCCAGGGCGCCAGGCGGGGTGGATCAGCCGCATGAGCCGGGGCAGCGGACACGGCGGCAAGACCACTCGCACCGAGCAGCGCGATGCCCTGCGTGAGAAAGGCGCGCCGGTCGAGGAGCCCGTTGCCCGCGACCGGTTCCGCGAGGGAGGGGTGCTGCGAAGGGGGCTTGCCTTTGGACATCGTTGTTCTCCTTCCATCCAGGTGGATAATTAGATTACAGAGGAAGGCCCTAAAACCTCGGGATCAGAGGGGGTGATGACACGCCCCCGTACGGCCCCGGGTGAGTGCCTTGATCGTGTCGTTCATGAGGTGCTCCTGTGGTTCGATTTCGCCAACCATGCGCCAAGGATACACCCCCGGGCGTTCCGGAAACGTTCCCCTCAGCCGGACTCGCTCAGAAGGCGTCTTGCGGCCCGGAACGCCGGGAGGTCATGGCCCGACGGGAGAGTTGCTATGAGGTCCCGAAGTTGCTCACGCACGGTCGGATCGGGAAATCGACTGGCAAAGGAGTGGAGCGCCCGAAGCTCCAGCCAGCCCGCCCTCTGGGCGACGGCGACCTCGACGGCCTTGCGCAGGGAAGCGGCGGCGGCTTCGGTTTCCCCGCAGCGATAAGCCAGCTCACCGTCGACCCGCCACAACTCGGCCTCGAGGTAGCCCTGGTTACAGTGGTGCGACCACGAGAGCGCCTCGCGTGTCGCGGCACGTCCCTGACGGAACTCACCAATCATGCTGCGGGCCCGGGCGAGGAGAAGAAGGGTGTAGGTCAGGTGGAGGGTCTCCCCTTCGGTCCGCGAGCGCGCCACCGACTGCACGATTTTCTCGATGCCCCCGGCCGATCCCCCGCAGACATCCCGCCAGCCCCGCAGAACCTCCAGGACGACCATGAGGTAGCGCTCCGAAAGGCGCTTCCATACAAGGTCGGCCTCCGCGAGGAGCTCGGCGAGGCGGAGGGGATCATCGGATGCATCCGCGAGGATCGCCGCATAAGTGATGACGTAGCCCAGCGTCATCAGGTGATCGAGGGCGACGGCGATCATGAGTGCCGTTCGAGCAGTCTGATCAGCCCTGCCGGCATCCCCGGCCCATAGCTCGACGAGGGCAAGTCGCACGAGGCAAACCGCCTTCGGATCCTGGGCGTACAACTCGAGGTGCTTGCCGCGATGGGAAAGGTCGTAGGCCTCGATGGCGCGATCGAGATGGTGGCGGGCCTCGGCCAGATCGCCCCTCCAGAACGCGCTCACGCCGAGGAGATAGCGGCCTTCCGTCCCGGCGATCGAATCATGACTCTCGTTGTCGAGGAGGGCCCGGGCGAGCTCCTCGCAATCGTCGAAGCGGCAGCCTTGCAGCCGGGCGAGGCCGAGACCACGCAGGATCGGCGGGTCCACGGGCCTGTGCAGCCTGCGGCAAAGCGAAAGGGCTCGCTCGTAGAGTTGGTGCGCGCCGTCGGAGCCGTAACCCTCGAGCGCCACAAGCGGGGAGCCAAGGGCGATCCGGAGGTCGAGTTCGAGCGCATCGCGGTCCGATGACGGTCGGAGTTCGGCGAGCAGGGCGAGCGCTCGCCGAAACAGGGCGACCGCTTCCTCGAGGGCTGACACGGCCACCGCCCGGGCCCCCGCCACCCGGTAGGCATTGATGGCCGGTTCGACCATCCCGGCCTGGTCGTAGTGCGCGGCCAGCTGCGGGCTGGCCGCGTCGATGTCGTGGCGGAGCTCGACCGCGAGCGCCTCGGCGACGGCCCGGTGGAGTTGGCGTCGACGAGCCGGACTGACCATCTCCAGGGCAACCGCCCGAAGCTTGTCGTGACTGAAATCGTAGGCGAGCCCCTGTTCGCGGATGATCCGACGGCGCCAGAGCTCGTCGATATGATCAACGATCTCGCGCTCATCGGTCCCGGTGGCCGAGACCATCAGACCGACCGGAAAGGGCCGGCCGATGACGGCCGCCACCTCGGCTACGCGCCGGGCGCCGTCCGTCAGTTCCGCCAGTCGGGCGCGCAGCACCGCCCGCATCGTCGGTGTGAGGACCGCCTGACTTCCCTCCGGGGAGATCCCTGCTCGAAGCGCTTCGATGACAAAGAGCGGATTGCCTTCGGTCTCTCTCCAGATTCGTGCCGCCAGTTGCGGATCAATCGTGTCTTCAGCGCGCAGCCGGGCGGCAAGCGTCGCCGTAGTGACTTCGTCGAGTCGCTCGAGTGGCACGGTGGTCACTGTCTGGTCGTGTCCCAGGGCGTCGACGAGCCCGACGAGGGGATGATGCCGTGGGATCTCCTCCCAGCGAACGGTGCCGACGATGAGGACCGGCGCCGTCTTTCCGGAACGCACCACGAAACCGATCAACTCGATGGTCTCGGCGTCACACCACTGCAGATCGTCGATGATCAGCAAGCGTGGGCGGTCGCCGGCGAGGATGGCTCGGCTCACGGCATCGAACAACCGGTAGCGCTGAGCCAGGTCGCCTGACTGGCTCGGTCCCGATGATGAACGGGCAGCGTCGGGGAGTTCGGGCAGGAGGCGGGCGAGTTCGGCCCTCCAGACCGGGTCCAGCGTGTCGATGTGGCTGCGCAGGGCATCGGATCGGAGCAGGTCGACAACGGGACCCCACGGCAGCCTGCCCGCAACCTCGTAGGCGCGCGCGGATGCCACCATGTTTCCCCCCGCCCGGACACGGCGGCCGAGTTCCAGAGCGAGGCGGGACTTTCCGATCCCCGGTTCCCCGGTCACCAACAAAAGGTGTGCCCCGCCCTTCCGAGCCGTGTCCCATGCCGTCTTGAGTTGGTTCCATTCAAGGTCGCGGCCGACGAACGGCGATTCGGCCACCGAGGCCAGGTGCTTGGCCTGCGCTTCGTCGCGGTTGAATGCACCCGCCCGGAGCTGTTCGTACATGGACCCGATCGCCTCGCCCGGCGCCACCGCGAGGTCGCGCTCGAGCGCCTCCGCGCACCGATGGTAGGCGCGCAGCGCCGCGGCTCGATCGCCGAGCGCGAGATGCGCCTCCATCTGCATGTGCACGGCTGCTTCGTCGGTCGGCTCGAGTTCGATGAGGCGTTGGGCGTACCTGAGCGTGGCCTTGTGATCGCTGCGCCCCGCCGCCTCATCTGCCAGCCGCTTGAGGGCACCATACGCCTGCGCTCGAAGTTTCGCCCGCTCGTCCACGACCCAGTCGTCATAACAAGCCGGGAGGAGATCGCCCGAATAGAGGCGCGCCGCGAGGTCGAAATCACCCGCGGCCATGGCATCCTGGAACCTCAGCACGTCGACCTCGCTCGGCCCGGTCGCAATCCAGCGCACAATCTCGTTGTCGAACTCGACGAACTCACCGACATCGGGAAGGGAATGACGCAAGTCGTGGAGCAGCTTTCTCAGGTTGGTGCGCGCCTGCGGCTCGTCCGAGTCGGGCCAGAGTTCGAACGCGAGCCTGGAACGGTGCTGCGGGTCCCTCCGCAACACGATCAACGCCAGGATCCGTTGCAGGCGAAGCGAGTGGAAGGCGCGAAGGCGGCGGCCGTCCAGGATGATCTCGACGCCGCCAAGAAGCTGGACCTGCAACCGCGCCGGCGGTCCGCCACCGACCCCGCTCGTGTGACTCGGCATGTGTCTCCTCCCGTTGCGGCCCAGCTCTGACATCCCGCGGCTCCCCTCCGCCTCTGACGCCGACAAGCCTAACAACGCGTGGACGCGTGTCGACCCCGACCCTCCGGACCGGAACCGCGGGAGGGTGTGGCGGATGAGCGATGCCGGCAATCCCTGTGAAAGCGCTGCTAAGGAAACTAGGCACTTCAAGCGGATTCGTAAAAGCCCCATCAGCTTCGGGGCAACTACTCATACTAAGATGGCCGGAATCCGAATACACCATTGTGACTTCTCTTCATCAGCCGGACGTTGCCCAGAGCGCTTCCATGACGTGGGAGCTGACCGAGTCCGTGTCCAGGGATCTCCACGCCAGGTTGCATTGGGATGGCATCCGCGCGGTGTGCCGGAACCGTTCGCTCCAGCCTGAGGCCAGGCGAAAGAAGCTCCGCTTCTTTCTCGACGGTCTGCAGCGCAGCCGGCTCGTCGCACAGTCCGCATCCTGACCGGGATCGCCGGCGCCAGGACGCATGACTGCCCGGCTGTGCCCCTGATCCGGGCGGCGGGTCGGACGGACACCGCGTGTCACCGCTTTTCAACTACGGCTTTCAAGCGGCCGGCATTCCGGGCGCGCGTCTTTCCGCCAGATCGCTGAAAGATCCCGGGAGGTTGTTGC
>Ga0214472_10005580_pt1 | contig 13222 bp, 13 predicted proteins | sample RVTome_6_FD_207662 | JGI IMG/M metagenome (GOLD analysis project Ga0214472, IMG submission 207662) | Soil microbial communities from uranium-contaminated site in the Upper Colorado River Basin, Wyoming, United States - RVT140D175 | ecosystem: Environmental > Terrestrial > Soil > Contaminated >... | reverse complement strand
GTTCCGGCAAATCGAAACCACGTTGCAACACTAGCGCATCCTCAAACGGCACGCGCTCCCACCCTTCCGGTATGCCGTCGGTGAGGCGGGCGTGTTCGTGGCCGGGGAAGCGGAGGCGGACGAACCACTCCTGGTAAAGCAGCCGCGCCGACTCTTCCAACAACCCCATCCGCCGCCGGTTGTTCTCCATCAACTCGTCGTAGGCGGAAATCACGTCGGCGATTTCGCGCTGGGTAGGATATTCAGGCAGCGAGACTTTTATTTGTTTGAGGTTCTGTTGTGAGAGCTTCGGCTGCGCTACGCCGGTGATGAACCCGGCGATGTTTAGACTATTGAGCAGGGCTGTGATGTAGAAATCGTCCGCAACTCCGGGCTTGCCCCTCACGACATGCGCGTGATTGTTCACCCAAAACTGCCCATCTACCAGAAAGGCAACCGGCTCATTTCGTGTCACCAAGTTCGCGCCGTCTTCCGCGATAAGAATGAACTGCCCGTCAAAAATGTAGGCGTCAATGTGGTCAATCACACCCTGCGCACCGTAATACCGATATTCGCCCTGTCGCGTGTCGCGTTCGAGGGAACTCAGCGGCACGCGCTGGTGATCGTAGAAGTCCAAGACATTGCCGAGGGGTTGTTCCGTGAAGCCCTTCACATCAATTCCTCAAAATTCTTTTGAATCTTCTTCGCCAGCGCGGCGGCTTCCTGATTCAAGTCGGCCAGTTCAACATGGATGTCGCGGGATTTCACGGCGCGGCTTCCAGCAGTTTGATGATTTGCTCGGGCGAGGGCAGTTGTCCTTTCAGATTTCCGGGCAGCCGTTTGACGGTGCGATAGGTGGCCACGCCGATGGGTTTGCGGGCGTCGTGCAGGGCATACTCCACAATGGTGCGGCTCTTTTCCTTGCAGAGAATGATGCCGATGGAAGCGTGCTCGCCCTTGAGCCGGACCTGGGCGTCGAGCGCGGCGAGGTAGAACTGCATCTTGCCGACAAACTCCGGCTCGAACGCGCCAATCTTCAAGTCCAGGGCCACGAGGCATTTCAGGTGGCGATGGAACAGGAGAAGGTCAATGAAGTATTCCTGAGCGTCCACCTCCAGCCGGAACTGGCTGCCAACGAAAGTGAACCGCCCGCCCATGGCGCGCAGGAAATCTTCGATGCGGGCGATGAGGGCGCGCTCCAGTTCGCGCTCGCTGTGCTGGTCGCCGAGTTCGAGAAAGTCGAAAGTGTATTCGTCCTTCACCGCGAGTTTGGCCTGGGCGCGCAGCGCCGGGGTGAGGGCGCGGTCAAAATTCGTCTGGCCGAGAAGGGTTTTCTCATAGCTCTGGTTTTCGATCTGGTGGATGAGCACGGCCTTGGTCCAGCCGAACTTGGCGGTCATCCGCAGGTAGAATTCGCGTTCGAGCAGGTCTTTGCAGCGGGCCATGATGACGATGTTCTTGGCCCAACTGATTTCTCCAACCAATGGTTGGAGTCTTTCGGAGGCGTGGTAGGCCAGGTAGAACTGGCGCATATACCACACGTTCTGGACGGAGAAACCCTTGATGCCGGGAAACTCCGCTTGCAGGTCGGCGGCGAGTTTTTCAACGACGGATTTTCCCCGCGAACCGCCGGCCTGGCGCTGGGAAATCAAGCGGCCAATATCCCAATAAAGCCCCACCAGTTCCTTGTTGACCGCCCGCAGCGCGTCATACTGGGCGGCGAGGACACGTGCTTTCACCTCGGCCAGCAGCGCGGCGTAATCGGTGGGCAATAGCTTGCTCATATTCCAAGCCCTTCAAAGTTTTTCTGAATCGTTTTCGCCAGCGTAGCGGCTTCCTGATTCAAGTCGGCCAGTTCAACGTGGATGTCGCTCAGGGTTTGCTCGAAATCGAAATCCTCATCCACCTCCGGCGGCGCAACGCCCACGTAGCGACCCGGCGTGAGGCTCCAGTCGGCGGCTTCAATGGCCTTCCGATCCACCAGTTTCACCAAACCTGGCACGGCCACGAGTTTCGCATCGGGAAAGCGCGAGAGCAGCCAGTGCGCCTGCCGCTCGAAGTACGCGGCGGCCTTGAGCTGTTCCACCGTTTCCTTGCGCCGTGCGTCCAGTTCTTTCTCCAGCTTGCTAATGGCGCGACCGTCCCACGCTTCGTTCTCTTTCGCGTTGGCGTTCGTCTCCGCTGAGTCCACCACTCGCGCCGCGAGTTTAAAAACAAGGTCCACGTCTTTCACAATGTCGCGGCAGGCGGTGCCGAGTTCGTCCAATTCGGCGAGCAGCTTCTTCAAGAGCGGAAGCCGCTCACCCTCACCCCGGCCCTCTCCCAGTGGGAGAGGGGGAAAGGACGGTTTCTTCCAATTCTTGGCGATGCGCGCGGTCCATTTTTCCAACGCAGCGAAGCAGGACTTCGCTGCGTCGTCGCGTTCTTTCACGAGTTCGCGCAACGGTAAGTCTTTGGGCAGCGTTTTCAGGAACGGCGCGATGGCTTCCGCGAGCGCCTCGTAACTCTGGCGGAACGTGGCGGCCTTATCCGCGATGCCGGCGGCTTCGGCCAGTGTGCGTTCGAGGTGTTGTTGGACGAGCGCAATGAAGCGGTCGGATTGGCCGCGATAGAGCCAGACGATGGCGGTGAGATTGGCCAGTTGCTCCGGCGCGAAATCATAAATCTTCCGGGTCACTTTGCGGTAGATGTTCCGGGCGTCGAGCATCAGCAGCTGGTCGCGCCGTTCCTTGGGTTTGCCCTTGTCGAAAAACCAGAGTTCGCACGGCACGGTGCGGGTGTAGAAGAAGTTGGAGCGGATGGAGATCATAACGTCTACATCGCCGGTTTCGATAATCTTGCGGCGGACTTCGGCCTCGCCGTGCCCGGCGCTGCTGGCCTGCGAGGACATCACGAATCCCGCGCGGCCAGTTTTGTTCAGGTAGCTCCAGAAGTAGGAAATCCAGAGGTAATTGCCGTTTGAGACTTTCTTGTCCTTGTTCACGCCCGGCAGTCCGAACGGCAGGCGGCGGTCGTCCTTCACCTTCTCGGCGTCCACCTTGTCCACGTTGAACGGCGGATTGGCCATGACGAAGTCACACTTGCCGTAAAGTTCGTGCGGGTCTTCGTAGAAGGTGTTGGCCTCGACGATGTCGCCCTCCAGCGCGTGGACGGCGAGATTCATTTTCGCGAGGCGCAGGTTGCTGGTCTTGTATTCCTGCCCGAAGAAGGTCACCCGGTGGGCTGCGCTCTGGCCGCGCTGCTCGATGAAGTGGCTGGATTGAACGAACATGCCGGCTGACCCGGTCGCGGGGTCGAGGAGAATGCCGTGGTCCGGCTCGATGACGTTGACTAGGATCTGCACGAGCGAGGGTGGTGTGAAGAAATCGCCGTTGTCCTGCGCACCCTGCATGGCGAACTTCATCAGGAAGTATTCGTTGATGCGCCCGAAGATATCGCCGCTGGCCGTGCGGAGCGTCTCGCTGTCGAAAACGCGGAGCAAGTCTTCCAGCAGGGAGTTCTCGAACTTGGTGTAGTCCTTGGGGAGTTGATTGAGCAGCGGCTCGAAGTCGCGCTCGATGGCATTCATCGCGTCCACCAGTGCGGTGCCGAGGTCTGAACCTTTGGGCAGCGCCAGCAATGTATCGTAGCGTGCTTCCTTGGGCAGCATGAGCGCGCGGCGTTTCTTGAAATCGGCGGAGGTGAGCGGGCGCTTCGGCATTTTGCCGGTGGTTTGTTCTGCTTGAATCTCGCGCAGCGCGTCGTTGTAGCGGTTCGTTGCATGGCGCAGAAAAATGACGCCCAGCACCGGCATGCAGTATTCGCCAGCGGTCAGCTTGGAGTTGGCCCGGAGATTGTCCGCCGCATCCCATAGGTCGGCTTCGAGCTTCTCGATGTCTTTGAAGGTGTCGGTGGTCATGCCAAGCTCGGGGACATATCGAAACGAGCCATTGGCAGCAAACTGCCCGTTAATACATTCGCTACTTTGGCGAGAATGAAGGCGGCCTGGAGGTCCGTTTCGATACGAAAGGTCAGAGCGGTAGTTTTGGCAATGGTCATCGTTTGCGTCAATTCCAAATTATCCACACCCCATACTATGTACTGTAACGTCCGGTATAATCCAAGGAGTTGTTACTGGGGTGATTGAGGAGAGAATACATGGCTCGACACTATTCGACCAAAGACTCCTTCCGGCAGATGCCGAACGCTCGGCTCGCCTGTTACTTCCACGAGCCGGGACTAATCGAGGCTTTGGATTTCTCAGCGTTGAAAGAGACGCAGCCGGACGAGATGCTCAAGGCGTGGTTAACCGTGCCCGATGGTCAGCGCAACGAGATCGACGCGGAGTTCCGTGAGATTTTCGAACTGAGTTGCGAACCGAAAGCGAGATTTACACCGACCGAAATTCACCAGAGGCGCTTATTCGCGAAGGCTTGCCCGGACCCAGTCTTGAGATATCGTTCGAACTCTACGGCACGCCGATCGTCTTGAAAACACAGATACGTAACAAGCCTCCAAGGTCGGTATTTGGCGGTGTGCGTCGAAGCTCCGGCGTTGTGTGCGCGGATACGCTCCTCAAGGTTCCCGGTGACGCCGGTGTAACGTTGAGTGGGAACCGAAAGGCTTTGGAGCAGATAGACGTACTTCATGACGGTCCCCCTTGCCTACTCGGCCGAAGCAGCCGCTCTCGCCTTCGCGAAGCCCGCTTCGGCGGGCGAAGGAAGGTCGGCTGCGAAGGCCGGGCGCCAAGGCTTCCCCCTACGCTAAAGCTTCGGGGGACAATTCGGAAAAATCGGGCGACATCCTTCGCTCGCGGATTGAATTTCTATTTGCAATTATTTCGGTTCCAGAAAAGGTGGCCTGCCACCCGAAGCTCGTATGAGCGAAGGATTGAATCGTCCCCCTTCGCCAAGGCTTCGGGGGACACCCTTCGCTCATACGAGCGAAGGGTGGTGGAGCCGAAGGGAATCGAACCCTCGACCTCTTGAATGCCATTCAAGCGCTCTCCCAACTGAGCTACGGCCCCACGACAGGAAGGACTCACCGACGAGGTTGGGGTAAAAGTAAGAAACCGAGGCGCAAAAGTCAAACTCAGCCAAGGATTGAGAGTCAAAATCCGCTGCACGCTCGCTTCCCGCCGCTCGTGACTCGGCGCTCATCGCGCATGGCCTCCCCGTACCATTTCCTCGGCATGCCGGCGCGTCTGCTCCGTGATCTTGACGCCGCCGAGCATGCGCGCCACTTCGGCGACCCGTGCTTTATCCGACAGTCGCTCGACACTAGTAAAGGTCCGGCCCTTCTCGACTTCCTTTTGCACCACGAAATGGGCGTCCGCCAGCGCCGCGATCTGTGGCAGATGGGTCACGCTGATCACTTGATGGTGCGCCGCCACCTGCTTGAGCTTCTTGCCGACGATCTCGGCGACGCGCCCGCCCACGCCGGCGTCGACCTCGTCGAAGAGCAAGGTTGAAACCACTCCCGGCGTCAGAACCAAAGATTTAAGCGCCAACATCAGACGCGACAGTTCGCCGCCGGAGGCGATCTTCGCCAGCGGCTTGGCCGGCTCGCCAGGGTTGGGTGAAAAGTAAAACTCCACTTGATCCATGCCGCGCTCGGTTAGTTTCTTGCCGGCGATAAAATAAGGCGGGGCGTCAGCTTTATCCTCCTGGACCAGGAAGCGCACATCGAAGGTCGTGTCGGCCATGCCCAGGCTGCGCACTTCTCTTTCCATCTCACGCTTGAGCTTTTTCGCTGCCCGCTGGCGCTCGAGGAAAAGCTTTGCGGCGCAATCCCAGGCCGCGCCGCGCGCCTGGGCGAAGGCTTTCTCCAACCCCGCAATCTGCTCCTCGCCCTGCTCTAGGCCTCCCAGCTTGGCTTGAATTTCTGCGTGCGCGCGCAGGATCTCTTCGACGCTGCCGTTGTATTTGCGCTTGAGCCTTTGGAGTTCCGCCAGCCGATCTTCCAATTGCTCAAGGGCGCGCGGATCGAAGTGCGCGTGACCTGCGTAACGTCTGAGCTCTGCCGCCGCCTCCTGTAGCTGCGCCAAGGATGACTCGATCAATTCCAGGGTTGGCTGCAAGCTCTGATCAATCGCAGCCAGTTCACGGAGCTTGCCGGCATATTTGCCGAGGCGGCTGACCAACGCCGCGTCGCCTTCATATAAAAGCTCTTCGCCTTCGCGGCTGCCTTGGTGCAGCTTTTCCGCATGGGCCAGCACGTTTTTGCTCGAACGGAGCGCTTCTTCCTCACCCGGTTTGAGCCGCGCGTGGGCGATCTCCTCGGCCTGGCTTTCCAGCAATGCTTTATCCTTGCGCTGTTGCTCCAGCGAGTCGCGGGTGTCCGTTAAATCCCGCCATGCCCGGCTGAGCGCCGCGAAGCGATCACGCATCGAATTGGCGGCATCGCCGAGCTCAGCAAATGCGTCGAGCAAGTTCAAATGGGTTTCCGGCTGGAGCAAGGTATGGTGCTCGTGTTGGCCGTAGATGTGCACTAAAGAACTGCCGACTTCGGCTAGTAAATTGAGCGGACAAAGGCTGCCGTTGAGATAGATGCGATTTTTGCCGGAACGATTGAGGATCCGTTTGACGACTAGGTCGCCGTCGCTTTCGAAGCCCGCCTCCGCGAGTTTCACGGCGATCGGCAAAGGCAAATTATCGAACAGCGCTTCCACCGTGGCTTCGTCCTCCTGGTGCCGGATGATGTCCGAGCTGCCGCGCTCGCCGGAGACCAAACCCAGGGCATTGAGGATGATCGACTTACCCGCGCCGGTCTCGCCGGTGATGATGTTCAGCCCCGGTCCCAAGTCAAGCGCCACTTCATCGATCACCGCGAAGTTCTTGATGCGAAGCTCACGCAGCATAGGCTAAAGTCTTGCGTTTTATATACCTAAAATAAAAACTTAAATCGGCAAAACCAAAAACAACCGCGCGCGAATCATGATTGTTTAATATTAACCTGTTTTGCTCATTTGAATTTGTTTCGCTCTGCGTGTCGCTAGCGAATCTCGCGCTGCGAATTTGCCAGTCCGGGTGTCTTGTCGTATTTGAGCGAGTTCTATTTTACCGCTCACCCCATTTGAGCTTCTCGCGCAGGATTTCGTAGTAGCTGCGCGACGGCAGCTTGATCAGCGACACCGGCATGCCGTAGTCACGTGCCTCGAGTTTATCCCCATTGTGGAGGCGCACGCCCTTTTGTCCGTCGGGACTGAAAAACACCGTGTCGCCGAATGAGCGCAAGGTCACATGGATCGCGGCGTTGCTCGGCACGACGATCGGCCGATTGGTCAAGGTATGGGGACAGATGGGTGCCAGTACGATAGCACCCAAAGTCGGTTCGAGGATTGGGCCTGCGGCGGCGAGGCAATATGCGGTAGAACCGGTCGGCGTCGAAATAATTAAACCGTCTGCGCGGTAGGTGCATAGATAATCTTCGCCGACATAGGTTTCCAGATCGATGATCCGGCTGCGCGCGCCCTTGGCGATCACCGCATCATTGAGTATGCGAAACTTGGGCGATCGCCCTCTCTTGCTGATCACCCGCACTTCCAGGGTCATGCGCTTCTCAACTTCGAAGTCGCCATTGAGGGTCTTGCGCAGCACCGACTCCAACTCGCCCACCGCAACCTCGGTGATGAAACCCAGGCCGCCGAGATTGACGCCGAGGATCGGCACCTCGGGACGAATCACCAGCGGCGCGATGTTGAGCAGCGTGCCATCGCCGCCCAAGGATATAATCAGATCGGCCACGGCCGCCATTTCTTTCTTAGTGCAAGTGCGCGCGCCACTGCGCACCGCGCCGGTTTCGACGCACACCTTCATGCCGCGCTTTCTGAGCCAGGGGATCAGCCAACGGACCATCTGCGCGGCCTTCGGCTCGTGGTACTTGGCGACTAAGCCAACGGTGTGGATCATCGATGCTTGCACTCCTGCGCGAGATTAGCACAGGAAGAAAAAAAATGTCTATGACAGATCGGGAACTTACTCGCGCCAAGCATGTCCTGAGCCGAGTCGAAGGGACGCAAAGGCGCCAAGTTTGGAAGATAACTATAAATGTCGACGAACAAATTCACTCCCTCTCTTCCTACCTTTGCGCCTTGGCGTCTTTGCGGGAGATATTTTGGTTTTCGGTTGCGGCTTCGCCGCGTCAGGTTCTTTACCGTAGAGTTCTTCTCAGACGACTAAGCGGCGCAAGCGCGTGCTGAGATAATCGACCAGCATGACCAGGGCGATGAGGACCAAGACAATGGCGGCTGCTTCCTGATACTGAAAGGTGCGAAAGCTCGTGTTCATCAGGTAACCGATGCCGCCGGCACCGATCAAACCCAACACCGACGCCGCCCGAATATTGGTTTCGAAACGGTACAGCGTGAATGAAATCAGGTCGGGCAAAATTTGCGGCAGCACGGCGAACGAGAGTACCTGCGGATAGCCGGCGCCGGTGGCGCGAATGGCATCGACCACACCCTCGTCGATGTTCTCCACCGATTCCGACAATAACTTCCCGAGCACCGTCGCCGTGTGGATCGCCAAAGCCATGGTGCCGGCGAATGCGCCTAAGCCCACCGCCGCGACGAATAACAAACCGAGAGCAAGGTCGGGGATGGTGCGCACAAGATTAAGCACCCCGCGCACGACATGATAAACCAGCGGATGAGGCGTCGTGTTGCGCGCGGCGAGAAAACCTAAGGGAAACGCCGCAACCAGTGCCAAGAAAGTTCCCGCTAGCGCCATCTGCACGGTTTCTAACGTCGCTCCCACCACGGTCTGCGGAAAAGTGTTATCCCACCAGCGTTGCCGCGCCCGCCGCTCAGCTTCGGCCAACGGCATCGGCACAAACAACTCCGTCAACGACAAGTTTTCCGGGAGAAAATAATTCTTCGTCTCGGTGATCTTGGCGAAATCCGGCGGCAACATGCGTGCCAGCGTCGATAATATCTGCGGAATCCCTTCGAGCAATTCACCCGGCCGCAACTTCGCGCCCTGAAAGGACCAAACCAATAGAAGCAGGCCGATGCCAAGGATCACGAAGAACTTCTTCCCATGGCGCGGCGCTGGCGGAGCCTCGTTGAAAATATCGTCAGCGTCGGCGTTCAATTTACCTCTCACTTCCCCTCCCGAACAAGAATACACGGTGCCCCAAAGCACGGGTGGGAGGTCGAGACTGAAGCTAACGGCGAATTTGGCTTAAAGCCTGAAGACGCCTGCCCCGCCGGAGTTTCGCCCAACTTGCCGACATCGCCAATCCCCCGGCGCGAGAGCAGCTCACTGTTGACGTTGCCACGGATTAAATGCAATTGCGCTTGCCTAAGAGATTCAACTTTGGTCATAGTTTTGAGATTCTAGTAAAACCCCGCCCGTAGTTGCGCCCTGTGCTGTCTTCGACATGCCACAGACTCGCCACCAGCGACGGCGTGCCGGCGAAACTAAGGCATCTAACCCCATTGCTACAGACGCTAAAAACTCACTGGCCGCGCTACTGACCCCAGTCATATCACGGCAACCGCGCTTTCTGAATCGTCATGCCAACGCAATAACTGTGTAAACCATCATGTTCAGTAAACTAACCTGCCTCGAATTCCAATCTTTGCACGGCTCTCGGCCTTCACTGAGCAGCTACCGTTTCGCTTTGGCGAAAGACTCCGACTCGTTGTATTCCGCCCCAGCGAGATTTTACCGCCGATTTTATCGTAAACCCGAAGGCTTTGACCGGTCGACTTTACGTCAACTACCTTGCCATTTCGTCATTGCGCCGAAAGGCCGAATCCACGGGTGTCAGCCGTGATCGAGGACAGGACGCCTAGATTACCGTTTTTGCAGGAATATAAACCGTCAATCCACGTGAGGTGAGAGCGGTTACCCGTCCAAGAGTAGCCTTGATCAGGTTTTCACAGCCAGGAGCTGTAAGCTTTTGCCCGACCTTTCGTCTATTAAGGCGAGTGTTGCTTAATCACTCCAAGACGGGTCTCAGAAGCGACTCAATCGAACTAAAAACCGGCAGCGTTATAAGGAGAAAAACAATGTCATATTCACTTGGGCTCAAAGGTTTTTTCCTCGGTTGTGTCATCGGTTTCGCCCTGGCCGCCCGACTCGCGTTCGCCTTGCCGATCAGTCTCTTCGGTACACTAGGCGGCCTGGCTGATTATGCCAACGAGCTTTCGATCCTGATAGCACTCCTCGCCGCGTCCCGGCTCACCGAACGGCTCAAGAGCTACTATGCCAAACGAACCGTGCTCCGGCTGCTCGAAGCAGGCTGGGTAAAATGGACGGCCGAGCTCGAAGCGCAAAAGTCAGCGGCGCCTGTACCATCAGCCGCGATCCTCAAGAAGGTCGCGTGACGGGCGATAACTACCTGCCGCTGGTCGCTTTGAATTCCGCCCGGCGCATGGATCCAATGCTCGTGAAAATGTTCGGCCTTTGCGCATGGAAAAGCATCGAGGAAATAACTGAAGTCGGTTATCGCCAGGCAATTAAAATATCGCAACGGGGTGCTCATTTCCTTCGCACCACCCAAAGGTCATTAAACGAAGCCACATCGCGGGCGGAGATTTAACCCAGCCCCCAATTCAAAATAATTGCCAAGGGGATGCTCGCCTCGCTTTGGCAACCCCATTGAGTTGTTTCCGCCTCAAGAGGCGGGGTTAACCTAGAATCGAACCGTCTCGCAAACAAGGACCGTTTTGATGATCAGCTCATGTGGCGCGCGTCGCAGCGCTCATTTTCTAGTTATCGCTATCTTCTAAGCTCTCTGTTCATACACCGACGCGACAATCACGTCGCTCAGTTCCTGGGTCGGCCCGTCAAACACGATCTGCCCATCTTTCAGTCCGATGACCCGGTCGGCGTATTCGCGGGTAAGTTCAAGGGTGTGCAGGCTCACCAGCGCGGTGATGCCGTCTTCGCGGCAGACCCGCTGTAGAATATCCAGAACCACGCGGGACAGTTTGGGGTCGAGGCTGGAGACCGGTTCGTCGGCGAGAATGAGCGCCGGCTGCTGCATCAACGTGCGCGCGATGGCAACCCGCTGTTGTTCGCCGCCGCTGAGCTCGTCAGCGCGTTTGTAAGCGTGGTCGAGCAGGCCGACACGCTTGAGGTTGACTAGCGCGTGGCGCTGATCTTCGAGAGAAAACATTCTAAGGGTGCTCTTCACCGTGGATCGATAACCGAGTCCGCCGGACAACACATTTTCGATCACCGAGAGACGCTTGACGATATTGAACTGCTGAAAAATCATGCCGATGCGGCGCCGCACATGGCGTAAATCAGTGCCGTTGAGTTTGAGAATGTCGGTCGGCTTACCCTTCGCCGCGGAATCCAGCAGCGAAGCGGGCACGAAGATTTCTCCGGCAGTCGCATCGACCAGACGGTTGATGCAGCGCAGCAGCGTCGACTTGCCGGAACCGGACAGGCCGATGATGCCGACGAACTCGCCTTGCTCGACCTTGAAGCTTATGGTGCGCAGCACGGGTGCGATGGTGCTGTAGGATTGCTGAAGGTCGATGATTTCGAGGATGGTCACGGATTTTTTTTCTGCAGCGCTTCCTTGAGCGGGATCCCGGCGATGACGAACGCCTCGCGCACGGAATCGTAATCTTGATCGGTTGCGGTCACGAAGCCGTCGATTTGATAGAGCTCGCGCAGCATCTTTTTTCCCGCCGGATCGCGGCTCAGGTTTAAGAAAATATCAACGATCCGCTTGGCGATACCCTCATCGAGGTTGCCCCGGATAACCAGATTGTCGGCGGGAATCGGCTCTGAAAAGGCGATGGCGCGTATCTTTTTTACATCCTCGGGATCTTTGATATAACGCATCCACGCCGTGTCCTGGCTGTCCGGCGAATTCGCGTAGGTGGCGCCGGCGTCGACCTTACGATTCAAGACTGACAATACCGTGGCGTCGTGACCGCCTGAATAAAGAATCCGTTTGAAGTCGCGGGTCGGGTCGATGCCCCGCTCTTTAAACATCTTTCGGGGAAATACATGGCCGGTGGTTGACAGCGAATCGCCAAAAGCGAAAGTTTTACCGCGCAAGTCGTCGAGAGTTTCAATGCCGCTATCCACCCGTGTGATAATCGCCGCGTAGTAAGCCGGGATGCCTTTACGCTCCGACTTGAGCACCACTTTAATGTTCGCTTCATTTTTAGCTAGCACATAAGAGGCCGGCGCCAAAAAGGCCACATCGAGTTTCCCGACACGCAAGGCTTCAACCACGCCGGTGTAGTCGGTGGCGACAAAGGGTTGGATATCCATGCCCAACTCTTTACCCAGGATTTCCACCAAGGGCTGGGCATTCTGCATCACCTGCTGGGCGTTTTCCGCTGGCACGAAGCCGATGCGCAAGATCTTCGGCGCCTTGGGTGAATCACCGCACGCCGACAGCGCCAACGACAGCGTAAACGCAACGCAACGATTGAAAAGAAATTTCTTCATACCGGTAATCATATTTATCGACCACACTAATTTCAGCCTGAAACCGTTAAATGGAATTTCAAAAGGGGGCGAGCAGTGGCTTCGCTTATTGATATTGATACTGAAAGCGTGGGGCGGGTGCAAACGTTTAGGTTAGAAGGGTGCAATAGCGGCGAAAGTCGTTGCCAGGCATTGAGGTTGCACCCGTCAGCGTCAAGAAACTTTAACCATTCAGTTTTCGCCTCTTTCGATTTGTCCCGCGCGTCGCAACGGTCGACCCTTGTCATTAGTTGCGCGATGTCTGGGCCGTCAGGGCGGTAGCAGCCTGGTGCGCATTACACGGCCCGGCCGTGGACGCGCCGGCAACGAGCAATGCCAGAATTGCAAAATTCAGCTGCGTGCACTTGCCGACATTTTACTTCAAGGGAATCGGTTTACCCGCCTCATCGACGGCGACATAGATGACTTCCGCCGCCGTGACTTTGACTTTACAGCTTGGCTCTTTGGCCCGCTCCGCTTCGACGTCGACCTTGACGGTCACCGAAGTCGTGCCCAGGTGACACACCGTAGTGTAGAAGCTCACCAGGTCGCCGACGTAAACCGGCGCGATGAATTCCACTTCGCGCATCGCTCGGGTAACGAAATTTCGCTGCGCCTGACGGGACGCGGCGATGCCGCCGGCCAAGTCGATGTGACTGAGAATCACGCCTCCGAAGATCGTGCCGCGCGCGTTGGTATCGCGCGGCAGCATGGTCACACGGAGCGTCGGCTCCATCGGGTCGGGCATTGTGTGTTCTTTGAAGCTAATATTTCCCGCAGCTTGCTTCGGGGACAATTAAATGGGGTTTCCAAAGGGGGCG
>Ga0214472_10005579_pt1 | contig 13225 bp, 11 predicted proteins | sample RVTome_6_FD_207662 | JGI IMG/M metagenome (GOLD analysis project Ga0214472, IMG submission 207662) | Soil microbial communities from uranium-contaminated site in the Upper Colorado River Basin, Wyoming, United States - RVT140D175 | ecosystem: Environmental > Terrestrial > Soil > Contaminated >... | reverse complement strand
TGTGGCCGACGACCGTCAGCGTGGTCTTGCCGTAGCGCACCACCACGTCGGCGAGCTTGTCGAGCGTGCTGTGGAACCCCGGCTTGATGGCCGAGGAATCCGTGTCGAACGCGGTCTGGCTCGTCATGGTGACGAGCACCACCTGGTCGGAGAGCTTCTGCACGCGCGCCTGCCCGGCCTGGATCTCCGGCGCGAGGTTCTTCTCCAGGTCGCGGCGCTGGTTGTCCATGTAGACGCCGACCGCGGCGCCCGCGAGCCCGCCGCCCACCGCGCCCACCACCGCGCCCTTGGTGCGGTTCTTCTTGTAGGCCATCGCGCCCACCACCGCGCCGCCGAGGGCACCGATCAGCGCACCGCTTTGCGTGCGCGTCATCGGGCGGTCCTGCGCGCAGCCTGTGAGCGCGAGGCCCAGTGCCAGCGCTAAGTATTTGATTCTACGTGTTGGGATGCTTCCCATGTTTTCCTCCATTTTGCCTGTGGTTGCGTTCCCACCCGCCGGCTGGCTACCTTGCCTCCTGAAGGAGGAACGCAGTGCTGGAAACCGAGGCGCCGCAGGGCGCCGGCCTGCTCGAGAGTATCGCCGATTTCTGCCGGCGCACCGGCATGGCCGAGTCGACGTTCGGCCGCCGCGCGGTGAACGACGGCAAGTTCGTCGCGCGCCTGCGCGATGGCGCGCGCATCACGCCGGAGACGCTCACGCGCGTCAGCGCCTACCTCGCGAGCCGCGGCGTCGCCACCCCTGCGTCGCCGCGCGAGCTGATGCCGCTGCTGCGCGTCGCGCCGGCGCCCGCCGCGCCGCCCGCCCCGGCCGAGGGCTCGCCGGCGCGCAATTTCCGCTTCTTCGACAACCGGCAGAAGTACCTGCTGTTCGTCAACACCTGCAGCGAGAAGGAGGTCATCGCGCGCCGCGTCGGCATGGAGCTCGCCAGCATCCACCCGCGCCCGCCCGCGGTGCGCGTGTTCGACGCCGGCATGGGCGACGGCACGGTGGTGACGCGCGTGATGCGCGAGATGCACCGGCGCTTCCCGACGCTGCCGTTCTACTTCGTCGGCAAGGAGGTGAGCCTCGAGGACGTGCGCTTGTCGCTCGCCAGGATGGCCGACCGCTTGTTCGAGCATCCGGCCACCGTGCTGGTGGTGACCAACATGTACTACAGCGAGGCGCCCTGGCTCGCGCCCAAGGCGCTCGCCGCCGCCACCTCGCTCCTGTGGCACGAGGCGCCGCTCTCCGGCACCACGGCGCACGACTTCAGCGAGCAGATCACCGCGCTGGAGCCCTTCCTGTCGAAGAACTGGCAGGCGCGCCACAGCGAAACGAGCGGCAACCCGGTGTACGAGCGCCCCGTGGCGCTGGTGCTGTACCGGGAGGACTTCCGCTTCCTGCTGAGCGAGGTGATCCCGCGGCAGGGGCGCGCGCGCGCCGACTACGACCTGGTCATCGCCTCGCAGCCCTACCGCGCGCGGGTGCCGGCGAAGTTCAAGGCGCAGCGCGTGATCGCGCCGCTGGTGCGCGCGCTCGGCCCGGGCGGCCGCCTGCTCGGCATCCATTCCTGCGGCAACGACCCCGGACTGGAGATCGTGCGCCGGGTGTGGCCGGACGAGAACCCGTTCCAGACCAACCGCCACGACGTGCTGCGCGCGGTGCGCGCCGAGCTCGGCCGCGACGCGCGCCACTACAACTTCAACGCCTACGCGGATGCGCGCGCGCAGTTCCGCTACGACATGCACACCCTGCCGACGGAAGTGTCCGCGAGCATCGGCACCTCGACGCTGTTCGCGGCGTGGAACGCCGCCGTGTACGTCGCGCAGATCGACGACGAGCGCCTGGGCAAGGTGCTGGGAGAACGCAAGTACCTGGACGCCACGCGCGAGGTTCTGCAGGCGCACGGCGGGCTCTGGTTCATGGACGAGTCTTATGTCGTCTCCCGCAAGCGCGCCTGAGATCGCTGCGGCGCAAGCCGTCGACCTGGTCGCGGCCGGCTCGCTCGAGATGGGGGCGCACCGCCCGCAGGACGCGGCCGCCATCGCCGCGCTGCTGCCCGCGGGCACGCCGGTGTACGTCAACCACCTGCCGCGCCACAGCCTCGCCGACTCGCTCGCCTCGATCGCGGCGCTGCATGCGGCCGGCCTGGACCCGGTGCCGCACATCGCCGCGCGGCGCGTCGCCAGCCGCGGCGAGCTCGAGTCGTTCCTGCGGGCCGCCGCGGTGCGCAAGGCGCTCGTGCTCGGTGGCGACGAGCCCGAAGCGCGAGGGCCGTATGCCGACGGCGCGGCGCTCCTGGGCTCCGGCCTGCTCGAGGCAGGCGGACTGCGCGAGGCCGGCCTGCCGGGCTATCCGGAAGGCCATCCGCGCATATCCCGGACGGCACTGGAGCGCGCCTTCGGCGAGAAGTGCTCGCTCGCGGCGACGCATGGCCTGGCCACCTACGTCGTGACGCAGTTCTGTTTTGCACCGGCGCGGATTCTCGAGTACTGCGCGTCGCTCGCGCGCAGCGCGCCGGGAGTGCCCGTGTTCGTCGGACTCGCCGGCCCCACCTCGCCCGCGTCGCTCCTGCGCTTCGCGCAACGCTGCGGCGTCAGTGCCTCATTGCGCGCGCTGCAGGCGCAGGGGCTGAACGCGGTACGCCTCGTCACCCACACCGATCCCGGCGAGCAGCTTGCCGCGCTCGCGCATTACTGCGCGGCGCACGCCGATTGCAACGTGGTGGGGGTGCACGTGTTCAGCTTCGGCGGGGTCACCGCCGCCGCCGGCTGGATGAACCGGGTCGTCGCCGCGCGCCGCGCGGCCTAGCCGGCGCTCGCCGAGTACTCCGAGAAGATGCCGAGCTGCACGCCGTGGGCGACGCCCGCGAAACCCGCCGCCGCCATCGTCGCCGCGATGCGCGCGGGCGGCACGCAAGCTTCGATCGTGTCCCAGTAGTAGCGGTACAGCGCCGGCGTATCGCGGCTGCCCGCCACGACGCGCGCCAGCGCCGGCACCACGCCGCGCAGGTACGCCTTCAGCGCCGCCGCCGCCAGCCGTCCTGCGGGCCGCGTGATCTCGAGCACCAGGAGCCGCCCGCCGGGCTTGAGCACGCGTCGGAACTCGCCGAACACGGCGCCGAGATCGGCGACGTGGCGCAGCGCGTAGCCGAGGCAGAGAAAATCGAAGGACCGCGCCGTGAACGGCAGCGCTTCGGCGCGGCCGCGTGCGAGCAAGAAACCGCGCGCTCCCGACTGCGCGAGCATGCCCGCGCTCGGATCGACCCCGATCACGCAGCCGCGGTCGCCCACGACCTCCACGGCCTCGCGCGCGACCAGTCCCGTGCCCACGGCCACGTCGAGCATGTGCATCCCCGGCGCGAGTCCGGCGCGCAGGAGCGCCTGGCGGCGGTACCGCGACCCGGAGCCGAAGGCGAGCAGCCGATCCACGCGGTCGTAGTCGGGCGCGCTCGAATCGAACAGGCGCCGCGTGAAGTGCCGCCGCGCCTCGGCGTCGGCGACGTGCACCGGATGCGGATCCATGGGCTCGAGCTTGGCCACCGCGGCGATGGTACAGTCTTCACGCCCATTCCGGAGGAGTCCGCCCATGTCCGCACCGAAATCCCCGCCCGCCACCATCGCCAGCGTCAAGGACATCGTCCCCAAGCTCGCCGAGCTCACCGAGAAGGTCGTGTTCGGCGATGTCTGGGCGCGGCCCGGCCTGTCGAAGCGCGATCGCAGCCTCGCCACGGTCGCGGCGCTCGCCGCCCTGCACCGGCCCGATCAGCTGAAGGGCCACATCTGGCGCGCGCTCGACAACGGCGTGACGCGCGAGGAGCTCTCGGAGCTCTTCACCCACCTCGCCTTCTACGCCGGCTGGCCGAGCGGCATCAGCGCGGCGCAGGTGGCGAAGCAGGTCTACGAGGAACGCGGCGCATGAAGATCGCGTTCATCGGCCTGGGCCTGATGGGCGCGCACATGGCCGCGAGCCTGGTGCGCGCCGGGCACGCGCTCGCGGTGCACGACCTGCGCCGGATCGAGGTGGCCGGTGCGGCGTGGCGCGACACGCCGGCGCAGGCGGTGGCCGGCGCCGAGGCGGTGTTCACCTCGCTCCCCGGCCCGAAGGAGGTCGAGGCGCTGGCGCCGGCGCTCGCCGCGGCCATGACCCGGGGCGCGGCCTGGTTCGACCTCACCACCAATTCGCCCGAGTGCGTGCGCCGGGTGCACGCGCAGATGAAAGCGCGCGGCATTCCCTTTCTCGATGCGCCGGTGAGCGGCGGGCCGAGCGGGGCGAGGAGCGGCCGGCTCGCGCTGTGGGTCGGCGGCGAGAAGGACATCTACGAGCGCCACGCGGCCGTGCTGCGCGCGATCGGCGACCAGCCCTGCTACGTCGGGCCGATCGGCGCCGGCTCGATCGCCAAGCTCGCGCACAACTGCGCGAGCTTCACCGTGCAGACCGCGCTCGCCGAGATCTTCACGCTCGGCGTCAAGGCGGGCGTCGAGCCGCTGGCGCTGTTTCAGGCGCTGCGCCACGGCGCCACCGGCAGAAAGCGCACCTTCGACCGGCTCGCCGAGCAGTACCTGCCCGGGGCCTACGATCCGCCGGCGTTCGCGCTCAAGCTCGCGCACAAGGACCTCGCGCTCGCCCTGTCGCTGGCGCGCGAGATCGGCGTGCCGATGCAGCTGACGAGTTGCGCGTTCGGCCAGTTCGAGGAGGCGATGCAGCGCGGCTGGGGCGAGCGCGACTCGCGCACGCCGATGCTGCTGCAGAACGAGCGCGCGGGGGTCGAGCCGCGCGTGCCGGCGGAGAAGCTGGGAGAGGTGCTCGCCGAGCCTCAGAAGCGGTAGCGCAGCTCGACGCCCGATTCGCGCGTCCTGTTGGCGGGCTCCAGGCCGGCGAGCCCCAGGCCGATCGGCTGGATGTCGGAGTCCTTGATCTTCCAGTAGTGCGACCAGATGCTGAAGGACCAGTGCGGCCCCTCGAACGCGAGCTGCCCGCGGGCGCCGCGCCCACGTCGCTGGTGGTTGGTGACGTCGTTGAAGCCGAGGCCCGTGTCCCCCAGATAGCTGCGCTGCTTGCCGTGGGCGAAGGCGTCGTACTCGATCTGCGGCGCGAACACCCAGCGCTCGCCCATCGGCATGCGCAGCGCCACCCCGAGCGGCACATAGTAGTAGCGGGACTTGCGACGGAAGCCGATCTGGCCCGTGCTCGTCACGCCTCTCAGGTCGTTGTAGAGGTAACGGTAGCCCAGGCCGGCATAGGGCACCCACACCAAGCGCCCGGCGCGATAGTCCCGGCCAGCGATGGCGCGCAGCTCAAGGATGTGGTCGGGAACATCGCGCAGCATTCCCGAGCCCGTGTAGTCGAGCTCGGCGTAGGAATAGCGCCCCTCGATGCGGGAATGAATGTAGCCCGGCCCGAGGAAGGTATGGGAGACCGTGGCGCCGAAGCGCTCGCCTTCCAATAACGCGAAGTCGGGCTCCTCGTATTCATAGGCCGAGCCCTGCAGGCCGAGCTCCCAGCCGCCGCGCGTCGCGAGCGGATCACGCTGCGCCAGGGCCGCGGTCGTGCAGGCCGCCGCCATCAGCCCCGCCACCGCCGCCCCCCTGCGCATGCCAGTAATATAGCAACAGGAGGAAGGACCCATGGGTTTGCACTCGCGGCTGCGCTTCGCCCCAGCCGAGGTCAGGGTCGAGGAGCGCGCCGACGGCACGCAAGTCCTGCGCTCCCCGCAACCGCTCGAGCCCTTCGGGCGCGCGATCGGCGACTGGCTGCTGCACTGGTACGAGCGTGCGCCCGAGCGGACCTTCCTCGCCGAGCGCAGGGGCGAGGGCTGGCGGCGCCTGTCCTACCGCGATGCGTTGTCGGACGCGCGCCGCATCGGGCAGGCTCTGCTCAACCTCGGCCTGAACGCGGACAAGCCGGTGGCGATACTGTCCGACAACAGCATCGATCACGCGCTGCTCGCGCTCGGCGCAATGCACGTGGGCGTGCCGGTGGCGCCGATCTCGCCCGCGTACTCGCTGCTGTCGAAGGACTTCGCCAAGCTGAAGCAGATCTTCGATCTGCTCAGGCCGGGCCTGGTGTTCGCCGCCGACGCCGAGAAGTTCGCGCCGGCGCTCGCGGCGGTGGGCGCAACCTCGACGCCGGTGTCCAGGCTCCTCGAGACCAACCCGGGCTCGACGCTGGAGGTCGCGTTCTCCCGCCTCGAGCCCGATACCGTGGCGAAGATCCTGTTCACCTCCGGCTCGACCGGGATCCCGAAAGGCGTGATCAACACGCACCGCATGCTGTGCGCCAACCAGCAGATGCTGGCGCAGGTCTGGCCGTTCCTCGAGGACAAGGTGCAGACGATCGTCGACTGGCTGCCCTGGAACCACACTTTCGGCGGCAACTTCTGCTTCAACATGATGCTGAGGAACGGCGGCACGCTGTACATCGACGGCGGCAAGCCCGCCCCGGGCCTGATCGAGACCACCGCGCGCAACCTGAAGGAAGTGTCGCCGACGCTCTACTTCAACGTGCCGCGCGGCTTCGACCTGCTCATGCCCTTCCTCGAGAAGGACGCCGAGCTGCGGCGCAATTTCTTTCGCGACCTCGACATGCTGTTCTACGCCGCCGCGGCGCTGCCGCAGAACCTGTGGGAGCGGCTGGAGAAGCTCGCCGTCGCGGAGAGGAACGGCGAGCTGGCGATGATCTCCTCCTGGGGCTCGACCGAGACCGCGCCCTCGGCGGCCGCGGTCCACTACGCCATCGAGCGCGCCGGCGTCATCGGCCTGCCCAACCCGGGCTGCGAGCTCAAGCTCGTGCCCGCCGCCGGCAAGCTCGAGGTGCGCGTGCGCGGCCCGCACGTGACGCCGGGCTATTTCCGGCGCGACGACCTGACGCGCGCCGCCTTCGACGAGGAAGGCTTTTACCGCATCGGCGACGCGATGAAGCTCGCCGACCCGGCGGCGCCGGAAAAGGGCCTGGTGTTCGACGGGCGCGTGGCCGAGGACTTCAAGCTCTCCTCGGGCACCTGGGTGCACGTGGGCGCGGTGCGCGTGAAGCTGATCGCCGCCGGCAATCCCCTGATCCAGGACGCGGTGATCACCGGGCACGACCGCGACGAGGTCGGCGCGCTCGTCTTTCCCAGCCCGGCGGCGAAGGACCTCGCGCCCGAAGCCTTGCGCGCGAAGATCGCCGCCGCGCTCGCCGCGCTCGCCGCCGACGGCGGCAGCTCCATGCACCCCACGCGCGCGCTGATCACCGCCGAGCCGCCCTCGATCGACGCCCACGAGATCACCGACAAGGGCTACATCAACCAGCGCGCGGTGCTCGAGCGGCGCGCCGCGCTGGTGGAGAAGCTGCACGCGAAGCAGCCGGGCGCCGACGTGATTACCGCGGCGGGCTAGGGCGCCATCAGCCGCGGCAGCCAGAGCGTGAGCTGCGGCGCGGCGATCAGCAGCACCACCACCGAAAGCGCGAGCGCCACGAACGGCGCCACCGAGAAGATGATGTCGCGCATCGACGTCTCGGGCGATGCGCCCTTGGCGACGAACAGGAGCAGCCCGAAGGGCGGCGTCGCCAGGCTGATCTCCAGGCACATCAGCATCAGCACGCCGAACCACACCGGCTCGAAGCCGAACTGCTGCACCAGCGGCATGAACAGCGGCACCGTGATCATCATCATGCTCACCTGGTCCATGAAGCAGCCAAGGAACAGCAGGATCAGGAGCATGCCGGCGAGCAGCACGATCGGCGCGAGGCCCGCGCCGAGCACCGCCGCCGACAGGCCGTTCGAGGCCTGCGAGAAGGCCATGATCTGCGAGAAGGTGATCGAGCCGCAGATGATGAACAGCGTCATCACGGTAAAGCGCAGCGTCTGGCGGATCGACACCACGAAGTTCGCCCAGTCGAGCCGGCGGTACGCGGCGGCCGCGATCAGCGACGCCGCCGCGCCCAGCGCCGCCGACTCGGTGGGCGTGGCGATGCCGCCAATGATCGAGCCGACCACCACGATGAAGATCGCCGACAGCGGCAGCACGTACTTCACGAAGGGCAGGAGCCGCTCGCGCCAGTCCAGCGAGCGCACCTCGTAGGCCGGAGCGAGCGACGGATCGAGCCGGCAGCGCAGAATTACATAGCCGAAGAACAGCACGGCGAGAATGAGCGCCGGCACGATCGACGCGATGAGCAGCGCGCCGATCGGGATCTGCGCGATCGAACCGAGCAGCACGGCGAGCGCCGAGGGCGGAATCAGCATCGCCAGGCCGCCCACGGCGACGATCGGGCCGATGGCGATCGAGGGCTTGTAGCCCCGCCGGTACATCTCCGGCAGCAGCGTCGAGCCGAGCATCGCCGTGTTGGCGATGGTCGAGCCCGAGAGCGAGGAGAAGATGGTGCCGCCGGTGATCGCGACCAGCGCGAGGCGCCCCGGCACGCGCGCGATCAGCTTGTCGACGGCGCCGATGGCGCGCGCGGCGACACCGGTGTGGAACATGATCTCGCCCATCAGGATGAAGAGCGGGATCGGCAGCAGCGCGAAGCTCTGCACCGAGTCCACGGCGTTCCTCACCAGCTGCAGGATGCCGTTCTCGCCGCCCATGAAGATGTAGGCGCCGACGAGGTTGGTGGCGAAGAACGCGAACACCACCGGCAGACCGATCGCCATGAACAGCACCAGCGTGCCGAGCAGCACGAGCAGGATCTCGTACCACGCCACCTAGACGCCCTCTTTCGGCACTTCGCGCGGCCGCGGCTGCGCCGGCCGCAGCGTGCGGCGTACGAGCAGCAGGAACAGCAGCAGGAACACAGGCGGCGCGATGCTGTACAGGTACCACTCGGGAAAGACGAAGGTCTCGTGGACGAGGTTGTTCGACGCGTACGAGCGCCACAGCACGCGGCAGGCGTAGTACAGAAGCACGGCGCAGATCAGCGCGCCCAGCGCGTCGCTCCCCCGGCGCAGCGCGCGGCGCGCGCGCGGCGCCAGTCGCTCTACGAAGATCTCTATTGCGATGTGGCCGTCCTCGCGCAGCACCCAAGGCGCGCCGAGGAAGGTGATCGCATAGAGCATGTACTCCGCGACATCGAGCGTCCACGGCGTCGGGAACAGCTTGAAGGTGCGCGCCGCCACGTCCATGCAGGTGAGCGCCACCAGGGCGCACAGCAGCGCGCCCGCCGCCAGGGCGAGCGCGTCGACCAGCCGATCGAGCGGCGCGCCCGCGCCCTTTCTCAAGCTACTTGCCGCTTAGCAGGGGGCGGATGTTCCTGACGAATTCGGGGTCGCCCTTGGCGAGATCCTGCCAGTAGATCTCCTCGGCGCGCACGGCGAACTCCGCGCCCATGTCGACGGCCTTCACGCCGGACTTCTCCTGCGCCGCCCTCTGCACCGCGTCCTCGTCGGCGCGCCACTTCGGCCATTCGCCCTCTACCCAGACCGACATCTTCGTCAGGCAGTCGCGCTGCTCCGCGGCGAGGCCTTTCCACTTGTCGAGGTTGACGAGGACCGCCACCGCGGCGCTGATAAAGCCCGGGTCGTGGCGGAACTTGGTGTACTTGTCCCAGCCGAAGTCCTGGATGCCCCACAGCGGCCAGCCGTAGCCCTCGACGGTGTTCCTTTCGAGCGCCGTGTACACGTCGGGCGGCGCCATGCGCACCGGCTGCGCGCCGAGCGACTTGAAGAACGCGTCGTAGATCGGCACCGAGCGCAGGCGCATGCCCTCGAACCTGCCGTCCCTGGCGGTCTTCGTGGTGTAGAGGTGGAAGCGCACGCCGTTGAACAGGTGCGTGAGGTACCAGGCGTTCAGCTTCCTGTTGTACTCCCCGTTGATCATCGCCCAGGCGCCGTTGGCGCGCTGCGCGGCGGACTCGACGCGCGCCACGCTGATCACGTCGCCGGCGGGGACTACGCCCCGCCAGTAGTTCGCCGGGCCGTAGTGCATGTCGACGACGCCGTTCTTCACCGCGTTCCACTGCTCGAGCGACGGCACGGCCTCCGGGCCGACGATGCTGATCTCGACTTTGCCGTCGCACCGCTTGTTGGTTTCCTCGACCAGGCGCAGGAACGGCCTGACGACGATCGAGCGCACCGGCAGGAACGAGGCCGCCTTGAGCTTCACTTCGGCCCCGCCCACGGCAAGCGGCAGCGACACGGCGGCGAGCGCCGCAGCGCAGGCCGCGATCATTCTGCGGTTCTTCACGTTGATCTCCTCCTCAGGAACCAGGCCGATCGAGTCTATCGGCTGCCCATGGCGGCGGCAAGGACTTCGGCGACCCTCATCTGGTATATCTTATCGGCATGGAGCGTTCCTTCAAGGAAGAGGTCGCGAAGCTCCGGCTCGGCGACGGCGAGACCTTCCACGGCGAAGGCATCCTCGCGGTCACCAAGGCGCTGCTGCAATCGGGCGTGTCGTACGTCGGCGGCTACCAGGGCGCGCCGGTATCGCACATGATGGACGTGCTGAACGACGCGCGCGACATCCTCGAGGAGCTCGGCGTGCACGTCGAGACCAACGCGTCTGAAGCCGGCGCGGCGGCGATGCTCGGCGCCTCGATCAACTACCCGATGCGCGGCGCGGTGACCTTCAAGTCCACCGTCGGCACCAACGTGGCCTCCGATGCGCTCTCGAACCTCGCCTCCGCGGGCGTCAAGGGCGGCGCGCTCATCGTGCTCGGCGAGGACTACGGCGAGGGCGCCTCCATCATCCAGGAGCGCAGCCACGCCTTCGCCATGAAGTCGCAGATCTGGCTGCTCGACCCGCGCCCCAATCTCACGCAAATCGTCGGCATGGTGGAGCACGGCTTCGAGCTCTCGGAGGCCTCCAGCACGCCGGTGATGCTCGAGCTGCGCATCCGCGCCTGCCACGTGCAGGGCAGCTTCACCGCCAGGAAAAACCGCGCGGCGCGCTTTTCCACGCGCAACTTCCTCCAGAACCCCGATTTCGACTTCGCGCGCATCAGCCTGCCGCCGTCCACCTACGCGCAGGAGAAGCACAAGATCGAGGTGCGCTGGCCAGCGGCGGTGCAGTACGTCCGCGAGCACAAGCTGAACGAGTTCTTTCCCGGCGAGCGCGGCGATATCGGCATCCTGTGCCAGGGCGGGATGTACAACGCCACCATCCGCGCGCTGCAGCAGCTCGGCCTGGCCGACGCGTTCGGCGCCGCGCGCGTGCCGATCTACTGCATGAACGTGACCTATCCGCTGGTGCCGGAGGAGATCGTGCAGTTCTGCACGGGGAAACGCGAGGTGCTGGTGATCGAGGAAGGCCAGCCCGCCTACCTCGAGGAAGCGATCCTCGCCACGTTGCGCCGCCATGACGTCAACGCCGTCAAAGTGCACGGCAAGGACATGCTGCCGATGGCCGGCGAGTACACCGGAGAAGTCGTGGTGACCGGCGTAGCGCAGTTCGTCGGTGCCGGCGTGGCGCTCGCCGCTCTCGTCGCGGCGAAGAAAAAGGCCGCCGAGCTGTTCGGCACGGCGCTGCCCACGCGCCCGCCCGGCTTTTGCGTCGGCTGCCCCGAGCGCCCGGTGTTCGCGGCGATGAAGCTGGTGGAGAAGGACCTGGGCAAGTACCACGTCTCGGCCGACATCGGCTGCCACACGTTCTCGACGCTGCCGCCGTTCAACATCGGCCACACGGTGCTCGGCTACGGCCTCGGGCTCGCCTCGAACTCCGCGGTGCAGCCGATGTTCGGCCGGCGCACCGTGACCATCATGGGCGACGGCGGCTTCTGGCACAACGGCCTCACCTCGGGCGTGGCGAACGCCGTGTTCAACAAGGGCGACGGCATCCTCGTCATCATGAAGAACGGCTACAGCGCGGCCACCGGGACGCAGGAGCTGCCCTCCTCCGCGCACCACAGCGAGTACAAGGCCGCGGACATGTCGATCGAGCGCGCGCTCGAAGGCCTGGGCGTGGGCTGGATGCGCACGGTGCGCACCTATCACGTCGGCGACATGATGAAGACGCTCAAGGACGCGATGCGCACTGGCTTCCAGGGCCTCAAGGTAATCATCGCCGATGGCCAGTGCCAGCTCGAGCGCCAGCGGCGCGTGCGCCCCGAGACCGCAAGAAAGCTCGCCGCCGGCGAGCGAGTGGTGCGCGTCAAGTACGGCGTGGACGAGGACACCTGCACCGGCGATCACTCGTGCATCCGCCTTTCCGGCTGCCCGACGCTCACGGTGAAGGACAACCCGGATCCCCTGCGCAAGGACCCGGTGGCGACGGTGATCGACGGCTGCGTCGGCTGCGGCCTGTGCGGCGAGAACGCGCATGCCGCCGTGCTGTGTCCGTCCTTCTATCGCGCAGAGGTGATCCAGAACCCGTCCTGGTTCGACCGCGTGGCATCGCGCCTGCACCGCCTGATCGTCCCGGCATGAGCCTGCCGCAGCGTTCGCTCACGGTGCTGGTCGCCGCGCTGGGCGGCGAAGGCGGCGGCGTGATGGCCGACTGGCTGATGCACGCCGCCACCGCCTGCGGCTTTCCGGCGCAGGCCACCTCCATCCCCGGCGTGGCGCAGCGCACCGGCGCCACCACCTATTACCTGGAGATCTTCCCGGCGAAGCGCGAGCTGTTGGGCGGGCGCGAGCCCGTGATGTCGCTCACCGCCAGCCCGGGCAACGTGGACGTGATGGTGGCCTCCGAGCTGCTCGAGGCCGGCCGTGCCATGCAGGGCGGCTTTGTCACGCCGGAGCGCACCACGCTCATCGCCTCGACCCACCGCATCTACGCCACCGTTGAGAAGATGCAGATGGCCGACGGCCGCTTTCCCGAGGAGCGCGTGCTGGCGGCAGCGCGGCAGCTCTCGAAGTGCGCGGTGCTGTTCGACATGCGCCAGCTCGCCCAGGACAACGGCACGGTGATCAACGCGGTGCTGTTCGGCGCAATGGCCGGCTGCGGCGCGCTGCCCCTGCCACGCGCGGCCTGCGAGGCGGCGATCCGCCGCTCCGGCAAGGGCGCCGAAGCGAGCCTACGCGGTTTCGCTGCGGGTTTCGATATTGCGGCCGGGACGAAGCCGGCGCCGCAGGCGGCGCCCCGTCCCCTGCCCCCCGAAACGCGCGATATCCTGAAGCTCGGCGCGGCGCGCCTGCGCGACTACCAGGGCGAGGCCTACGCCCGGCTCTACCTGCAGCGCATCGCCACGCTGGGCAATACTGACGCGAAGCTGGTCGGCGAAACGGGGCGCGAGCTCGCGCTGTGGATGAGCTACGAGGACATCATCCGCGTCGCCGACCTGAAGACGCGGCGCACGCGCTTCGAGCGCGTGCGCAGGGAAGCGGGC
>Ga0214472_10005578_pt1 | contig 13227 bp, 9 predicted proteins | sample RVTome_6_FD_207662 | JGI IMG/M metagenome (GOLD analysis project Ga0214472, IMG submission 207662) | Soil microbial communities from uranium-contaminated site in the Upper Colorado River Basin, Wyoming, United States - RVT140D175 | ecosystem: Environmental > Terrestrial > Soil > Contaminated >... | reverse complement strand
GATGGCCCAGGCGATGCTCCGGTCGTTGGCGACACCAAAGATTATGCCTTTTTTGCCCGATAGGTCTATGGGGTACACATTGGCCTCCTCCACCCTTCTGTAAGACCGGGACCATGCCCTGAAAACCAGCGCTGAAACCGGGCGCTGAAACCATCGCTGGTCGTCTGATTACTGGAAAACCGGGGCCACCTCATTCAGGAAAGCGTCCAGTTGCGCTTTTGGTGTGAAAGAGGCGAACCTGACAATGACCGTGTCCGCTCCGGCTTCCGCATACTCGGCGATGCGCTCTTTGATCTGGCTTGGGTCGCCAAAGGGACCCCAGCGGCTGCCCCAGATGTTGGTCCCGTAGTAACCCAGCAACCACTGCTCCGCTTCTGCAGCGCCCCGGGCCATATCCCGGTCCAGGTTAACGGTCAGGTACATGGCGGCTTCCATCGAACTGGCGTCACGACCCAGTTCGGCAGCCAATGCCCGAACATCGCGTACTACCTGGCGGTACTCGTCGGGAGTGTCGGAGATGGAGATTACGCCATCGGCCCAACGCGCCGCCCGCTGAATTTGCGCCCCCCGGGCCGGAAATCGCCCGTGGCAGGCCAGCAGGATTGGCACACCGCCGGTCTGCACCGAGCGGGGCCGCATGGCGACGGAGTCCAGTTCAAAATGCCTTCCCTGGAATGAAACCGTCTCACCCCGGTTCAAGCCTTTGATGATCTGGACCATCTCTGCCAAACGACTGGCCCGTTGCGATGCTTTAACGCCAACCCTCTGCCACTCCTGTTGCTGCTCCACGTTAAAGGCCCCTCCGGCGCCGGCGGCGACTAACAATCTGCCCTGGGAGATCAGGTCCACCGTGCCCAGGGTCTGGGCCAGCAAAAGCGGGTGACGGAGTGCCATCAGCAAGACCGCCGTGCCCAGTCTTACCCGACTGGTCCGTGCCGCAATCGCTGCCAGAACACTCAACGGCTCCAGGCGGGGTTTGGCGGTAAGGCTATCTCCCACCCACACCGAGTCCAGTCCGGCCTCCTCGGTTTTTTGGGCCAGGTCCAGCACCAGGTTGGCGTTGGACGGAGGAGCGTCAGCCAGCAGGAGCCCTCGGGTGGGCAGCAGAACTCCCAATTTTACCCTGGTTTTTGACATCCGAATTTTCCGTTAGAGGGTGTTCCGGTCCCAGTTTCCGTTTAGCTTCCCACTGAATCTATTTTGAATTTATTTTGAATTTATTGAACCTTCCCAGTGGGGCACCAGCCGTTGCAGCAAACCGGGTTCCATATGCTCGTAGGATTCCAGGTCATCGATGGTGTCCAGGTCGAAGCCCAAACCTTGACTGTAGTAAATGGACACCGATATTTCCTTGGCGGCTGCCTGCGCCAGGTGTCTGGCGAAGCTGCGACGTCCCAACTCGGGCAAGAAGGGTATCCCGTGGGGGACGACGATGCCGTTGGTGCCGCCATCGCGGCGGGCGGGCGCCAGGGTGACGTTGCTGCCCCGCTCCGACGACCGTAACAGACTGGTCACATCGCCGGGCTTGATGAAGGGCAGGTCACCCGGTAAGTAGAGCGCCGAATTGCCTTGCTGGTAAGCCCGCTCGAAGGCCCTGGTCAGGGTATCGTTCAAGTTTCGGCCCAATTCTTCCAGCCACAACCCCCCGTTGTTGCGCGTCAGTTGCATCACGCGCTGGTCGCCTCCAATGACCCAGAACCGATCAATGGATGCGCTTTTGATGGCCGCAATCACCCGCCTCAGCATTCCGACGATCAACTCGGCCCGCTGGTCCCGGGTCAACTGGCGGGCCAGCCGGGTCTTGCCTTCGGACAGGGGCTTCATGGGGATGATCGGTATCGTGGTAGCGGGTAAGTCTAGCATGGGCCTAGTTGTCTGTCAGCTGCAGGATGCGCCGAGCCAGCGCTATTTTATCCGCTTCAGTGTTCATAATGGTAGGGGCCACCAGCGGTTTCAGGCCCATTCTTTCGATTTCAGAAGCCCGGTGAGCGTCTCGCTGGTCAATCACCAGGACATCGCAAATGTCCCGGTAGCTCCGAGCAATCCCCACACAGGATACTTCCTGCCCCAGTTCTGCCATGATCTTGGCCGCCGGACCCTTGATGGCCGCGCCACCGACGATGGGACTGACCGCGACCCGAAGCTGAGGAGGGCACATTTCTGCTATGCGCATTCTCACGCCGGGCACCGCCAGAATCGGCCCGACGCTGAGGTAGGGATTGGAGGGACAGAACACCACCATCTCGGCCTCGGCCATTGCCGCGGCGAATTGGGGAGCAGCCTCCGCCGTTTCGGCGCCGGCGTAAGCGATTCTGCCAACCTTCGGTTCGCTGCGCTGCTGGACAAAGTAAGCCTGCATCGGCAGGTCACCAGCGTCCGTGCTCAACACCGTCCTCACTGGCTGGTCACTCATGGGCACCACTTGATGCTCGACCCCCAGCCGCCGGCACAGTTCTTCCGTTACCTGAGACAGGGTAAGACCCTGCCTCAATAGTTGAGTGCGCCGTACGTGGGTCGCCAGGTCATGGTCACCCAGGTTGAACCAGGTTTCGACGTCATACTTCCGCAGCATGTCCAGGGCATTGAAGGTATCGCCGGATAGCCCCCAGCCGGTTTCCTGGTTCACCAGGCCAGCCAGGGTATACATCACGGTGTCCAGGTCGGGGGATACGTGCAGCCCGTGAAAGCACTCGTCATCTCCGGTGTTCACCACAATGACCAGGTGCTGGGGAGCCAATAGGCGGGCCAATCCCAGGGCCAACTTCGCGCCCCCGGTCCCGCCGGCCAGGGCCAATATTTTGCGGTCCATACCTGCCAGGGATTCCCTCGCAAGACCGGATTCAGGCGCCCCGGTTTGAGGTCTTTCGTGGGTGCTCGAAGCGATAGGCAGCCATTTTAACCAGACGGTTATAGGAGCCGAAAATGTCTTCGACGTTGTCGCCCACCAGGTCCAGCGGGTCCAGCTCGACATCAGTATCATTGAACACCCGCTTGAGGCGGTAATCGGTGTAACGTTCCGCCGGGACCCGTCCGGACTGCCGGATCATCTCCCGGAACTCGCCGGGCCGCATTAACTGGCCGTGCTGCGCCCCGGCGGAGGTGGAGATACTCTCGTTAATCAGGGTGCCGCCCAGGTCGTTAACCCCAACGGTCAGCAGCAACTGGGACATCCGGCTGCCCTCTTTGACCCAGGAGGCCTGGATGTTGGGTATCCAGTTGTTCAGCATAATGCGGGCGATGGCGTGGACTTTGATCACATCCATGCCGGCGGGTCCGGAGCGGACGCCGTTAATCAGGCCCTTGAGGAACATGGGCGCCTCCGAGTTGACAAAGCTGAGGGGCACGAACTCGGTGAAACCGCCGGTCCGCCCCTGGATGTCCCGCAGCAAGGCGATATGCCGGGCGATTTGTTCGTTGGTCTCGACATGGCCAAACATTACCGTAGAGGTGGTCGGGATACCCAGTTCATGGGCGGTGGTGATTACCTCCACCCATTGTTTTACGGTGATTCGACCCGGGGAGATCAGGTCGCGCAACTCCTGGTCCAGAATCTCCGCCGATGTGCCGGGGAGACTGCCCACTCCGGCGTCGCGGAGGCCCTCCAGGTACTCCCGAATGGTACAGCGGGAGCGGACTGACCCGTAGAGCACCTCCTCCGGCGAAAACCCGTGGATGTGCATGTCGGGCAGCTCTTGCTTGATGGCCTCGCATAACTTGATGTAAAGGCCACCCTCCATCTGGGGGGGCAGTCCGGCCTGAATGCACACCTCGGTGGCGCCATAGTCCCAGGCTTCCCTGGCCCGGCGGACGATCTCGTTGACCGGCAAGAAGTAGCCTTCTTCCTCGCGGAAATCCCGGCTAAAGGCGCAGAAACCGCAGCGTTTGATACAGACGTTGGTGAAATTGATGTTGCGGTTGACCACATAGGTCACCAGGTCACCCACCCGGCGCCGGCGAAGCTCATCGGCCACCATGCCCAGAGCGCTGAACTCCAGGCCGGTGGAGTGAAAGAGAGTAACGGCGTCCTCCGCCGAAATGTCCTGCCCGGCCAGCGCATCGTCCAGGATGCGGGCCACCGGGGGCTGGAGGCAGCTAATCAGAGCCGCCAATTCCTGGGGAGCGGGCCGTTCTTCAAGCCGTTCTTCAATTGGAGCCGACATATCGTTGCATTCCCCCTGTTACGTATCCCTCGCCATCGGCCAGGGCTAGGGCCCTGGTCCGGAGGGCGGTGGGCAGATACTGGTCGGTATTAACGAAGTATTCCGGGTACACCGGCAATCTGGGACGCAACTCGAACCCCATCGAAAGGGTGCGGTCTCTCAGGTCGGGCAGGCCGGGCCAGGGCGCTTCCGGGTTCACATAGTCGATGGTCAGCGGAGAAACCCCTCCCCAGTCGTTGATTCCCGCATCCAGATAGATCTGGTAATCCCGGGCACTCAGGTTGGGAGGAACCTGGAGGTTTATATTTTCACCCAATATTATCCGGGCGACGGCAACCGTCCAGAGCATTTCCGCAGAGGAAGCATCCGGTGAGCCACTCATGGCAGTGTTCGGCTTGGCCTTGAAGTTCTGAATGATGACTTCCTGGATGTGGCCGTAGGTCTGGTGCAGGTCTCGAAGGGCCAGTAGCGAATCGATGCGGTCCCGGCGGGTTTCGCCAATTCCGATCAGGATGCCGCTGGTGAAAGGTATCCCCAATTCGCCGGCGATTTCGGTGGTCCTCAGCCGCACCCGGGGCCGTTTGCTGGGGGCCAATTCGTGGGGGCCGCCCGATGCATAGAGTTTTTCGCTGGTGCTTTCCAACATCAGGCCCAGCGACGGATTGCAGGGTTGCAGCGCTGCCATCTCCCGACGGCTCATGGTGCCCGGGTTGGCGTGGGGCAAGAGGGAAGTCTCCTCCAGCACCAATTTGCACATGGCGGCCAGATATTGCAGGGTGGTGGCGTACCCCCGCCGCGCCAGCCAGTCCCTGGCTTCGGGGTACCTCTGTTCCGGGCGCTCGCCCAGGGTGAACAGGGCTTCGGTACAACCCATCCCCTGCCCGGCACCGGCCACTGCCAGGACTTCCTCGGGGGTCAGGTACAGGGTGCTGGCGGTAGCCGGCTCCTGCCGGAAGGTGCAGTAGCCACAGTAATCGCGGCACAAACGAGTCAGGGGTATGAACACCTTTGGCGAGAAGGTCACTACTCTGCCTTTGCCCCGGTCTCGCAGACCGGCGGCCACCTGGCACAGTTCGGCCAATGACTTCCCATCGGCCTTCAGGAGGGCTAACGCTTCTGCGTCGGTGGGCGGCGTTCCGGACCGGGCCTTCTCCAGGATTTCGGAGACCGGTCTTTCGCCGATGAAAGATTCAACTTTGGTCGCTGAATACCGCAATCACGACCGCCTGCCAGATATCGAAGGCCACGCTTGAGTAAAGACCACGCTGCCTTTCCCTGCTGCCTTTCCCTGCTGCCTTTCCCTGGAAGTATCGGACTATTCTAGCCGCCCCATGCTGGGCTAGCAAGCCAGGCCGGGCAGGCGGGCAGGTGCCCGGAGAGCACCAGCTCTCCGACTTTTCGATAGAATTACTGGGGTTTACTGGGGTTTACTGGGATTTACTGCATGGGCGAGTAATTGGTCGGCCGGAGCAGGACGTTGTGCACTACGGCGTTGATCGGACCGGTCTTCTCCGACTCCGAGCGCACCTTATTCCAGTCGGGGTCGGACTGAAAAGCAGCCCACTTCTTCTCCCGGTCGGCCAGACTGTCGAATCCCAGCATGTAGACCAGCCGATTGCTGGTGCCGATTTCCTCGGTCCAGAAACCTACAATATGGATGCCATGCCTTTTGAAGAATCCCATGGTGTGGTTGGCGAACCGGTCGTTGAGGGCCGGCAGCCTTCCTGGCATGGTGTCATAAGTCCGAAGTTCGTAAATCATGCCCCCTCCTCAGTGGCGAAAAGGTCAGTGACAAATAGGTTTACTCCCAGGATACCTGAAATACTAACCCCTGGCAGTCAGGTCGTAAAGGGGCCGGGTTACCCCCCAGGGCATTCCACCCCAACCCCCGTCCGGTTAACCTGGGGTTTCGTTCTCCATATTAGATTGCATGGATTAGATCACCTATTCGCAACGATTACCCGATGTGCCATGCGTTCTCCACACCATTTGGCCCTTCAGACAGAAAATTATATCCTGAGCTAATATATTGCTGCGAAGAATATTACTTATCTGCCGGTTGACACTGCCTGGATCGGTGATATACATTACCGGTACACTCTGTTTACAATTATCAGAGCGTAAATTATCATCTCATAAATGCGGAATACGCTAAGAAAGGACGAATACCGTGAACATAACTTGCATTTTTGGCGTAATACCAGAGTGATTGCTATCACTTACTGTAGGTGTTGCCGGTGCGGCCGGAGAACTGTATAGCGGTATCGATTGCGGTATAGATAGAAGGAAGAATCTGGCGAAGTTTAGAAACTACTACCTGTCTTAGACAAAAAAGATAGCCCCAGGTGAATTGTTCGCTCAAACCAAGCACCTGAGGCCAAGGGAAGGAACGTGATGTTAACACGTCCCAGAAACATATTACCACACCTAATGGCCATACTGCTGGTCTGCGCCGCCTTTGCCCCGTTCCTGTCCCCCCACGACCCTACTGGAATCAACATGCTAGATGCCAAATTGGCCCCGGTTCCTTTCGGGGACAATTGGACCTGGAGCCACCCCCTGGGGACGGACATTTTGGGTCAGGACATGCTGAGCCGTCTTATCTACGTAGCTCGGACCGCCGTCTTCATAAGCCTGATCGCCCTGGGCACTGGGGCTTTTGTCGGCACTGCCCTGGGCCTGGTCGCCGGTTTCCGGTTAGGACTTGTGGATGTGCTGATAATGCGGGCCGCCGATGCCGCTTTGGGCTTCCCCACCATCCTGGTGGCGTTGATCATCGTGACTATTCTCGGGGCGGGGATCGAAAACATTATCTTGGCGGTGGCGCTAACCGTCTGGGCCAGATTCGCCCGAATGATTCGCGGCGACGTTTTGGCGATAAAGCAGTTGGACTTTGTAACCTACGCCCAGATAGCCGGGCTGTTGATGCCGATGACAATCGTGCGCCACATATTCCCCAACACCATCAACACCTTGATGGTCATAACCAGCCTGCAGATCGGCCAGGTAATCCTGCTGGAAGCCTCGTTGAGCTTCCTGGGTCTGGGCCTGCCGCCGGGTGATCCGGCCTGGGGAATCATGGTATCGGAAGGTCGGGCTGTAATCCTGGACGTGTGGTGGCTGTCCCTACTGCCGGGTCTGGCCATCACCTCAGTAGTGTTGGCGTTCAATTTCTTCGGCGACTGGGTGCGGGACACCCTGGACCCCAAGCTGCGCCGGACCTAGGGCAAGACCCCAGGATATCTCCATCCCAACTGGGCTGGCAGTGGCGCGATATCCGTGATCGACGTCAAGTAATTGGTATCGAGGAGGAGAGAAATATGTACCTTCCAGGACGGCGTACCATTTCCAGGTCAAAAACTCTGGTGTGGGGAGGTGTGGCGCTATTGCTCCTGGTGGCAGTTGCTTGCGGCGCCTCGGCTCCGCCGGCGGAGTCAACGGAGCCGCAAAGTCCGGCCCAAGTTCGCCAGGAATCAAGTGCCCGACCGAGTCCGGCGCCCCAGGTGGTGGAACAGCCGGCGCAATCAGAGGGCGCCAGAGACCACCTGACCTTCGTCATGCCGGATCAGCCAGGCAGCATGGACCCATGGGGCACCAGTTGTACCGCGGTGATCTTTACCGCCGTGTGCGACACCATCGTCAATGAGCCCATGACCTGGATCACCAGCGATACCTTCGAGGTGGTATCCCTTTCCGGGGTTGATAGTTGGGAACAACTGGACTCCCAGAACTGGCGGTTCAAGCTGCGGCAGGGGGTCAAGTTCCACAACGGTGAGCCGTGGAACGCCGAGGCGGCCAAGGCGGGCATCGACCAGAACGGCAACCCAGACAACGCCTCATCCAGCTACGCCTACCACGGCTCCATCCAGGCCGAGGTTGTGGACCAGTATACGGTCCAGGTGGTGTGCGCTGGCGAGTGTCCGGTCCTGCCCCGGAGTATGATTTTTGGCCGCTTCCAGGCCCCCGAATGGTACGCCTCAGCACCCGCGGAAGAACGGAATCGCCAGATCTACGGCATCGGCCCCTACAAGCTGGTTGAATGGCGGCCCGACATCGACATCCAGATGGAGATCTATGAGAACTATGTTCCCAATCCCGACCCCTCGGTGGTAGACGGCCAGGCCCCTCACATCAAGAAACTGACCAACGTGTGGCGGGGTGAGGAGTTGGTCCGGGCTGCTATGGTCCAAACTGGCGAGGCCGACTGGGCCGCGGATATCGGGTTCGATTACAAAACGAAGGTACCCAAGTGGAAGCAGTCCAGCACCAGCGAGGTTTTCTCGCTGATTCCAGATGCCATGTGGCACCCGGAACTGAAGAAGAAACAGGTGCGGGAAGCCCTCGCTCTGGCCATCAACTGCCAGGCGATCACCGACGCCTTACTGGAGGGGCTGCCCTGCTGGGGAAACATAAATCCCCCCGGGACGGTTGGGGTGACCGAAAGGAACTCGGTGCCCTATCCCTACGACCCGGAGCGGGCCAGGCAGCTCCTTCAGGAGGCCAACTACGACCCGGCCAACAAAATAGTCATCAACAGTCGCACCGGCTATTGCTGCCGGAATGTGGAGTTTCAGGAGGCGGTCATCCAGTACTGGACGGAAGTGGGTATTAACGCCGAATTTCAGCTCCATGAATATAATCGCGCCAGAGAAATCCAACTCACCGGTTGCGGCCAATTCGCGAAGGTACCGGGTTATGTCGGCACCTGGGACTGCGCCCAGCGGGACCCTCCAGGCCCTTACTTCGCTTCGTCGCACGTCCTGGTTACGTCCACCTCCAACGAGATGCTGGACGGCCAGGTGCAAGCCAATCGCCGGGTCGGTTGCCTGAGCACCAGCTCTCGCGCCTGTTTTCCGGATATCTGGGAGAAAGTTCAAGCAGCCGTGGCGACACCAGAGGGCGACCTGCGCACGCAACGCATGATTGAGATCTTCGATTTCGCCTACGACGAGTTCATATTCTTACCCTTCATACCGGTGCAGGTGGTTTACGGCCTGGCCGAGGACCTGGACTGGGAACCCCTGTATGCACCCAGGGTCCGGACCAACACCATGAAGTTCACCCGGTAATCGGTCCGGTAATCAGTCCGGCGTTGCCGTGCAGTGAGGGGTATCGCCAACGCCTTGGGAGTTGGCGCGCCCCTTGCTGTTATCGGGGTCGACGACGGCCATGTCCTTCAGCATTAGATCCGGGTCTTGGCCTGTTACCCACCAGAATAATCAGAAGGTCGGTCCGTAATCCTGGACGTGTGGTGGCTGGCCCTACTGCCGGGTCTGGCCATCACCTCAGTAGTGTTGGCGTTCAATTTCTTCGGCGACCGGGTGCGGGACACCCTGGACCCCAAGCTGCGGCGGACCTAGGGCAAGACCCCAGGATATCTCCATCCCCACCGGGAGGGCCACGCCGCGACATCTCTGATCGACGTCCAGGTGACGGTGGGGGGTCCTTACGAAAAGGGGGAGTGCCGCTGCCTGGGCCCGCCTCGGGCGGGCCATCAAGGACGGCCCGGCATGGTAGACCCATCGCCGGAAAAGATCAGGGCTGGTGGGAGCGCCTAAAACCCTGAGAAGCGAGTCTGGTCTGATGGCACCTGGGCTTTATCGGCCCAGGGCCGGCCCAGGTGGTTGTAGGCCAGCGGCGTGGCAACCCGACCCCGGCTGGTGCGCTCCAGGAAGCCCAACTGCATTAGATAGGGTTCCCAGACTTCCATGACGGTGTCGGCATCTTCGCTGAGACAGGCCGACAGGGTGTCCAGACCCACCGGACCTCCGCTGAACTTGTCGATGATGCTGGTCAGCAGTCGATGGTCCGATTCGTCCAGGCCCAGGCGGTCAACCCGTAGCAGGTCCAGCGCAGCCCGGGCGACGGTGCCGGTGACCTCGTTATCGGCCTCCACCAGGGCATAATCCCGCGCCCGTTTCAGCAGCCGGTTGGCGATGCGGGGTGTGCCCCGCGCTCGCGAAGCTATTTCCAGGATGCCTTCCGGCTCGGCCTGCAAATCCAGGATTCTGGCCGATCTCCCCACCACTACTTCCATATCGGCCTGATTATAATAGTCCAGCCGGAACACCGAACCGAACCGGTCGCGCATGGGTGCGCTGATCAGCGAGAAACGGGTGGTCGCCCCCACCAGGGTGAAGGGGTTGATCCTCAGGTTGATGTTGCGCGCGGCCAGGCCTTTGCCCACCATCCAGGACAGGAAGAAGTCCTCCATCGCGGAGTACATGACCTCTTCAACCACCCGGTTGAGGCGGTGAATCTCGTCAATGAAAAGCAGGTCGCCGGGCTTCAACCCGGTCAGAATGGCGGCCATATCGCCAGCGCGCTCGATGGCTGGGCCGGAGGTGACCTTGACGTTAACGCCCATCTCATTGGCGATGATGTGCGCCAGGGTGGTCTTGCCCAGACCGGGGGGCCCGTAGATGATAATGTGGTCCAGCGGCTCCCCCCGGAGTTTAGCCGCCTGGATGCCGATGCTCAGGACCTCTTTGACCTGCGATTGCCCGACGAAGTCGGACAGCCGCCGAGGCCGCAGCGAGCGGTCCAAAGCCTGGTCATCGGGTTGAGCAACGCCGGAAATTACCCGGTCCTCTTGCTGGTATCGGCCTCCCGGGAAATGGCCTCCGGCCGGTCTCCCTCGGACGGATTTCCCATCGCCCTGGTCTGCCATCGCTGGTACCGCCTCTGCGTGGATATCGACGGGGATATCGACGGGGATATCGAATCGAAATAGCCTGGAGCCTGGCACCCCATTCTAGGCTGGGACCGGGAACAGCGTCAAGGAAAACAGGTCACTGCATCAGGTCAGAGTAATCGTGACAGGTGCGAGATGCCAAAACAGTCCGGTTTGATATACTGAGTACAGATATTCTGCGGTGGGGATTGAAGAGGCAGGTGCGCCGGCAACCAGGAGAATTACCCGGATAATATGGCTTCCCAACCGACAACAACACCTCCCTGGGTGGAAGCTCTTCGCAAAATCCTGGACCTGGAAGCAGCCCGGGGCTTTGACAATGGCGCGGTTATGGGCGGCCTGGACCGGTTTGTCGTACACTGGTCGGAGTCGATCGCCGGCTTTCTGGCCGATACTGAGGGTGTCCGAAATCTACTTCAAGCTTCCTACCGCCAGCTCTCGCCCAGGGAACGTGCGGACTGGGTCGATCGTTGGAACATGCTGCTGGACAGCGTTGGCGAATCCCCAGGTGGACCACCGGTAACCGGTCCAGTATTTCCTAACAGTGGCGCCTCTCGAACACAGGCCCCCACCGCTAAAGCCCCGGTGCGGAAAACTGAGCCTTCCCGGCCGTCGATCAGCTTTCGCGGCCCACCGGCCGGCCTGACCATTGACGCTCCCGTCGACCGATTGCGGGGCGTCGACACCAAACTTTCGGCCCGCTTCCAGCGGCTGGAGGTTACAACCGTTCGCGACCTGCTCTACCTGTTTCCCCGACGCCACCACGACTATTCCCGGGTGGTCAAGATTGCCCAGGTGGAACCTGGACTGGACTGCACGGTAATCGGCCACCTCTGGGAGTCCCGAGTGGTCGCAATGGGACCAAAGGGGCGCTTGAAGGCCACCGAAGCGGTGCTCAGCGACGAAACCGGCAACATCAAGATTATCTGGTTCGGGCAGGGTTATCTGGCCCAGAGTCTCCGGTCCAACGCCCGCATTTCCATCAGCGGCAAGGCCGAGGCCTACCGGGGGCAGTTGGTGTTCGAGTCACCGGACTACGAACTGCTGGATGAGGGACAAACGCCGATTCACACGGGCCGGTTGATCCCGGTATATCCTCTGACTGAAGGACTGACTGCCCGCAATCTCCGTCGCATCACCTGGCAAGCCCTCACTCAATGGCTGGGCGGAACAGAGGAGACCCTGCCCGCCGACCTGCTGGACCGTACCCAGCTAATGCCCCTGCCAACCGCGATCATGCAGGCCCACTACCCGGACGGACTGGATACCTGGGCGAAAGCGCGCCGACGCCTGGCCTTCGATGAACTGCTTACCCTGCAATTAGCGGTGCTGTCCCGCCGGAAGCGTTTGAGCCAGCGAATTGAAGGTGTGTCCATCAAGGTAGACTCCAACATTCTGAAGGGTTTCATTGATTCCCTGCCCTTTGCCCTGACCGGCGCTCAGCTCCGGTGTATCGACGAGATTTTGTCCGATCTGGAACAGGGAACCCCACCAATGAACCGGCTGCTGCAGGGCGAGGTCGGCAGCGGCAAAACGGTGGTGGTACTGGTGGCCCTGCTGGCAGCGGCGGCGGCGGGCTACCAGGGGGCAGTCATGGTGCCCACCGAAGTGCTGGCGGAGCAGCATTTCCAGACGGTCGCCAGGTTGTTGGGTGGCCTGGCCCGCCCGGTGCAGGAGGAGAACCTGGTAACCGCCTACCTGGCGTCCCTGGGACGTCCGGTCTCGGTGGGATTGCTGACCGGGAGCACTCGCGCCAAAGTGCGGCGAGAGCTAATTAACCGGTCCACCGAAGGCAACCTGGACCTGTTGGTGGGCACCCACGCCCTGATTCAATCTGGTGTAGAAATCCCCAAACTGGCCCTGGCGGTAATGGACGAACAGCATCGATTCGGCGTGTTGCAGCGTTCTGCTTTGCGTCAGAAGGGCCTGGAAAATTCGCACACCCTGGTCCTGTCGGCCACTCCCATCCCCCGCACCCTTTCGCTGACTCTGTACGGCGACCTGGACATTTCCACCATCGATGAGCTGCCGCCGGGCCGCCAGAAGATCAAGACCCGCTGGCTGGGGCCGGACCGGAGAGACGCCGCCCACGGGTTCGTGCGGAAGCAGGTCCAAGAAGGCCGTCAGGCGTTCATCATCTACCCGCTCATCGAAGAGTCCGAGGCAATCGAAGCCAGGGCCGCCACCGAAGAACACCGGCGGCTATCCCAGGATGTCTTCCCGGAATTGCGGGTGGGACTGCTCCACGGCCGGATGTCTGCCCGGGAGAAGGACAAGGTGATGCGCCAGTTCCGCGACGGCGAGTTGGATATTCTGGTTTCAACCGCCGTGGTGGAGGTGGGAATCGACGTAGCCAACGCCACCGTTATGTTA
>Ga0214472_10005577_pt1 | contig 13227 bp, 12 predicted proteins | sample RVTome_6_FD_207662 | JGI IMG/M metagenome (GOLD analysis project Ga0214472, IMG submission 207662) | Soil microbial communities from uranium-contaminated site in the Upper Colorado River Basin, Wyoming, United States - RVT140D175 | ecosystem: Environmental > Terrestrial > Soil > Contaminated >... | reverse complement strand
AGCGATCCGACAACTGGCACGAGCACGACGAGCGGCACGACAACGAGCGATCCGACAACTGGCACGAGCACGACGAGCGGCACGACAACGAGCGATCCGACAACTGGCACGAGCACGACGAGCGGCACGACAACGAGCGATCCGACAACTGGCACGAGCACGACAACGGGCACAGCTTCCACCGGCACGAGCACGACGACGGTCAGCAGCACGAGCGGAAGTTCTGGCGCTACTAGCACACAGATTCCTGAGCCGGCTTCCTTCTTGTTGTTCGGGGCAGGCTTGGTTGCGCTATCCCGGGTTGCCAGGAAAAAACGGGATTAAGCCGGATCACACTAACTGACGCTTTCAAACCGAAGAAAGGCGCTGGGTAACCCCTGGCGCCTTTCTTATTTTGGCCGACCGACGGTCATCATGCCTGGATCCTGTAGTCATAGGGTTCTGTTGTGCCAGGAATTCTCCAGGGCCTCCCAAAAATAGCCTCGCAAATTTTCTCGTCCTGCTCTAAAATTATACTCTCAACTTCGTGACCGGTCGTCTCGGCTAATGAAGAGCTACTTAGAATTCGTATTCGGCTCGGACCTGCGCTCCATGGCGGCACTTCGCGTCGGCTGCGCCCTAATCGTTATCCTCGATTTGATCCAGCGGTCCTCTGACTTAGTCGCCCATTACACCGACCATGGGATCGCTCCACGGGCTTTGGTGATGGATCACACTAACCGCTGGTCCGTGTCGCTGCACCAAATGTCCGGGATCTGGGAGTGGCAGGCGGTGCTCTTTATGGTCGCCGGCTTGGCGGCTTTAGCATTGTTGGTGGGTTACCGCACGCGACTTGCGAGTATTCTCTCTTGGGGGCTTTGTGTCTCTCTCATAACCCGCAATCCTTACGTCGGCTATAGCGCCGATGTGCTGCTGCGTCTGATGCTTTTTTGGGGCATGTTTTTGCCGTGGGGCAGAGTCTATTCCGTTGATGCCGCTTGGAACGATGATCCCCCCCCTTCACGGCAGTTCCTATCGCTGGGCACCATCGCTTTCACCATACAAATTGTCTCCGTCTATCTTTTCAGCGTCTTTCTCAAATCCGGTAAAGAATGGTGGAGCGAAGGGAGTGCGATCTATTATGCTTTGAGCATTGATTACTTGGCGACGCCCCTCGGCAGGGCGCTGGGAGAAGCTCCCTATCTTGTGCTCAGGCTCTTGACCTGGTCGGTATTATTTCTTGAAGCGCTCGCCCCGTTGGCGTTAATTTTCCCGGTGAGAAAGGCCTGGTTTCGTCTCGCCGCAGCGCTCGGAATTGTCACTTTACACTTGTCGATTTCATCCGTCTTGTTTGTCGGTATATTCCCGCTGCTCGGGATTACCGGAATGTTTTTCTTTTTACCTGGTCAATTCTGGGATTTCCTGGAGCGAAAGTTCGTAAAAGCGTCTGGTGCCGGCATCAAGATTTATTACGACCATGATTGCGGCTTTTGCTTACGGACCGTGCGGGTCATTAAAATGTTTTTTTTCTTGCCGGCGATGGAGAGCGCGGGAGCCCAGTCTGTCCCTGAGATCGACGCCCAGATGCGCCAGCGTAATTCCTGGGTGGTGGTGGATCGCCAGGGAGAGCACCACTTTGGTTACGATGGCGTCGTCGTTGTCCTCGGCGAGTCGCCGTTTCTCTGGCCGGTGATGCCTTTGCTGCGCTTCGCGGCAACCCGCTGGTGCGGTGAAAGGATGTACCGATATGTCGCCATGCATCGGCGCGTTAGCTGCGAACTGCCGCCCAGGCATTTGGCCGGGAATGACCTCAATCCGCGCTTTCGCCTAGCGATTGATGCGACCTTGGCGCTGCTGATCGGCTATGTTTTTGTGCTTAACTTATCCACGATTCGTCGCCTTCAGGTGCGTCTCCCCAGTCCTTGGCAAGATGTGGGTGTCAGTGCCGGATTGGACCAATCCTGGAACATGTTCGCGCCGTTTCCGGCGAAGGACGATGGCTGGTACGTGATTCCTGGCAAACTGCGCAACGGCTCTACCGTCGACCTTTTTCGAACTGGAAAGCCGGTCAGCTTTTCCAAACCGAACTATGCCTCGTTTGAATTTAAAAACCATCGTTGGGTCAAATTTCACGAAAATCTCCGCAGCCGCCCTTTTCTTCAACCGGGTTACGCTCGGCAGCTTTGCCGTGATTGGAATCGGCGTCACCGCCAGGGCGAGACATTGGCAGAGCTGGAAATCATTTACGTGCTAGAAATTACCCAGCCGGCCCCGGAGTACTCGCCCATCGAGAAGCAGTCGAAATACAAGTATAAATGCGGCAGCTGAATCAATAACGACCAGACTTGTCGCTTCTTAGCCCTTTTTTCTTCATTTCGATTCGTTCGACCAATTGGATCGCCAGCTATCACCGCGGCACCGGTCAGCTGATCGCTAAAGGCGCCGATCTCAACGCGTTTCTTTGGGAGTGCCAGGGGCGGCAAGGCGGTTACTTCAAGGGCCGGGGCGACAAGATGCATAGGGGGGGCATGGCCTTTGGTTTCATCGGTAATACTGGCGCCGACGGCTACTGGCGCGGCGCCCGGGAAAAGACTTAACCATCGTTACCTGCGGCGGTATGGTCTTGAAAGCGGACGCTGCCGCGGAACAGTTGAAACAAAAGGGCATCGACATCGAGATCGTTGACCTTCGTTCGCTCGCACCCTTGGACAAGGAAACGATTCTCAATTCGGTCGCCAAGACCAAGCGCGCCATCGTACTCGATGAAGGACCGATGATCGGCGGCATTTCGGCCGAACTCGCGGCGCTTATCCAGGAGAATTTATTGCCGACTTAACCGGCCCGGTCGTGCGAATCGCCGCGCAACCGATTCCGCCGCCGCATAGCCCGCCCCTGGTCGACGCCATGATTCCCGACGTCAATCAAGTCGTCGATGCGGTCATGCGCTTGGCGGAGGGTGGCAAGTTATCCTAGATCCCTGTCCCAACATCTGGAAGTTTCTCCACGAACAGGTGCAAATGGTGTTATCTGCCGTGGCGCCTTTCTTTTGTAATTAGATCCTCCGCGATCTTGTCGTCCACGGGCCCAGGCAGAGGATCCCTGACGAGGTATGTTCCCGGCGGCAATGGCGAAGCAGTTTGCCGCTTGTCGACCGGGGGATTCGTAACGGCGAGAAGGTGTGGCCGGTGCGTGCTTCAATTGGGTATGGGGGGCGCGGTCAGCGGCGCGGCCAGTGCACACGTTGACCCTCTGGGAGGCAGGTGCTAGCTTGAGAGCCCAGTCGCCGGCCCAGAATGATCCCATGAAAATTGGCCCCTTCAATTTGCCGTGGCCGCTCGCGAACGCCAATCTGATCACAAGGTTTGCCCTCTATAGTTTTATCTGCATCGGCATCATGACAGTGGCATTGTGGTTCTTGGTTTCCAATTATCTCACCGATCAAATCCTGGCAAGGGAGTGGGATATCACCGCTAAGATGCTTCGCGCGGACGTGGCTCAGTTAATGGACGATTTCGATTTCACCGCCGAAGACCGAAAGTCGGTGGGCCACAAATTCGACGCTCTGCTCCGGCATGTAACGAGGATTCCCGACATCATCCGATTCAAAGTCTATAACCCCCAGGGCGTGATCATTTGGTCCGACGATAAACGCCTGGTCGGGAAGTCCTTCGCCGATAACGATGAGCTCCGTGACGCCATCGCCGGCAAAGTGGTCGCCGACATGAGCCCCTTAGACAAGCAGGAAAATGTCTTCGACCAAAACTACGGCACGTCGGCCATTGAGGTTTACGTTCCTATCTATTCGCATTCGGCTACGGCTCAACGGGGGAAGCTTTTGGGCGTCGTTGAAATCTACAAACGGCCCGACGCGTTGCTTCGCGATATCGCCCGGGCGCGCTGGATTGTATTACTTGGCGCTCTCGGCGGCGGTCTGCTCTTATATCTGTCTTTGTTTGTGATCGTCCGCCAGGCTGGACGCAAGATCGACGAGCAGCAGGAAAATCTGATCAAGATGCAATCCGAGTTGGTCGCTTCGCAGCGCATGGCGGCTGTCGGTGAGATGGCGGCCGCCGTGGCCCACGGGATTGGCAATCCGCTGTCGTCCATTCGCGCAGCGGCCCAGGTGGCGCTGTTGGACGCCGCCGCCGAGTCCGACCCGGAGCATACTCGGAAAACAACCGCAAACTTGCGCAATATCATGGAACAAGTCGATCGCGTGCAAAAACGCATGCAGGGCTTGCTCAATTTCGCAAAACCGATGGAACCTTACCGGGTGCCGGTGCAGGTCAATTCATTGCTCGATGAGGTGGTGCAAACGCTGCGGCCGAGATTTGCCGAAACCACGGTTGAGCCAAGCTTAGAGCTCGGGACCAATATTCCTAACCTACCGTTGGATGCCGATCAGGCCGAGCAAATTTTCATGGGGTTGATCACCAACGCGTTGGAAGCGACGCCGAAAGGCGGCACCGTCACGATTCGTACTAAGGTTGAATCCAGCAATGGATCATCTCCCAAGATCGTGATTTCCGTAGAAGATACAGGCGAAGGGATTCCCATCGAAAATCGGCAGAAAATTTTCGAACCGTTCTTCACGACCAAGTCGCATGGCACGGGCATCGGCCTGCCATTGGCCAAAAAATTTGTCGAGCGCAATGGTGGCACGATCCGGATTTCCGATTCGCATGCGGGAGGCGCGAAGGTTGAGGTAACTTTTCCCTTGCAGCGGGCGGTTTAGGAGCTGTATTCCGTGCGTCTGCGCCCGTTGGTTCAAGTTACCGGGATCATGATGTAGGTCTGGTACGGTTTACGTACTTTGAGATTTTCGTACCAGTTGTGGAGGTTTGGTTGCGCCGGCCGCTCGATCGGCAAGTTGAACCAGCGGTAGGCCCACACGCCGAGGGGAATATCGCCCAGGGAAAACTCGTTGCCGCCGAGAAATGGGCTTTTGGCGAGCTGAGCTTCGACCATCTGCCAGGCCTTTACGGTTTTGTCCAACGCTGTCTGAACCGCCTGCGGGTCGCGCTTTTCCGGCGGCGTCCTAATGGTTGCAAAGAAGAGCGGCACGATGGTGGGATTGAACGCCGAGAGCTGCCAATCCATCCAGCGGTTGGCGTTTGCCATGCCTTCGGGAGTGCTCGGAAGCAACTTCCCCTGGCCGTACTTTGCATTGAGATAGCGCATGATGCTGTTCGATTCCCAGAGAATGAAACCGCCATCTTTGATGGTCGGCACCAGTCCGTTGGGATTCATCGCCAAATATTCTTGATCTTGATTGCCGCCGAAATGGCCACCCCAGTCCTGGCGCTCAAACTGGACGCCCAGCTCGCCCAAACACCACAGCACTTTTTGCACATTTGACGAATCGGGCCTGCCCCAAACTTTGATCATTACGCACCCCGTTAGCTTTTAGTGATCCGCTGAGGTATGTATCATTATTTGCTGCTCTTGGGTAGTCTCGCCCGAAGCGGGTAAGCTGGACTGGCCACTATAGCAAGTTATCTATAAATAGCTGGATCCCATGACAAAATTCATTCAGGGGCATATCTGAAGACGAACGGGGTTCGACGGTCTTTTTTACTCTTGTTAGCGATTGAAGTTCTTGCCGGGTCAGTTCAGGCACAGAATCAAACTGACGGTAAAAGTCTTTATGCCAGCTACTGTTCGGCTTGTCATGGAGAAAAAGGTAAGGGAGATGGCCTTGCGGCTAGGGGATTGCCTGCGAAACCTGCGGATCACACCAACGGAGCGATCATGAGTCGGCTGAGCGATAAGTACCTTCTTGACGTGATCTCGAAAGGTGGCGGCGCGGTTGGTAAATCGGCCTTTATGCCCGCTTGGGGCTCGTCGCTTAACGAGAAGCAAATACGGGATATCGTCGCGTTTATTAGAAGTATCGCGATGCCGGCCAATCGGGCCGATGCCACTGCCAATAAGTGACAAATTTTTAAAATTTTGCCGTCACCCCTTGACGATTGACATTAAGATATTTAATTTCTCCCAGCTAATCTGTTTAGCGGGAATCTAAATTTACGTTTTATTGAGGAGGGTGTTATGGCGACAAAAATTCGTCCCCTACATGATAGGGTAATCGTGAAACGCATCGCGGAAGAGGAGAAAACCAAGGGGGGTATCATTATCCCGGATACGGCCAAAGAAAAACCGCAGGAGGGTAAAGTTGTCGCGTCCGGCCCGGGCAGATTTGACGACGGAAAGCTAATACCTATTGGGGTCAAGGCGGGAGACAAGATACTTTTTGGCAAGTACTCCGGCACTGAGATCAAACTGGACGGCGAGGAACATCTGATCATGCGTGAAGAAGATATCCTCGGCGTAATCGAATAAGGAGGTATAGAAACATGGCTGCAAAGGATATTCGCTTTAGCGAAGACGCCCGCGGCAGAGTTCTCCGCGGGGTTAATTTATTGGCTGACGCCGTTACTGTCACCTTGGGTCCCAAAGGGCGCAACGTGGTCTTGGAAAAGTCCTGGGGTTCGCCAACGGTGACCAAGGACGGTGTCTCGGTAGCGAAAGAAATTCAGCTCGAAGACAAATTCGAGAACATGGGCGCGCAGATGGTCAAGGAGGTCGCCAGCAAGACCTCGGATTTAGCCGGCGATGGCACGACGACCGCAACCGTTTTGTCCCGGGCGATTTTTAACGAAGGATTGAAACTCGTGGCCGCCGGGCACGATCCGATGAGCATAAAGCGGGGCATCGATAAAGCCGTTGCCAAAGTTGTCGAGGAACTCAAATCTCTCTCCAAGCCGACCCGCGACCGCGATGAGATCGCCCAGGTCGGTACAATATCCGCCAACAACGACAAGACCATCGGTGCGATTCTTGCCGAAGCGATGGACAAGGTCGGCAAGGAAGGCGTGATTACCGTCGAGGAGGCCAAAGGCTTGGAAACCACTCTTGACCTCGTCGAAGGCATGCGTTTCGACCGCGGCTATCTCTCGCCCTACATGGTGACCGACCCGGAACGAATGGAATGCGTCTACGAAGACTGTTATCTGCTGATCCACGAGAAAAAAATTTCCAGCATGAAGGACTTGCTACCGGTGCTCGAAGCGGTTGCCAAGACGGGCAAACCCCTGGTCATTATCGCCGAGGAAGTTGAAGGCGAAGCTTTGGCCACTTTGGTGGTTAACAAGATTCGCGGCACGCTCAAAGTCGTCGCGGTCAAGGCCCCCGGCTTTGGCGACCGGCGCAAAGCGATGCTTGAAGATATCGCAATCCTGACCGAAGGGAAGATGATCGCCGAAGAGTTGGGTATCAAGCTTGAAAACGTGACCGTGAAAGATCTTGGCCGGGCCAAACGGATCATCATCGACAAGGACAACACCACAGTGGTCGAAGGCGGGGGTAAGAAATCCGCGATCGAAGGCCGTATCACGCAGATTCGGGCGCAAATCGAGGAGACCACATCGGATTACGACCGCGAAAAACTGCAAGAGCGCTTGGCGAAGCTCGCTGGCGGTGTCGCGGTGGTGAAAGTAGGCGCGGCGACCGAAGTAGAGATGAAAGAGAAAAAGGCCCGCGTCGAAGACGCGCTGCACGCGACCCGCGCGGCGGTTGAAGAAGGCATCGTTCCTGGTGGCGGCGTGGCGCTCATTCGGGCTTCCTCGGTTCTCGCCAACATGAGAGTTACAGATGATGAGAAAATCGGGGTCCGAATCATTCAGAAAGCGATCGAGGAGCCGCTTCGTTGGATCGTCAGCAACGCCGGGGCGGAAGGTTCGGTAGTTTTGGATAAGGTCAAGAGTGGCAAAGGATCGTTTGGCTTCAATGCCGCGACCGAAGAATATGAAGATCTGGTCAAGGCCGGCATCGTCGATCCGACCAAGGTTGTCCGTGTCGCGCTCCAGAACGCGGCATCCGTGGCCGGTCTGCTGCTGACGACAGAGGCGATGATCGCCGACAAACCGGAGAAGAAAAAAGACGCTCCGGCGATGCCGCACGATCACGACGACTTCTAATAATTGCTGTAAAGCAAAGCAAAAAAAGGCGCTTGGGAAACCAAGCGCCTTTTTTGTGTCTCCTTTTGGAGTCGGATTTGCCGGATTGGACTGCTCGGAACGCAAAAGCAAAAGGGGAAGCTGATGCTTCCCCTTTTGACGGCCATTGCAGCGAAGACGAATTAGTTCACGCTGATGGCGATCTGTCTCGGCTTTGCCTCTTCCACCTTGGGAACATGGATTTCCAGTATCCCGTCGCGATAGGTGGCTTTGATGCCATCTTGTTTCACCGTCTGCGGCAGAAAGAAAGAACGAGAAAACCTTCCGTTGACACGCTCGGTGCGATGATATTCGACGCCATTCGTCAGCACTTCGGGTTTTCGCTCGCCACTCAGCGTCAACGTACCCTCATTGACTTCCAATTTGAAGTCTTCTTTTTTCATTCCGGGAAGCTCGGCGCGAATGAGATACGCATCCTTACTTTCCAGAATGTCGACGGCAGGAAGCCATACTCCCGCAGAGGCCGATGGCACTGCGCGCGCCCGACCCACACTCTCGTCAAATAGATCGTTAATGCGGCCGTGCAGCCTGCTCAATCCCTCAAAAGGTTCCCATCTTACGATTTCCATGATTTGGCCCTCCTTTAGGGTTTGTTTAACTAACTAGTGAGAACCTAAGCACCACCAATGACTCTGTCAATCGCCTTGACAAACGTCTTTCGGGATCCTAGCTTTATTCGATTTGCGCTGGGGCCTGAATCCCAATAGATTCGGTCATAAGGAAATCTAATGACTCAATTGCAAAACACTTTAAATCGCCATCGTTGTTGGACCTACTTCTGGGCTGCTACGGCGTTTTTTTCGCTCGCTGTTCTTTTCACTAAACAATCCTGGGTGGGTGGGGCTGTGCTCAATGATCCCAAGGCGACGCCGCGGACGGTGGCGCCGCGCGGCGAATTGCGCGGAGATGAAAAACTGACCATCGCCTTGTTCAAACAAGCCTCGCCGGCGGTGGTCAATATTACCGCTCTCGGAGTCGAGCGGGATATGTTCACTTTGAATCTATACCAGATTCCACAAGGCACGGGCTCCGGTTTTGTCTGGGATACGACCGGCAACATCATTACGAACTTCCACGTGATTCAAAATGCCGACGCGGCGCAAGTGACCTTGGCCGATCAGTCTAACTGGAAGGCTCGCGTCGTCGGTGTCGCGCCGGACAAAGATTTGGCCGTGCTGAAGATCGACGCGCCAGCGAACAAACTTTTGCCAATTCCCATCGGCAGGTCGAGGGACTTACAAGTAGGCCAGAGCGTTTTCGCCATCGGCAATCCCTTCGGTCTCGATCAAACGCTAACCACGGGCATCATCAGCGCGCTCAATCGCGAAATCGAATCGGTGACGCGCCGACCGATTCAAGCTGTGATTCAATCCGACGCGGCGATCAATCCGGGAAACTCCGGTGGCCCGTTGCTCGATAGCGCCGGGCGTTTGATCGGTGTCAACACGGCGATCTACAGTCCGTCCGGCGCGTCGGCGGGAATTGGCTTCGCGATTCCCGTCGATACGGTAAACCTCATTGTGCCGGAGTTGATTCGCAGCGGTAAAATCACCCGGCCCGGGTTGGGTATGCAAATCGCCGATGGGCAGATTGCCGAGCGGCTCGGGGTGACGGGAGTGTTAGTCGTCGACGTTGCTCGCGGCAGCGCCGCGGCGCGCGCCGGGATTCAGCCGACTCGGCGCGACCGCCAGGGGCGCGTGCAATTGGGCGACGTGATTACCGCCATCGATGGCAAGAAAATCGAATCGCCCAACGATTTATTTCTTGCATTGGAGAAATACAAAGTTGGTGATGGGATCACCGTAACCTCGACCCGTGAGGGGCGCACAGTGCAGACGAAGGTAACTTTGGAAGCGGTGAAGTAAGCTTTGCTTTAAGTCTTTTCCGGCAAATTTTGGGCGCCGGGGTGGTTTTCATCGCGTTCGTAGGCCATGATGATTTCCTGCACCAGGTGGTGGCGCGCGACGTCTTTTTCGGTGAAGGTGATGAAGCGGATGCCGTGGACACCTTTCAAGATACGCGCCGCTTCTTTTAGCCCTGACGGTTTTCCGGCCGGCAAATCGATCTGGGTCGCGTCGCCGGTGATGACCGCCTTCGATCCGTAGCCCAAGCGGGTGAGAAACATTTTCATCTGCTCCGGCGTCGTGTTCTGCGCTTCGTCGAGAATCACGAACGAGTCATTCAAGGTTCGGCCGCGCATGAACGCCAACGGCGCGACCTCGATAGTGCCGCGCTCGACCAGCTTGCGGGCGCGGTCGAAATCGACCATGTCGTGCAGCGCGTCGTAGAGAGGCCGCAAATACGGGTTCACTTTTTCCGCCAGATCGCCGGGCAGGAAGCCCAGTTTCTCGCCGGCTTCGACGGCCGGGCGGGTGAGAATTATTCTCACGTAATTATTTTTCATCAATTCGGCCACGGCCATCGCCATCGCCAGATAAGTTTTCCCGGTTCCCGCGGGACCGATACCGAAGACGATGTCGTAGCGGCGGATGGCGTCGATGTAGGCTTTCTGGGCGATGCTTTTGGGCGTGATCGTGCGCTTGTGCGCCGAGATATAGATGGTGTCGAGAAAGATATCTTGCAAGCGGGCGCGGTTATCGCCGCTCAAGATGCGGATCGCGTAATCGACGTCACTGGCGTAGACCGGATAGCCCTTTTCCAGCAAACTGTAGAGTTGGCGCAGGATTTGGCTGGCGAGTTCGACTTGCAACGGATCGCCTTCGATCTCCATCGCCGAGCCGCGCACGCGGATTTTCACCTGCAAAGTATTTTGCAAGATTTTCACATGCTGATCATGCTGGCCGAGTAGATCGCGGAACAACCGTGGGTCGTGAAAATCGAGTTGGTTGACGCCGATCTCGGTCAGCGTGCCAGCGATTTGGCTCTTTTCGTCTTTCACTCTTTTTCTCCTATGAGCTGGATGATAATCTCGCGCGTGCGTGGACGATTGTCAAAGTCGAGCAGGATCACTTGCTGCCAGGTGCCCAAGCAGGGCGCGCCGTTTTCGATCGGTATCGACAACGATGGGCCGAAGAGGGAAGCGCGCAAGTGTGAGAAACCATTGTCATCGCCCCAGCGGTCATCGTGATGGTAGCGACGATCGGACGGAATGTATTTCTCGACGAATTCTTTTAAGTCTTGGACCAAGCCCGGTTCATGTTCGATGGTCGTGAGCGCCGCGGTGGAGCCGGAGACGAAAAGCGTCGCCGTGCCGGCACGGATTTTCGCTTGCTGAATATGCTCTTTGAGCTTGGCGGTAAGGTCAATGATGTCGCAGAAACCGGCGGTCGATTCGGTTATTTTCTTGGTTTCGATCGTGATCACGCTTGCGTCTGCAGTGCTGACAGTTAATTTGCCTGGCGGACCAATTCTTCGGCGCGCTTTAGTGCCGCGTCGATCTTGGCGGGATCCTTGCCGCCGGCCTGCGCGAAGTCGGGCCGCCCGCCGCCGCCACCGCCAACCATGGCCGCGAGTTCCTTGATGATGTTGCCGGCGTGAAACTTCTTGGTCAAATCCTTGCTCACCGAAGCGACCAAGTTAACGTTTGCCTCGCCGGCACTGGCTAAAACAACGACGCCGGAGCCGAGTTTTTCTTTTAACTGATCGGCGATGTCGCGTAGTTGCTTGCCGTCGACGCCGTCGACTTGGCTGATCACCAGGCTTGCGCCGTCGACAGTCTGCTTCTTGGAAAGTAAGTCGGGGATCCGGTCCTTTTCAAATTGGCCGCGCAGTTTGTCGATTTCCTTTTCCAGTTCCTTTTGGCGATCGAGCAGCCTTTTCACTTTATCGACCGCGTCGTCGGCGCTGCCGCGGACGAGATCGCCGATTTCTTTGAGCCGCTGTTCGTAATTATAAATTAATTCCAACGCACCTTCACCCGTGTAGGCCTCGACGCGGCGCACGCCGGCGGCGACGCCGCCTTCGAAGTGGAGCTTGAACAGACCGATCTCGCCCGAGGCGCGAATATGCGTGCCGCCGCACAGCTCGGTGGAAAAGTCGCCGATCTTGACGACGCGGACGCACTCGCCGTACTTGTCGCCGAAGAAAGCAAGAGCGCCGCGGCGGATGGCGTCATCGTAACTCAGCTCTTCAATCGACACGCCGGCGTCCGCGCGCACATGCCGATTCACTTCCGCTTCGATGCGCGCCAATTTATCGTCCGGGATCGCGCCCGTGTGACTGAAGTCGAAGCGTAAGCGGTCCGGCGTTACCAACGAGCCGGCTTGGCGCACATGCTGGCCCAATTCTCTTCTCAGCACAGCGTGGAGAATGTGCGTCGCCGAATGGTTGAGCGTGGTCTTCTGTCGGCGCCTGGCGTCGACGACCAGTTGGACCCGATCGCCCAGTTGAATACGCCCTTTTGTTACTCGTCCGCGATGAATAATACGTTCTGGCGTTGGACGCTGTGTGTCTAGCACTTCAACAAGATCTCCACGAACCGTCGTGATGATGCCGTGATCGCCCACTTGACCGCCGGATTCACCGTAAAAAGGAGTCTCATCTGTAAACAGTTCGATTTCATCTCCTTCGGTTGCCTCTTGTTTTTTGCCTACATCACCGAAGATGGCTGCGATCTTGGAGTCTGCTTCCAGAATTTCAGGTCCGATAAATTTGGTGACGATTACTGAAAGAGTCGTTGTCAGTAGATTTGGAAATATGTCCTGGTGATAAGTCTTCGGCGGAGCCGATGGCGAAGGCCAGTCACTTTGACTAAACGGCATCGAGATCCCTCGCGCCTCGCGGCCGCGGGTGCGCTGCTCTTCCATCAGTTTCTCGAAACCGGCGTGATCGATCGTCATGCCTTCGCCGCGCAAAATATCTTCGGTCATGTCAGGAGGAAAACCATAAGTGTCATAGAGGCGAAAAACGATTTCTCCGGACAAAACTTTTCGATTTTGCCTTTTAAGGGCGTCAATCTCAGGTTTTACGTATAAGAGACCCTTATCGAGCGTGTCTCCAAAACGCTCTTCCTCAGTGCGGATGACGTCGCGAATGCGCTGCTCTTCATTGCGCAGTTCCGGATAGGCGTCGCCCATGACGGTGGCCACCGACTTCGCCACTTCGTGCAGGAAAGGTTCTTTCAAGCCGATCAGCCGGCCATGGCGGGCGGCGCGGCGGAGCAATCGGCGCAGGACGTAGCCGCGCCCTTCGTTGCTCGGCGTAACGCCGTCGGCGATCAAAAAACTTACCGCCCGGGCGTGATCGTCGATCACGCGAAAGGAAATATCCG
>Ga0214472_10005576_pt1 | contig 13227 bp, 11 predicted proteins | sample RVTome_6_FD_207662 | JGI IMG/M metagenome (GOLD analysis project Ga0214472, IMG submission 207662) | Soil microbial communities from uranium-contaminated site in the Upper Colorado River Basin, Wyoming, United States - RVT140D175 | ecosystem: Environmental > Terrestrial > Soil > Contaminated >... | reverse complement strand
TGATCGCCTTTTCCTTCCAGGATATTGACGACACCTATGATGAGTATTCAATAGGCTGGGTATCTGTTCTTAATATGTTTGATTCCCAATTTAAGTTTGCATCGTATGCCGCCGGCGATTACATCACCCTGACTATGCGCATTGACGAGAGAAAGGTCTCTCCGGCAATATTGAAAAAAATCGTCCAGAAGGAAGAGGAGAGAGTTCGATTGGAGAAGGAGCTGCCGAAGTTGAGCAGGTCTATGAAGGTTGAGATCAAGGAGCGTGTCCGCACTGATCTCATGCGCAAGGCGATACCGGTACCTTCGATCTTTGAGCTTTGCTGGGGTCTTTCCGATGCGACACTGCTCTTTTTTTCAACGAACAAAAAGGTGCACGCCACCCTTGAGGATTTCTTCAAGGAGAGTTTCGGCCTGCTTATTCGTCAGCAGATTCCCTACACAACGGCAGAGCATCTGGTTGACGAAGAACAATTGGCTCAGTTGGAGCGGATATCCCCTGATATCTTTGTGTAAGATATGGACAAGAAATTATCCAACCAGACATACTGTAAGGTGGTAAAATAACAATGGATTTAGTCGATCTGATAGTTGAAAAACGATTTTTGGGCCAGGAGTTTCTCACCTGGCTCTGGTGGAAAAGTGAAGAGCGTGGCGGCAGTGTGGAACTGCCAGGTGAGGGGGACATTACAGTCGTTTTTGAAAAGCACATGCTGCTTGAATCCGGAGAGGGGGAATCGACGGAAAAAATTGTCTGTACCGGCCTGCAGGCTGAACTGCAGGAGGCTCGAACCGGCTTGCAGATGGGGAAAAAGCTTGAGCAGGCACGTATTGTTATCGGCCACAATGACTACGAATACGGTTTTACCCTGGCTGCAGCGTTGATGGAATTCAGAAATGTCCGACTGCCGAAAACAGAAACCACGGAAAACGACAAAAGCGATAATCCGGAAGAAGTTGAGGGCATGATCCTTGAACGTATCTATCTTTTTGAAGAACTCATTAAGCTGGTGAATGCACTGTTCAGGATGTTCCTTGATGTGCGATTAGGTGCAGCGTGGCGGGATGAGTTGCAGAAACTCAGGCACTGGGTCGCAAAAACAGACGTAGTTGCTTGAGATTAAAATAAAATGTAAATAAAGTATTCGGGAAAGCCATGGAGTTTGAAACAGTAATAGGGCTGGAGATTCATGCCCAGCTCAAAACAATCACGAAGATTTTTTGTGGGTGTTCCACGAAATTTGGTGCTCCACCAAACAGCAACACCTGTCCGATTTGTCTTGGGATGCCTGGGGTTCTTCCGGTATTGAACAAAAAGGTTGTTGAATTCGCCATAAAACTTGGCCTGGCGACCAATTCGACAATCAATCGTTTCAGTCAGTTTGCCCGGAAAAATTATTTTTATCCCGATCTGCCAAAGGGCTATCAAACCTCACAGTTTGATCTGCCTATTATCGGCCGTGGGGAGATCAAAATTGAGGTTGACGGACAGGAAAGAAATATCGGCATAACCCGTATTCATATGGAAGAGGACGCGGGCAAGCTGATCCATGATGAGGTGGAACCCGTCTCCCATGTCGATCTGAACCGGACAGGCACACCGCTGCTGGAGATCGTCTCCGAGCCCGATATTCGTTCGCCCGAGGAGGCTGTCGCCTACCTGAAAAAACTCCATGCTATTCTTCGCTATCTGGATATTTGTGACGGTAATATGCAGGAGGGAAGTTTTCGTTGTGACGCCAATATATCTCTTCGTCCTGTCGGCCGGGAAAAGTTAGGTACCCGGACGGAACTGAAAAATATGAATTCCTTTCGGCATGTCCAAAATGCCTTGGAGTATGAGATCCGCAGACAGCGGGATATCCTGCTTGAAGGAGGGAAAATCATCCAGGAGACACTGCTCTGGAACCCCGACAAAAACTGCACGGAATCCATGCGTGGAAAAGAAGAGGCCCACGATTACCGCTATTTCCCCTGTCCTGACCTGGTACCTATTGAGATCAGCAGCGAGTGGATTGAACAAGTTCGCGCCCTGCTGCCTGAACTCCCCAATGAGCGTAAAGCCAGGTTTATCGAGCAATATGAACTGCCCGAATACGACGCCGCAGTGCTGACCGCCGACCGTGAGGTGGCGGAATATTTCGAGGAAACGGTAAAAGGAGGAGTACAGGCCAAAAAAGTTTCCAACTGGATCATGACGGAACTATTGCGGGAGTTGAAAGGTGAAGAAATATCCTCCTGCAGGGTTACCGCGCCGCAACTGGCGGCGCTGTTACTGATGGTGGAGAACAATACCATCAGCGGCAAAATTGCCAAGACTGTTTTTCTCGATATGATGGAGAGCGGCAAAGATCCGCAGGCAATTGTTCAAGAAAAAAATCTGGTGCAGGTTTCCGATGTGGGGGAACTGCTCTCACTGGTTAAAGAGATTGTTGCCGCCAATCCTGGTCAGGCTGAGGATTTTCGAGCCGGGAAGACCAAATTGATGGGCTTTTTCGTCGGCCAGCTCATGCAGAAAACAAAGGGAAAAGCAAACCCGCAACTGGCTAATGAGCTTTTCTCTAAAGAGCTTGGCTAACACCGATAAACCGGATAATCTCCAAGACACTAGACAAACGGCAGGTTGAGGTGGATAAAGAGCTCTGGCAGAAAAAAGGGGAGGGCCATCGGGCTCGATTACGCGATCGTTTCCTGGCGAAAGGCCTTGACGGCTTTACCGATGCCGAGATTCTTGAACTGTTGTTATCCTTTGGCACTCCACGATCCGACTGCAAAGTACCGGCCCGCAGTCTTCTGGAGAAATACGGCTCTTTTTCCAAAGTGTTTGAAGCCCCGATAGCCTCTCTCCAGGAGGTTAACGGGATCGGGCCGAAGAACGGCTTTGCCATTCATTTTGTCCATGCGGTAGCCGGCTATTATCTCAAGGAACGGCTCCACGGCAAGCGCTATCTGCAGTCTTCCAAAGAAGTGGCGGACTATCTGATTCATTCGATGCGCGGCCTGAAAAAAGAGATTCTCACTGTCATTTTTCTCGACTCATCCCACGCAATAATCGATTCGGAGATAGTCGCTGAGGGCACCCTGAATGTCAATACCGTCTACCCCAGGGAAATTATCAAGCGGGCTCTTGAGTTTCACGCAGCGGCAATTATAATTTCCCATAATCACCCCTCCGGCAGTCTGCAGCCGTCGGCCCAGGACCTCAAACTCACCAAAACACTCGCCCTGCTTTGCAGGTATATGCAGCTGCAACTGCTGGATCATCTGATAATCGGAGACGGCTCGTTCAGTTTTGCCGATAACGGCTTAATGGACTCCATCAGTGAGGAGTGTCAGACAGCCATGGACTCCTTGAGCAGATAATGACCTCACTCTATCTCCACATCCCCTTTTGCCTCAGCAAGTGCCATTATTGTTCCTTTAGTTCCTGTGTCGCCGGTGAGGAGCTTTACGGTCCCTACATTGCAGCTCTGACCTTTGAAATAACGCGTCTACACGATATAGCTGCTGAAATTGACAACGGAGTAGACAACAGCTTTGGTCTCAGTACCCTCTTTGTCGGAGGAGGAACACCTACCTGCCTGCCGCCCGATCTTCTACAGGGAATTATCAACTATTCTATCGACCTTTTTGGTGTAGCCCCTCATGCGGAAATCAGTGTAGAGGCTAATCCCGGTACAGTGGATACTGCGTATCTGAAAATGCTTCTGGAGGCCGGGGTAAACAGGCTTTCTCTTGGCGTGCAGTCGTTTGACAACCGGGAACTCGAGCTCATCGGACGTATCCATAATGAGCAGGGAGCGTGCTCGGCAATCGAAGCTGCCGGAACCGCCGGTTTTGACAATATCAACCTGGATCTGATGTACGGCCTGCCGGGCCAGACCCCGCTTTCATGGCGAAATTCCCTGGAGAAAGCTCTCTCCTTCCAGCCTGAACATCTCTCTTTATATCAGTTGACGATTGAAGCTGAGACGCCGTTTTATACTTTTCTGAAAAACAACACCCTTCATCTCCCGGATGAAGATGCGGTCATCGAGATGGACGAAATTACCAAACAGCTCTGCAGCTCTGCCGGACTTCAGCAGTATGAAATCTCAAATTACGCTACCGAATGGAACGAATGCCGGCACAATATCAACTATTGGCAGAATAATGATTATCTGGCTGCCGGTGCATCGGCTGTGAGCTGCCTGCAAGGGGTGCGGGAGCGGAGAATTGCCGATCCGGTAGAATATATTCGCAGGATACATCAGAAGAAATCGGTCGTGATAGAAAAAGAATGTCTGTCCCGGGAAGATTCTTTCAGGGAAACGGTGATTATGGGTCTGCGGCTGGTACAGGGAGTCTCACGCAGTGCGCTGCAGGCCAGGTATTCCCTGGATCCTGAAGAATATTACGGTGTGACCCTGGAAAAGCTGATTAAGTTGGGCTTTCTGCAGTTGACAAAAACCAACCTCAGAATGACCGAAAAGGGATGGCCGCTCTCCAATCAGATCATGGCTGAACTTGTCTAATTCAAGAGCTTCCCGATACACTAAATCGACAGATAATCATCCGGTAGCTGTCCGGCTGACTCCAGGCCGTTAATTGAGCTGTTGATGTGTTCCCTTACCGCAGCACAGGCCCGCTCGGCATCATGGTTGGTGATGGCGTCAACAATTGCCTCATGTTCTCTTGTTGGACTGTATTCGAGCTTGTAGAAAGGATCGTAAAGAATGAGGAAGATCCTCGTTCGGTCAAGGAGGTCACTGATATATGAATAGAGGACACGATTGCCGGATAGTTCGGCTATTTTCAAGTGTAATGCGTCGTTTGCCTCATAGTATTCGTCCAGATTGTTTTTATCAAAGACCATAGTCTCCACCTGAATGAGATCGCGGAGTTCCCGGCTCTGTTCCGGGGTGATGATGGCTGCGGTAAGCTGCGTCGCCATGATTTCCAGTTGCGCCCGGACCAGAAAGGTTTCTTCGATTTCCCTCTGGGTCGGGGTGATAACAAAGGCACCCCGATTGGGAATGCTGTTTACCAACCCTTCGGCCTCCAATCGTTTGATAGCACTCCTCACCGGTGTACGGCTTACTCCTAATTGCTGCGCCAGGGCAACTTCCACCAGCTGACTTCCCTGCCGGATGTATCTTTTGCGAATGGCCGTTTTCAGTTTTCGGTAAACAGAATCCTCTGAATTGATTTTTCTTATTTGTTCCATTTATCTCCTGTGTTGGTCTTCATGTATTTTGGATGGTTCTGTCGTCTGGGATTCTGTTCATCTGTATTGATACCGAGAAAATCTATTCTCGCGCAAGTGTAAAGTGCAGAAGTTAAACCCTTTATATAAACGGTTCAGGCGATGCTTTTTGGGGTAAGGGAAATTTGCCAAAGAAGCCAAGGTAAACTATTTTTAACAGATGCACACAAAAATTGTTGACACATGTGCACCGAATAACGTATTGATCAGTTGTGTCCAAATATTGTATACAATTTTATCTTTTAAAGATAGAATTAGTTTCCGACGTTGCAAATATCAAAGAATTTAATCTGAACGGGATTGCTATGTTGAATAAAATGATTGCCGGACTTCTCCCACACATGCCGAAAAAATTAGTGTGGATGTTCTCCAAAGAATACATCGCCGGAGAGACTCTGGAGGAAGCGGTGGCCAATGCCAAGAAATTAAACGCAGAAGGGATTAAAACCACCATCGACGTTCTGGGTGAGTTTATTACCACCCTGGAGGAGGCCAAAGCAAATAAAGAAGAGTACCTTCAGGTTATCGAAGCGGCGGAAAAGGCTGGAGTAGATGGAAATTATTCTCTTAAACCAACCTTCTTTGGACTCCTTCTTGATAAAGAAGTTGCTTACCAACATATCCGGGAAGTTGTGGCCAAGGCAGCATCCTACGGTAATTTCGTCAGGATCGATATGGAGGACTCTCCCTGTACGGACATGGAGATAGACCTTTACCGCAGGCTCAAGAAGGAGTTTCCAGCCAACGTGGGCCTTGTTGTTCAGGCGTATCTGAAAAGAACACGCCGGGACATCGAAGGCCTGAAGGTTATCCATACTCCGGAATATCCTGTTAATCTACGGGTCTGCAAGGGGATCTACGTCGAACCGGAAGCAATTGTCTATAAAAATAACCAGGAAATCAATTCTCACTTTCTCGATGACATTGACTACATGTTTCAGGAAGGGATGTACCCGGCCATAGCAACCCATGATCTGCAACTCGTGGAAGGTGCTTACAAACTTATCGAAAAGCATAAAATTTCCAAAGATAAATACGAGTTTCAAATGCTCTACGGCGTAACGCCGGCCCTCAGAAGGTCGATCCTTGACAAGGGTCACCGTATGCGGGTGTACGTACCTTTCGGAAAACAGTGGTTCGGTTATAGCACCAGAAGGTTGAAAGAGAACCCGAAGATGGCCGGCGTAATTATTAAGGCCCTGTTTAAAAAGGGATAACTAGATGGAGCGTGAAAATGAATCTTTTAAATAATGCTGTAATCAATACTCCGAAGCCGATAAATGAACCTATCCTGGGCTATGCCCCGGGGAGCCGGGAAAAGGCAGCGTTAAAGAAGGCCTTGGCCGAGATGTCTGCAAAACAGCTGGAAATTCCACTTATTATTGCCGGCAAGGAAGTTAAAACCGGCAACCTTGGCAAGGTCGTCATGCCCCATGACTATCGTCATGTTCTGGCAACGTATCATAAAGCGGGCCCCGCCGAGGTACGGCAGGCGATCGATGCGGCGGTGGCCGCCCAGCCGGTATGGCAGTCTTTTCGCTGGGAAGAGCGTTGTGCGATTTTTCTGAAAGTTGCCGAACTCCTGGCGGTGAAATATCGAGCGCTGATCAACAGCGGTGCCATGCTCGCAGGTGGTAAAACCGCCTTCCAGGCGGAAATCGATGCAGCATGTGAATTGATCGACTTCTTGCGTTTCAATGTACGCTATGCCCAGGAAATCTATCAGAAACAACCGGAGTCGTCTCCCGGTGTCTGGAATTTCGTTCAGCATCGGCCGCTGGAGGGGTTCGTCTTTGCGGTAACCCCGTTTAACTTTACCGCCATCGCCGGAAATCTGCCCACCGCTCCGGCGATCATGGGCAATACGGTGGTCTGGAAGCCGGCGTCTTCGCTGGTCTATACCCCTTATCTGATTATGCAGATCCTCGAAGAAGCAGGGTTGCCGCCGGGAGTCATTAACTTTGTTCCCGGTTCCGGTGCCAGTGTCGGAGATATCTGCCTGGCAGATCCGAATCTGTCGGGAATTCATTTCACCGGTTCCACCAGAGTGTTCCAGCAGATGTGGAAAACCATCGGGGAAAATATCGGCAGATATAAAGCCTATCCCCGAATAGTAGGCGAAACGGGAGGAAAGGACTTTGTTTTCGCCCACAACAGCGCGGAAATAGAGCCGCTGGTGACCGGTCTTGTCAGGGGATCGTTTGAGTATCAGGGCCAGAAATGTTCAGCCGCCAGTCGTGCGTATATTCCCCGCTCCATCTGGCCGGCAGTCGAAGCAGGATTGAAGGGGCAGATAAGCAGAATCAAGATGGGACCGCCAACCGATTTCCGTAATTTCCTCGGTGCGGTGATTGATAAAGCAGCATTTAACTCGATTACAGGCTACATTGATTACGCCAAGGAAAACCAAGGTGGCGAGGTTATCATCGGCGGCAATTATGACAACAGCATTGGCTATTTTATTGAACCGACTGTCATTTTGGCCACCGATCCCCATTTCAAAACCATGGTCGAGGAGATTTTCGGACCGGTACTCACCATCTATGTTTATGCCGATGAAAAATATGCGGAGACTTTGGAACTTTGCAACAGTTCCTCGGCCTATGCGCTTACCGGAGCTATCTTCGGTAGGGACCGGGCGGCGGTAAGCACAGCCATTTCAAGGCTCGAGCATGCGGCGGGTAATTTTTATATCAACGACAAACCGACCGGTGCGGTTGTCGGCCAGCAACCATTTGGCGGAGGCAGGGCTTCGGGGACCAATGATAAGGCCGGCTCCCAGGCAAACCTCATGCGCTGGGTTTCCACCCGGACTATCAAAGAAACATTTGTACCGCCTACTGATTTTAGGTATCCTTTTCTGGACGAAGAATAGGTACCGAATGGTGAGAGAGCATGGTGGAGGCAACGATTGTGTTCCGGGGAAAGTGATCTCTGGTGCGATGTCGCTGCAAACAGTAAAAGTTGATTGCCGATAATCAACAGTCAAGAGGAAGTTATGGCAAGGCAGAAACTGAAGGAAATAATCATAAACCGCGATTGGTGCAAAGGGTGTGGCATTTGCGTCAAGTTTTGTCCGACCAAGGTCCTGGAACTGGACGAGCGGGATAAATCCACGGTAGTTCGACCGGAAGATTGCATTTGCTGTCGGATGTGTGAATTACGGTGTCCGGATCTGGCAATCGAGGTATTGACAGAGGAAGGTGAGAAAGATGAGTAAAAATATACGATTTGTTCAAGGCAACGAGGCCTGTGTGGAAGGGGCGATCTACGCAGGCATTGAATTTTTCGCCGGTTATCCGATAACCCCTTCAACTGAGATAGCCGAACATCTTTCCCGGCGTCTACCGGAAAATGGCGGCAAGTTTATCCAGATGGAAGATGAGATTGCCTCCATGTGCGCCATCATCGGCGCTTCACTGACAGGCAAGAAGGTTATGACGGCTACCAGCGGCCCGGGTTTTTCATTAAAGCAGGAGGCGATCGGCTATGCCTGTATGGCGGAGATACCCTGCGTAATCGCCAATGTGCAGCGGGGCGGCCCCTCGACAGGCAATCCGACCCATGTCAGCCAGGGGGACATCAATCAGGCGCGCTGGGGCACCCATGGGGATCACTCCATTATCGCGCTCACCGCCTCCAACCATCAGGATGTCTTTACCATGACAGTCGATGCCTTTAATATGGCAGAGACCTATCGAACCCCTGTGGTACTGCTCTTTGACGAGGTTGTCGGCCACATGCGGGAAAAGCTGGTCATCCCGGAACCAGGGGAATTGGAGATTGTCGACCGGTTGAGGACGTCGCTTGGCAAGGGGGTCGATTATCACCCTTATCTGCCCCGGGAAGACGGACGGCTGCCGATGTCCGATTTCGGTGGTCAGCACAGATATAACGTCACCGGTTTGTTTCATGATATGTGGGGTTTTCCCTCCAATAATCCGAAGGTGGTTAACGAACTTCTCAGGCATCTCATTGACAAGATAGATAATAACGTTAATACCATCACCCGTTACAAAGAACATTATATGGAAGGGGCGGAATACGTGCTGGTATCCTACGGTTCTTCCGCCAGATCAGCCATCCATCTGGCAAAAAGCAGGAGGGCAAAAGGCGAAAAGATCGGAGTTCTGGAACTGCAGTCCATCTGGCCTTTCCCAACGGAACTGGTTCGGGAAAAATGTGCCGACGCCAAAGCTGTCCTGGTTGTGGAAATGAATATGGGACAGGTCCTGGCCCAGGTCAAAGCCGCGGTGAAAAAACCTAATCGGGTGTTTCTTGCCAACCGGATTGACGGACAACTTATCACACCTTCAGACATTAAAAGACTTCTCCGGGTTATCCAGGGGAGGGGAGTATAATATGGCAGTCAAAGATTATTTACGCGAGCGGTTTTTCCCGCACATGTGGTGCCCCGGCTGTGGTCACGGCACTATTCTGGGCTCACTTATCCGTGCGGTTGAAGAGTTGCAGTTGAACAAAAACGAGATCGTCATGACCTCGGGTATCGGCTGTTCGGCGAGGATCTCCGGCTATGTCGATTTTCACTCCCTGCATACCCTGCATGGCCGGGCTCTGGCTTTTGCCACGGGAGTAAAACTCAGCAAACCGAGCTTGAAGGTACTGGTGCCGATGGGCGACGGCGACGCCCTGGCTATCGGCGGCAATCATTTCATCCATGCCGCACGGCGTAATATCGATATTACCGCCATCGTCATGAATAACCGGATCTACGGCATGACCGGCGGCCAGTTTTCACCGCTTTCGGGGCCGGGAGTAAAGGCTACCACCGCGCCATTCCTGACAATTGACAGTAGTTTTGATGTCGTTGAGCTGGCCAAGGCTGCGGGTGCTACCTTTGTTGCCCGTTCCACCGCCTATCATGTCAAAGAAAGTACGGAATATTTAAAAAAAGCCATTCTGCATAAGGGCTTTTCCGTGGTTGAGATACTCTCCCAGTGTCCCACCCATTACGGCAGGAAAAACAAGGAAGGCGATGCGGTCAGCATGCTGGAACTGCATAAGACCAACACGGCGAAACTCGGTTCCAAGGCCCTTGAGGAAAACCCGAACCTCACCCCCCGCGGGATCTTTGTGGAAAAGGACCGGCCGGAATATTGTGAGGAGTATGACAAGATTATCGCCTATGCAAGCAGGGAGAAAGTGTCATGAGTAGAGTAAGACTGGTATTTTCAGGCTCCGGAGGACAGGGGGTGATAACGGCGGCCATCATTCTGGCCGAAGCAGCGGTTATCTATGAAGGTTTGAATGCCACCCAGTCCCAGAGCTATGGTGCGGCTGCCCGTGGCGGGTCGACCCGGAGCGATATCATCATCTCCGACAGTGAAATCAACTTTCCGGAGGTTACCCAGCCCAATTTCCTGGTCTGCCTGACTCAGGACGCCTATAACAGCTATTCCTCTATTATCCGGCCTGGAGGAATCCTGTTGACCGACAGCCGCTATGTTCAGGTAACCCGAAAGGTGGATGCCAAGCAGATCGAGCTGCCGATGTACGAGAGAGTCATGGAGAAGATAGGCAAGCCGGTAGTCTTCAATATCTGCGTGCTGGGCGCCTTGATCGGTATTACCGAGGTGGTACGGGCGAAATCGGTGATGGAAGCTGTAGCAGACCGGGTGCCCAAGGATTTTATTGATTTGAATAATCGGGCATTTGACCTCGGGTTAGTGCTTGGAGCGCAGTATGGTAGCTAGGAGCTTGTCTGAGAATGCCCTTTTTCCCCATATCTTCGTTGTTTTCGAAAATTAATGCTCGCAATATCAAATATATGGCTGTGCTTAATTTTCGAAAAACGCCTCGATCTGAGAAAAAATGCCTATTCTCGGACAACCTCCTAGATATGATGGTTAAAACGTTGGACAGACGTAAGGGAGACCTGGGGGAATCACTATGGAAACTTTGCCAACCAGCTATTCTTCAAGTACCAGAGGCGCCAATATTATTGCCAAAGCCGAGAGTGTCGGGCTTGATCCAAGAGTCCTCTATGAGGCGGTTATCGATCTTTCCTCGGAAGGATTACTCACGGCAAACTGTATCAATATGGCGGCCGGGATTCTTCTGCACGATATCGGCCTGCCCAGATACTTCTTTGAACATATCCGCAAGGCGGCACTGACCAATCTACTCCAGTCCATCGCCGCCTCTATCAAAGTCATTGACGGCAAGGTGATTCTCTACGGCCGGGTTGCTCAGATTGACTTTGATGCGACCCAGGCAAGCGTTGCCCAAAGGGTAAGAATTGCGACGGAGGAGACCCGCGACAGTATGGAAGCGGTGCTCGAAGAGTTGATACCCGGCCACAGGCGAGAATATTACTACAGTCCGGAAAGCAACTATTATACCTATATTATCCGACCGGAAACGGTGGATGATTTTCCTCCGGCAGCTTTCCACGAATCCCGTTTTCTTTTTACCCTGGCCGGAGACTATACGGCAACCCCGGAACCGACCAGAAAGCGATATGAAAAGGTACTCAAGGAGTGTGAAAGCTCGACCATTCCGCTCATCGCAGTCTTTAATCTGCCGGAAACCGGGGAGACGCGGTTGATGTTCAATTCCGATTTTGAGTCACCCCAACTCCCAGTGCTCCGCAAAATTCTGACCGATCATGAGCTGATCCTGGTTCGTGCCTACTGGGAGCCCTATCTGGGGCAGGCATCCGTTCCATCGTCTATCTGCACTCTCTATGTAAGCGGTGAGCTAACCAGAAAGCAAGAGGACGGGGTTCTCACCGCTCTTCGATCCTATCTTTCATTTGCGGTAAACCCCATCAAGGAACTGTACCTGCAGGACAAGATTAATTTCCAGGAAATGCTCTTTGCCGGCAATGCCATCGACTTTACCCATTTGTTCATATTCAAGGAAAGCGAGAACGTCACGGACCGGGAGATCCTCGACAGCCTGACAAGCAAGGACCAGCGGGAGGCCTTTGCCAAACGTATTCAGAGTTCGAATAAGTCAACCTATGGGGCTCCTGTTATTCGGGAGACTGTTGCCCGGTATCCCGATCTGATCAAATTTCTCCACGCCATCTTCGAACGACGTTTTGCACCGGGGCGGAAGGCTGGAGCAACGGGAATTTCCGAAGAAGAGCTTCAGCAGAAGTGGCTGGAATTTGAAAAAATAATTGCCGGAAGGTTCATCGACTTCCCCCTTGGCTATGAAATTTTTAAATTCATGTTCAAGATTATTACCTGCACCCTGAAAACCAATTTTTATAAACCAGAAAAGCGATCCTTTGCCTTTCGCTTCGACAACAGTATTCTTGACCCCCTGGTTTTCAGCAGGTTTGTGTTCGGGGTTTTTTTTGTCAACGGCCACTATTCCTGCGGGACCCATCTGCGGGCAGCGGATATTGCCCGCGGCGGCCTGCGGCTCATCCGTGTCTCACGCTCCAACTACGACAGCGAGCTGGACAATGCCGTGCTCCTCAACTATGCCCTCGGCCCCAAGGCGCAGCGATTAAAGCATAAAGATATCTGCGAAAGCGGCTCAAAAGGCGTTGTTATTCCTCTGCCGCAATACGCCGCCTACAGAAAGGAAGCCCTGAACGACTATACCGAAGGGATCATGGATCTGATGCTGCCGGACAGCTCCGTTATCGACTACTACGGTAAAGCCGAGATGGTTTTTTTCGGGCCGGATGAAGGCACCGCGCCGCTCATGGACGATATTTCCTATCACGCCCGGGAAAAGGGTTACCAGTACTGGCGGACTCTTACCACCGGCAAGAGTTTTGGTATTCCCCACGATACCTACGGTTTACTTTCCGGGGGAGAAACCTTTGGTCTTTATGATCAGGGGACTAAAGGCGTTGAATTGCAGGTAGACGGCCGCTCCGTTCTGCTGACCGGCGATATGGAAAAGATTTTTGCCGAAGTCGGCGAAAATATCACCGTTTCAGGAATGACCACGACCTCGATCATGGGCTCGTTCAGAACGCTGATCGACCATTACAATGCT
>Ga0214472_10005574_pt1 | contig 13231 bp, 9 predicted proteins | sample RVTome_6_FD_207662 | JGI IMG/M metagenome (GOLD analysis project Ga0214472, IMG submission 207662) | Soil microbial communities from uranium-contaminated site in the Upper Colorado River Basin, Wyoming, United States - RVT140D175 | ecosystem: Environmental > Terrestrial > Soil > Contaminated >... | reverse complement strand
TCACAAATAATGTTATTAATACTCTTTACGGCCCGGTATTGGTCTTTCCATATTTAACGGGGGGGGGCACTGGGGCCCGCCCCTACGGGGGAATTCCTTTGGTCATGGAAAACTAACCGATACCTGTTTCCAGGGACCCGCCCCTTACCGGATAATTCCACCACCATCAATTCAACGTAGGGGCGGGCCCCTGTGCCCGCCCGCAGGAGTTGGATTGAATAAAAAACATCCTTAAACCGGAAAATCCCAGAATACCACTCACCAAGGAATCCTGTCCTGACAGACAGGATTCGTCCATTCAGATAGGACGGAAAAGTACGGCTTGCCTTCCTGATTTGACAGGCACTATTTATGCGAAAGCTGATATTTTTTCAGCAGATCATACAGCCTTGAACGCGACAGGCCGGAGGTTTCGCAACACTTACGGATATTCCCTTCCGACAGGACCAGCAGTTGTTTCAAATATTTTTTTTCCTGATCGGCAATAGCCCTGTCCCGTGCTCCTTTAATAGTGAGCATGTGCCCGAGTTCGGACTGAACGGAGCCGTCCTGGCTATTTCCCGTCTCGGGAGCGTCCATTTCCTGTATTTTATTTTTGGTGACCTGGATTCTGATGTTTAACGGCAGGTGCTTTGAGTAAAGAATGCTGCTGTCCTGGGCATTGGTTATCGAACATTCAATGGCTTGAAATAACTCCCTGACATTGCCCGGCCAATCGTATTGCGACAGAAACATTATATAGTCGGAGGATAATTTTTTCCTTTGCAGTGAATTACGCTTGCAGAAAGCATCCCGATAATAATAGACAAGTTCTGTAATATCGGTGGGTCTCGTACGCAAGGGAGGCAGTTCAAGATGAAAAGTCTTCAACCGAAAGAGCAGATCTTCCCGAAAGGTACCTTCTTCGACCATGGCATACAGATCTTTGTTGGTCGCCGCTATCAGCCTGAAATTGCTTTTTGTTTCAACATTGGAGCCAACAGGCAGATACTTCCGTTCCTGGACTACCCGCAGGAATTTTTTTTGGATATCGGTCGGCATCTCGGCAACCTCATCCAAAAAGAGCGTTCCTCCATCCGACTGTTTGATAATACCCGACTGAGCCTTATCGGCTCCCGTGAAGGAACCTTTGGTATGACCAAACAGGATACTTTCTACCAGAGTTGCGGGCAGTGCCGCGCAATCGACAATAGTTAGATTTTTGGAGGCACGGGGGCTCAGATTGTGAATAACCGATGCGAAAAGCTCCTTGCCGGTGCCTGTTTCTCCAGTAATGAGCACGTTTGAATCGGACTGGGCTATTTTAGCCGCAAAGTTGATGCATTTTTGTATCAGCTTACTCTGGCCGATTATGCCATGATGTTTTAATTGATCGCGAATTTCGTTTTGAGTGAGCCGCTTCGTATCTTTTTTACTGTATCGATAGCGAAGTGCCCGCTGCAAGAAACCCGGCAGGGATTTTTCCGGAGAGATATCTACGACATAATCCCAGGCACCGCTCTTTAAGGCAATTTCAGCCTGGACCGGATCTCCCTTGGTAGAAAATATTATAACCTCAGGGGATTCCGCATCGAGTTGGAAATCCTGAATGGCGTAACAGGCATCCCCATCCGGCAAGGAATCACGCATCAGGATTATTTGATAACGATTGGTTCGACTCTTTTCAAGACCTTCCTGGAGGGAAGACGCATAGCTGGTATGAACGGCTATCTTCTCCGTACATTTCATCAAGATATCGAATACTTTAAGGTCATTATCAATGATCAGAACAGCGGAATCTTGATCTGGCATAGGCACCTTCCAGACAGCATTAACCACAAATGAATTATGTTAACAGGCCCCTCGGCTGCAACCAGTGAAGCCGCCGACATGACCTATTACGAAGGACGAAGGAAGAAGAATTACTGACACAGTAAGACTTCTTTTAAAAAAGGCAGAAAAAAGAAATACATTAAGAACAGGCTGATAACGATACCGATAACGATGCCGCTTGACACTTCGGATCTGACAGATGACTCGACTGAAACCTCATTATATCATACAATAACTAACCCCGGTAGCTGGAAAGGAAAAGAAAGCCGGGATTAGTGCTCAATCAGTGCTTGGCACTGGTTACCCATCTTATTGATTTATCAAATTCTTTTGCGCCGAATCCACTCAACTCACAATATCTTGTCTATTTCATTAAGAAAATATTCAACTTAAAATCCGATACATTTAACCCTTACTGTCACTGGGTATGTTTTTTGCAACATTTATGAAAAAGTTCTATCAGTGCAATTATCAATTCGATGGAAGGGAAGGAAGATGAACAAAATCGTGATGCTCTTAGTCGAGGATAACCCAGCAGATATATCACTTATAAAAGAGTATCTCTCGGAAGAACCTCCCTTTCAGTACGAACTGATTGAAGCAGATTCCCTGAATGCGGCGCTGTCTCTGCTCTCCCATAATGATTTTGACATTGTGCTGCTTGATCTTGATTTACCGGATTCTTCCGGGCTGGATACCGCCAGGAGAGTCATCACGGAATATTCGGAAACGGCAGTTCTTGTTCTCTCGGATCACATGAATAAAGAGGTCGCTCAACAGGCAGTACGTTATGGTGCAGAAGATTATCTGACCAAAAATATCCTGTTGCCGGCTATTCTCTATAAATCGATCAGCTATGCAATCGGACGCAAAAAAGTTATGCAGGAGAAGTTTGACATTCTCAGTGATCTTGTTCTCGCTTTAGAGAAAATAGAGTACCTGGAAGGCCTCCTGCCTATTTGTGTAGGGTGTAAAAAAATTCTACTTGAGGATAATCATTGGCTGAACCTTGAAGAATATGTCAATGAATCCACAGGCAAAAAAGTAGTCAGGCCCTTATGTCCGGATTGTAGAAAGGATATTACAACCAATTAGTAGGGCGGGTTCATAACCCGCCCCCTACCCCTTAAACCCATCCTTTTTCGTGGTTGGTAATGCTCTGTGGCAATGCCTGCTCCGTTTATCCCTTCCTGCAACAAAATCATTCAGTACTAATGGGAGCCCACAGAGGGGCTCCGGTGAATTGACGATGGTGGAATTATCCCGTAGGGGCGGGCCCCCGTGCCCGTTCGCAGGAGTAGGGGCGGGCCCCCGTGCCCGTTCGCAGGAGTAGGGGCGGGCCCCTGTGCCCGCCCGCTCATCTCACCGCGGATCCTGTTTTAAACAGGGACTTTCGATGGAAAGTGCTTAATTTTTTATTGTTAATGTTGTTTTAAATGTCTTAAAAATCAATTATATAAAAAACAAGTGCGCCTTTTATGCACTGCTAAACGTTTACTTGTCCTGGGTCATGCGAGCATTTTGCTATTCCCGGTGAACGGCTACGTATGAGGAGAATCGATGCAAAGAGTCAAAAAATCGACAGAAGATTCTGAATTTTCTCAACTTGCGCCTGAAGTGCAGATCGAAAAATTACGCCAAAGACATAGCGAGCTTTCCACAGAGCTTGAACAAGCCCAACGGCGCCTCTTAAACAGTGAAAAAATAGCCGCGGTCGGTCGGGTCTCAGCCACCATCATCCAGGAATTTAACGATCCACTCCAGGCAATATCAAATGTTCTGGGCGGTATTTATCGCCGCGGCACTCTTGATTCGGAAGATATGCCGCTGGTGGATCTCGCCTACCGTGAAGTCAGGAAACTCAACGAACTGGTCAAGGATCTAAGGGAATTTTACCAGCCGATCCATGGCAAAACGGATCTGTTCGATGTACGAATCGAGCTTGTAAAAATCATCAGCCTGAACAAGCCGAGGTTGTCCGACAAAGGCATTATCGTCACAACTGAATTTGCCAACAATATCCCGTTGATTCAGGTGGTTGCCAACCAGATCGAAAAGGTTTTTCAGGAGTTGCTGGATAATATTATTGTCGTTTGCGGGCATCAAGACACCATCCATATTTCCACCTATGTTGACAAGAATAGTCTCGTATTACAAATAAACGATAGTGGTTGCGGCATAAACCAATCCGTGATATCACCACTTTTTGCGCCACTGCACATCTCAAAATCGAATAAACCGGCGAGGGGATCGGGACTCGCCACCAGTTATGCAATTATAACAATGCATGGCGGCACCATAGAGACAGAGGGCGATCCTGGCAATAGTTCGGTTTTCAAGCTCAAGCTCCCCATACATGACAGTGGCAAAACTGGCATTGAAGGCACGGTATGACGCGAAACAACAAAAAAATTCTTCTGGTTGATGATGAAGAGGTTATCCGGCTGTCGTTCAAACGAGAGCTGCAACGATACTACGACGTCACTATCGCCTCCTGCTACGATGAAGCGCTGGCCATTCTGTCGGGAAATCGCTTCGACCTGCTCATAACCGATCTTGTCATGCCCGGACTGGACGGGCTGGAGCTGCTCAAAAAGGTCAAAAAAGACAACCCGGAAATGTCTGCCATTGTCATTACCGCGTATGGCGAAATAAGCGCTGTCATTGAAGCCATGCGGACCGGAGCAGACGACTTTTTATTAAAACCCTGCGATATCGAGGAACTGCTGCAGCGCATCGTCAAGACTTTCGAGAAGCAGGAGTATTTCACAAAAATCAGGCTCTATGAAAAAATATTTTCAACAACTGCCGATCTGTTGGCCCTGGTAGATGAAAACGGCATCTATCTCGAAGCCAACAGCGCCTATCGGCACGCCTACGGCAAGAGTAGAAAGCAACTGATCGGCTGCTCCATGTCGGACATAGTCGGACGTGAACTGTTTGCCACGAAAATTTCCTCGTGGCTCGCTCGGTGTTTTTCCGGTGCCTGCGTGCAGCATCTGGATTTATTCAAACTGTCCGGGCAGGGAGTTCGCAGCATGGTAGTTTCCTATTGCCCGGTAATCAGGGACGGTGAAACAGCCGTGACCTCGGCGACGATCAGCATGACGGATGTCACGGATATTTTTCACGATACCATTGGTCTGCAGCAGAGGGAGGAACGACTGCGGATGATGCACGCCGTCTCTTCCGACGGCTTTATGGATTGTGACCTGGAAACCGATGAAATTTATTATTGCCAGAACTGGAATAAGCTCCTCGGCTATGCTCCCGACACCTTGCAGAAAACCGGTAAAAGCTGGCTGGACCTGCTGCATTCGGACGACAAGAATTCGACACGTAAGGCCTTCAATAGCTGCCTCGAAGGGCTGGCGGATAGCTATGAACTGGAGGTGCGCCTGCAAAATGCCAATGAGAAATGGATGTGGTTTCGAACCAGAGGCATGGTAGTGGAACGGGATGGAAACGGCGTGCCCCGGCGCCTGATCGGAACCCTGATCGATATTACCCGTCAGAAAAAGATTGAGCAGGAATTTCTTCGGGACAAAGAGCTCTTAGAGCAGGATGTTGCCAAACAAACCGAAGCCTTAGCCAGGCACAACGAGGAACTTACCGAATCCAACGCCGCTCTTACGGTACTTCTGAAAAAACGTCAACAGGACAAAGCAGAGGTTGAACAACGGCTGAGTGAAAATGTGCTGAAGCTCATAGAGCCCCTGGTCAAGAGACTGCAAAGGACAGCGCTGAATGGTGATCAGGTTCAGCTCATCAGCGAAATCGAAGAAAGCCTGCACGATATCACCTCTTCTTTTATCACAAAACTTACCAGTGAGTATGCCGGCCTTACTCCGATGGAGATACAGGTGGCGACCCATGTCAAGCAGGGCAAAGCAACAAAAGAAATTGCCGATATACTCTGTCTCGCCCCGGATACGGTTAATGTGCACCGCAAAAAGATACGTAAAAAACTGGGCCTCCGCAATAAATCCATCAACCTCCAAACCTTTCTCACTTCACTGTCCGAGAAGTAATTAAACAAGATAGGGTACTTCTCCTAACCATTTCACCCCCAAATATATGACCTTTGCAAATACCCTTGGGTCTGGGATGATATAAGATGACATAAAAGGAGTTTGTCGGCAGAAACGCCCACCGATTGGACCTATTGGAATTGGACGTGTTCCGATTATACGGTTGGCCGGCAGCTACGGAGATGACTTCTATGCAGACATATATGGAAAAAACATACCAGGCGGCCCCTCCTCTACCGGACATTGACTCCGACAGACAACGGTTTGATATAATTGAACTTATCAATAAGTTCTGCAAGTGGTACGAGCAGGTGCTCGCTGAAAGAAACCTACAGCTGACAATAAAAATCGGTTCCGATATACCAAGATATTTTCTTGGAAATCAACTGCTGGTCAAGCACATCTTTTTCGAACCAGGCAAAAACAGTCTCCTGTATCTCGGTCCGGGGGAGGTCTTTCTGGAAATGGGCTCGGAAAAGCTTGCAGGACGCCGCTATGCAATCTACCAGACCATCGCCTTTTCCGGTAACGGCATTCCTTGGGACAAGGAAAAGGAACTTTTCCAGCCTGCCAGATTTTCGGACAGAGACGGTCTCAGGTTCCGATCTACCAATCTTTATTACGCAAGGATGATTGCCGGGATTCTCGGCGGTGATATCCGGCTTGAGAACAGTGTAGGGTTCGGCACACGATACCAGGTTGAAATACGTCTCTTAAGCGCGACAGCCTGACCCCTCACCTTCCTCTGTCCGCCCTGTTTTTACAGCACCTGCACAATACCCTGTCGATGAGATAATATATAGGCATAGCTCTATATTGTCTATCCGCTCGCAATGCTGTACTATATGTTATTATCTTTGAAAAATTTTGCTCCATTGGTGCCGGCAAACAGCAAGTGGCCTGCAGTGCCGTCGGTGTATCTCGAGAGGATACGGTATGACCTATGAAAAACAATCCGCCGCTGTAAAAAAAAGACAGCGTCCGAATACTACCCGACAGGAAGCCCCATTTTCTGTGGTCGGTATCGGTTCTTCCGCCGGGGGACTCGAGGCCCTGACACAATTTTTCACCGCTATGCCTTATGACTCGGGTTTGGCCTTCGTCCTGGTTTCCCATCTTGATCCCCACCATAACAGCATGCTGCCTGAGCTCATCCAGAATAAAACGAAAATGAAGGTGCATCAGATTGAAGACAACATGAAAGTTGCCGCCAATCAGGTTTATGTCATTCCGCCGGACAAGGAATTGTCCATTTTAAATGGCTCCCTGCAATTACTGAAGAGAAAACAGCCGGAGGCTAATCACCGGCCGATTGATGCCTTTTTTCGGACCCTTGCCGAGGATCAGGGCGATAAAGCTATCGGCATCGTTCTTTCCGGGACGGGGACCGACGGCACCTTGGGCATCAAAGCCATCAAGGCCGAAGCCGGGCTGGTCATAATACAGGATAAGAACTCGGCAAAATTCGAGGGGATGCCGGTGAATGCCGGCGCCACCGGCCTGGCCGACCACATACTTCCCCCGGAAGAGATGCCGGAGCAATTGCTGCAGTATGTCCGGCATTACGGTAAAATAGCCAAAGACAGGAACCGCAACAAGGATGACCACATAAATGGAGCTCTGCAGAAAATTTTCGTCCTTATCCGCTCTGTTGCCGGCCATGATTTTTCGCTATATAAAAAAAACACCATCCGGCGCCGTATCGAGCGAAGAATGTATGTTCACCAGCTCGATACCATTGATGAATATGTCAATTATCTCCGGGAATCGGAACGTGAAGTCTTCATCCTGTTCAAAGAGCTGCTGATCGGTGTTACCAGTTTTTTCAGGGACCCGGAAGCCTTTGCATTACTGAAAGGGAAATATCTGCTTGACCTGTTGATGAGCAAGCCGGACGGGTATCGGTTTCGCGTCTGGGTACCCGGCTGCAGCAGTGGCGAGGAGGCTTATTCCATCGCCATCGTGGTTCAGGAATGCCTGGAAGCTCTGGACCGCAATATAAATGTGCAAATTTTCGGCACCGACCTGGACGAAGAAGCCATTAATGTAGCCAGAGCAGGTATCTACTTGAATTCTATCTCTATCGATGTCAGCCCCGAGCGACTTGAAAAGTTTTTTATCAAGCTGGACGATCACTACCAGATAAAGAAGAAGATTCGGGAAATGGTGGTCTTTGCCGAACAGAATGTAATCAAAGACCCGCCGTTCACCAAACTGGACCTGCTGAGCTGCAGAAACCTGCTGATTTACTTCGGACCGGAGCTTCAGGAAAAGTTATTGCCGACTTTCCACTACAGTTTAAATGAGAGCGGCATTCTACTGCTCGGTACCTCTGAAACCATAGGACGATCTACAGACCAGTTTATCCTGCTCGATAAAAAGTGGAAGATATTCGAACGCCGCGCCGATCCTGCCGGTATCAAGCGCCTGATGGAATTGCCCAGATTAAAACAGGTTGACCGGCCATCGGAGGAAAATATTGTCATTGCAGCCAAGACGTCCAGAGATGCCTCGACCATCAAATTGTTAAAGGCGATCCTTTCCCAAAGCAACCTGCCGGTCTGTGTGGTCGTTGACGACAAGGGGGAATTGATCTATACCCATGGACGAACCGGTCGCTTTCTGGAACCTGCCGAAGGAGAGTCCAGCAACAATATTCTCCACATGGCCCGACCGGGACTGAAGGCAGGACTGACCAACGCTATCCGCAGAATGTCCACGGAACGTAACGAGGTTTTCATCGAAAATCTCAGGGTTAAAAATAATGGCGAATCACAGGACATTAATCTGATCGTCAGACCCCTGCCGGAAATCCAACGCGGCTATCGAGGCCTGATGCTGATAATTTTTAATGAAGTACCCGAACAAAAAGAGAATAACGCTGCACAAAAAACAGTAGAAATCAGATCGGCAAAAGGCCAGGATCTTAAAAGACTCGAGGACGAACTGCGCTTTACTAAGGAAAATTTACAAATGACAATTGAGGAGCTGGAGACATCCAACGAAGAGTTGAAATCAACCAACGAAGAACTGCAGTCCGCCAATGAGGAGTTGCAAAGCACCAATGAAGAGCTGGAGACCTCAAAAGAAGAACTGCAATCATTGAACGAGGAAGCCTCGACGGTCAATTCCGAACTGCAGGGCAGGATCGACGACCTGGTTTCGGCCAACGACGATATCAAAAACCTGCTTGACGCAACCGATATTGCGACAATTTTTCTCGATATTGATCTAAATATCAGGAGATTCACTCCGCTCATCGCCAGTTTTTTCCACTTGACCCCTTCGGATATTGGACGTTCCATCGAACATTTTGCCTCAACCCTTAAAAACGTGGACATTAAAGAGCACGCCAGGCAAGTTTTGGGGACACTTGAAAAGTATGAGTCTGTGATAGAGAACGGCGAAGGGCAAAAATATCGCATACGGGTCAGACCTTTTCGTACTGTGAACAATGTCATCGAGGGAGTCGTGATCACCTTTGAAAATGTGACCGAATTCAAGAAGATGGTTGATGCACTGGCTGAGAGTGAAGCATCATGGCATGAGCTTATTAAACATTCACCGGTGGGAATCTTTGTCCTGACCGGCGAGTTATTCAGCTATATCAATCCGGCGGGTCGTGAGATTCTCGGTATTTCTTCACCAAATGAGCTTCTCGGCACTCCGATCCTTGACCGGGTGCATGAGAAATCCAAAGAGAAGTTGCTTGAACTGCTCAACATTCCGGATCATGAACGGGAAAAAATATCGACCGTCAAAGAAAAGTTTCTCCGAATGGACGGCAGTGCTGTTTTCTGTGAGATTTCTGCGATGTCGATTGTTTACAAGGGCAAACCAAGCACTGTAATGTATGCTGGAAAGCAGGCAGAGGAGGCATCGTCTTGAATTGACGGTTGGCGGACATGACAGATAAAGCAGACAAAAAATTTGCCGAATTACGCCGGAAGGCCCTTGAGATTCTGAGCCGCTACCAGCATACGGATTCCGCTCTTTTTCACGGCAATATCAGGGAATTAATCCTCGAACTCGATACCAGCAGAGTGGAGTTGGAACTGCAGAACGAAGAACTGCGCAATGCCCAGGTAGAACTTGAAAATACCCGCCAGAAATATAACGAACTCTACAAATTTGCCCCTGTGGGTTATCTGAATCTCAATCGAGATGGCTGTATCATGGAGTCCAATCTGCGAGTCGCACATATGCTCAATGTGAGCAGAAAAGAGCTTTACGACCGGAAGTTTTCTACATTTATCCATTTCGAAGATCAGGATATCTTCCACCTCCATATACAAAATCTCAAAGAGTTCTGGAAGCGGCAATCCTGCAGTCTGCGTCTGAAAAGAAGAGAGGGATCTCATCTGCATGTGCTGCTGGAAAGCGTCCTCAGAGTTGAGAAAAATGGTCTGCCTGGTCAGGTTTTAATGAACATGACCGACATCTCCGACCTCATTTTGGCGAGGCAGGAAGTGACCTCCTTAAATGAGCAGCTCGAACAGCGCGTCCAGCAACGCACTCTCAAGTTGGAGCAGGCACAAAGTCAGTTGCTCCATTCAGAAAAACTGGCTGCCATCGGCACTCTGGCCGCCTCAATCGCCCATGAGCTTAACAATCCGCTTCAGGGAGTACTCAATGTCATCAAGGGAGTCGGGCGTCGGGCTGTGCTTGAGCCGGAAGATACCGAATTGATGGAAATAGCTGTCAAAGAATGTGAGCGCATGCGGGACCTGCTCAAAGCATTGCAGGATTTCAACCGCCCTTCGTCCGGAATACGTGCACCGATTGATATTCATAACACCTTGGACAGCGTGCTTCTGCTCTATAAAAAATTGTTTTCCACCAACAACATCATTCTCGATAAACAATATTGTGACCACATACCCATCTTTTATGCGGTCGCCGACCAGATCAAACAGGTCATCATGAACATTCTTTCAAATGCGGTCGATGCCTGTGAGGGCGGAGGGCGGATTACCATCAAAACCGAACCGAATGATTCTTATGTTGCTCTCAGCATAATAGATAATGGCGTCGGAATCGATCCCGCAAACAAATACCATATCTTCGAACCGTTTTTTTCAACCAAGCCAAATGTCAAAGGAACCGGACTCGGGCTATCCGTCAGTTATGGGATCATCAAAAAGCATAACGGCCTCATTGAGGTGAACAGCATGCCGGACAAGGGAACGGTGTTTCGTATAAAGCTGCCTCTCAGGGAACCGATGCGTCTCTGACAAGGTTTTTCCACTCTGTCGAAAGATAATGTGTTTAGGACTTCCAGGAAGTATTTTCAATAGCTTTCCCACCTATAAGCAACACCTCTTCGCCTAAAGCAATGCATTGCCAATCGTTCTATCATCAACGGGCAATGGGTATTGCAGCTCACCATTTTGTTCCTGATTTTATGACCTAGCCAAGCGCCGACATTAATGTCAAAATACCCGGCATGTGGAAGTAAAGGAAGGAAAAGAAGTGGTTGCCCGGGAAATTCTTTCATAAGAAACAAGATGTTAGAAAAGATTTTCTAACGTACCAACACCCCACAAGGTACCAAGGAGATTTCACATGCTCAAGAATAGCCTGTTGCTGGTGGACGATGAGATAAGCATATTGCGCTCATACGCTCGAGATCTGAGGGCGGAACAGTACAACGTCACGACAGCTTCCAACGGAAACGAGGCTATACGAGCCCTCTGGGAAAACAACTTCAACATTGTCGTTACGGATCTTGTCATGCCCGGTCTCGATGGAATCGAGGTGCTGCGGGAAGCAAAAAAACGCAATCCGGAGATCTGTGTTTTGGTCCTCACCGGCTATGGAGATATGCAGTCGGCAGTGGAAGCGCTACGCCACGGGGCCGACGATTATCTTTTGAAACCTCTTGATATCGAAGCCCTGCTGTTTCGACTGACAGAACATCTCGAAAAGCAGAAAGAACGGCAGAAAATCATGTTTCGTCAAAAAATTATTACGCTATGCGCCTATTGCCGGGATATTAAAGATGACAGTGGGGAAAAAGAAGCCTTGGAATGGGTAAAATGGGAAGACTACCTGATTCGCAAAACAGGCATAACCTTATCACACGGTTGCTGCCCAACTTGTTTCGAGAAAATCAAGGTTGAATGGAAACTTTGATATATAACACGCTTAACATACCGCCTCACCAGCCGCACCCTATTACTAAATGGGTAATACGTCTAACCATTTTATTCCTTATTATATGACCTTTGCAAGACAACAAACCAGAATAATAATTGCCACTATTAACGAATGATGAATTCGCAAAAGATGCCGGGCTCAAAGAGAAGAGGTCGGGCGTTTACGAACACAACTGCATTCACTTAGCGGGGGGGAATTTGCTAAATATTCAAAACTTAGAAAATATCGACAAACAGCGGGCTATATATATGGCGAGGGCAATCGATTCAATTTCCATTCAGAATAAACCTCTGTATGCTCCCGACGAAAGGATACATGAGCAAGACGATGTATGCTGGCGTATTGCACAGAGCAAAGAACCATTCGATCTTCGCGTGTTAATTGACGATTTCAGCAACTGGTATGACAGAGTCATCGAGCAGAGAGGATGTCTTCTCACCACAATAATCAGTCCCGATTTGCCGAGATTTTTTGAAGGCAACCTATTGATGCTTGGTTTCCTCCTCTGGGATCTGGCGAGTTACAGTCAAGTTTATCTCGGGTCGGGAGGTGTGAAGCTTGCCGTACATTCGGAGCCCTTCAGCGGAAACTGGTGTTTGGTCTATTTTTCTCTGAAGATTCCGGGCCTTGGTATTCCTCTGGAAAAGGAACAAATGCTTTTTTTGCCTTCCGACGTCAACTGGAAAAAAGAGGCAGGAAGCCATGCTTCCTCAAACCTCTATTATGCCGGAATTATCGCCGGCATACTTGGAGGTATAGTTCGCGTCCAGAACAATGTCGGCTTCGGAGTCGAGTATATCGCCGAAATCTGTTTGCTCAACAGGCCTGACTGATATTTCAGGTGGTATTTGTTTTTATTGTGGAGATGGAAATTATGAAAATGGCTGATATCAAGGCAATTGCCAAAGAACGAGGAATAAAACCGGGAAAGATGAATAAAACTGCACTGATACAGACCATCCAGACCCAGGAAGGAAATGTTCCCTGTTATAAAACACGAACGGCTTGTTATCAGGAAGATTGCTGCTGGCGACACAGTTGTCTTCTAAAGAAATGAAGCGTCCGATGATTATCGATAATACCGATTTTAGCATTGCCGGCAGGAAAGAAAGCCCGTCGTGGGCGTGTCTGCCGGCAACTTTGGTTGTAGTTCAGCCCAAAATATTTTAACGCGATGGCTGCAATCAAGTACATCAAAGAAGGGAGTCTAAACCCCGCATTACACAGGA
>Ga0214472_10005573_pt1 | contig 13232 bp, 10 predicted proteins | sample RVTome_6_FD_207662 | JGI IMG/M metagenome (GOLD analysis project Ga0214472, IMG submission 207662) | Soil microbial communities from uranium-contaminated site in the Upper Colorado River Basin, Wyoming, United States - RVT140D175 | ecosystem: Environmental > Terrestrial > Soil > Contaminated >... | reverse complement strand
GAATCGCTTGTCGGCACGGGCGCGACGATCACCTTGCCGAGCTCCAGGAGCGGTTGCACCGCCTGGAGGCGCCGGTCGCTGTCGTGGTTGCCGGCCAAGACGGCGACGGTCGCGCCCGTGTCGGCCAGCGCGAGCAGCCCCCGGTAGACCGCGCGTTCGGCTTCGGGTGCCGGCGCGGCCGAGTCGAACAGGTCGCCGCAGACCAGCACCAGGTCTGCCTGTTCGCGCTCGGCGATCTGGGCGATCTCGGCGAGGACGGCTTCGTGTTCGTCGATCCGGCTGCGGCCGCGAAGCGTCTTGCCGACGTGCCAGTCCGAGGTGTGGAGAATCTTCACAGCGGCATGCCTTCGAACGGATCGTCGGGATGGTCGCCGCCGGCCGGGTTGGCGCCGGCCTCGCTGCTTCGGGTCGCCCATGCGGGGAACGGAAATTCCAGCAGCAGCGGGATCGGGATCTGCGGCTGCGAAAGAATCATCGAGCCGGGTTTCAAGATCGTCGCGCGCTGGCGCGTGGCCTTCGGCAGGAATCCGTACTCGTCGCGGCCCGCTTCGGCGGAATCCAGCCGCCCGACGACGCGCAGCGCCGAGTTCGCGATGATGCGCCGCTCGACTTCGCTTGCCGTCTGCTGCGCGCCGATCAGGATGATCCCCAGCGACCGGCCGCGTTCGGCGACGTCGAGCAGCATCTCTTTGATCGGACTGGATCCTTCGCGGGGTGCGTACTTGTTCAACTCGTCGAGCACCAGGAACAGCAGCGGCTTGGCGACGCCGGTGCGTTCCTTCTCTTCGAAGGCTCTTCGCACGACGACACCGACGACGAAGCGCTTGGCGCGATCGTTGAGGTTGTGCAGATCGACGACCGTGACCTGCTTCTGCAACGCGACCTTGTGCTTTTCGGCGTTGGGCACGTCGCCGCGGATCAGATGCTCGACGTGGCGAACCGAGCCTTGCAGGCGCCGCACGAACGCGCCGACGGTGCCGGCGCCGATCGCGCGGCCCGCCCAATAGGGCATGTGGTCCTCGTCCTGGACGCGGTCGATCAGAAACTCGACCAGCTCGCGGAATGTGCGGATGTGCACGCCTTCGATCTCGATGCCGCCTTCTGGGAGCGGGGCGGCGTCGTGGCGCAGCCGCTGCGCGACGTTCTGCACCACGAGCGTGTATTGCTGGCGGTCGTCTTCGGCGTCGGCAAACAGGAACGGCAGGAGCTCTTCGGTGCAGAACTCGGCGATCGTCCAGAAGAACGAGGTGACGCCTTCGATGCGCGAGGCGACGTCGGGAACGGCGGCGGCGCTGCCGCGTCGCGGCGGCGCGAACACCCCGACCGACGGGAACGGCCCGACCGGCAGATCCAGCGTGCGGTAGCGGTCGGCCTGCTCGCCGTCGAGCATCGCGTTCGGATGATCCAGAAAGAGCAAGTCCTCGCCTTTGACGTTGAAGACCAGCGCTTTGGTGTTGATCGCCTCCGCGCCCAGCGCGCGGGAATTGAACAGGCTGTAGAGCAGGAACGTCGCGTACGTGGTCTTGGTCGCCACGCCCGAGATGCCGCTGATGTTGACGTGCGCGCCGCGGGTGCCGTCGAGGAACTCGAGGTTCGCGAAGATCGGCTCGCCTTCGCGGCTCATCCCCGCGACGAGGCGCTTTTCCATCCCGTCGAAGAACAGCGCCTGATCGCGCTCCTTGCCGGAGGCGCGGCGGACCTCCGCGCCGGGCAGCGGGGGGACGAACACTTCCGGCTCGAAGCGGGTGGCCGTGATCTGCGCGGCTTCGGCGATCTGGGCCGGAAGGACTCCGTCTTCGATCAGGAACACGTCCGAGTCGAACTTGGCGCCTTCGTGACGGGCGCGGACCTGCGCGACGATCCCGTAGATCGACACCGGTCCGGGGCCGGGGACGTCGCGTTCGCAGGCGATCACGTCGTCGAGCTGGAGGAACTCGCCCTCCCCCACCGCGACCCAGAACTCGAGCGGCGTGGCCGGATCGGTCCCGATGACGCGACCGACCGGCTTCTGGGCGGAGTCGCTCACGCGGCCCTCCCGGACGCCGGAGCGGCAAATCCCCTGGCCGGACCCATATTCCCCCCATCAGCTCGCACGGAAATCACCCTAACCCAGGGCTGTGACACTCTCGGGGGAAGACGGAAGGCCATTATCCGCAAGCCGGCCACGGGTTTCTAGACGGGGAAGAATTTCGGGCCCGTTCCCTTGCGGAGATGTGGCCCCCAGGGGGTACTCTGTGGGGGTCGGCACGGTCCCCGATCAAGGAGGGCGCAGCGTGACGCTAGGCGACGAGCCAGTATGCGACTGGTGCGATGAGCCGAGAAAGCCGGCGATCGACCGGATGGATGTCTCCAACGGCGCCGAGGATGTGATCCTTCACCTGGATCTGTGCGCCGATCATGCATCCGACGCCGAACGCCGGGTCGTGAAAGCCGAACGAGTCCAGAGAATCCAAGCCAGCATGTCGTGACCCCGTCGGGGCTTCGACCGGATCGAAGGCGGCGCCTGGTTCAGGCGCCGCCTTCGTATTTGCGTTCTGGGCATTTTCGGCACCGAGAATAGGTGCGATTCCCGATAAACTTCTCAGCCGAGCAGACCGAGGATATGAGCATGGATACCGTCTCGATCGTCCGTCGCTACTCGACCGCCGGGTTCGTGCTTGCGGCCCTGTCGGGAACCGGCCTAGCCGTCGCCGGCTTCGCCGAGGACCCCGACCGTCTCCCGCTCGGCGCGCTCGCCGTCGCGCCGGCCGTCTTCTTCCTGGGCGCGATCCCCTTCGTGCTCTACCGAATGTCGATCCGCACGCCGGCCACCGCCACCTGGGCCGGCGCCGCCACCCTGTTCTTCACCGGCCTCATTCATCTGATGACGCACATCGCGCTTGTCGGAAGCAGCGACCGCCTGGAGATGCTGGGATTCCTCATCGCCGCCGTCTGGGGCGCAGTCGTCGTCGGCGGCGCCAATATCGCCGAAACAATGAGCGTCCGCCGGGAAACCTAACCCGAGGAGCACCGAAACCGGCCGGCCTGCGGCGGCGATCAATCGTTGCGGTAAGTCCGCGTCAAATACGACCCGCATTTACCGCATCGAGAGGAAACATCCGTCCTAGGGCCCGCGAGGCCGGCCCGTCTACAGCATGTACCCCGTCGCCATCTCGGCAGGCGCGAGTCGCTGTCCGGCACCGTGGTGGCCCCCGCTACAGCACCGGTTTGGAGCAGCGTTCCAGGCCGACCTGCTTTCCGCAGCCGAGGTCCGGGCCGGACACGGTCGCGGCCGGGACGAACGGCAGCAGGATCGACGACGGCGTGTCACCGCCGAACAGGATGCTGTTCACGCCCGGCGGCGTCGTGGGCACGTACGTCGCGAGCGAGTCGTTGGCCGGCGGCTGCGTGATCCGGATCACCAGCGAATGTCCGGGCCGGAACACGTGACCGAGTGGGAAGACCTCGATCTCGTACTGATACACCGACCCCGGCACGATCACCTTGGTCGCGGTGTTCGTGTGCGGATGATACGGCCGGATGATCTCGCCGTCCGCGTTGTAGTCGGTGCGCAACACGTCCAGGTCGCGATGCGAGGCCTTCAACATGCCGCGCTGCAACCGCGTCATGTTCCCGTCCGCGTCCACATCGTTCAACTCGACGTAGAACTCGGTGTCGGGTGCGGTCGACGACGCGAACAACGTCATGCTGATCGGCCCGGCGATCGCGGTCGGCGCCTGGAACGCGCTCGAGGTGAATCGCACCTCGTCGGGCAGGTTCGCGGTCGTGATCTCGGTGCCGACGTTCGAGCCGGCGAGATAGCTCCACGCGCCTGCGCGCTTCGTTCCCGACACGTAGGGCGACGACCCGGCGCCCGCCGGAACGGCGGTGTCCAGCCCGCCGTTCGGCTGCAGGTAATACCGCGTCCACGCGCTCTGGGACAGCGGCCAGTCGGAGTCGGCCGTCACGCCGGTCGAACGCAACGCGCTACCGTCGTTGTGCATCTCCCAGAGCACCTTCACGCGCTTGGCCGGATCCAGGATGTCGGCGCTGCAGACCGTGCGCACGTGGCAGTCCAGGAACGCGATGCGGTCGTCGCGAACCTCGGGCGGATTCGTGTTGGTCGAGTGCACGCCGTTGGTCAGCAGCAGCCGCTTCGGAAGGTTCGGCTTGCGCTCGTCGAGGCGTTGCCACAGCAGGTTCGATCCGCGCGGACCGGTCTGCTCGTCCTGATAGCTCTGCGCGATGTGCGTCGGCACGTTGATGCCGTCCAAGTAGGTGATCGTGGAATGCGACGCCCACCACTGGTTGTCCTCGCCGAGCGAGGCGACGCCGTTGACGATCGGGTTGTCCATCACGTCCGGCGGATAGCGCGTCGCCTGATTGGCGATGCACGTGCGATCGCCCGACGACACGCCGGGGATCACACCGCCCTGGTATTCCGACGCCGGCCGATACCCGCCGGTCCACAGCAGCGGGAAGCCGAGGTTGGACACGCCGCCCATGTAGACGATGCCGCGGTACAGGTCGTCGATCAGGCCGGACACCGAGATCGCTTCGAGCGACGGCGGCTGCGTCGCCGCGGTCAGCCAGCCGGTCAGACCCGAGTACGAGTGACCCCAGATCGCAACCTTGCCGTTGGACCAGCCGCGGCCGGCCAGATCCTCGATCACTTCGTAGCCGTCGAAGGCGCTGCGCCGGTCGAACAGGTCGAATTTGCCGGCCGAGCAGCCCGTGCCGCGCAGGCTCATGTGCGCCGTCACGTACTTGCCGTTGCCGTACCTGGCGTCGCCGGCGTTCATCGGGCCGGACGCGCCCGCGTAGCCGTCGATCTGGATCAGGATCGGCCAGCCGTCGACCGGCGCGGCGCCCGACGGGAACTGGAGGTTGACGGCGATCAGCGTGCCGTCGGAGACGGTGATGTATTCGAGGCCCGCGATCTCGGTGCGGCCGTGCGCCGGCACCAGGAGCGCCGCGGCGAGCATGACCAGCGGCAGGACTCGGCGAAGTTGCTTGAGCATGAAGGAAACCTCCCGTATTCGCATCGGGCTCGAACGACCCGGTTATGGGAGGGTTTCGTCACGATTGCCCGCCTCTCCTGCCGGGATGCCGGACCTGCCGGTATGCTCGACCGCTGTCATGAGGTTCTGGCTGATGAAATCCGAGCCCGAGACGTTCGGGATCGGCCATCTCGCCCGGAAAAAGTGCGAGCATTGGGACGGGGTCCGCAACTATCAGGCTCGCAACAACATGATGGCCATGCGGGCCGGCGACGGGGTCCTTTTCTACCATTCGAACGCCAAGCCGTCGGGCGTGGCCGGCCTCGCCGACGTCGTCCGCGAGGCCCACCCGGACCACACCGCCTTGGATCCGCAGTCGCCGTACTACGACCCGAAGGCATCCCCCGAGAAGCCGATCTGGATGATGGTGGACGTGGGCTACGTCGAGACCTTCCCGCGGGTCGTGCCGCTGTCGGAGTTGAAGGAGACACCCGGCTTGGAGGCGATGGCGGTCGTCCAGAAAGGCTCACGGCTGTCGGTCACGCCCGTGACCGAAGAGGAATACCGGATCGTGTGCCATCTGGGGCACTCCTGACCTTCGGTTTCGCCCCGAAGCGTGGCCATCAAGGCCGCTGCGCGGTAAGTTATCCACAGATTCAAGACCAGGCGGAACATCGCCGATCCTTGAATCGTTATCGAAGGTGAAAGCCGCTCGTAGGGGTACGGCGGCGAGGAGGCAGCGGCCATGATCGTCCGCTCGACGCTGGACGAAGTCTGGGAAGTCGCGTTCCTACGCGAGGACGGGATCGGCCTTCAGCTCGTCCACAGCCTGGATTTGGCCGGCCGCCTTGCACAAACCTTCGAAGCGCTCGACGCCGTCGTCCTGGCCGTCACCCGCATCGCCTAACCGCTGCCTCGCCCGGCGTCCGAGAGCATTCCGTAGACGATCTTTCCCTTTGCGATCGTCGCGCGGATGCGAGGCCGGCGGCTGCGCACCGGATCGTCCTCCCACACGACGAAGTCGGCGCGGTATCCGGCTTCGATGCGACCTGCCGGCACGCGTTCGTTTGCCATGGAGGCCGCGCCGGCCGTCGCGGCTTCGAAGGCGTCCTCGATCGAGATCGCATGCCGCGGACTCGTCGGTTCGGCGGCGGCGCGAATGCCGGCGAGCGGATCGAACGGCGTGACCGGACAGTCCGAGCCGAAGCCGACCGTGGCGCCGGTCGCGCGCATCGACTTGATGTCGTTCATCGCCGCGGCACGTTTCGCGCCGACGCGTGCCGCATACATCCGGTCGCGGCCGCCCCAGTGCGCGTCGAAGGCGGGCTGCACGCTGAACACGGCACCGAGCCGCGCGGCACGCGCGATCACCTCGGCGCTCGCCATCTCGAAATGCTCGAGCCGGTGGCGCATCGCGCGAACCTTCGCGATGCCGGCGCGCTTGGCGGCACGCTCCAGGCCGGCGACGGCGGCCTCGCATCCGGCGTCGCCGATGCAGTGCACGCCGCCCTGCAGGCCGGCGCGCGTCGCCGCTTCGAAGAACTCGCCCAACGCGTTCGCGTCGCGATACAGGAATCCGGTGGTGCCGCGCGTGTCGGCATACGGCCTCGACAGCGCCGCGGTGCGCGAGCCGAGCGAGCCGTCGGCATTCAGATCGCCGCCGATCTGTGCGAGCCCGCGGCTTGTCGCGACCGTCATGTCCTCGCTCGCGTAGTAGCAGACGACGTTGATGGGCAAGCGTCCTCGGACCAGCTCTTCGAGGTCCCGCTCCCCCGCCGCGTGCAGCGGGCCACCCATGTCGTGGACCGTCGTGATGCCTTTCACGACGGCCGCTTCGGCCGCCGCGCGATGCGCGTCGCGGATCGCGCCGATCGGCATGCGTTTGAAGAAGAAACTCCGAACCGCGTGGTGCGCGTCGCGCCGGACGATCCCGGTCGGCTCGCCGCGCGCGTCGACTTCGACCCCGTCGAGCCCGGCGCATCCCGCGGCCGCGAACAGCGTGTGTGATACCAGCGCCGAATGCGCGTCGACGCGCGCGAGATAGACGTGCCGGTCGCCCGCGACGCGCTCGATCATCGCGGCGGTTGGCGTCTGCGGCCAGGACGAGTCGTCCCAGCCGGTGCCGTAGACGAAGTCGGCCGAGCGGCCCCGCACCCATGCCGCCAGCCGCCGCACCATCGCCGCCGCGCTGCGCGCGGCGTGCAGATCGATCCCGCCGAGCATCAGCCCGGTCATCGTCAGATGCGCGTGCCCGTCAACAAAACCGGGCGTCACCGTCCGCCCGTCCAGCGAAACCCGCCGGTTCGCGCGCGGCACCTCGCCTGCCCGGCCCACCCACGTCAGCACACCCTCCCGAACCGCGAACGCGTCCCCGTTCACGATCGCCAGCCGAGGATCCAGAATCCGTGCGTCCGTATAGAGCGTCGTCATCGGTTAGCCGCGGGTGATGGCGCGGGCGATGACGACTCGCTGGATTTGGTTGGTGCCTTCGACGATCTGCAGGACTTTGGCTTCGCGCATGTAGCGCTCGACGGGGAACTCGTCGACGTAGCCGTAGCCGCCGTGGATTTGGACGGCGTCGGTTGTGACGCGCATGGCTGTGTCGGATGCGAACAGTTTGGCCATCGCGGCGTGGGTGGAGAACGGCGCGCCGGCGTCGCGGCGGCGGGCGGCGTCCAGCGTCAGCGTTCGCGCGGCCTCGATGCCGGTGAGCATGTCGGCGAGCATCCACGACAGGCCCTGGTTCTCGATCACGGGACGGCCGAATTGCTTGCGGTCCTTGGCGAACGTGACGGCGGCCTCGAAGGCGGCGCGGGCTAAACCGACGCTGCAAGCGGCGATCCCTAGGCGCCCGCCGTCGAGCGCGGCCATCGCGATCCGGAAGCCTTCGCCTTCCTCACCGATGCGGTTCTCGACCGGCACACGCACCTGATCGAAGGTGATCTGCGCGGTCGGCGAGGACTTCATGCCCATCTTGTTCTCGGTCTTGGCGCGCGCGACGCCGGGCGTCGAGGCCGGCACGAAGATCGTCGAGATTCCCTTGGCGCCGGCCTCGCCGGTTCGCGCCATCACCATGTAGTAGTCGCTTTCGCCGCCGTGCGTGACCCACGCTTTGCGTCCGTCGATCACGTAGGAGTCCCCGTCGCGCGTCGCCTTGGTCGTCAGCGCCGACGCGTCGGATCCGCTCTCGGACTCCGACAGACAGTACGAGCCGATCCACTCGCCGGCGCACGCAGGCGGCAGCCACGCCTTGCGCTGCTCGTCGGTGCCGAACTGCGCGGCCGGGAACATGGTGAGGACCTGCACGCTGGTGCCAAGGCCCACCGATAGCAGCGCGGCCGCGAGCTCTTCCAGGCACAGCAGATACACCCAGTTGGGTTGCGCGCCGCCGCCGAATTCTTCCGGATAGGGAAGGCCGAGCAGACCGGCGCGGCCGAGCGCGCTAAACGCCTCGCGCGGGAAGATGCCGTCGCGTTCCCAGGCCGACGCGTGCGGTGCGATCTCGCGGGCGGCGACTTCGCGGACCAGGCCGAGCAACGCGCGCTGCTCGTCGCTCAAGCCCAGATGCCCCAGGGGCAGGGTCATGCGATCACCTTCAGGTCGCGTGAGGCGTTGTTGAGGCGGCGGCCGCTGCCGTCGGTGCACACGACGATGTCTTCGATGCGCGCGCCGAACGTTCCGGGGATGTAGATGCCGGGCTCGACGCTGAACGCCATGCCGGGCTCGAGCGGCTCGGTATTGCCGGCCACGATGTAGGGCTCTTCGTGCTCTTCCAGGCCAATGCCGTGGCCGGTGCGGTGGATGAAGTATTCGCCGTAGCCGGCGGCGGCGATGACCTCGCGCGCGGCGGCGTCCACCGATTCGGCGGTCACGCCGGGCTTGACGGCGTTCACCCCGGCTTCCTGCGCCTCGTGCAACACGCCGAAAAGCTGAACGAACTCGTGCGGCGGATCGCCGACATGGAAGGTGCGGGTGATGTCGCTGCAGTAGCCGTCCAGGGTCCCGCCGAAATCGCATACCAGCGCGTCGCCGGCTTGGATCACGCGATCGCCCGGCTCGTGGTGCGGCGACGCCGCATTGGGGCCGGCGGCGACGATCGCGAAGTTGACCTGCTCGAGCCCTTCCGCGATCAGCGCGTCGCTGATCCAGCGAGACACGTCGCGTTCGCGCTTGCCCGCGACCGACGAGGCCGCGATCAAAGCGGCGACCCGATCGGCGGCCGCCCCACTGCGCGCCAGCGCGTCGATCTCGGCGTCGTCCTTTCGGATCCGCAGCACCTTCATGATCGTGGAGGCGGGCACGAACGATGCGCGATCGAATGCGGCTTGCAGGCGAAGCACGAACATCGCCCACAGGCGGTCCCCCACCGCGATCGGCGCGTGCACCGCGCCCAGACGCGACGACACCAGCGCCACCGGATCGTCGGTCTCGCCGAACGTGACGAGTTCGATGCCGGAGGTGAACGCTTCGGCTCGCGGCCGCTCCAAGTGCGGCGCGACCAGGAACGGCTCCGCATCCGGCGTGACGACCAGAAGCGTCATGCGCTCCAGCGGAAGCGCGTGATAACCGGTCAGATAGCGAAGATCGGCGCCCGGGCCGCACATCAGCGCGGCGACGCCCGCGTCGCGAAGCGCGGCGCGCGCACGATCGGTCCGGATCGAAGACATGACGCGCCTATGATACGGGCCATGCCCCCGATCGGACCGTCCACGCGTGCTGAACAGATCGACCGGCTCGCCGCCGAAACCTTCGACGTGCTCATCGTCGGCGGCGGCGTCACCGGCGCCGGCTGTGCGCTCGACGCCGCCTCGCGCGGTCTGAAGACCGCGTTGGTCGAGCGGCGCGACTTCGCGTCGGGCACGTCGAGCAAGTCATCGAAGCTCGTCCACGGCGGGCTTCGCTACCTGGCGCAGTACGAGTTCGGGTTGACGTGGGAAGCGGCGCACGAACGCGATCTGCTCGCGCGGCTCTGCCCCCACCTGGTGCGGCCGCTGCAGTTCCTGTACCCGGTCTTTCGCAAAGGCAAGGAGTCGCGATTCGCGGCCTACGGATTGGCGATCTACGACGTGCTGTCGGCGGTGCGGGGCGTGCCGCGCCACCGCCGAGCCCGCGCGCCGCGCATGAAAGAGCTCGCGCCGGCGATCGACACCGATCGCGTCGTGTCGGCGTGGACCTACTGGGACGCCTCCACCGACGACGCACGGCTGGTGTTCGAGTTGATCCGCGCCGCGATCGGCTTCGGCGCTGCGGCGGCCAACTACGTGCCGGTGGACGGCTTCGTGCACGATGCGAACGGGCGGCTGGCCGCGGCCGGGGTCACCGACTCGCGGAGCGGACGCAGCTTCGAGATCCGCGCGAAGACGATCGTGAACGCGACCGGCATCTGGGCCGGCGACGTCGGCACGCTGGAGGATCCGCGCACGCCGATCGCGCTGCGGCCGGCGAAAGGCATTCATCTGATGATCCCGCGCGAGCGGATCGCGCTCGGCGCCGCATGCATCGTCCCGTCGGGAGCGCGCGACCGTCGCTCGCTGTTCCTGCAGCCGTGGGCAGACCGGGTCATGCTGGGAACGACCGACACGGAATACGACGGGCCGCTGGACGCGCCGGCCGTCACCGAAGCCGACGTGGACTACGTGCTCGGTGGCATCAACCGATGGATGGACGTCGACCTGACGCGCGATGATCTGGTCGGCGCATGGGCGGGCCTGCGGCCGCTGCGAGCGGCCGCCACGACCGAGCGGACCGCGGACCTGTCGCGCCGCCATGCGATCACGGTCTCGCCGGGCGGGCTGATCTCGGTCACCGGCGGGAAGCTCACCACCTTCCGGCGGATGGCCCGCGATGCGGTCGACGCGACCTGCGAGCGGCTCGGCGTGAAGCGGCGCAGCGACACGCACCGGATCCGGATCGGCTTGACGAAACCGATCGGTGACGTTCGCCGCGACGTCGCCGAACTGCTGCGCGCCGCCGGAACCGATCCCGGACATGCCGCTCGGCTCGTCGAAACCTACGGCGACCTTGCGGTGCACGTCGCGACGCTCGCCGCCGAAGATCCTGCGCTGGCCGCGCCCGTCGCGCCCGGGCTGCCGGTCACCGGCGCCGAGATCCGCTGGGCCGCGACGCGCGAGATGGCCGTGACGCTCGAAGACGTCCTTGCGCGCCGCACACGTCTGTCGCTCACCGACCGCGCCGGCGGACTCGCCGCGGCATCGATCGTCGCCGACGCGCTCGGCGGGGACGAGGCCCTGCGGCAAACCGAAGCGGCCGCGTACGCGGCGGCGCTCGCGGCCGAACGCGGACCGGCGGTTCCCGCTCCGGTCTCGTCCTGATTCGCCGCACCGGCCGCTGAATCCGGGTTCGCACCCATCCGTCCGGGCGTGTCCGGTTCCGACTCGCCCGAATCTGGGCATCGCGGAGCCTCAGCCGGGTCTCAGGCCGCCTGGTAGCCTCGAACCGGGACATCGGGGACCATAACCGGCCGGGTGGGCCGGTCGTTGATTGGTCGGAGGTACACGACACTGCACGCTGCCCTACGCGCCACAAGCTGGCGACGGTTTGCCGCGGGAGTCTTCGCGACTCTCGCGCTTTCGGCTGTGCTGGCACAGGCGCCGCCGGCGACGACGAGCGCGGCCGGCCCGCTGATGTGCGGACCCACCACGCTGCACGGCACCATCGTCTACAAGGACGGAAAGCTGACCTGCGGCCCGGCGCAGCCGCTGAAGCTGCGCGAAGACCTGGGCGCGAAGGCCAAAGCCGGACGACACGGTACGCCGATCCTTTCGTTCGCGGCGCTCACCGACTTCCAGCTTCCCGACGAAGAGTCTCCCCTGCGCGGCGAGTTCCTCGACAAGTGCACGAAGCATCCGGCCGACGCGGCGTTCCGCTGGAACGACACGCTGCTGCCGGCGCTGCTCAACTCGCACGTCCAGGCCGTCAACCGGCTGCAGCGCGGCCCCGTGACGGGACGCGCTTTCGACTTCGCGATCCAGCTCGGCGACGCGTCCGAAAACCAGCAGTACAACGAGGTGCGCGACTTCATCGACTTGCTCGACGGCGGCACGGTCGTCGATCCCGATTCGGGCGGCGACGGCTACGAGGGCAACCAGGCCGCCGACCCGTACGCGAGCCCGGTGAAGGGCGAGTCGCTGCGCGCGCTGGCGAACGAGCCGTTCTGGGCGGCGGGGTTGCGACGCGCCGACGGATCACCGCTTCCCTGGTTCACGGTGATGGGCAACCACGACATGAAGGTGCGCGGCACCGTCCCGAACACCGATGCGTGGAAGGCGTTCGCGCAAGCCTGGGTCACCGGAAACTTGATGGTCAACGATCTGCCGCCGGACACGCAGCAGCGCGTCTGCAACGATCCGGCGCTCCTGCTCGACCCGATGTTCTGGGCGACGCTGGCCGCGCAGCCAAACAGTGTGCGGCTGATCACCAACGATCCGCAGCGACGCTTGCTGGATCGCGGCGAGTGGCTGGCCGAGCACGACAAGACCCGCGGCCTTCCGCGCGGACATCGCGGAACCATGTGCCCGGTCACCGACGCGAGCGGCGCGCAGACCCGCGCGTGCTACACCGTCGACATCGCGCCGGCGATTCCCGGCGAGCCGCCGATTCATATGGTCATGCTCGACACCGCGTCCGACGAAGGCTTGGAGACCGGCAACATCGATCAGGCGCAGTGGGATTGGCTCAACGACGATCTGAAGAAGCATTCGGGGTGCGTCTATGCCAGCGACACCGCCGCCGCCTGCGACAAGACCGGCAAGGCCACGTCGCTGATCGTCGTGTTCAGCCATCACACCGTCACGACGATCACCAACACCGCGCCGCGCGCGGACGGCGGGACGGCCAAGACCGGCACCGACTTGGAGAAGCTGCTGCTTCGCTTCCCGAACGTGGTCATGCACGCGAGCGGCCATACCCATCAGAACAAGATCTGGCAGCACGTGCGCGCGACCGGCACGGGCGGCTACTTCGAAGTCAACACCAGCGCGATTGCCGACTGGCCCCACCAGTCGCGCACGATCGAGCTGGTCGACAACCACGACGGGACGATCTCGGTCTACGCGGTCACCTTCGACGGCGCCGCGCCGGTGGATCCCGCGGCGATGCGTTGGGCGGGCGATCCCACGCCCGAGACCGCACCGCGGTTCGGCGCCAAGCAGCGGAACGTCAACGAGGATTGGCTTGCGTCCGTCGCCCGCTGGGTCGGCGCGAACGATCCGCAGCATGGGCACGACGCGATCA
>Ga0214472_10005572_pt1 | contig 13232 bp, 7 predicted proteins | sample RVTome_6_FD_207662 | JGI IMG/M metagenome (GOLD analysis project Ga0214472, IMG submission 207662) | Soil microbial communities from uranium-contaminated site in the Upper Colorado River Basin, Wyoming, United States - RVT140D175 | ecosystem: Environmental > Terrestrial > Soil > Contaminated >... | reverse complement strand
GGCGTTGGTCGGCCGCGAAATCCTCTCGGCCGGGGGAACGGCGGCCGACGCGGCGGTTGCCGTCTCGTTGGCGCTTTCGGTGACGTTGCCGTCGTCGGCCGGCCTCGGAGGCGGCGGCGTATGCGTCGTCCACGACGTCAAGTCGAAGCGGACCGAAACCCTGGACTTCCAAGCCACGACTCCGGGCAGGATGTCGCCGACCGCGGTTTACCCCGTTGCCGTTCCCGGGTTCATCCGCGGGATCGGCGCCCTTAACGCCAAATACGGGCGGCTGCAATGGGCACAGCTTGTCACGCCCGCGGAACAGTTGGCGCGTTTCGGCAACCAGGTGTCGCGCGCATTTGCCAACGATTTGCGAAGGGCGGCGCCGGCGACGCTGGCGGACCCGAGAATGCGCAAGATCTTCGCCGCGGGCAAGGGCGGCGCCGTTATCAAGGAAGGGGATTACCTGAAACAGCTCGACTTGTCGTCGGTGCTGGGGCGCCTCAGGGCGCGCGGCGCCGGCGATTTTTACGCCGGTTTGGCGGGGCGGCAGTTTATCGCCGCCGTCGCCAACGCCGGCGGATCGTTGAGCCTCGAGGACATGCGTGCCTATTCACCGCAGTGGCGACCGACCATCAAAGTTCCCTACATCAAGAACGCCGATTTCCATTTTCCGACCCCTCCCGGACCGGCCGGCGTGCTGGCGGCGCAAATGATGGGAATGCTGGTCGAGGACGGAAAATGGGAAAGCGCATCATCGGACGCGCGCGCGCATCTGATGGCCGAGGTCACCGGGCGGGCGTTCGCCAACCGTGATCAGTGGCTTCGGGTTGACGGCACGGCCGCCGTCAGTTCCAATTCCCTGGTCGCCAGGGAAAACATCGCGCGCCTGCTCGCGGGGTACCGCTCGGACCGCCATACGGCATGGGCGGCAACCAATCAAGCGCAGGCGGAGAATCCGGACAATCCCACGGGCACAGGTTTCGTCACCGTCGACCGCGAAGGCTCGGCGGTCGCCTGTACGCTTACCTTGAATAATCTGTTCGGCACCGGCCGCGTTGCCGATGGCATGGGCATCATTCTCGCCGCGCTGCCGGCACCCCGCGGTCGAGGCCCCGATTCGCTGGCGCCGATGCTGCTGGTCAGCGATCTTCACAACGTCTTTTATATGGCGGCGGCGGCCTCGGGCGGCACCGCGGCACCGAGCGCGCTCGTCAACGTCGTCACGCGCGCTCTATTGGGTAAGGACGATGAAACCCTCGAAATGGCCGTCGCCGCGAAGCGCATTCACAATGACGGCGTTTCCGATCTGACATTTTACGAACAGGGCTTGGAGGCGTCGGTTGCCCAAAGCCTGGCGAACAAGGGCCACCGCGTCGGGCAGACGGCGAAAATCGGCTTGGTCAACACGGTCTTTTGTCGGTCCGGCATTCCGACCAGGGATGAAGTGTCCTGCTCGATGAAGAGCGATCCCCGGGGGTTCGGCCTTGCTGCCGGCAGCGAATAAGCCGGTGACGGCGCCCCGGTAGCATGGTCCTCAAGGTCGCAAAACGCGGGGCCATCCCGCCCTTCATCGTCATGGACGTGATGCGCGCCGCCAACGAACGCGAGGCCGGCGGCGAAGGCGTGCTGCATCTTGAGGTGGGGCAGCCCGGCACCAGCGCGCCCAAGGCCGTCCTGGAGGCGGCACGAGCGGCGCTGTTCGAGGACCGCATCGGTTACACCGAGGCCACCGGCCTGCCGGCGCTCAGGTGCCGCATTGCCGACCATTATCGGAATGTCTACGGGGTGACCGTCGAACCGGAACGGGTGATCGTCACGACCGGTTCGTCGGGCGGGTTTGTACTCTCGTTCCTTGCCGCCTTCGAGGCCGGCGACCGGGTCGCTCTCGCCAGCCCGGGCTATCCCGCCTATCGCAACATTCTGGGAGCCGTCGGCGTCGAGGTCGTCGATCTTCAGACCGGTCCGGAAACCAACTTTCAGCCGACGCCGGAATTGTTGGATCGGGCGGCCGGGCAATCAGCGCGCGCCATCGATGGCCTGATCGTCGCTAGCCCCTCGAATCCCACCGGAACCATGATCCACGCCGGCGAACTCAAGGCCATCGTCGACTACTGCGGGGATCGGGGGATTCGCCTGATCTCGGACGAAATCTACCACGGCATCACCTATGGGGAACCGGCAACCACCGTGCTCGCGCACACGGCGAAGGCAATCGTCGTCAACAGCTTCTCGAAATATTTTTCGATGACCGGCTGGCGCATCGGATGGATGGTCGTGCCATCGGATCTGGGCCGCTCCGTCGAATGCCTGGCGCAGAATCTTTTCATTTCGCCACCGACTCTATCGCAGTTCGCTGCCCTCAAGGTGTTCGACTGCCGCGACGAGCTGGATGCCAACGTCGTCCGCTATGCGGAAAATCGGGCGCTGCTGCTGGAGCAATTGCCGAAAGCCGGATTCCGCAAGCTGGCGCCGGCCGAAGGAGCGTTCTACATCTACGCCGACGTCACTCACATGACCAACGACAGCCAAGAATTCTGCAAGCGGATGCTTGCCGAAACCGGAGTCGCAGCAACGCCTGGAATCGATTTCGATCCTGGGCGCGGCCACCGCTTCATGCGGTTTTGTTTTGCCGGCGAACATGCCGACATGGCGGCGGCGGCGGATCGGCTTCGCCGCTGGCGCCGCTAACGGCCGTCGATCACTCGGTAATGCGACTCCACCAACCCTTGCGCGTCGCCGGTTTTCCCGGCACTTGAGCCGGGCTCGCCTCGCCACCGACTTTGACGACGGTGGTCTTCGCGGTAGCGCCCGCGGTCGCGGGTTGCTCCGGTTTAGGGGCAGGCGCCGGCTGCGGCGCCGGGGAAGTTCCGCCGCCGCCCATCGCGGGCGATGCCCCAGGGCGAGCCACGGGAGGAGCCACGGGGGGAGCGGCAGGGGAAGCCGCGGGAGAAGTGGCCGCCCTCGTCGGCTGTTGTTGCGGGAACGTCGTCGGGCCTTGCTGGCCGGCAGCCGGGCGTGGTCCGCCGGCTACCGACGGTACCGCTCCGCCACCGCCACGGCCGCGCCGCCGCCGTCCGCCCCGCTTTTTGGAGGGGGGCCGGTTGCGGGCATCGGGCAACGGGATGACCTCGCCGCCGGCGCTCTTAGGCGGCGCCAGCGGGATCAAAGGTTCAGGCGGGCTCAGCAGAGCGGTGTCCTGGGGAGCACCGGCACCGGGCTGTCCGGGTACCGTCGCCGCCGGCCGCGGGAACGCCTCGCCGGGACGGTGTTCGCCATCGCGCCGCCGGCGTCGGCCGCCGCGCCGGCCGCGACGCCGCCGCTTGCCCAGCGGCGCCGACATATCGTTCGACGGTCGCGGGGCGACGTTGGCCGCAGCAGCCTGGACGTCGTCGTGGCCGGCCTGGTCGCTCTGGGCGACCTGACCGACCGGACCGCCGGCGCCGGCCGCGGCGCTCGCGGCTGCCGCCTCGGGCGCTTGGTGATGAATGTCGCCACCTTCCTCGCCGTGCCGCCGCCGGCCGCCGCGCCGCCGGCGTCGGCCGCCGTCTTCGCGGGCGCCTTCACGCGGCGCCGACCCGGTTTCGGCAGCGACGATCGGACGGCCGTCCTCGCCGATCCGATCGATCCGGAAGTTGGGCGGGATCAAGGTGTCGTCGCTTTCCAGGCGCACCGACATCTTGAATTTTTCCTCGATGCGGGCGAGCGCCGAGCGCTTGTTGTTGAGGATGTAAAGCGCCACCGGCGTCGGAATATAGGCGGTGACCTGCCGCGACCGGTGCTGCATGCCCTCTTCCTCAATGGCGCGCAGCAGATGAAGCGCCGCCGACTCCTTGGAGCGGCGAATGCCCGTGCCTTCGCAATAGGGGCACGGCTCGGAGCTGGTCTCGATCAGGCTCGGACGCATCCGCTGCCGGGACAGTTCCAGCAGCCCGAACGGGCTGATGCGGCCGATCTGGATGCGCGCGCGGTCGGAACGCATCACGTCCTTCAGGCGGTGCTCGACCTTGATCTGGTTGCGGTGGTCCTCCATGTCGATGAAGTCGATGACGATCAGTCCCGCCAGATCGCGAAGTTTCAATTGCAGGGCGATCTCCTCGGCGGCCTCGATATTGGTCTTCAAGGCCGTTTCCTCGATGTTGCGGCCGCGGGTCGCCCGTCCCGAGTTGACGTCGATGGCGACCAGCGCCTCGGTGGGACTGATGACGATGTAGCCGCCCGATCGCAGTTGCACTTCAGGCGAATGCATGCTGTCGAGCTGATGCTCGATGCCGTAGAACAGGAACAGGTGCTTGTCGACTTCCTCGAACGGCTGCACGCGCTTGGTGTGGCTCGGAATCAGCAGCTTCATGAAGTCCTTGGCGGCGCGATAGGCCTCGTCGCCGTCGATGACGATTTCCTGGATATCCTTGGTATAGAGGTCACGGATCGAGCGTTTGATCAGGTCGCCTTCCTCATGCACCAGGCAAGGCGCCATCGATTCCAGCGTGACTTCGCGGACCGTGCTCCACAACCGCATCAGGTATTCGTAGTCGCGTTTTATCTCGGCCTTCGAGCGCTTCTCGCCGGCGGTGCGGACGATGACCGCCATGCCTTCGGGAATGCCGAAATCGGAAAGTATCGACTTCAGCCGCTTGCGGTCGCCGCCGCTGTTGATTTTCCGGGAAATGCCGCCGCCGCGAGCCGTGTTCGGCATCAGCACGCAATAGCGTCCGGCCAACGACAGGTAGGTCGTCAACGCGGCGCCCTTGGTGCCGCGTTCCTCCTTGACCACTTGCACCAGCAGAATCTGCCGGCGCTTGATGACTTCCTGAATCTTGTACCTGCGGCGCAGCGCCATGGGCCGCCGGGTGGCGACCTCCTCGAAGATATCGCCGCCGAGCGTCTCGACGGCGGCCGGTTCGGCGCCGGCCGTCCCCTCGCGAGGCTGATTGGGGTCGTGTTCCGCGGGCGGCGCGACCTTCTGCTCGGCGATCAGCGCTTCACGGTCGGCGACCGGAATCTGATAGTAGTCGGGGTGGATTTCGTTGAACGCCAGGAACCCATGGCGATTGCCGCCGTAGTCGACGAACGCCGCCTGCAGCGACGGTTCGACGCGCGTCACCTTGGCGAGATAGATGTTACCTTTAAGCTGCCGGCGGGACTGAACCTCGACGTCGAAGTCTTCCAGGTGGTTTCCGGCGACGATCACCACCCGGGTCTCTTCCGGGTGCGATGCGTCGATGAGCATTCTTTTGGCTGTCATTTATTTCAAAACTCCGATGCACAGCCTGCCCGGCCTCCGTCCTCCAGGGACGAGGTCCATCCGGGGTTGCGGTGCGTGTTCTAGGATGGCCGGCGGCGCCTGCGAACAATCCTTGCGCCACCGTTGACGTGGGCGGCATGTGACTGGTTCGCGCTGCTCTATCCGGCATGGGAAAAAAGACCATATCTAAGAGGGGGATCCCTCTTGCTTTTCGCATATAAGCCCGAGACCCTCCTCCCGCAAGTAACGGAACTCCGGGACCATCATTCGGGCTGCCTTGACGTCGCGTTACGGCCGGCCGCCGGCCCGTCATACGGGGCTACCAGACCGGACCGGGCTCGCCGCCAGGCGCGACAGTGTTAACATAAAGGTAGGCTTTTCGCTCGACAATCGTCTTGTGCGCGTCGACGGCCGGCGGCCAAACTAATCGGGGCCCCGGCGCGAATTCGGTTGCAGATCATTACCCCTTGTAATAAATCATATATTTGGGGACTGGGTTGTGAGCTTGCACCATATGTGGGGTGTCAGTCGGAAATCGCGGTGGTTGCCGGTCGCCCTCGCGGCGACGCTGGCGCTGACCCTTGCGCGGCCGGTCGCGGCGGCGGATTCGGTGGTCACCGACATTCGCGTCGGCGTCCATGCCACGGCCACCCGAATCGTTCTCGAGCTCACCAAACAGGTGGCATTCAGCGCCTTCACCCTCGGCGACCCCAAGCGTGTCGTCATCGATCTACCGGAAGTCGGCTGGCAGTTGCCGCCCGAGCCGCTTCCCGCCGCCACCGGCGTGTTCGAGAAGCTGCGCTACGGCCTGTTCAAGCCCGGCAATTCGCGCATCGTGTTCGACATCCACGCTCCGGCGGCGATCACCCAGGCGTTCATTCTCGAGCCGCAAGGCGGCCATCGATACCGTCTGGTGGTCGACCTGACGCCGACCAGCCCGCAGGCCTTCCTGCAGAGCGTCGGCGCCCAGCCGATCCGCGTCTCCGGGGTGCAGCCGAAACCGGCGTCCGATCGGCCGGGTCTGGCGCCGCCACCGGCCGCCGTTGCGCCGGCCGCAACCATGACCATCGCCAAGGCGAGCGGTGCCGATGCAGCGGCTCCGCCACCGGTACCGTCGCCGCCGGCAACCAAGGCCGGCGCCCAGGACCAGGCGTCGCCGTTCCGGCTGGCGCCGCGCAAGCCGGAGCCGAAGCAGCGCGGCGCCAAGCACGTCATCGTCATCGACCCGGGACACGGCGGCGTCGATCCCGGCACCATCGGCGTATCCGGCATCTACGAAAAGCACGTGACGTTGGCGATGGCCCGCGAACTGAAGAAGCAACTCGAGGAAACGGGCCGTTTCAAGGTGATGCTGACGCGCGACAGGGATATCTTCATCCGTCTTCGCGACCGCGTGCAGATCGCCCGCGACGCCAAGGCCGAACTGTTCATCTCCATCCACGCCGATACGGTCAAAAACAAGGCGATCCGTGGGCCGGCAGTGTATACGCTGTCGGAAAAGGCTTCGGACAAGGAAGCGGCGGAACTGGCGGAGAAGGAAAACAAGGCCGATTTGATCGCCGGCATTGACCTCAGCCACGAAACGCCGGAGGTGACCAATATCCTGATCGACCTGGCGCAACGCGAGTCGATGAATGAATCGGCGCGTTTCGCGGCGGCATTGATCGGTCAGTTGAAGCTGACCACCACCGTTCTCAGGAATACCCACCGGTTTGCCGGTTTCGCCGTACTGAAGGCCCCCGATGTGCCATCGGTGCTGATGGAACTCGGGTTCCTTTCCAATCCCAACGACGAGCGTTCGTTGCGTTCTGGCAAATACCGCGCCCAGCTGGCGACTGCGGTAGCCAAGGCGCTGGACGCGCATTTCGTGCGCGTCGAAGAGGCGACGAGGAAGTAGAAAGCCATACCGTCGCCACAATTTGATATTTAAGTGTTTCAAGGCTTTTGCGACGCATGTGGTAATATGGCAGCCGGGTTGGTTGCCGGCTTCAAGCGTCGATCCCATACCCGGGACAGTGGGTGGACGCGACCTTGATCTCCGATGTTTAGAGCGCTTCTCACCATTCTCGGCGTGCTGTTGATCGTCGCCGTCGTCGGCGCCGGCGGCGTGCTGTTCATTTTCCACAATTACGGCGGCGACCTGCCGGAATACCGCCAGCTCGCCAATTACGAGCCGCCGGTGATGACCCGCGTATACGGCGGCGACGGGCGCCTGTTGGCCGAATACGCGGTCGAAAAGCGCGTATTCGTGCCGATCAAGGCGATGCCGCGGCGGGTGGTGGAGGTATTCCTGGCGGCCGAGGACAAGAACTTCTACACCCATCCGGGAGTCGACCTTCTGAGCGTCGTTCGCGCCGCGCTTACCAACGTCAAGAACCTGGGAAGCTCGAAGCGGCCCGTCGGTGCCTCGACCATCACCCAGCAGGTGGCCAAGAACTTCCTGCTCACCAACGAGATATCTTGGAAGCGCAAGATCCAGGAGGCGATCCTGGCGTTCCGCATCGAGCGCGCCCTCAGCAAGGACCGCATCCTCGAGCTTTATATGAACGAGATCTATCTCGGCTTCGGCTCGTACGGCGTTGCGGCGGCGGCGCTGAATTACTTCGACAAGTCCCTGAACGATCTGGCCATCGGCGAGGTGGCGTTCCTGGCGGCACTACCCAAGGCGCCCAACAATTACAACCCGGTCACCAAGCCGCAGGCCGCCAAATCGCGCCGCGACTGGGTGATCGGACGGATGCTGACCGAAGGCATCATCACCGCCGAACAGGCCGATCAGGCGCAACGGACGCCGCTGACGGTGCGGCAGCGCTCGGCGACCGAGTACACGACTGCCGAATATTTCGCCGAAGAGGTGCGCCGCGAGTTGGTCAAGCGCTATGGCGATGAAAACTTGTACAAGGGCGGCCTATTGGTGCGGACGACCATCGTTCCGCATCTGCAGGCGATCGCCGACCGCGAGTTGCGTCGCGGGCTCGAGGCCTATGACCGGCGGCACGGATGGCGCGGGCCGATCACGCGGCTGGCCGAAGGCACCCGTGTCGACGTCGCCGCCGATTGGCAGCGCGAGCTTGCCAAGATCGCGCTGCCGGCCGGGCTCGGAGCACGCAAGCTTGCCGTCGTCGTCGGCCTCGATGCGAACGGCGCCGTCGTCGGCCTCGGCGATGGGGCCAAGGGACGCATTTCGTTTTCCCAGCTGCAATGGGCCCGGCGTTTGGAAGAAGGCCAGAAGCGCGGGCCGAAGGTGACCAAGGCCGCCGACGTGCTCGCTTACGGCGACGTGATCGCCGTCGATCCGATCGAGGAGGGCGCCGAGGGGTACTCGGCGACCGAGCGAACCTTCAGCCTGTATCAGATTCCGAACGTCGACGGCGCGCTGGTCGCCCTCGATCCGCATACCGGACGGGTGCTGGCGATGAGCGGCGGCTATTCGTTCGAACGCAGCCAGTTCAACCGCGTAACCCAGGCCAACCGGCAGCCGGGATCGGCGTTCAAGCCATTCGTTTACCTGGCGGCCATCGAAGGCGGTTACACGCCGTCGACGCTGATCCTCGATGCGCCGTTCGTCATCGATCAGGGGCCGGGGTTGCCGAAATGGCGCCCGGCCAACTACACCAATAAATTCTACGGACCATCGACGATGCGACTCGGTCTCGAGAAATCGCGCAACCTGATGACCGTGCGGCTGGCGCAGACGGTCGGCATGGAAAAGGTGTCTGTTGCGGCTGAGCGTTTCGGCGTCGTCGATAAGTTGCCGGAAACCCTGTCGATGGCGCTCGGGTCCAGCGAGACGACGCTGCTCAGACTGACCACCGCCTACGCCATGTTGGTCAACGGCGGCAAGCAGATCACGCCGACCCTGATCGACCGCATCCAGGATCGCCACGGCGCCACCATCTTCCGCCACGACCGGCGCCCATGTCCGAGTTGTCGGGCGACGGCGTGGACCGACCAGCCGGTACCGCAAATTCCGGATACCCGCAAGGCGCTCACCGACCCGGGCAGCGCCTATCAGGTCGTGAACATGCTGCGCGGCGTCATCGAGCGGGGGACCGGCAAACGCATCCAGGCCGTCGGCAAGCCGTTGGCCGGCAAGACCGGCACCACCAACGACGAGAAGGATACTTGGTTCATCGGCTTCACGCCGGACCTCGCGGTCGGCGTGTTCATCGGCTTCGACGAGCCGAAGCCGCTCGGCCGGCAGGAAACCGGCTCGTCGGTATCGGCGCCGGTCTTCCGCGATTTCATGGCGGCGGCGCTCAAGGACAAGCCGGCAATTCCGTTCCGGATACCGCCGAATATCCGGCTGGTGCGCGTCAACGTCACCACCGGCGAGCTGGCCAGGCCCGGCGACTCCGACGTCATTCTCGAGGCGTTCAAGCCGGGCACCGTGCCCACCGGGCGTTCGGAGGTCCTGGAGGGCCAGAGCTGGATCGCCGGCGGCGAGGGGCTGGCGCCGGCCACTGGGACCGGCGGCCTCTATTGATCGCGCCGGCGGTCGTGCCGGCCCGGCGCGACAGATTTTCAGACCGATGCCTTGCCCCGCGGCGGGAACCCGGTTAAAACCCGGCGTCGTCGAGCGCGGAGCAATGGCATCGCCATGCGTGCTGAAGTCGAAAATCTGGCAACCGAAATAAAGCAGTCGCTGGACCTGCTGAGGAGGCATCTTTGACTTTGATGCTGCTCGTCGTCGTCTGGCCGAGTTGAACGCCAAGGCCGAAGACCCCAAGTTCTGGAACAATACCGGGGAAGCCCAGGCGGTTATGCGCGAACGCAACCGCCTGGAACAAAGGCTCGGCGATATCGAGGGACTCGAGCGCCGGCTTTCCGACAACCTCGAGCTTCTGGAGTTGGCGGAAGCCGAAAGCGACGCCGGCGTCGCCGGCGAAGCCGAAGCTGCGCTCAAGGCGCTGCACGCCGAAGCGATCGCCGCCGAGAAGGAAACCCTGCTCTCGGGCGAGGCCGACGCCAACGATTGTTATCTCGAGGTGCACGCCGGCGCCGGCGGCACCGAAGCCCAGGATTGGGCGGAAATGCTGCTGCGCATGTACGCCCGTTGGGCCGAGGCGCACGGCTACAAGGTGCAGTGGCTGGAAGAGAGCGCCGGCGAGGAAGCCGGCACCAAGTCGGCGACGCTGAAGATCATCGGCCGCAATGCCTATGGATGGCTGAAGACGGAAAGCGGCGTCCACCGGCTGGTCCGGATATCGCCGTATGATTCATCATCCCGCCGGCACACCAGTTTCGCCTCGGTCTGGGTGTATCCGGTGATCGACGAGGAGATCGAGGTCGAGATCAACGACCGGGATTTGCGGGTCGATACCTACCGTGCTTCCGGCGCCGGCGGCCAGCACGTCAACAAGACCGACAGCGCAATCCGCATTACCCACCAGCCGTCGGGTATCGTCGTGCAATGCCAGAGCGACCGCTCGCAGCACAAGAACCGCGCCACCGCCATGAACATGCTGAAGGCGCGCCTGTACGAACTGGAACTGCAGAAACGCGAGGCGGCGACCCAGGCCGAGCACGATGCGAAGACGGAAATCGGATGGGGGCACCAGATACGGTCCTACGTCCTGCAGCCCTATCAGATGGTCAAGGACCTCAGGACCGACGTCCAGACCTCCAACACCCAGGCGGTGCTCGACGGCGATCTAGACGAATTCATGGCCGCGGCGCTCGCGGCACGGGTCAAGGAAAGCTCGGGCGCCAAGCCGCAAAGCCATTAGCCGTCCGGCGCCCGGGCGCACACGGGCCTATTGCAGGACGAACTCCTTGAACAGGATCGATTGGATGCGTGCCGGCATGATCACGTTGTTGATGATGTTGGTGAGATCGACCCGCAGCTTGTCGGTGCCCGCCTTGCCGACCATCTGCTGACGTTCCTGGTCGCGCAGATGGGCCCTGATCGAATCGACGACCCTCAGTTCGGCCGTCTGCAGGCGCGGCAAATCGGTGCTCGCCAGCTGGATGACGATAGTGGTGCGTATCAGGGGTGCGGAGCATTTTCCGGTCTTCAGATCGGCCTTGATCTGCGGCAACTGATGGGTCACCGGCGTGCCGAGGTCGATGGTCGCCACCTTCGATCCGGCCTTCCTGCCGAGCAGGGGATCGAGCAAACCGGTGAAATACGCGGCCGCGCCGCCGCCTGCGATCACCACCACGGCGATGGCGATGACGGCGATCAATTTTCTCTTGCCGCCGCCCTTGCTGTCCCCGGGGCCGTCACCGGCGCCGTTGTCGTCGTCAGGCTGGTCGCTCATTCGATCCTCCCACTCTAAGCGGCAACGTTCCGCCGCCGCCGGTCGCGACACGATCAAGTTACGCAGTTTTACGAGCCGCGGAAAGGCCGTCAGCGCGACCGGTCACAACGTCTTCGCCGCATCGAGCACGTCGTCGACGTGGCCTTTGACCTTGACCTTGCGCCAGGTCTTGCGGACCACGCCTTTCTCGTCGATCAGGAACGTCGCCCGGTCGATTCCGAAGTATTCGCGTCCGTAGAGCTTCTTCTTGACCCATACGCCGTAAGCCCGGCAAAGCGTGCCGTCGGCGTCGGAAACCAGCGCGAACGGCAGCGCGTGCTTGGCCTTGAAGCCGTCGTGCCGCTCGACGCTGTCCTTCGAGACGCCGACGACGACCGCGCCGGCCTTCTTGAAGTCCTTGATGCGGTCGCGGAAGGCCTGTGCCTCCATGGTGCAGCCCGGCGTGTCGTCCTTGGGGTAGAAGTAGAGGACCACCTTCTTGCCCTTGCAGTCCTTCAGCCTCAGCGTGCCGTCGCTGTCCGTCGGCAGGTCGAAATTCGGCGCCTTGTCCCCGGCTTCGATGGCCATTGGGGCCTCCTGTCAATTGCCCCTGTCAATTGTTTGGGGCCACCGGCGGCAACGCCGCCGCCGGCTCCTCGATCATGGACCTGAAAACGCGGTAAACCTGATCCGCGGTATCGCGAATCTTTCTCTCGAGTGCGGCGAAATCGCCGACGCCGCCGCAGCGCACCAGGTCCTGCTTCAGCGCCTGCGAAATTTCGTCCTCGCGGTCGCGGGTGAGTTCGCCTTCGATGGTCAGCGCCAGCAAGCTCTGCAGCCCCTGCCAAAGGTCCCAGCCGACGGTCAGGCGCCGGCCCGTGTCCGCATCCAGCAGCCTTGCCGCGACCAGGGCTGCGAGGGTGCCGCGGGTGTCGTGGCCGAGGATTTGCGGATGGGCGGGGGCGTATCTGAGGGTCAGGTACTGAGCGATGAACTCGACATCGACGATGCCGCCGCGCATATGCTTCAGCGCCCAGATGCTGTCCGCGGGCCGGTCGGCATCGAGCCGCGCGCGCATGTCGGCGATGTCGCGGAGCAAGGAGTCCGGATTCCTGGGTGCCATCAGCGTGGCGCGGATGGCGGCGACGATCCGCTCGCACAGATCGGGCGGCCCGATCAGCGGTCTTGCCCGCGTCAATGCCATCCGTTCCCATGTCCACGCGGTGTCGGAATGATACTGCTTGAACGCATCGAGGGACGATGCGATCGGGCCCTTGGTGCCGGACGGGCGCAAACGCATGTCGACCTCATAGAGATGGCCCTCGGCGGTCGGCGCGGTGATGGCGTTGATCAGGCGCTGACTCAGGCGCGCGAAGTACTTCGGCGCGTCGAGCGGCCGCTTGCCGTCGGACGTCTTGGCGACGTCGCCGCCCGGCAGGTCATAGACGAAGATCAGGTCGAGATCGGACGACGCCGTCATCTCGCGGCTGCCCAGCTTGCCGAGAGCGACGACCGCCATGCGCGAGCCGGCGATGTGCCCGTGGCCGCGGGCGAAATCCTCCTCGACAATGGGATAGAGGCCGGCGAGCGCCGTCTCGGCGATGCGGCTGAACACCTTGCCGGCGTCGCCCGGCGCGATCAGGCCGCGCAGGCACTGCACGCCGACCTGGAAGCGGCGGTCGTTGTTCCATCGCCGGCTGGCGTCGAGCGCCTGCTCGAAATGCTCGCTCAGGGAAAGCATGCCCTCGAGATCCGCGAGCAGG
>Ga0214472_10005571_pt1 | contig 13234 bp, 10 predicted proteins | sample RVTome_6_FD_207662 | JGI IMG/M metagenome (GOLD analysis project Ga0214472, IMG submission 207662) | Soil microbial communities from uranium-contaminated site in the Upper Colorado River Basin, Wyoming, United States - RVT140D175 | ecosystem: Environmental > Terrestrial > Soil > Contaminated >... | reverse complement strand
TCTTGCATTATTACTGCGTACACCTGCGAGTCGTCGCCCAGCCGGCCTTCGTGTTGGATATCAGTCCCTTCTGGGAACAGAAGCTGGCGGCCATCCGCTGCTACCGGAGCCAGTTTATCGAGGGCCGCCCGAGCGAGCCGCCCACGTTCATCGACCGGCTGCGAGATCAGGCGGCCTACTGGGGCTGGGCGATCAATACGCAGTACGGCGAGCCGTTCGCCAGCCGCGAGTCGGTGGGGCTGGGGAGTTTGAGGGATTTACTTTAGTACGCCGCACGCTGCTAGCACGGCATTCATAGATTGGTGTCCGTCACGCGCGGCGTTCGATTCACAAATAACATTGGAGAAACCGTAACGCTTCTGTCGATAAAGACGCCAACTCCGATCCGGGCCGGTGCGCTTGCCGCGCCTTGAGCGCGGGACGGCGTGAACGAGCGGGGGGGCACGTCCGAATCTGTTTCACCCGCCGATGGTGCGTTGGTCCTTACTGATTTCCGCGGCGATTTCGCTGGCCGGCTGCTCCTTTCTGCCGAAGCCGGCGCATCAGCCGAGGGTCCAAAACCCTTTCCCGCAATTGTCCAGGGTCGCCGTCGCGCCGTTTTTTAACTTGACGGCCAATCCGACCGTCGACGGCCGGCACTTCGCCCTGGCCTACTTTCACGAACTGCAATCGGTGCCTGGCTTCGAAGTCGTGCCCGTCGGAGTCGTCGAGTCGGCGATGATCGATTACGGGCTGGCGCTGGATAACCCGGAAACCGGTGCCGAAGACGCCCGGCGGCTGGCCCAATTGTTGGGCGTGGACGCGATCGTCGTGGGCTCGGTGACCGAGTTTTCCGCCTGGCCCAAACCGCGGTGTGGGTTGAACGTCGAGTGGTACGCCGCGAATCCTTGCTTTCATCCGATACCAGCAGGGTACGGGCTGCCGTGGGGTACGACCGATGAGGAGTTGATTCCCGGTTCGCTGGTCTACGAAGCGGAAATGGAATTGGCCAAAGCCCAACTGGCGACGCAGTCTCCGCATTTTATTCCCGCTCCGCCACCGAAGTTGCTGCCCCGTGCGCCGGCGGCCGAGGAGCTGCCGCCGCCGCAGGATGAACCGATGCCCGGCGACCACGAAGGCGTCGCCGTGCAAATGATCGACGAAATCGGCGCGATCGGCGCGGCCGAAAAAACCGACAACACCGCTGCCAGCTTACCGCCGGACTGGCCCGATCCGCGCGGATTCCAACCGGCCGCGCCGTCACCCGTACGCGCCGCCTGCCATCCCAGCGACAAGCCCATTTTACAACACGTGCGAACCTATGACGGTCATGACGGCGATTTCACGACAGCTTTGGAAACTTACGTTTACTTTCGCGATGACGGCCGCCCGGGCGACTGGCGGTCGTATCTGGAACGCACCGACGATTTCGTTCGATTCTGCTGCCATATGCACATCTTCGAGATGCTGTCGGCCCGCGGCGGCGCGGCCGAAACACGAGTGGTGTGGCGCTGGCCCGACAGCCGATAGTACCTCTGAGCACACTCGGCCGGGGCAGTCCAAGCTGCCGGTCAACTTTGCATCGTGTGCTTGAACGTTTTTCCAGAGAACGGTCCGCAGCGGTCGACGGAGGAGGTTGCCGGTGAATCAGGATATCAACGTGCTAGCCCTGGTCAAAGGCAACGAGCGCTACGTGTTTCTGTACGACGACAGCAGCCGCGCCGAAACGCTGCGGATGCTGGGGCGCTACGCCTCGAACCCGGACCTGAGCTTCACCTGGTACGACGCCGCGGTGCTCAGCCAAAAAATTCGTCACGAAGCCAAGCCGGCCCCGAACAAATCGTCGCGATTCAATCTGCCGCTGCCGTCGGACAAAGAAGAGGGCAGAGGGCAGTAGGCAGAGGGCAGTAGGCAGACTCCCGCGACAGCGCTTTTCTGCCTACTTTTACTGTCCAACGATCAAATAGAACGTAAGCGCTTGCGACAGAGGTTTGGTGTTAGTTTGTGATGCTAGCTTGCAATTTCTCCAAGAAACTCGGTGTGCGTGACAAAATGCTGGCTATTGCAGGACGAGACACGACAATTGCAAGCAGTTTCGTAAGTGCCTCGCAAATCATTGGTTGCGTTGATTTTGAACTTTGGACAGTAAAAGTAGGCAGAAGGCAGTTTTTCGCGCCAGCGCGTCACTGCCCTCTGCCTACTGCCCTCTGCCTACTAGACCAGTGAACTTCGCGTAGGAATATGCAAACGGCGATCGGCCGATTCTTGCAGTATCTGACCGCGGAGCGCAACGCTTCGCCGCTGACGGTCAAGAGCTACCGCGAAGACTTGCAGACGCTGGCCGAGTATTTGACCGACCAGTGCGGCGGTCACACGCCCAAACCGGAACAGATCCGCACGCTCGATCTACGCGGCTATCTGGCCTCGCTGCACGAAGCCGGGTACGCGAAAACCACCATTGCCCGGCGGTTGGCCAGTGTGCGTGGTTTCTTTCGCTTCGGTCAACGCGAAGGCTGGGCGACGGCCGATCACGCCGCGCCGCTGCGCAATCCGCGCAAACACCGGCACCTGCCGCATTTCCTCTCCAGCGACGAATTGGGACGGCTGCTGGAAGCGCCGCCCGCGGGCGATGCGTTGGGACTGCGCGACCGGGCGATGCTGGAAACCCTCTATTCCGCCGGGCTGCGCGTCAGCGAATTGGTCGGCCTGAACGACGGCGACTTGGATCTGGAAGAAGGCGTCGTCCGCGTGCGCGGCAAGGGTCGCCGTGAGCGGCTGGCGCCCGTCGGTTCGTTTGCCGCCCGGGCACTACGAAAATGGTTGAAGCGGAGAACGCTGCACCAAGGTGAACCGCATGGAACCACGGCGCCGGTGTTCGTGAACAAATTCGGCCGGCGGCTGACTACGCGAAGCGTCGGCCGGATGTTGGAAAAGTACCTCAAGCTGACCGGCCTGGACAGCCGCACCACACCCCACACCCTGCGCCACAGCTTCGCCACGCATCTGCTGGACCGCGGCGCCGACATCCGCAGCGTGCAGGAACTGCTGGGCCACAAGAGCCTGGTCACCACGCAAATCTACACCCACGTCACCACCGCCGGCCTGCGCGAGGTGTACGAGAAGGCGCATCCCAGGGCAGGGTGAAACACAGGGAGGATCCCCAGATTCGGCTGCGGCCATTGCCGGGCCAATGAATCGGTTCGATCAAAAACGAAAAACGAGGGCTGATCAACTTCGGCGTGATCGGAAATTGTCCATGTCCAAAAAAAGCAAAGTGCCGAAGGATGTAGTCGATCTGCTCACATTGCACCGTAAATCGTTTTATGCAGCCGCGAAGATTGCCAAAAAGACGGCGCATCCCGTGCCGAGCGATACCCGCGCTTGGTCGCAGATTCTGGTGAGCCTGCTGACGGGAATCAATGGTATCGCCCGCAAAAAGGGAGCCGACCTGGCTGACGGCTCGGACGTAAAGGGGGCAAACCTCTGGCTCTCAATAGACACGCCACGTTTTAACGGCTGCATTAAGTCCGGACGCAAGGGCGAAAAAGGAAACGTAAACTGTTTGGACGAGATGCCATACCTGTTCTTCGTGATGTGGGACACGGAGCCGGAGAAGAATTGTGACCGCTGCCGCGTGTGGGTCGTTCGTCCCGGCAAAGACTCCGCGTTTCGCTCGATGTGTGAAACGTGGTATAAACAGCGCGACGAAGGAATGATCCGCAGCGATAATTTCCAACTTCACCCACCGAGGAACGCGAACTCGAACGTGTTCCGAAATCGCTGTGGCAATTTGGTCTACCCGCTTTTGTTTTGTGCGGAATTCGTCGGCAATGCATACCGTGTCGTCGAATACAATCCGGAAGTGCTCAAAGCGGGGAAATGCCAAGGCACTGCGGATTAAGTCGAACGAAATACTGAGAGGGCCGTGCTTTGGGAATTGAACCGCTGAACGTCGATGGCATTGAACGTTCGGCGTCGCACGGAGGGACGTTCCGAATTGCGGCTCCGAAGTTAACGCCCAAAAAGCTTTTCTACGTCTCGGAAGGCCGCCGTCATAGCCGCAATCGACTGGTAGTACCGGAGTGTGGCGCGCTGGAGCCGACTGGCAATGTCGTGCAACTGCGCCATCGCCTTAGAGTTCTGTTTCGGAACGGGAATGACGATTGTTTCCAGGTCACGATGTTTGATTCTGTTGTGAGACGAAGAAGTGCCGGACGTCAAAGTTCTAACTTGCGCCTGCACGACGTCGGACCGCATTAGAAGCATGAGCAGCCACGGGGTGATGTCGAGGTTTTTCGACCGCAAAACCGCAAACTCGGTCGAACACGCCAAATCCCATGGTGTTTCCGGAACGACGCAAATCCGCATGATTCGCGGGTTTATCTTGGAAAGCAAAACGTCGCCGGGGCGGCACCGCGTGCATGCCGTCGTCGGGCGATAGGAATTTACGGCTCGCAGGTCAATGCAGCCGTCCTCGCGCACGTGGAGCACGCTAATACATCGATTTCGCTCGTCCGCCAAGACGCGTTCCTTGCTGTCGGGGTCGACGATCACCGCGTCCAATAGTTTTCGATGAGTGAATCCATTTGAACGAATGACTTCGATTCGCTGAAGAGCCTGCAAGCGTTCCGTCTGGTAGAACCCGGCCGTCCAGCGGTTATTCAAAAGGCGATCGAAAGCGACCGCTGCAATCGATGGTTTGCGGCTCAGGCAGACGATGTCAGCCCTTGGTGATTCCGCGCGTCGGAATTCGCCGTAAACGTCAGCGATGGCATCCAAGTCGTTCTGTCCGACGATCCGCTTGACCGTAGCGCCCGCGCGCAATACGACACGAAACCCCAGGTCTTCCGAAGTCGCCATGAACACGTGATTCGAACCGATTTCACCGCCACACTCCGTTTTGCGTTGAAGGTATACCACGCTCGTTTTAGTTCGTGTGCCGGCTTGAGCAAATGTCTCCGTCGGCAGGTCGAACACCGCCAAAAGATTGGCAGAACGCCCCATTGCCCGTCTGAATGATTCCGCAAAACCCCCTGTCGAGACAACGTGATCCGGTACGACGATCAGCAGTCGCCCGCCCGGCCTAAGCAGTGCCAACGCTCTGTCCAGAAGGATGTATTCGGAATCCAACATTTTCGGAAGCGGTTGGCGCCGTGCGACGTGGTGCAGCGTTGGCAATTGGCTCTCGGTTGAAAGGCTCATCAATTCACGAACATCGAACGTCGCCCCGAATGGTGGATTGGTGAGAATCAGATCAACCTTGCCATCCAGCTCCGCCAACGAACTCGGAGGCAGAACGGAATTACCTTGCCGAATGTCGGCATTCACGCCCGCGAATAGTTTCAGGTTGACACATGCCAGTCTCACCATCCGCACAACCTTATCCTGACCAAAGATACGCAAATGATCCGACAGCATCCCCGTATCTAACGGTATGTGCGATGCATGGCGCCACATTGCCGCCAGGAACGACCCGACACCGCATGTCGGATCGGCTACGAGAATCGGTTTTCCGGGGTCTTTGCCATTCAGGTCGCCCACAATGTCATGAATTGCAATATCGACGATTGACGACACGACTTCGGGAGGAGTCATGTATTGCGCGTCTTCTTTGCGATTTCGGAAACTATCTTGTACGAAGTGCCCGAAAGCTTCGTTGACGCTGTCAAACGACCAGCGACAATCATTGTTGTTCGCCCGTGGCAGCGCATCCAAAAGCGGCAAAAGGGCGGCGGCGAATTCATCGTCGCGTGGACTCATGTTCAGACCGTTGCGCATACCGAATGCTGTCATTTCATCCGGGTATCTAGATGCCAACTCGTCGTAGACATCGTGGATGGCCGCAGCAAGTCGCGTTTCACTTCCGTGGGACAGCCTGGCTGACATCGTCAAGTACTCGCTGCTCAGGCGGCTCGTGTACTTTGGGAGCGGGTGACGACTGTCCAGTATCGTCAATACCAGCAGTTTGCAAAGTTCGTCCAGTTTCGCATTTGCGTCATCGAATTGCCCGATTCGATGGAATTCTCCACGCAGCACTTTGAGTGCCGCGTAAAACCGCGAGTAGGGACTGCGCCGCTTTGCTAATTCCAACGGCGTTTCGCTTTCACGTCGAGTTTCCGTAGTCAGCAAAATCTCTGATTGCAATTCTGGGAAAAGCGACTTGTTGACACTCCGCCGGCCATTCTTGCTTCGGGTATGCATGTTGGGATGCTTTCGATCCAATCTCTCGCACAAGGCGATTCAGTTGGCGGGAACTTCCGACAGGCTGCGTGCGATTGCCCAATCCGCCGCAGCAGTGTACACATGTATCTATTGCCATGCAAGGCCTCAGGCGCGAATAAACCCCTCGCGCACGTCACCACCGCCGGCCTGCGCGAAGTGTACGAGAAGGCGCATCCACGGGCAGGGTGAGTGAGCGGCCATGTTAACCTTTTGGGTCGTGCTTGCGTTCCCCTTCATCCTCGGCGGCGGCTATGCGATTCTCTTCGCGTTGTTGCGTCGCAACGCGGACGCCTTGGCCGGGCCGTTGGGATTCTTTTACTACTTGATCCTGCTGACCATACCGACCGGCTTCGTCTTATACTTCCACTTGGCCGACGTCGCTTCCGAAATCGCGATGCGCGCAACCACGGTCCTCTGGCTCGTGCCGGGAGCGCTCGTGGGACTGGCGCTTTGGCAACTACAGCAGCGGGGGTTGCCCGGGCGGACACCTGACGCCGGCGAGCGCACCTGGTGTGGACCGCCCGGACGGCTTGGTTTCATCCTCTTGCTCATTCCCGTTGCTTACGTCGTCCTCGCGGAAGAAATCGTTTGGCGTGCCTACCTGATACCTGAAGTGGGCGTCCTGCTGTCCGCGATAGCCTTTGCGCTGCACCATTTCTTCTTTGGCCTGAGACATGTACTCTTCTCGTTCATCGCGGGAGTTGTCTGGGGGGGGTGCTTGCTCCTGACCGGCGACATCTGGATGTCCGCCGTTTCGCACTTCGTCTACAACGCGCTGGCATGGCGAGAGATGCGAATCCAGCAAGCTGCCCGCACGGCCGAGCATTCCAGCCGCCGACAATGATGAATTGTTGAGAGCCAGTCGCGCCGAGGCTTTTCAGCGGCGCGACGTTTTGCGGACGGTTTCTGGATCGCAGGATTTTCACACGCCCTTTCAGGTGCCACCCAGAGAACCGATCCGTTCTTTCGGAACAGTGCTACACCATCTTCCGCCGCACGGCCCAGACGGCGGCCTGGGTGCGGTCGGTGGCGTCGATCTTGCGGAGGATGTTCTGGACGTGCTCTTTGACGGTTTCGATGCTGATCGACAGCGACTTGCCGATCTCGCGGTTGCTCAGCCCCAAGGCCAAATGCCGCAACACCTGCGTTTCGCGCTGCGTCAAGGAGGCGTCCCCCTCGACGTCGATGGCGCGCGTGGCCATCTTCTGAGCCACGGGGCGCATCACGCCGTGGACCGAAGGGGCTTTGTCTTCGGCCGCCGCGCGGATCGTGTTCAGAAATGTCTCGCGGTCGGCGCCCTTGAGCACGTAATCGCTGGCTCCCAGCGCCCGGGCGCGGGCCATGTACGTCGGGTTGTCGTAGGTCGAAAGCATCACGATCCGGATTTCCGGCATTTCCGACCGGATGCGGTCCAGCGCCGTCAGCCCGTCTCCCTCGGGCATGCGGATGTCCATCAAGATCACTTCGGGGTTGAGCTGATGGGCCATTTCCACCGCGGCGTCTCCGCCGGACGCCTCGCCGATGACTTCCACGTCCGAATCGGCCAGCAGGCTGGCAATGCCGGTTCTCACCACTTCGTGGTCATCGACCACCATCATGCGAATGCTCATGGCGCGTTCCCTTCAGTAGGCGGAGCCAACGCGGTGTTGCGCGGTGACAATGGGACATGACAATCCAACCACGCACGTTGCACTGTCTATTCTATTTCAAACGCCACGCACGTCGAGCCCGCGGCAAAGCAAGGGCGTTGTTTTGCGGCCCGATTTGTTGACCGCGAGCCTCCGGTGACGTAGATATTTGGCGACACGGATTGTCGACTTTCCCCCAAACAGGACCGAGTCCTGTGACGGTCTCGGTCCCACAAGCTACAGCCGCAATGACCGGAATGACCGGAGCTTTGCGACGCCACACGGCCGCCCGAAAGCGGCGGCGCCGACGGGAGATTCGCCATGCGCAAGTGCTCGCTGCTGTTGGTCGATGATGACCGCCACATCCTCGATTCGATGGCCGGCTGGCTCCGCGAGCAAGGTTACCGCGTCGACACCGCCGGCGGACGCGAAGACGCTCGCAAAACGCTGGCCCGCAAATCGTTCGATCTCGTGCTGGCCGACATCCGTCTGCGCGACGGCGACGGTTTCGAGGTGCTGGCCGACTGCCGGCAAAACTACCCGGAAACCGACGTGATCATGATCACCGGCTACGGGACGGTCGACATGGCCATCGAGGCGATTCGGGCCGGGGCCATCGACTTCTTGACCAAACCGCTGGTCGATGACGAGTTGGAGATGGCCATCCAGCGGGCGATCGCACAGCGCGAGATGATCGAGGAGAACAAGAATCTCAAAGCACAGCTCGACATGCGCTTCGGCATGGAGAACATCGTCGGCCATGACCACCGCATGCAGAAGGTGTTCGACGTCATCGAAAGCGTGGCCGACACCAAGGCCACGGTGCTGGTGACCGGCGAAAGCGGCACCGGCAAGTCGATGATCGCCCGCGCCATCCATCGCCGCAGCGCGCGGCGCGATCGACCATTTGTCGAGGTCGCCTGCGGAGCGCTGCCGGAGACGCTATTGGAAAGCGAACTGTTCGGCCATGTGTCGGGCGCCTTCACCGGGGCCAATGCGGACAAGCTGGGCAAGTTCATGCAGGCCGACGGCGGCACCATTTTCCTGGACGAAATCAGCACGGCCAGCACCGGCATGCAGGTCAAGCTGTTGCGGATTCTGCAAGACCTCGAGTTCGAACAGGTCGGCGGCACCAAGACCTTTAAGGTCGACGCCCGCGTGGTGCTGGCCACCAACGAGGACCTGACCGAACTGGTCGCCGAGGGCAAGTTCCGCCAGGACCTGTTCTATCGGGTGAACGTCATCAACATCGAACTGCCGAGCCTGCGGGAGCGGATTGCCGACATCCCGCTGTTGGCCAAGCATTTCCTGGCGGAAGTCACCGCCGAGTCCGGCAAAAAGGTGCACGGCTTCACCGAGGACGCGCTGGCGGTCTTGCAGCGGCATCCCTGGCCGGGCAACGTCCGTGAGTTGCAGAACGTTGTCGAACGGGCCGTGTTGCTGAGCAAGGCGGACATGATCGGCATCGACGATTTCCCGTCTTCGCTGGCCGCCTCGGCGCCGCCGTCATTGGAACCGGTCGGCAACCGTACGCTCAAACAAGCCCTCTCCGGACCCGAACGCCAGATCATCCTCCATGTGTTGGAAAGCAACAACTGGAACCGCCACGCCACGGCCGACGCCCTGGGCATCAACCGCACCACGCTCTACAAGAAGATGAAGCGGCTGGGACTGGAAGACCACCGGCAGTCGGTCGGGTAGGTCAATTCGTTTCGTCGCCGTCGTAGCTGGATACGCAAGTATTCAGCCGCTTCGTCCCTCAAGCGACGAACATCGCCCAATATTCCCAATCCGGCGGCCGCTGGGCAATCCCGTCGCAAACACAGCCATCACAGCCGGCGCGCCGCGGCGCGGAGCGGCCAGGCACGCACGACCAGCCACCCCAGGAGGGCCCAGGCGGCGCCGCCGATTGCCACCAGCAGGATCTGGGCGTGCCACGAGTTGATATATAACGCGGTTTCCCGATTCTCCGCGGCCTCTGCGACCGGCCGTCGCCGGGCATTATGGAGCAGCCGAAAAATAATATCCCGGTTTTTGCGTTTCCGCCGCCGTGGTTCGTTTTGTGTGCGGCGAAAGGATACCAAACCTGACCTCGCAGCGGCCGATGCGGCGGAACCGTCCACCAGTCGCGTACGCGACGACATCGTAAAGCCGGGCGGCGTAAGCCCCCGGAACGCAACAAACCCTCGTGGGAACAAAGCCCCGCAGGGGGCGACATCGGTGCGACGCCTCGAATGCCGCCCCTCCGGGGCTTGGCGTATGCCGGGCCATCGATTACCGGGGGCTTGCGCCCTCTTTATACCCCAGATCTCTATTCCATTGCCGGCAGAGTTTTGCTAGCAGGTTCTGAGAGCGGCTGTGTGCCGGCTGGGATATGTCGGGCGCGTCGTGATGAACGCCCTGGTTCTTTCGCTTCGGTCGTCATGGAGGGCGAGCTAGCATGGATGCATCATGGGCTTCAATGGAGCTAGGTGGTTTGGATTTGGGAGATGAGCGGCGGAATCGTCGCGCGAGAAGAATTCTCGATGATCTCGGCCAGATCTGTGAGTCGCAGCCCGAAGCGGCCAAGAGTACTGCCGTGCTGAAAGCACAATATCGCTTTATCGACAACGAGAACAACACCCCGGAAGCCATTCTGCACGCTCACAATCAATCCTCCATCGAGCGAACGTCTCAATACGAGCGAGTGATTCTCGCGCAGGACACAACCGACATTGATCTGACCAAGCCCAACCGTCAGGTCGAAGGGGCCGGTCCACTGGAGAGCAACGACAAACGGGGGTTCTTCACTCATCCCCTCTACGCCTTGACTGAAGAAGGGTTGCCGCTGGGGATCGTGGACCAAGTGATGTGGACACGTGAGCAAATTCACACCGATTTGAATCGGGCTGAGAAAGGTCGCCGTCGTAAGCAAACGGTGTTCGAGGAGAAAGAGAGTTCCCGCTGGCTGGAAATGTTCCAAAGTGGCGAGCAGATTGCCCGCGCCCATCCCGGAACCGAATACATTGTGGTCGGCGACAGCGAATCCGACATTCACGAGATCTTCGCGGAAGTCCTCGACTTGCCGGATAATTGCCATTTTGTGATTCGCGGCTGCCAAAACCGTGCGGTCGTCGATGACCGCCTAGCCGCCAACGTCGATGACGTATTGGCGAACACGGCCGTGCAATACCTTGAGGAAATCCAGATCAGCCAGCGCGTCTCCAAGATCGCCGGAGAGACTCGTCCTCGCCGAAAATCACGGTCGCCCCGGGTAGCAACGATCGGCATTCGGGCTTCCCAGGTGACGATTCGTGGCCCAGCGCGGCCGGGAGGCAAGTTGCCTGATGTGGCCTTGAATGTTGTGGAAGCCGTCGAGCTGGATCCTCCTGCGGGCGAAGAGCCGATTCGATGGGTACTCTTCACCACGCTGCCGATTGATTCGATCGCGGCGCTTGAGCGCGTGATTTCAACGTATGCCCTGCGATGGCAAATTGAAACGAACCACGCCCACTACGTGCAAAGATTCACCTTCTCGCAGGAAGACAAGTCGGCCTATATTGGGAATCAAGGCATTATTGGATCTGGCGCAATGGTGTCAGCAATGCCAGCGTGAAACTCCAGGAGAAGAGCCATGTCCCGCGTCACGGATGACCGAGTCCCCCCCCGCGCCAAACACCTGCGAGCCCAACCATTCGGCTGAAGAAGCTCTGGCCGAGCCTCCCGGAATCGAATCGCCAGAGCGTTCTTCAGGGATTAGGGCGGTTGCTAAAGCGTCAATTGGAATCTCCGCCAGCCGGGAAGGAGACGTCCGATGAACGCGCCTAATACCGCTCACGAGCGTCGCTCGACGTTTGCCACAGTCTCGGAACCAGGGGGCGAAAAATCGCCGTTATTCGCGTTTGGTTCAAACAAGATCGAGAATGGTCATCTTGAGCAACTGGCATTCGTCTACGTGCGCCAATCCGATCCGCAACAGGTTCGGCGCCACCGCGAGTCGACTGACCTGCAATACCAACTCGTGCAGTTGGCGATGCAGTTGGGTTGGTCGCAGGACCGCGTCGTGGTAATCGACGAGGATTTGGGAATCACAGCCAAGCATATTGAAGGTCGGGCAGGTTTTCAACGCTTGATGACGGAGGTTGGATTAGACCATGCGGGTATCATCATCGGCATTGAGATGAGCCGCCTCGCGAGGTCTTGCAAGGACTGGTATCAGTTACTCGAATTGTGTGCGCTGTTTGGGACAGTGTTGGCCGACCCAGACGGAGTCTACGATCCAGGCAATTACAACGACCGATTGTTGCTGGGCCTCAAAGGGACGATGAGCGAAGCGGAACTTCACATCATGAACGGAAGACTCGCCGCAGGCCGGATGAACAAAGCGCGGCGTGGAGAACTCTTTAATCACGCGCCGCTGGGGTACGTGCGCTCGCTCTCAGGCGAAATGGTTCTGGATCCAGACGAACAAGTACAATCGGTCGTACGCCTGGTCTTCGACAAGTTTCAAGAGTTGGACAGCCTGAATGCGCTGCTGCAGTACTTGGTTCATCGTCAGATTCTTCTGGGGTTTAGGCCTCACTACGGTGCCAATCGCGGACAGTTGGAATGGAGGCGTCCCAACCGGCCGACATTGCAAAATATTCTCCACAATCCCATCTACGCCGGCGCTTACTGTTACGGTCGTCGCCGGGTGGACTCGCGTCGTAAAATCCCAGGACGTCCCTCGACGGGGCGAACCGTCGTGGCTGCTAAAGAATGTGCAGTTCTGTTGAAGGACCATCTTCCCGCTTACATTACCTGGGAACGTTATCAAGCCAACCTGGAAAAACTAGCGGAAAATCAGGCCCGTGCGGCCAGTCTTGGAACGCCACGGGAAGGGCCGTCGCTCTTGGGCGGCATCCTGGCATGCGGCAAATGCGGATGTCGGATGATCGTCGGTTATCAAGGGAAAGGGTCGTCTCTGCGTTACACGTGCATGCGTCGCAAGGTTGATTACGGCGAACCTCTCTGCCAAAGTTTAGCTGGTAAACGCCTTGACGCCTTAGTCAGCGAGCAACTGCTCGCAGCCCTTGAACCCGCATCTTTGGAGTTAAGTCTTCAAGCGGCGGAAGACATCGAGAAGGAGCGAGCGCGGCTTCATCGCCACTGGAAGCAGCAATTGGAACGCGTACGCTATGATGCTGAGCGAGCAGCGCGGCAATACCAAGTTGTGGAACCGGAGAACCGATTGGTGGCTCGAGAACTTGAGAGCCAATGGGAGCAATCGCTTGTCAAGCAACGCCAAACCGAAGAGGAGTATGCGCGCTTCGAACGCCATCAACCTAGCCGATTGAGCGAAGATGAATCGCAATCAATTCGGTCGCTCTCAGCGGACATCCCAGCGCTATGGCATGCGAGTTCTACAAGCCCCAAAGATCAACAGA
>Ga0214472_10005570_pt1 | contig 13234 bp, 10 predicted proteins | sample RVTome_6_FD_207662 | JGI IMG/M metagenome (GOLD analysis project Ga0214472, IMG submission 207662) | Soil microbial communities from uranium-contaminated site in the Upper Colorado River Basin, Wyoming, United States - RVT140D175 | ecosystem: Environmental > Terrestrial > Soil > Contaminated >... | reverse complement strand
AAGCGATGTTGAGCAACAAGTAACTTTTGCGATTCCGGAGTGCTACGCAAAAGGTTTGACCCAAATGGCCGCGGCGGGAGTTCACCCTAGCAATTTCGACATTACCTGGGTCCCGACTCCAGGTGACCTCGTATCAAAGGTTACTCAGAAGTTTACCTTCTACAAAGCCGTAGATCACGATGCTCAAGTGTCAGCCCGAGAGGTATATTGTCTTCCCGACAATTACAGAGTGACGAAGGTCGAACCAAGCATCACAACCAAAAACGGCCCGGAGACGAAGTTAATGGCGGTTACTCCGGATCCAAGAAGGAGAAACTGTGTGGCGTTAACAGCCTTCATCAAGGGTGCAGGTGTGGTTAAATTCGGACCTATCATTGTTGATCATAAAGGACGTGGGTGGCTTGGTGTTGATCTGCTTGTTGATGCTACAAAAACTCCATAGCAGAATGTCTGTCCTCTAAGCGCCGGCGTAGCTAGCGCGGTTTCGAGTTCCGAGTCCCAGGTTTCGAGTTATCGAAAGGTGCCGGACGCTAGATTTTGTCGCCCGTTTTACCCTTTACACCAAGCGACCGTACGGGCCTCGCAGAAATTCGCCGTCGCGACTCCGGGAAGCATCCACGTCAGTTGAGAAACGTCAAAAGTAAAAGCGCGACCCCGAGGATTCTAATAGAAGGAGCCCCAAGTGAAAATTGAATCGACGGATCAAGATATACGGACGTTGCTGTCTTCTGGATATTACCGCATTCCTCGTTTCCAACGTCCATATTCCTGGACTCACGAGAATATCCAAGAGTTTTGGGATGACATTATCAAAGACAAACCCGTCGACTACTTCATTGGATCCATGGTTGTTTTCAGAGATGGAAATCAAAGATTTGGTGTTGTTGATGGGCAGCAGCGCTTAACAACGATCACACTATTACTAGCGGTCTTAAGGAACAGATTTGCCGACCTTCACCTTCGTGATCTTGCAAGCGGCATTCACGGCCTAATTGAACGCAAAAATATTAATAATGAGCCCGAATTCATACTGTCAACTGAGACCTCGTATCCGTTCTTTCAAGATCATATCCTGAAGTGGGGCGTTCCAGAGGTTCCAGTCAACCCGATGGTTGAAGAGCAGAATCTACAAAACGCATTCAATCAAATTAACGGTCTCGTAGGCGGTGTGATTGACAGCTACAACCTCGACACAAGCCAGTCCGAGGAGAAACGCAATGATAGGCTAAGACGTAGATTGATCCAAATACGCGACGCCTTGCTGGATCTGAAAGTTATTTTCGTCAAACTTGATCACGAAGACGATGCTTACATTATTTTTGAAACGCTGAATACGCGTGGCAAGGATCTAAGCCTCACCGATCTGGTTAAAAACCACGTTAACAAGCACTTAAAAACAAGAAGCGCGTCAGTCGACCAAACCAAAGTTAAATGGGAGAAACTACTGGAAACGATCGAAGGGTCGTCCCGTGACTTAGAAACCGATACGTTTATCCATCACTTCTGGTTGTCGAGGTATGATTATCGGTCCACCAAAACGTTGTTCAAAACTCTCAAACGAAAGATAATGAAATCAGAAACAAAGTCGTTTCTGGACGCACTAGTGTCGGATGCATCTCTATACCGAATGATTCATGAGGTTACATTCGGGAAATGGAGTAAAGAAGAGCTACGCGTCCGCGAGGCTCTCGACGCACTTCAATTATTTCGAGTTCAACAACAGACGCCGTGCGTTCTCTCGCTAATGCGAGCGTATAAGGCAAAAGCAATCAAAAAGAAACACATCGAAAATGCGGTCGTAGCAATTGAAAACTTCCATTTTCTATTCACCGCTGTAACGTCCCAACGCTCCTCAGGAGGCATTTCGGAAATGTACGCGTCGCTTGGACGCCGTCTCTTTGAAGCCCCTAGCCAACATGTTGCGCTCGAAATACTTCGGGAATTAAAAGAGAAACTCAGACAGCGAGTTCCACTTTTGGAAGAGGTTAAAGCACTGTTTCCCCAAATCATATATACGGAGAATTTCACCAAGCAGCGCCATCTGGTGAAATATATTCTGACCGGGTTTGATAAGGCATCCAGTCGGGGAAATCTGATGGTAGATTATACTCACATGACTATCGAGCACCTCGTACCGCAGAGTGCTATTGGAACCGGCGACTTCACTGACGCTATCGTTGGGCAACTTGGCAATCTCATTCTCGTTACAGAAAAATTAAATCAGAAACTGCGGGACAAACCTTTTAAGGACAAGAAACGCATATTACAGGCGGCCAGATACCCACTCCCCAAAAAAATTGCCGCGGCTGACGATTGGACGGTGGACGACATCGCGGAGCAGACTCTCGCATTGGCCGAGAACGCTTATAGTTCAGTATGGAAAATTTGATGTTGACCGATGAGGGTCGTTTCAAGTTGAAGGAATTATAATGTACGGGCTAGTTTTCTCGTTGCGATCGTAAGGAAGCGGGGTCTGGAAGCGTATCCGGGGCCAGGCCTGGAGATATTGCCTAATACTCGAATTGTTTAGAAAGCAAGGCCTGGCCCCGTGTCCTTTCTTCCGTGTTTTCGCAATTGCGAAAAGACAGGAAACGTCGATTGCCACGGAAGAGGCGATCTTCCTCGTTTGACTCTTCTAGCAGTCGCGCGGCGTGGCCTGTCGCGCCTGCCGGGCGCCAAGCCGTTGAGCCATCGGAGACGTAAAGATCCAATGCGAGCATTTTGAGCTTAGGTTGAGTGACCTTCAAATGAACTCCTGCTCTTCAAAGAAGTCAGCAACGGCACGAGAATGATCCCAAGAGCAAACAGATAGGTTACATTCATCGAAGCGACAAATGCTCGAGGGTCGCCCGGGTGGGGCGTTGTCCCGGGAACCCCTGAGTAGAATCGGAAGGCCAGCGTCAGAAAAATCGCGCTCAGGGAGATGCCGAGCATCTGCCCCAGGCCGAAGATGCCGTTGATGATGCCGATCGCTGTCCCCCAATGTTCTTTGGGAAGCGAGCTCACCATAACCGCCTGTGAAGGGGTATTATAAAATGCCGAGCCGAGAGCCGTCAGGCCAAGCAGGGTGGTGGGAAGGATCCAATGGGAATCGGCCCGAAGGTTGGCGCCTATGAGGAAAGCCGCGATCAGGAATAGCACGCCCGTAATCAAAAGGACGCGGGCGCCCATACGATCCGTCAGGACACCGCTCACCGGCGAGAACACCATGCTGAATAACGATGGGACGAGAAAGATGATCCCGATTAACGTCGGTGAAAGCTTGAGCACGTCTTGCAGATAGAAAGGCGTGACGAACGTGGTGATCCCTTTGAGTGATGCAGCACACCAGTAAGCCAATGGAGCCGTAGCCAAAGGCGGAACCCGAGAACAGAGAGAGATCGATCATCGGGTCTGGGGTCTTCTTCTCGTGCGCGAGAAAAGCCCAGAGCGCACCCCCATAAGCGGTGTCAGGCTTCATTATAGTGATTTTATTGTCTCTACCCGACAACCCATACTTACGACGCGTTGAACTGGCTACCCTGTAAGCTCGATCCGCCAAACGGAAGTCCGCCACAGCTGCAGGGGCGCGAGGCGAAATACGAGCTACGCTGCGAGCCTTTGAGAAACGGCTGCGGGGTCCGGCATAACACTCGGCGTGTCCAGATGAATTGCTGTCGTGATCCATAGGGTGACTCTCATTGGATGAGGGAAGTCCCACTCCGCCTTAGGCGGATAGCTTGGGGGGGCTGGGACGGAAGTTGCTCCAGATAGTGATGCACGACGTAAGTGCGATCACCTATTCTACTCATGTCCGCCGAACACACCGAAGGATCGTGTCCAGCTCTTGCGCCGGGCGTTTTAGGAAACGATCAATAAGCGGTGTCAGGCTTCATTAAGAAGAAGAAGGGGTCAAATCTTTTGTTGCGAGTTGTTGGCATTTGTTAGAACCCTCCCTCACGTGTTTTGCCCCCGATGAAATACAGTTTGTCGGGCAGCCTACGATGTCATAACGCTGGACTGTCAACAAAAGATTTGACCCCTTTCTCTTTCTCCTTTCTCCCCTTTCGACCCCTTTCCTTTCCCTTCTCTTTCCCTTTCCCTAACCACACCCCTCACCCCGCGGACTTACTGGGAGCACGTCGATGCTTTTCGCGCCTGGATAGAAAGCCCTGAGTTTCGAGAGGTTGAAAAAAAGCGAGCGCCGGCAGAAAGATTTTAGCGGCCCCAATGCCTTCGAGAAGCACGAGTCCATTCAGGTGTCGGAAAAACAGTATGCTATTTCGCCGGCCGAGTCGGTTTTCGAATCCCGCTGAGCGCCGGTCTCTATTGCCGAAGGGACGACGGGTGTTTTCTACTACTTTTTCCCCATGATTTTCTTAATCCGCACGATGATTTCTTCGGGCTGGTCCATGATTTTTTGCGTTATGGCATCAAGCTCTTCTCCTGTCGAAGCACCCATGTCCATTTTACCCTTCTCCGCCTCGGCGACTAGCTGGGGATCCTTCATGGCGTTGGCATGGGCCGCCCGCAGGGTACGCACTTGCTCTGCTCGGGTTTCAGGATGAACGAACAACGGGCTGCCGAATTCCGTCGCTCCCAGGAGCGCCTCTACCACCCGTCGGTTTGTTTCCGGGGTCTGGTGTTTATCCATAAGTTCATGGATGGTAGGGACATCAGGCGCCCTCGGATCCCTTTTCTTGGCGGTTTGAACGAGGAGGCGCACGAATCCCTTTTTACGCCAGCTACCGAAAGGCTCCCGGCCAAAGAATGGATCGATGCTCAGCGCCCGGCAAACTATCTCCCCCCGTTCCGCTGCCAGGTCGATCTCTGCTCCACCAGGATAGCCCAACACCGAACCGAATTTGACTCCCACGGCCTCTTCCAGGATTCTAAGGGTCAGATAGCCTTGGCTTGCCGTGCCGGTCTCGCCGCATTTAGGCGGCTCCTTTGCCTTCATGACATCTTCGATCGACTTGTAAGGCGCATCTGTGCGCATGTAAACAACCTGATGTCTCTTATCCTGCGTCCCGATCCACTTGAATTTTCGTATATCGAACTGGGCCTCTTTGCGGCCGACCAGTTGGTCCATGTAGACGCTGGCGCTGGGCATTCCGATGGTTAATCCATCGGGCTGCGCCACGCCGTAAACGTAATTGGTGGCTATGACCGATCCCGCGCCGGGCATGTTTTGAACGATCATCTCCGGGTTTCCCGGGATGTGTTTATTGATATGACGAGCGACAACACGCGCCCAGCGGTCATAAAAGCCGCCCGCAGTAAAGCCCACAACAATTCTAATGGACTTGCCTTTGTAGAACGGCTCCTGAGCATACACCGAGCTCTGGCACAAGACGACGGGCAGAGATAGCAACGAGAGTAGAACGACGCCTTCAGCCCTTAATCCCTTTCGGGGCTTACAGGATAGGACGGACAGTTTCATAGGTCACCTCCGGTTTGTCCCCTTTAAAAACGTTCATAGCAAAAATTTTATGAAAAGGCGAACCGAGTCATTAGCTAGCCCGGGTGAATTTGTGCTAGCCAAGAATTTCAACTCTGCTAAGGATCTACAAAGAGTTCTGAACTTCCACCCGCGGATGAGGTATAAGCGATTTCGGTTACACGATGCCAAAACAATCGGTTTTGAGCCTCGAAGAACTCCGAGTGCGCCCGGTTGAGCAGAGCGAAGAACAACGTCATCGCCAACTGATGGCGGCGGATCACTACCTGGGTTTTCTGCCCAAGATCGGTGAAGCACTGTGATACGTTGCCACTTACCACGGTTAGTGTGTGGCGTTACTAAACTTCTCCGCACCAGCCTGGAAATGTGCGCTGCGCGGTCGCTGGATCGGCTAGGATTTCCGCCACCAATATGACCGCCTCAATCTGATAGGTCGACGGGGTTTGGAATAACACCCTTTACAATCTGTCCGCAAGAACACTCGGGTCGGACCGCGCTATATGTGAGTACGTTTAGAATTGTTCACCCAAGAGACACTGGTTCCCGGCCGTAGCGCATCACTTTCGGTACCAAAATCATCCGCGTCAGCTTCCCTATGTTCCGGCAGTGTGTCCGTTCCGCCCACTCCGCGACCTGCGATCACTCTTTTAGAGCGCATGTTTCATCTATAAACAGCCATCCCTATTCCGTTTACTTAATCCGTCCGGTCATTTAATTGCGCCGGTCCGCCCCGGTTCTTAAGCTTCAACCAAAAAGATCAATAAGGTTTGCCTGAGGTGCCCCCAAATCAAGTTGGTCTGTCTGGCAGCTTGTAAAATGACATCCGACGGTTAATGATTCGCCTATCACAAACGTCTAACCTACGTGGGTGGGTGTGTACGGGGCTGGCGTTGGTGCAATTTTGGCCCTCCATGACTGCGAGGCGCAAAATGAAGCCCAGAGTGAAATCTTCAATTGCTAAATTCATTCTAATCGGTTTTTTGACGGCGCTTCCTGGTCAGGTTTGGGCCGGCGGGGCGCGCGCTGGAGAGAGAACCGCGACTCACTCTCCCAGGTCACATGTTCCACGGACTTGGGTACGACCTGGCATACCACCGACGCGGTTCGTGAATCCCTACCCGCCCTATTATTACTACTATCCTTACCCTTACCGGTTCACCGGATACTATCGCCAACCGATCGTGGTCATTTCACCGGCTTATTATCCTTATTATTACAGTCCCCAAACCGTCGTCGTAAGCTCGCCGTTCTATTGTCTGGCGCACCAGGCGGGATGGGTGAACCGGGCGGGCATGCTCGATCATTTGAGCGGCACGCACAAAATCCCGCTTGCGACGGCTGAGTCGGTGTGTCCGGACGCGATTGAGGGCTGTGTCGTGGACGGCTATTAGGGTTTAACGGGGAACCCGCTCCGCAGTTAATCGCGCCCCGTCAAAATCTCGCCTATCTCGCGAATTTCATGTCCATCGGCTTACTTTGTCCTTCTTCCGTGGTAATAATTTCAAGAAATCGCAGATGGAAGTCCGTGTGGCCGACAAAGCCTTTAGCTTGACTGAACTTTACGATGCCTGGCCGGTGCTTTCGTTCGATGAAAGGGTCGAGGGTTTCGAGTTTCTCCAACGAGACCAAGCCGACGACTTTTTCCTGCAACTGAGCGCGCGGGACCGTGCCCATCTGGTGCTAGCGTTACCTCCGGGTGAAAGACGGCTCTGGATGAGGCTGCTGCCGCCCGATGACGCCGCGGATGTCATTCAGGAAGCTCCCGCCGAAGAGCGCGAGGGGCTCTTAGCGCTCCTCGATGACGCCACGCGGCGCGAAGTCAAGGGACTTCTCGACTACGCCGAGGATGAGGCGGGCGGGCTGATGAACACGCGCTATTCGCGCCTGCGCGCCGATATGTCCGTGGGCGAGGCGATCAGCTACCTCCGCCGCGACGCGCAGCATCGGGAAAAATCGGTTTACTATGTGTACGTCGTCGATGCCGAAGAGCGCTTGGTGGGAGTCGTCTCTTTTCGCGATCTGATCGTCGCGCCTCCCGACACATCGGTCAAGGAGGTGATGCACACCGAGGTCATCTCCGCGCGCGACGACCTGGACCAGGAGGCGCTGAGCAAGCTGTTCATGCGCTATCATCTTTTGATGATGCCGATCGTCGATGCCGACGGACGGATCAAAGGCGTGGTGAGCGTCAACGACATCGTCGACGTCGTCCAGGAAGAAGCAACCGAGGATATCCAAAAGATCGGCGGCGTCTCAACACTGGAGGGGCCGTACCTCCAGGTGCCGCTGCTGCGCATGATCCGTAAGCGGGCCGGCTGGCTGGCGGCTCTTTTCCTCGGTGAAATGCTCACCGCCACGGCGATGGGCCAATTCGAGGCCGAGATCGCCCGGGCGGTGGTGTTGGCCTTGTTCGTGCCGTTGATCATCAGCAGCGGCGGCAACTCGGGCTCCCAGGCGACCACGCTGGTGATCCGCGCGATGGCTTTGGGCGAAGTCAGAATCCGCGACTGGTGGCGGGTGATTCGCCGGGAGCTGGTAACGGGTCTGGGTTTGGGAATCATCTTGGCATCCATCGGCCTGGTGCGAATTCTCCTTTGGCAATTCTTGTTCGATACGTACGGTGACCATTACCTGCTCGTTGCGATGACGGTGGCCTTGAGCCTTACGGGGGTCGTTTTGTGGGGTTCATTGATGGGGTCGATCCTTCCGTTTGTTTTGCGCGGGCTGGGATTCGATCCCGCCAGCGCGTCCGCGCCGTTCGTAGCGACGCTGGTAGACGTGACCGGTTTGGTCATTTATTTTACCGTCGCGGCGGTGGTGCTGCGCGGCACTCTCCTCTAGGGTTCGGCGGCTGGTAGCGATGAGTTCTTCGAACCATAGCGATCTTACAGCGAGGCTCTCCAAGATCGTCGGCGCGCGCCGTGTTCATGTCGAAGCGGCCCGTCTCGACGAGATGTCTTGGGATGCGCTGAGCGAAGGACGGCTTCATCCGTTGAGGCGACCGCAACCCGCGCTCCCGCTTTGCGTGGTGGAGCCCGGGACGACCTCCCAGGTCCAAGAAATCGTTCGGCTCGCCAACGAAGAAAAAATTCCGGTCGTGCCGTACGGCGGCGGCTCGGGGCTCATGGGCGGGGCTCTGTCGATCCGTCCGAATATTTTGCTCGATCTCCGGGGCATGAATCAAATTCTCGATATCGACACCGCTGCGCACTCGGCGCGGGTCCAAGCCGGAGTCGTGTTGGAGGCGTTGGAGAAGAAATTAAACGACGCGAGTTTTATCTTGGGCCACGATCCCTGGACCCTTCCCGTGGCAACGGTGGGCGGCGCGATCTCGACCAATAGCGTCGGGTACCGCGCGGGAATTTATGGCTCCATGGGCGAGCAGGTCTTGGGTTTGGAAGCGGTCATGGCCGACGGCGAGATTCTGTGCACGCGGGGGGTGCGAAAATCGTCGGCGGGCATCGATCTCAATGCGCTCTTGATCGGCGGCGAGGGCTGCTTCGGGATCATCACCGAGGCGACGGTTAGGATCTTTCCCGCGCCGCAAGCGCGTTTGCTTAGCGGCTTCATGTTTGAATCTTTCGAGCAAGGATACGCGGCGGTCCAGGAAATGTTTTTGCGGCGGCTGAGACCTGCGTTGCTTGACTTCGGCGACGATGCCGAAAAGCATGAACCCGGAGCGATTCTATATCTCGCATTCGAGGGCAACCGGGACACCGTGGAGGCGGAGGCGCGCCGCGCGCAGTCGATTTGCGATCAAAGGGGAGGAAATCGATTGCCCGACGCCGATGCGGAGGAATTCTTCCGCGACCGCCATGTCATTGCCCGCCGATTCATGCAGAACCGCCGCCAACGGCGCGAGCGCGGCAGAGACGGCATCTATCACGACTGGATTCACGTCGCCTTGCCGGCTTCGAAGGTGCTTGCGTTCCGCGGTGCGGCGGCGGCGATTATCGAGCGCCGGGGCGTGCGGCTGCAGGAAAGCGGCCTTTGGGTTCATCCCGAGCTTTTTTCCATGCGCTTGGGAGTCGAAGACGACGGCGCGAACCAAGCGCAACTTCGCTTGGAGGAGACGATCGAGGAATTACTCCGGCTCGCGCAGACAATGGGCGGATCGATGGAGTACACCCACGGCATCGGCGTGAAGCTGGCGCCGCTGATGGCTGAGGAGCATGGCTACGGGCTGGAAGTCATGCGCCGGATCAAGCAAACGCTCGATCCCAACGGCATCCTCAATCCGGGGAAAATGGGGCTCTAGTCCGCGACGAATTCTCCCTCCGAATTTGTCGCGCTCAAAGACGCGAAACGCTTTCTTGCCTGGAGCGAATCGAAAAGTTACTATTCATTCATAGGACCCCCGATGAAAAGGATTATCCCTTATTCGGCGGCGCTACTCATTGCCGCGGGCTGCGTGTCGGCGCCTTATACCGGCCGGAGCCAGCTGATGCTGGTATCTGAGAGCCAAGAGGTGGCATCCGGGGAACAAGCCTATCGGCATATTTTGCGCGATAGCGTGTTGTTGGACGATTCAGAAGCGCAGCGGATCGTCCGCAGGGTGGGCGAACGGATTGCGCGCGCGGCCAACAAACCGGAGTACCGATGGGAATTCCGCATGATCAATGATCCGGAATCGATCAACGCCTTTGCCGTGCCCGGCGGTAAAGTGGCGGTCTATACCGGCATTTTCCCAGTCGCTAAGGACGAGGCCGGTCTGGCGGTCATCATGGGACATGAAGTGGCGCATGCGTTGCTCCGTCACTCGGGAGAGCGCATGAGCCAAGCCGGGGTCTTGGGTACGGGTATGGCTCTTGCCGGGGCTTCCGGGATCAATCCGCAAATCCTCCAGGCGCTCGGTTTAGGGGCATCGGTGGGCTTGTTTTTACCGTTTAGCCGCTCCCAGGAGTCGGAGGCCGACCGTGTCGGTCTTATTCTCATGGCCAAGGCAGGCTATGACCCGAGAGTCGCTCTCGAGGTTTGGGAAAGAATGGCGCGCAACGAAAAAGGCGCCCCGCCGCCGTTCCTCTCCACCCATCCCGGCTACGACACGCGCGTACAGCAACTGCGCTCTTTTATGCCGGAGGCGCTGCGTTATTATCAACCGAGCCATGCGCGGGCGGACTTGTTGCCGACGCCGGCGGCGCTCGATTCGCCGGCGGCGAAGGCGGAGCGGGAATTGTTGAAACGGGTCCAGCTGATCAATCGCTTTGTCGCGGAACAAAACGGTGAACGGGCGATCATCGAAGGACTAGCCTACGAGTTGCGGCTGCGCCCGGAAATAATTTATCGGGAACGGCAGCAATTGAGCATGGGTTATGGGCAATATGCCGCCCTCAAAGGTGTTTCTTACTTGGGCCGCAGTTCGATTAACCGGATCGTTGACGACTATCAGCGCGGCCGGCCCTGGTCCGATATTGCCCAGAGCAACGGCAGCAGGATCAGCGAATTGACGAAATGGATCGGCGACGTCATGCGCACGACCCATGGGATGGCCCAAAGGCTGAGATAGCTGCGCTATTATCTTCCGAGCACGCGATTTCGCTGAGCGCATGGGTGTAAAATGGTTATTGCGAGTGCATTTCCGTTGAGTGAACTCCAACGTGAGGCAGCGCCGGTTTTTGGCCGCGGTACGCCCCGGATGGTGCTTTGACAAGCGGGAAAAATCCAGATAAGTAACTGTCGGGAGTATCGACGGGGAGTGAGTAAGGTAAGACCCAGTCAATCTTTCTTGACCAGCATTTGAAGCGAAGAAATGCACCCCGAGGGGTGCATTTCTTTTTTCAGTCGATCGGGGGAATCGAAGTTGCGAGCACAAATCGAGATCCTGGCATCGTTACAATCAGTGGATCGTGAGATACGCGAGCAAACCGGGCTCAAACAGGGAATGCTGAGAGAGCTCCGGATTAAAGAGACGGAGATCGACGCGAAGAAGCGGGAGGTTGAAGCGTTAACGGCTCTTTTAGCGGAAAAAGAAAAACTGCGGCGGGAAAAAGACCGGATATTTCAGGACGAAGGCAAAAAGGTCATGGATAAGCGGATGCGGATGAACCGCATCAAGAACATCAAAGAGCTACAGGCGCTGCAGCGGGAAATCGATCAGATTAAACAAAGCAATATCGAGCTGGAGGAAGCGCTCATCCAGATCATGGTGGAGATCGACGGAATCAAAGCAAACGTCAAAGCCAAGGAAGATGAGATGGCGCAGATCCAGGGTGAGTGGCAACAAAAGCAGCAAGAGCTGCAGTCCCAAATCACCGGCATTGATCGAGCCGTTTCCGAGGCCGTCACGCGCCGCCAGATCATCGCATCCCAGGTGGCGGGAGAACTGATTTCCCGGTACGAATTGATATTCTCACGCCGCGGCGGCACCGCCGTGGTGGAAGTCGCCGGCGGCATCTGCCAGGGCTGTTATATGAACATCCCGCCGCAGTTGGGGAACGAGATCATCAAGAGCGACAAGGTCCATCTTTGCCCCAGTTGTCAGCGCATTCTTTACTGTAGGCCGCCGGTGGAACATGAGAAGACGGCTTGAATGTTCTTTGGACGCTATCTCACACCGATTTTTTTAGCGTAAAACAGGTTCGAGTTCTTTCCTTGTCAGAGTTGGTATCCATCAGTCGCGTTCTTTTAAATGGAACGATGCGCCGTTCATGCGGCGCTTGCGACAATAGGACCGCCTAGCGGTCGACTCGGAGCAGGGGCTTGGCAGGCATTGAGAAAGAATGGCTTCTGATGGTGGATGGCGCGGCACGCGGCAACCCGGGAGAAGCGGGTTGCGGGGCGGTGATCTGCGACGAGACTGGCGCGGTTGTAAAGGAACTCAGCCGATACATTGGGCACGCAACCAACAACGTCGCCGAGTATGAAGCATTGTTGATGGGCCTCGAAGCGCTTGTTCAAATGGGCAGGAAAAAAATTCGCGTCCAGAGTGATTCGCAGTTGTTGGTTCGGCAATTGAACGGCAAATATCGCGTCAAAGACGAAAAGCTGAAGGTGCTCTATCAACGCGCAGTCGGATTGTTGCGTCGCTTTGTCGGGTATCGTATTCTTCATGTGCCGAGAGAATTAAACAAGCTCGCCGACCGGCTCGCCAACCGGGGCATCGATGACGCCGTCAGGAGTAATTCGGTGGGCTAAAGTAGATCAAGCGATCGCTCTCCGCCTCGGGTGGAGAGAGGAAAGTCCGGACTCCACAGGACAGGGTGGCCGCTAACGGCGGCCCCGGGTGATCGGGGGAAAGTACCACAGAAAACATACCGCCCCGTGAAATAAGGTGCCTGTGGCTCCTCTAAATGCTGAGGAGCAAATTCAGGTCGGATTCCCCAGAGCGTTAGGGGAGGAACTTTGTTTCACGGGGTAAGGTTGAAAAGGCGAGGTAAGAGCTCACCGGTCCGCCAGTGATGGTGGACGCTTGGCAAACCCCACCTGGAGCAAGACCAAATAGGAGGGCTGGGTGGTCCGCCCGCAACCCTCGGGTAAGGTCGCTCGACCTCGTGAGCAATCACGGGGCAAGATGAATGATCGCTGTGACTCCGTTATGGGTCACGACAGAATCCGGCTTAACGATCCACTTTAGCCCACTCACTCTCGAATCACTCTACTCTCGCCGAACATATTCCAATCAGTCGGTCCGGCAAAAAGTGATCTCTTTCCAGTGCGACGAGGGATTCATCCCGGATTCCGCAGTGGAAAAGTGACGCCGTGAACGAGGGGCAAACCTTGCGCAACGAAGACAATGCTTTTCTACCCCTGAGTTCGGGACAAATCTCGCTGCTGTGCGAATTTTGTCAGAGTAAT
>Ga0214472_10005569_pt1 | contig 13235 bp, 12 predicted proteins | sample RVTome_6_FD_207662 | JGI IMG/M metagenome (GOLD analysis project Ga0214472, IMG submission 207662) | Soil microbial communities from uranium-contaminated site in the Upper Colorado River Basin, Wyoming, United States - RVT140D175 | ecosystem: Environmental > Terrestrial > Soil > Contaminated >... | reverse complement strand
ATGTTTGGGCTTTTCAATGCCCATCTTCATGGCGAGCGTGCGGAGGAACTGGGCCGGGGAAAGCCTGGGGTTAAGGATGAGGACGGGCACATAACCCTCGCCCAGCGAGTCGATGAGCGCACGGGATAGCGTGGTCTTGCCGGAGCCTATGTCGCCGGTCAGGAGCATGAACTCGCGCTCCTCGACAGCGTACTGGAGCCTTGCGAGCGCCTCGGCGTGGCCCCTGCTCTCGAAAAGAAACGACGGGTCCGGCGTCTTCGAGAAACACTTTGCCCTAAGACCGTAGAACTCTTCGTACAATACGATACTCCTTTGGGATACGCCTGCTACTGTTCACTTTGAAGCGGCCCACCGGAAGAGTGCCGGCATGCCCCCTGGCTCAGACCTGCCGCTTCATGGTGGCCTCGTCGATGAGCGCCTCCACGTCCAATACCAGGACGACCTCGTTGTCGCCAAGCTCGGTCGCCCCCGCTATGCCGGGCACGTTCTTCAGCTTGTCGCCTATGCTCTTTATCACTATCTCCTGCTGGCCTATCAGCCTTCCGACCACCAACCCCAGCCTTCTCTCGGCAAGACCGACCACGACCACGTAATGGTACTCGCCCTCCTCCGCCTTCGGGAGCCCGAATACCTTGTCGAGCCTGACAAGCGGCAGGGTCTCGCCCCGAAGCGATATCACCTCGCGCCTCTCGACCGTCTCTATCTTGTCGCCGGTCACCATAAGCGACTCGAGTACGGACGACAGCGGGACCGCGAACGTCTCGGTGGAGACCTCCACTATGAGCGCCTTCAGTATGGCAAGCGTAATGGGAAGCGTGATAAGAAACCTGGTCCCCACACCTATCTCGGTTTCCACGTCTATCATGCCGGAGAGCTTGGACACGTTCTTTTTGACCACGTCCATGCCAACGCCACGGCCCGATACCTCGCTCACCTTCTCCGAGGTGGAGAACCCCGGCATGAATATCAGGTCCAGCATCTCGCGCCTGGACAGAAACTCTGACTCGGTTATGAGGCCTTTAGTGACGGCAACCCTCCTTACCTTCTCGTGGTCTATGCCGCCGCCGTCGTCCTCTACCGTGATAACGACGCGGTTCCCCTTGGGATATGAGTTCAGCCTGATCAGGCCCCTTGCCGGCTTGCCCCTCCTCGTCCTCTCGGCCGCAGATTCAATGCCGTGGTCGATAGAGTTCCTGATAAGGTGCATCAGCGGGTCGGACATGTCCTCGACCATAAGCTTGTCGAGCTCCGTGTCCTCGCCCATCGTATCCAAGTGTATGTCCTTGCCGACGTCGCCCGCGTACTTCCTTACCGCCTGCGCGAGCCTCGTGAATATCTGGCCGATGGGCACCATCCTGACCTCGATGACGCCCTCCTGCAGCTCTCCGAGCTTTCGCTCGAAGGTGCGGGACGCCTTGTGCAGGTCCACCGCGATCCCGGTGAACCCCTGCGCCTCGCGGAGGTCCTTGCTGAGCTGCGCGATTATGTTCTTGCTCAGGACCAGCTCGCCCACGATGTTCATCAGACGGTCGAGCCTGCCGATGTCCACCCTGACAGTCTTGGACATGCTGCGGAGGGTAGGGGCGGCGGCCTCGAACTTCTTCTCCTCCGCCCTGTACTTTATGTCCACGACCTCGATACGCTCGCCCGTTACCTCCGCGCGCAGCCTGTCGCCCGGCTCCTTGCTCCCGACGACCAGGTTGAACTCGATACCCGCGTCCGGGCTCATGCCGGAAGACGGCAGCGTGCTTATAATCTCGCCCATCGACTTCAGCTTGTCGTTAAGGGCGGTCAGGTCCTTGTCGAACGTCGAAAGGTCGAAGCGCGCCTTTACCAGGAATATGTTGTTTTTAGCCTTGACGTTCTCTTTCAGCCGGTGCTCCTCGTACTCCGTAAGCACGGAAACAAGCTCCCGGTCTATCAGCAGGTCGTCTATGGGCGAGCGCTTCTCCGCCACCTCGCCCCCGGAGATGGCGTTCTGTATCATGGCGTCCACCACGGCGATGTCCGTTGCCTCGGCGCCGTCCCTGCCTATGTCCTCCGCGAGCGCCTTCAGGCAGTCGAGCGCGAGGAATATGGTGGTGGTGACCTCCTTCGTGATCGCGACCTTGCCGAGCCTGAGCGCGTCCAGCAGGTACTCGAGCTTGTGGGACAGGCCGGACACGCCTTCGAAGCCGAACATGCCGGAAAGTCCCTTCAGTGAGTGGACTCCCCTGAATATGCCGTTTACGACGTCCGGGTCTATCGAGCCCTCGTCCAGCATGCCCTCCATGAGGATAAGCTGCTGGTTCAAGTCCTCGAGTATGTCCTCGGCCTCCGCCAGAAACTCGTCGGTGGACCTGTGTTCCATATCTGCCGCCAAATACTTAAGCTCCCTTGGGCGCGCGGGCTTCCCCGCGGGGTTACGGTTTAACCTTCGAGTCCGAGGATTTTCTTGACGAGTTCCTTCAGCTCGTCTCCCTTGAACGGTTTGACGATATAGCCCGACGCTCCGAGCGCAATGCCCCGGCGCTTGTCCTCTTCACTCTTTTCGGTGCTCACCACGATGAGCGGTATGTCCTTGTATTCGGGATGGCCCTTGACGAAGCTGATCAGCTCGAGGCCGTTTATGTCCGGCATGTTTATGTCGGTGATGATGAGGTCGAAACGTTGTGACGGCAACGCCTTCAGGGCGTCAAACCCGCTGCCCGCCTCCTGGGTGACGAAATCCGGCAACTGCTCGACCGTTGCCCTGATAAGCCCCCTCATGGCCCTGGAATCTTCTACAATGAGGACGTGTCTGGTCATAAAAGAACGCTCCGTTTTATTTTATAGTACGCCCGACGTCTCTATTTTCCCGCCTTCAACCTCTCCAGTTCCATAAGCTTTCTTTCAAGCAGCGCCTTCTCCATCGCGAGCCCGGCCTGGTGCACGAATATTTCGAGCCCGGTAATGTTCGGTATCGGCTTGTCCTCCGGCAGGTTGTCGCCATAAAGCATCGCGACTATCCTGTTGTTGCTGACCAGCGGCACAAGGAAATACTCGTTCGGCTCCACGCCTCCCAGCTCGCGTATGAGGTACTCGTCCCATGCGGTGCCCTGGTACTTGCCTATTACGCTTCTGTAGTCCGTTATGACCTTCGAGAATATCGAAGGTTCGGAGACCGGGATGTGGACCTCGCGCACCCTCTGGTCCGGGGATATGTCAGGCCCCAGTTCCACGCCGAACTGCCCAAGCCCCTTGACCTCGTCCCTTGTCACCATGAATAGCACCGCGCGGTTTACGATGTCGCTTGCGTACCTGAGCACCAGGAGCGTTATCTCCGATGTGGCGGTCGGGAACCTTAGCTCCTCGAACATCGCCTTCAGGGTGTTCATCTCCTTGGAGCGGTCCATCAGGGCGCGCTCCTCGCCGGTCGGCGCGCCCGGAGTGGTTATCCCGTGCTCCTCCAGAAACTCGGCGAACTCGGAGTCGGCCCTCTTCCTGGAGTCCTTGTCCGGTGACTTCTGTTTCTCGGCCGGACTGCCCTTCTGGTCGCGCTTCTTCTCGTCCATCACCCGGGCGCTCTCCATAAGGAGGTACTCGGGGTTTATGCCCGCCTTGAGCAGGAACTCGTGTGTGGATACCTCTATCTTGTCCGTGGGAGATATTTCCCCCAGCTCGAAGTTGAAGAAGCCGTCTTCCCAGGCGAGCAGCGAGTATATCATCCCCTCTATCTGCTCCCTGATGGTATCTTCGAGCACCTCCTGCTTCAGGAGCCCCATATCGACCAGTATGTTGCCCAGCCGTTTGGCGCCCTTTATCTTCTTCTGTTCGTCGAGCGCCCTGGAGAGGTCCTGCTCGGTAATTATCCCCCTCGATATCAGTATGTTTCCGAGCGTGTCCCGCAGGTCGTCCGTCGCGGCCTGTATCACCTGCCCGTTCTTGAACACTACAACCGCGGCGCCTGCCTTGCCTTTGAGGACAAGGGTGCCGGTCTTCTTGCTCAGGCTTATTATCTGAAATATGTCCGAAAGCGCAAGGTCTTCCAGACGTCCGACCAGACTCATTAAAATCCACCTTTTATACAGACAGTTGCGGAGTTTACCGAGTATAACATCCGGAATTATCTTTGGCAACAGTTTTTATATCTAAGCTTTTGAGAAGAATAAAGAAGTAGTAACCAATCCGATTAACTCGAAATGCCTGCATTTGGGTTTAACACGATGAGCCCGTATTTTAATAAAGGGACCGCAGCCATCTATGGCAGGCGTGCCGAAATTTTCCCCGGACACCTCCGCGCCAACTTCGCCTGTACCGTCTATGTAATCCAGGCAACCTGCCACAACACGCCTGAGTAGTCAAACACATCCCGGAGGCCTTCTTCACAAAAAACTTGACACCCCCCGCCAAATAGGCTAACATTCCGCGCTGAGCCGGAAAAGTGCCCTTTGGCATGCCGAGTACGGCCTATACATAACACAATAAATGCATTAAATCCATAAAGACAAGGGGAAACGACAATGAAAGAGGCACCGCTTTTCCTGCACCATCTGAACCTGGGCTTCTGGGACGTACCCGCGCTCATCGTCTACACTTGGATAGTGATGGGCATCCTGATAGTCACGGCCATAGTCGTCCGCGGGAACCTCCAGACCATACCCGGCGGGCTCCAGAACGTCATGGAGATGTTCTTCAGCGGGCTCAAGGACTTCACGGTCAGCACGATGGGGCCGCACGGCCTCGACTACTTCCCGCTCCTTGCGACCGCCGCGCTGTACATAGTGCTCTGCAACCTGATAGGCATCGTGCCCGGCTTCGAGTCCCCGACGTCCAACCTTAACACCACGCTCGCATGCGCGCTCGTCGTCTTCTCGATGACGCACATAGTCGGCCTCCAGAAGCACGGCTTCAAGTACATAAAGCACTTCATGGGACCGGTCCTCCCGCTCGTATGGCTGATGTTCCCCATCGAGGTCATAGGCCACCTGGCCCGTCCGGTCTCGCTATCGCTCAGGCTCTTCGGCAACATCAAGGGCGAGGACCTGGTCATACTGATACTCTTCCTGCTGGTGCCCTACCTGATACCGTCCGCGATGATGGCGGTCGCGGTGTTCACCAGCTTCGTGCAGGCCTTCGTCTTCGTCCTCCTGACGATGCTGTACCTGGCCGGCGCGATGGAGCACGCGCACTAAACGTAACCAAGCGGCAAGGGGGCATGGGTACGTACCTGTACCACATCGTGTATGACCCGTGCTGGATGATGCGCGCACTAAACGTAACCGAGCGGCAAGGGGGCATGGGTACTGCTCCCCGGCTAAGAAGGTAATCACGCGGCTGTACACGCCGCCGGATAAAAGATCAATCAACCGGGAAAGGAGGAACAACCAAATGAAGAAAGCATTCTACACGTTTTTAATGAGCCTGGTAGCCATGGCCCTCGCCGCGCCCGTCGCGATGGCGGAGGAGATGGCGGAGGCCGCCGCGGCCCCCGGCTCCGGCAAGGGCAGCGTATACGCCATAGTCGCCCTGGGCGGCGCGCTCGGCATCGGCCTTGCGGCGCTCGGCACCGGTATAGGCCAGGGTATCGCCACCAACGGCGCGATGCACGGTATATCCCGCAACCCGGGCGCGTCCGGCAAGATCATGACCTCCATGATCATCGGTCTGGCCATGATCGAGTCTCTGGCCATCTACGCCCTGGTCGTCGTGCTCATCCTGCTCTACGCCAACCCGTACGGCATGTTCTAAATCAGACCACGGGTTACGCGGAAACGCAAACAAAATGCCCCGCTCTTTCGAGCGGGGCATTTTGTTTCCAGCCACACTGCTACACAAGATGTTTCTTTACCGTTTCGACCCCAGGGACTCGACCCGCTCAAGCAGTTCCTTCTTTGCGAGCCGGAACCGCTTCATCAAGAAGAACCCCGCGAAGCAGAACCCTCCGAAAAAAGCCACCGCGCCCCAGAATAGCCGCTCGAACTCCGGTATCCCCTGCGAGCCGAGCCACCAGTAAAAAAGCGCGAACCCTGAAAGAAACGACAGGTGCGACGTGATAACGCCCGCGACCCTGAGCCCCATGTCCTTGTCCTTCATACCAACCTCCGGCTGGGATGCCGCGTACCCGGACCGTTACCCGGCTACACGGCCTACCAGGTCGTACGGGTGCGCCTCGGTTATCTCCACGTCCGCGAACGTGCCGGGCCTGGCCGCGCCCTCGTTTATGTAAACCACGCCGTCTATGCCGGGCGCCTGGAAGTACGCCCTCCCCTCGAGGAGGAGCTCGGTCTCGGACGATAAACCCTCTACGAGCACCCTGTATGTGTGGCCCACCCTGGCCTTGTTCTTCTTTTCGGATATCTTCATCTGGGCCTTCATCAGCCGCTCGTACCGCTCCTGCGCGAGCCCCTCGCCCACCTTCCGCTCCATCGAGGCCGCGGGTGTCCCTTCCTCCTCGGAATACCTGAAAACGCCGAGGTGGTCGAACTCCGCCTCCTTGACGAACCGGAGGAGCTCGGCGAACGCATCCCTCGTCTCGCCGGGGAAGCCTACCATCATCGAGGTCCGAAGGGCCGCGTCCGGCATCCTCTTCCTTATACGGCCGATGAGCTTCCTGACGGACGCGCCGCTAACCTTCCTGCCCATCAGCTTAAGCATCCCGTCGTCTATGTGCTGGAGCGGGATGTCCAGGTACCGGACGACCTTGCGGCTTCCGGCCATGTAGTCCAGCAGTTCGTCCGTGATATGCGCGGGGTGCGCGTACATAAGCCTGACCCAGTCTATGCCACGCACCTTGTCGAGCCCCTGCAGGAGCGACGTTATGTTCGCGCCGCCCTTTTTGTCGGAGCCGTACGCGGTGGTGTCCTGCGCTATGACGCAGACCTCCCTGACGCCCTGGGCGGCCATCTGCCGCGCCTCCGCGATGACAGACGACTTGGGGCGGCTCCGGAGGACGCCACGGACGGACGGTATGACGCAGTAGGTGCAGCGGTTGTCGCAGCCGTCCGCTATCTTTATGTAGCCCCAGTGCGCGGGCGTGAAGCGCCGCCTCGGCGTCTCGTGGCTGTAGACGAGTACCGGCTCCGGGACCCGGTGCGTGCCGGCTCCGGCCATGCCCTTCTCCAGCCCGGCCAGGACCTCCGCCACCCTGTCGAACTCGCCTGTCCCCAGGTACGCGTCCACCTCCGGGATTTCGTGCATAAGCTCGGACTCGTAACGCTGCGCCATGCATCCGGTCACGATGAGGCGCCGGAGCTTGCCTGCCTCCTTCATCTGGGCGACGTCGAGGATGGCGTCTATCGACTCCTCCTTGGCCTCCCGGATGAACGCGCAGGTGTTCACCACGACCACCTCCGCCTCGTACTCGTCCGCGGTGACCACGTGGCCCGCGGCCTCGAGTATCCCGGCCATGACCTCCGCGTCCACCTGGTTCTTTGCGCAGCCGAGACTTACTATGCCGACCTTCACTGTACACCACCCCCTCTCCCGCCCTTCTTCCTGACGCTTCCGTACGCCATGTAAAGAAGCAGCCTGATAAATAATCCCGCGTACACCATCCAGTTGACGATAAATAACCTGTCCGGCGCGTAGTGCTTCCTGTAGAACCGGAAGAGGCTCTTGTGGTAGGTCCATACCATCCTGCGCCCGCCGGTGGACGCCCCCCGGTAATGGGTCACCTTCGCGTCCGGTATGAAATACAGCTTGTACCCTGCGGCGGAAAGCCTCATCGAGTAGTCCACGTCCTCGCAGAAAAGGAAGAACCCTTCGTCCAGCAGCCCGACCTCCTCTATCGCATCCCGCGACACCATCATCGCGGCGCCGTTCACGCTCTCGACCTCCTCGACATTGTCGTAGGACTCCTTCTTCGCGTAGTAACGCGCGGTAACCGGGTTCCCGGGAAAAAGCCTGTGCAGCCCGAGCGATATCATAAGTGCGGCAAGTATCGTCGGACGCGCCCTGCCGGTGAACTGCGGGCTCCCGTCCGGGTTCAGGAGGAACGCGCCGGTTGCGCCCGCCTGCTTGTTCTCCCGCATGAACCCGACCATCGCGGGGAGCGCGCCCATATGCACGACCGTATCGTCGTTCAGGAGGAGGACGTATTCGCCCTTTGCGGCCCTTATCGCCTTGTTGTTGTTGGCGGAGAAACCCTCTTTCTTGTCGTTCCGTATTATGACCGCATCCGGGAACGCAGAGCGTATCTCGTCCAGAGAACCGTCCGCGCTCACGTTGTCCACCACTATTACCTCGACCGAGAGGTCACCGGCAGTATCGTAGACCGACCGGATACAGGGAAGTACCAGTTCCCTGTTGCCGGAGTTTATGACGCTTACGCTAAGGTCAACCAAAGAGACACCTTATGCCCGCCGGGCCGGCCTTCCGCCTGGCCATTATGTCGTCCCTCTTCCCGGTCATATCCGGCATCAGCTTAATTATATCCCACAACGAACCCAGAAGGAAGGGTTCCATAATGAGCGCGTAGAAGAAAAGCTGGATGTCGTAAAACATTACCCAGGGCAGGTGGGCGAGCATGTTCACCGCGTCGTCGTTCTTCATTATGGTCAGGTAGTGGTTCTTGAACGAGTGTCTTCTTATGAAGCGCGGCACGTCTTTTCTGGACGCGGCCTTCCAGCCCCTCATGTGCGTGCCGGCAGCGCCAGGCACGTACACGCATTTCCAGCCAAGGAGGTTCATACGCCAGGCCAGGTCCACGTCCTCCTTGTACGCGAAGAACGCCTCGTCGAAGTACTCGCCCATGACGCGGGAATCTTCGAGCGCGGCCCGCCTGTACATCGCCGCCGCGCCGCAGGCGCCGAATACCCTGGCCGGGACGTCGAACTGCCCGGTGTCCTTATCTCCGCTCCCCCGGTCCACCGCCTTCCTGCACTTCAGCATGGAAAGCCCGGCTGAATCTATGCGTCCGTCCGGACGCACCAGCTTTGGCGCGGCTGAACCGGCGGCGGGCTCCGCTTCGATCGCGGATACGAGCCTGCCCGTAAAGCCTGGCCCGAACGACACGTCCGGGTTGACCAGCAGCACGAACTCGCCCGTGGACGCAGCTATCCCCTGGTTGGCGGCCGCGGCGAAGCCCACGTTCTCCGCGTTCTGTATCAGCCTCACGCCCGGCCATCTCCCGGCGACAAGCTCTGGGGTGCCGTCCGTGGACGCGTTGTCCACGACCGTTATCTCCCCGGGTCCAACCCCGTCCGCGACGAGGCTACCGATGCAGCCGGAGATTTCGTCCGCGCTGTTCCACGTTATCGTGACCGCAGAGACCTTTGCCGCCATCCTCGCCTCCGCGGGGTTTCCGTCACGCACGCTGGTAGTCGTCGTCGTAGCGCTTGATGTCGTCCTCTTCGAGGTACTGCCCGCTCTGCACCTCTATTATCTGGAGCGGCACCTTGCCGGGGTTTTCCAGGCGGTGCCTTGTGGACATCGGTATGAACGTGGACTCGTTGACGTGCACGTTGTACTCCTGGTCCCCGTTGGTTACCCGCGCGGTGCCGGATACCACTACCCAGTGCTCGCTCCGGTGGTGGTGCATCTGGAGGCTCAGCTTCGCGCCCGCGTTCACCTCTATCCTCTTTATCTTGTACATCGGGCCTTCCTGGAGCACGGTGTAGGAGCCCCACGGCCTCTTGACCGTCTTGTGGATGCTGTACTCGCCGTACCCCTTTTCCTTCAGGACCTTCACAACGTCCTTGACCTGCTGCACCTTGTCCTTGCTGCATACGAGCGTCGCGTCCGGGGTGTCCACGACTACCACGTCCTTCAGCCCGATGCCCGCGACAAGCCTGTCCTCTGCGTAGAACGTCGTGCCGTGGCAGTCCAGCCCAACGACCTTCCCGACCGAAACGTTCCCGTCCGCGTCCGGCTTTATGATGTCCTCTATCGCGTCCCAGCTCCCCAGGTCCGACCACGGGAACTCCGCGACGACCGCGGCGACCCTGCCGGAGCGCTCCATCACGCCGTAGTCGATAGAGTCCGGCGTGAGGCCGGAGAACACACGGGCGAGCACCGCATGCTCGTCCTTTGTGCCTATGGCCGCGTCGACCTTCATCAATCCTTCGTACAGCGCGGGCATCAGCCGCTTCATCTCCGCCAGTATCTCCGACGCCTTCCAGACAAACATGCCGCTGTTCCACAGGTACTCGCCCGTGGCGACGTATCCCCTCGCCGTCTCGACGTCCGGTTTTTCGACGAACCGCTCGACCTCGTACGCGCCGGTCTCTATCTCCCCGTCCAGCTTTATGTACCCGTAGCCGGTCTCGGGCCTCGTAGGCTTGATGCCGAAGACCACCAGCCGTCCGGTCTCCGCGAGCTTCGCCGCCTTCCTGAGCGCGGCGTGGAACGGCGCCTTGTCCTTTATCATGTGGTCGGACGGTAGCACCGCCATGACGCAGTCCGGGTCCGTGCGCATCATGTAGACCGCGCCCAGCCCGATGGCCGGCGCGGTGCTTTTGGGCTCCGGCTCGATCATTATGCCGGCCGCCTGGCCTTCGCCGCCGGAATTTATTTCGGCAAGCTGCGTCCGCACGTCCACCAGGAGCTTGCCGGACGTGATGACGTGGACGTCGGACGGCTCGACCACGCCATTCAGCCTCAGTACCGTCTCCTGCAGGAGCGTGTGCTTGCCGCCGAGTTTCAAAAGCTGCTTCGGGTAGAGATCTCTCGACAGAGGCCAGAACCTCGTGCCCTGCCCGCCTGCCATGATAAGCGCTTTCATCTTGTCTCCCATGATGTGAACCCTGTTACAGCCCCCTCGTCTCAAGCTCCATGTCCGCATCGAGCATCTTGCCTACCATATCCTCGAAACTTGTCCTGGGCTTCCAGCCGAGCCTTTCGCATATCCTGGACGGGTCCCCCACGAGCGCCCCTTCGTTCGGCCGCATCAGAGAGGCGTCCACCTCCACGTACTTCTCCCAGTCGAGCCCGGCCAGTCCGAACGCGGTCTCGACGAACTCGCGCACCGTCCGGCCCTTGCCTGTCGCTATCACGTAGTCGCCCGGGGTGTCCGGCTGGAGCATCATCCAGGCCGCCTCGACGTAGTCCGGGGCGTAGCCCCAGTCGCGCACGCTCCCGAGGTTGCCGAGGACGAGCGTATTCTCCCTGCCGAGCTTTATGCGCGCCACCGCGTTTGTTATCTTGCGTGTTACGAAATTCCGCGGCCTTCGCGGAGACTCGTGGTTGTAAAGTATGCCGGTGCTGAAATGGTACCCGTACCGCTCCCTGTAGACAACGGACAGCCTGTGCGCGGCGTACTTCGATATGCCGTACGGGTCGGACGGGAGCATCGGCGTGTCCTCGTCCTGCGGGCCGCCCCCGAGACTCCCGAAAAGGGCGGCGGTGGACGCCTGGAAGCACCTGACCGGCAGGCCAAGCTTGTGCACCGCATCTATTATGCGCGCGGGCAGCATCGTCCCGGCCTCGACCGTATCGACGAGCCTGTCCCATGAAGCCCCGACGTGCGACTGCGCCGCCAGGTTGTACAGCTCGTCCGGCTGGTGCCTGGCAAGCAGCGACCGGATGAAGGCCGGGTCGCCGTCGAACGTCTCGATGACAATCCTGTCCCTAACGCCGGCGAGGTTCTGCACCGGGCCGTCTTCCCGGACTACGCCCGCCACATCGTACCCCTTGGCTACCAGAAGCTCCGCAAGGTACGAGCCGTCCTGCCCGGCTATGCCGAATATCAGGGCCTTTCTGGCCATGTCACCCTTCGCCTTTCAGCTTCCGGTTTATCTCGAGGTCCGATTTCACCATCATCTCGACAAGCTGCTCGAAGCTCACCTCCGGCACCCAACCGAGCTTCTTCATCGCGTTCGAGGGGTCGGCGATTAGAAGGTCCACCTCGGCAGGGCGGTAGAACTTCGGGTCCAGCCCGACGAGCTGCCTGCCGGTGCCGGAGTCGTAACCCTTCTCGTCCATGCCCTCTCCCTCCCACCTGAGCTTTATGCCCGCGCAGTTAAACGCGTTCTGTATCAGGTCGCGGACGCTGTGCGTCCTGCCGGTCCCTATTACATAGTCCTCGGGCTTGTCCTGCTGGAGCATCATCCACATCATCCGTACGTAGTCGCCCGCATAACCCCAGTCGCGCTTCGCGTTCAGGTTCCCGACCTTAAGCATGTCCTGCATCCCGAGCTTTATCCTCGCGGCCGCGTTCGTCACCTTCCTCGTCACGAACTCGTAGCCCCGCCTGGGCGACTCGTGGTTGAAGAGTATCCCGGAGCACGCGTATATCCCGAAGCTCTCCCTGTAGTTTATCGTGATGAAATGGCCGTAGACCTTCGCGACCCCGTACGGGCTCCTCGGGTGGAACGGGGTGTTCTCGTCCTGCGGCGTCTCCAGCACCTTGCCGAACATCTCGCTGCTCGATGCCTGGTAGAACTTTATCTTCGGGTTGACGTACCTTATCGCTTCGAGCATCCTCGTGACGCCGAGCCCCGTGAACTCGCCCGTCAGGAGCGGCTTTGTCCATGAGGTCGGCACGAACGACATCGCGGCCAGGTTGTACACCTCGTCGACCTTGGACTCCCCTATAAGGTTGATGAGCGAGAGCTGGTCCAGGAGGTCGCCTTCGCGCAGCTCGACGTCGTCCTTTATGTGCTGTATCCTCTCGAAATGCTCCGTGCTCGACCTGCGGACCATCCCGTACACCTTGTAGCCCTTCTCTAAAAGAAGCTCCGCGAGGTAGGACCCGTCCTGCCCGGTTATGCCTGTCACAAGCGCCTTTTTCATCTTGGCTCCCCTTTATGGATATACCAGTTCGTATTCGTATAGCCTGGTTATATGTCAGCCTTCCCCGCAGATGCGCATCACCCTCTGCCTGTAGAGCTCGCCCACAGCGGCGGGCGACAGAGTCCTTACGACGTCACGCCTGCCCCTTTCCGCCACCCGCGCAACGTCAGGCCCGCCCCCGGATACAATGCGCATCAGCTCCGCCGCGTGGTCCGTGTCCGGCTCCGCCCAGACCATCCCCTTCTCGTAGGGCTGGATGTCCCTTTCAAGCTCCGTCAGCCCGTACCGCACCGGGAACGAGTTGTTCACGTCCATGAAGTCGGTGTTGCCCGAGTATGCGGTGGCTATCACAGGCTTGCCCATAGCCATCGCCTCCGCGATGGCAAGCCCGAACCCCTCCGCCCGGTGGAGCGATACGTAGCAGTCGCACGACGCTATCAGAGAGGTTACGTCCGTCCTCGTGAACCGCTCCCCGATTACAGTGATGTTCGGCCCCTCGGCAAACTTGTTGAAACGCTCCAGGTCCACGCCAAACCTGCCGGAGT
>Ga0214472_10005568_pt1 | contig 13235 bp, 18 predicted proteins | sample RVTome_6_FD_207662 | JGI IMG/M metagenome (GOLD analysis project Ga0214472, IMG submission 207662) | Soil microbial communities from uranium-contaminated site in the Upper Colorado River Basin, Wyoming, United States - RVT140D175 | ecosystem: Environmental > Terrestrial > Soil > Contaminated >... | reverse complement strand
AAGCCCGGCCGCGAGTGGGGCACGCCGGCGACAGGACCCGCGGCAGAACGGTCTGCCAGGAGTGGGCCGTATCGCTTGGCCCGGCACTAGCGGGGGTACCGCAGGGCCTTCGCCCCAATGTCGGTCCGGAAGTGGACCCCCTCCCAGGAGATCCTCCGGACCGCCTCGTAGGTTCGCGTGATGGCCTCCCGTACGTCCCGGCCCCGCCCGGTGACCCCCAGGACCCGGCCCCCGTCGGTGAGGAGGTGGGCTCCCCGCCGGGCCGTCCCGGCATGGAAGATCACGACCCCCTCCACCTTTGCCGCCTCCTCGAGACCCTGGATAGCCTTCCCCTTCTGGTAGGTCCCCGGATAGCCGCCCGAGGCCATCACCACGCAGACGGCCGCATCTTCCTTCCACTGGAGGGTGACCTCGTGCAGGCGGCCGTCGAGGACCGCCTCCAGCACCGGCACCAGGTCGCTGTCCATTCGGAGGAGCAGGGGCTGGGCCTCGGGGTCGCCGAAGCGCGCGTTGAACTCCAGGACCTTCGCCTCCCCGTCTTTGATCATGACGCCGGCGTAGAGCACGCCCCGGTAGGGCCGGCCCTCGGCCGCCATGGCCCGGACGGTCGGGACCATGACCCGGTCCATGATCTGGCGATGAAGGGCCGCGCTCACCACGGGGGCGGGGGAGTAGGCCCCCATCCCCCCGGTGTTGGGCCCCTCGTCATTGTCGTAGATGGGCTTGTGGTCCTGGGCCGAGGCGAGCGGCAGGACCGTCTTTCCATCGGTGAAGGCCAGGAAGGACGCCTCCTCCCCCTCGAGGCACTCCTCCACGACGACCCGGTCTCCCGCCTCCCCAAAGGCCCGCTGCTCCATGATCAAGCGGACGGCGGCCACGGCGTCCGCCACCGTCCGACAGACCAGGGCCCCCTTCCCCGCGGCGAGTCCGTCCGCCTTGACCACGATGGGGGCGCCCCGTTCCCGGACATAGGCGAGGGCGGCGTCCGCCTCGCTGAACTCCCGGTAGGCGGCCGTGGGGATCCCGTACTTGAGCATCAATGCCTTGGCGAAGGCCTTGCTCCCCTCGATCTGCGCGGCGGCCCGGGAGGCGCCGAAGGCCCGGAGGCCCCGACGCTGAAACTCGTCCACCAGGCCTAAGGTGAGGGGGACTTCGGGCCCGACCACCGTGAGCTCAACCTTCTCCTTCTCGGCGAAGGTGGCCAGGGCCACGACGTCCGTGGCCGGGACCGGGACGCACTCGGCCTGCTCTGCGATGCCAGCGTTGCCGGGAGCGGCGTAGAGCCGGTGGACGCGGGGACTCTGGGCCAGTTTCCAGACGAGGGAGTGCTCCCGGCCCCCCGAGCCGACCACCAGGATCTTCATCGCCGTTCCCCCCCCTTCCGCTAGTGGCGGAAGTGTCGCATCCCCGTGAAGACCATCGCCATCCCGTGCTCGTCGGCCGCCTGGATGACCTCGGCATCCCGGACGGAGCCGCCCGGCTGGATGACCGCCGTGGCCCCCGCCTGCGCAGCCGAGTCCAGGCCGTCCCGGAAGGGGAAGAAGGCGTCGGAAGCGACGACGCTCCCGTTGGTCGGGAGGCAGGCCTTCATCAGGGCGAGGCGACAGGAGTCCACCCGGCTCATCTGCCCGGCCCCCACCCCCACCGTGGCGCCGTCGCGGGCGAAGACGATGGCGTTCGACTTCACGTGCTTGGCCACGAGCCAGGCGAAGCGCAGGTCGGCCATCTCCTGGGTGGTGGGAGCACGCCGGGTCACGACCTTGAGCGCCTCCTCCCGGAGGGTTTCCCGGTCGGCGTCCTGGACCAGCAGGCCCCAGCCCACGCTCCGGATCTCCTGGGGCGCCGCCTCCCCTTCCGGCACCTCTAAGAGGCGGAGGTTCTTGCGCCCCTTGAGCGCGGCCAGGGCGCCCTCGGTATAGCCGGGCGCGACCACGACCTCCACGAAGGTCTGGGCGATCTCGGTGGCCGTGGGCTCCTCGAGCGGCCGGTTGAAGCCGAGGATCCCGCCGTAGGCGGAGACGGGGTCGGTGTCCCGGGCCCGGCAGTAGGCCTCGAGTTGGGAGGGCCGGAGGGCGGCGCCGCAGGGGTTCGTGTGCTTGACGACCACACATCCGGCTCCCGGCAGATCCTGGACGGCGGCCCACGCGGCGTGACAGTCCAGGAGGTTGTTGTAGGAGAGTTCCTTACCCTGGAGCTGCCGGGCCTGTCCCAGACCCGGAAGCCCCGGCACCCGGTAGAAGGCGCCCGCCTGGTGCGGGTTTTCGCCGTACCGGAGATCCTGGACCTTCTCCGCGGCCAACGCCAGGACCGATGGGAAGGGGGAAGTCTCCTCCCGGCCCAGGTGGCCGGCGATGGCGGCATCGTAGAGGGCGGTGTGCCGGAAGGCCTCGGCGGCCAGCGCTGCCCGGGTCGAGTCGGACAGGCTCCCGCCGCTCGCCTTCAGTTCGGCCAGGACGGCGGGGTAGCGCTCCGGGTTCACGACGACGGCGACGGCCGGGTGATTCTTGGCTGCCGACCGGATGAGGGCGGGGCCGCCGATGTCAATCTGCTCCAGCGCCTCCGCGGCGGTGACGCTCGGACGGGCCACCGTCTCGCGGAACGGGTACAGGTTCACGCAGACCAGGTCAATGGGGACGATGCCGGCCGCCTCGAGCTCTCGCTGGTGCTCCGGCAGGTCGCGGCGGGCCAGGATAGCCCCGTGGATCGCAGGGTGGAGGGTCTTGACCCGACCATCCAGCATCTCGGGGGTCCCCGTGACCTCGCTGACCTCGGTCACCGGCACCCCCGCTTCGCGGAGCGCCCGCGCCGTCCCGCCGGTGGAGAGGAGCGTGACCCGCAGGGTGGCCAGGGCCCGGGCGAAATCGGCCAGGCCCCGCTTGTCGGAGACGCTCAGGAGCGCGCGACGGATTCTCACCGGGTCTCCCATGGTCAGGGGTTGAACCCGCCGAAGTCCGGGGGCGCCCCGCCCTCAGGGGCGGGCGCGCAGAGGACTCGCCGGCCCCGGACCTGGAGGCGCTCTTCCGCGAAGAGCTGGATCGCCCGCGCATATACGTGATGCTCGTGGCGCAGGATGCGGGCGGACAGGGTCTCTTCCGTGTCGTCGTCCAGGACCGGGACGACCGCCTGGATGATGATGGGGCCGGTGTCGGTCCCCTCGTCCACGAAGTGGACGGTGCAGCCGCTGAACTTCACCCCGTGCTGGAGGGCCTTCCGCTGGACGTGCAACCCCGGGAAGGCCGGGAGGAGGGCGGGGTGGATATTCATGATCCGGTGCCGGTAGTGGGCCACGAAGGCGGGGGTCAGGAGCCGCATGAACCCGGCCAGGCAGACGAGATCCACCCGGTACTGCTCCAGGTGGCCGATGAGCGCCTTGTCGAAGGCCTCCCGGGTGGGGTGGCCCTTCGGGTCCTCGAAGAGGGCCGGGATGTGGTGCCGGCGCGCGCGCTCCAGGGCGTAGGCGTCGGCCACGTCCGAGAGGACTACCACCACATCGGCGCTCAGGCGCCCGGCGGCGCTGGCGTCCAGAATCGCCTGGAGGTTGGACCCGCGCCCCGAGACCAGGACCCCCAGGTGCAGGCGTCGGGCCACGGTCATGCCTGCGCCCCCCGGCGGTGGAGGACCTCCACTCCCCGCTCTCCAGCCACGATGCGGCCGATGCGAGCCGGCGCCTCCCCGGCCTCTGCTAGCAGGCCGAGCGCCCGGTCGGCGTCCGCTTCCGCCAGGACCAGGACAAAGCCGAGCCCCAGGTTGAAGACCCGCAGCATCTCCTCGGCCGGCACCTCCCCGGCCCGCTCGATCAGGCCAAAGATGGGCGGCTCCCGCCAGGATGAGGCGTCCAGGAGCGCGCGGCACCCGACGGGCAGGACGCGGGGGAGGTTGCCCACCAGGCCCCCTCCCGTGATGTGGGCCATCGCCTTCACGGGGACCGCCTCAAGCAGGCTCCGGATGGCGCGGACGTAGATCCGGGTCGGCGTCAGCAGTTCCTCGGCGAGCGGTCGTGCCACGGGCGGGAGGATGGCGTCGAGGGCGTAGCCGGCCCGCTCCAGCAGGGCCCGGCGGGCAAGGCTGAACCCGTTGCTGTGCAGGCCGCTGCTCGCAAGACCCAGGACCACGTCGCCGGGAACGACCGTTTGCCCATCCACGATCCGCTCCCGCTCCACCACCCCCACCAGGAAGCCGGCGAGGTCGTACTCGCCGGCCGCGTAGCAATCGGGCATCTCGGCCGTCTCCCCCCCCAGGAGGGCGCACCCTGCCTCGCAGCACCCCTCCGCGACCCCGGCCAGGATTTCCTCGGCGACGGCCGGCTCCAGGCGCCCGGTGGCGAGGTAGTCCAGGAAGAAGAGGGGCTCGGCTCCGCAGACCAGGACATCGTTGGCCGACATCGCGACGAGATCGATGCCGATGGTCCGGTGCCGGCCGACCTGCTGGGCGATCTTGAGTTTCGTGCCGACCCCGTCGGTGGAGGCGACCAGGACCGGGTCCCGGTACCGGGAGGGGAGGGCGAACAGGCCGGCGAAGCCGCCGATGTCGGCCAGGACCTCGGGGCGCCGGGTTTTCGCGGCGAGTCGCGTGATCCGCTGGACGAACGCCTCGGCCCCGGCGAGATCCACACCCGCCTGCTTGTAGGTGAGGGGCTCCATCGGCGTCGGGTCAGGCCAGCGTGGCACCGGGTGGTTCCGCTTCGCCGAAGACCTCGGCCGTGAAGATGTGGAGCTCGGCCCCCTGCCGCCAGGCATCCGCGGCAAGGTGGGCCTTCCGGCAGGCTGAGTCCAGGAAGGTCTCCCGGTCCCACCCCTGCTCGGCAGCCACCTGGGGGAGGAGAACCCCCCGTTGCTGACCCGCCTTCACGCAGAGCCCGTGGACCCCGAGGATCAACTGCGCCGTGTCCTCCAGGGGTTGAAGAGGGGAGAGGATCGAGACCTCGATGGTGAGCCGGCTCAACTCAGCGGGGGAGACGGGGGGAAAGCGGGGGTCGGAGAGAGCAGCGGAAACGGCGCAGTGCGCTACGGTGGCTGGCAGGGGCTTCGTGGGCTCCAGGGACCCGACACAGCCGCGCAGGTCGCCCTCCGAGCGGAGGGTCACGAAGGCTGCTTGTAGCTCTTGCAGCGAGGGCGGGGTCTCGGGGAGCCCGTCCGGGCCCCTGCCCTGCAGGTGCTCTTCCAGGGCTTGCCGGGCAATCCTGAGGAGCGCCGCCCGCTCATCCAGCGTCAACGGCCGCATGGCCCTCCCCGCCCCGCCTGCGGCCCCGGGGGCCCGGGGGGCCGGTGCTGGCCGCAGTATACGGAGCGCTGCGGAGGGCTGTCAATTGGAAAGGCCGAGGGTGTCGCGAGAGGAGGGGGCGAAGAAGGCCGTGACGAGGAGGCCAAGATGGGACGCCGGAGCGGGATCACTGTGCTGGGTATTGACCGCTGTCAGGAAGCGTTCTAGGGCTTTAGGCCTTCAGGAGGACCACGTGGAGGAGGGCTGTTGGATCGGAGGTCCCCGAGGCTGAGCAAAAAGCCACTTGACAGGCGAGAAGTCGTGGTGGTAATTGTCGACTAAGCCAATAGGGAAGGTCGAGTTGTGGGTATTTCGCCTTGCCCACAAGGCGAGGGAGATGGTCATGCGCGTTTCGGCGAAAGGGGATTACGCCACCCGGGCCATGCAGGAACTGGCCATGAACTATAACCGGGGCCCCCTCTCGATCGAGGTCATCGCCGAGCGCCGACACATCCCCGCCCGCTACTTGGAGCAACTCCTCCTGATCCTGAAGCGCGCCGGCTTGCTGGAGAGCAAGCGGGGAGTGAAGGGCGGCTATTATCTGGCCAAGCCGCCGAACCAGATCACGGTCGGGGAGATCATCCGCCTGATGGACGGCTCGCCGGCCCCGATCTTCTGCGTGGACTCCACCAGCCACGACAAGTGCCCGGTGGAGCCGATCTGCGGCTTCCACGGCGTCTGGGACGAGGTTCACCAGGCCATCACCAGCATCATTGACAAGACCACGCTCGAGGACATCTGCCACCGCGCCATGCTGAAGATCGCACCGGGCGCGGCCACCTACCGGATCTAGCCTGGACCGACGGAGGGGATGATGGCCCGGGTTGCCCGGAACGCTCTGGACCTCATCGGCGGGACCCCCCTGGTGGCCTTGCCCCGGCTGAGCCCCCGGGGGGGGGCGCGGATCCTCGGCAAGCTGGAGTCGGTCAACCCCGGGGGGAGCGTGAAGGACCGGATCGCTCTCGCCATGGTGGAGGTGGCGGAGCGGGACGGGCTTCTCAAGCCCGGCGCGACGATCGTGGAGCCCACCTCGGGCAACACCGGGATCGGCCTGGCCCTGGTTTGCGCCGTCAAGGGGTACCGGCTCATCCTCACGATGCCGGACGACATGAGCGTGGAGCGGCGGACCCTCCTCGCCCGCTTCGGGGCTGAGGTGATCCTGACGCCCGCCATCGAGGGGATGACGGGGGCGGTCTATGCCGCGGAGGAACTCTGCCGGCAGCACCCGGACTATTTCATGCCCCAGCAGTTCGAGAACCCCGCCAATCCCGAGATCCACCGCCAGACAACGGCCCGGGAGATCCTGGAGGCCACCGCGGGCGACCTGCACGCCTTCGTGGCCGGGGTAGGGACCGGAGGGACCATCACGGGAGTGGGGGAGGTCCTGAAGCGGGAGGTTCCGGGTGTCCGGGTGGTGGCCGTGGAGCCAGCCCGGTCCCCGGTCCTGCAAGGGGGGAAGGCCCGCCCCCACGCCATCCAGGGGATCGGAGCCTCCTTCGTCCCGGGGGTCCTGAACCTCGCCGTCCTGGACGAGATCATCGCGGTGAGCGACGACGATGCCCTGAAGATGGCGGGGCGCCTGACCCGGGAGGAAGGATTGCTGCTGGGGGTCTCGGCGGGGGCCAATGTCTTTGCCTCCGTGAAGGTGGCCCAGGAGCTGGGCGCCGGCAAGGTGGTGGTCACGGTGCTCCCCGACACCGGCGAGCGCTATCTGAGCGTGCCTCTGTGAGGGGCGGCGAGGCCGCGGACAGGTTCGAGAGGAGCAGGGACGCGTGGCAGTGACGGTGTACATCCCCACCCCGTTCCGGAAACTGACGGGGAACATCGCGCGAGTGCAGGCGGAGGCGGCCGACCTGGCCGGCCTCCTCACCGTCCTGGACGATCGCTTCCCCGGCCTTCGGGAGCGGGTCCTGGACGAGCGGGGAGCCATCCACAGGCACGTGAATGTCTACGTCAACGACCGGGCCGTGGAAGACCTGGACGGACCCCGGACCCCCCTGCGGGACGGCGACGAGGTGGCCCTGATCCCGGCCATCGCCGGCGGCGCGTTGCCATTCAGCGAGGAACAGATCCGGCGGTACAGCCGCCACATCATCCTCCCGGAGGTAGGCGGGAAGGGGCAGCGGAAGCTCTTGAACGGCAGCGTCCTCCTAGTGGGGGCGGGGGGGCTGGGCTCCCCGGCCGGCCTGTACCTGGCGGCCGCAGGGGTGGGGCGGATCGGGATCGTGGACTTCGACCGGGTGGATCTGAGCAATCTGCAGCGGCAGCTCCTTCACCGGACGAAGGACCTGGGGCGGCTCAAGGTGGAGTCGGCGGCCGACACCATTGCCGAGATCAATCCGGACGTGAAGGTGGAAGCCCATCCGGTCCAGCTCTCCAGCGCGAACGTGAAGGAGATCCTCCAGGCCTACGACGTGGTGGTGAACGGCTGCGACAACTTCCCGACCCGCTACCTGCTGAACGACGCCTGCGTTTTTCTCAAGAAGCCCCTGGTGGACGGGAGCCTCTTCCGCTTCGAAGGGCAGGCCACGGTCTTCCTCCCCGGCCAGGGGTGCTACCGGTGCCTGTACGCTTCGCCGCCGCCGCCGGGGCTCGTCCCCTCCTGCCAGGAGGCCGGCATCCTCGGGGTCCTGTGCGGGATCATCGGGAGCATCCAGGGGATCGAGGCCATCAAGGTCCTGCTCGGGATCGGGGAGTCGCTGGTGGGGCGCTTGCTCTTCTTTGACGCCATGACTATGGAGTTCCGCCAGGTCCGGTTCCGCCGGGACCCGGCCTGCCCGGTCTGCGGGGATCAGCCGACCATCACGGACCTGATTGACTACCACGAGTTTTGCGGGGTCCCCGCGACGCAGGCGGTGAGCTAGATGACGTTCGGCTTCCTCCTGACGACCTCGCCCGAGCGGGCCGATGCCCGGACGGTCGTCCGGCTCGCAGAGGCGGCGCTCGAGACCGGCCACCGCGTGGAACTCTTTCTGATGAATGACGGGGTCTACAACGTCGTGGTGGCGCCGAAGCATCCGGTGAGCGGCGACTTCGTCCGCCTGATGGAATTCGGGGCAGCGATCACCCTGTGCGCGACGAGCACGGGACCCCGGGGGGTGACGAAGGAGAACGCCCTCCCGGGCGTTCGCTTCGGCAGCCAGTATGACCACGCCCAGATGGTCGCCCGGGCCGACCGGGTGCTGACCTTCTGCTGAGGGGATGATGGGCAAGCAGGTGACGGTCCTCATCAGGCGGCCGCCGCTCACTTCGGAGAAGACGGCCGAGGCGCTCCGCGTGGCCGTGGGCTACACGCTGGCCGGGGGGCAGCGCGTGACCGCGTGCTTCGTCGAGGACGGGGTCTATGCCGCCGGTACCTTGCGGCCCGCTCTGGCCGGCGCCCCGGACCTGGAGAAGCACCTGGTGGGCCTGAAGGCGCTCGGCCAGCGGCTGGTGGCCGACGCTGCAGCGGTCCGGGAGCGGCCCGGCCTCACCCTCCGGCCCGAGATCGAGCCCCTGGAGCCGGAGGGGATTCTGGAGCTCCTGACCGACTCGGACCTGGTGGTCCCGTTCTAGGGAGTTGATGATGCGGATCCTCCACATCATCCGGCACCCGAGGGAGGAGATGGGCTGGCAGGTGGCCGAGGCTCAGGCCGGGCGTCACGAAGTGGCGGTCCTGCTCCTGCAGGACGGCGTGCTCTCCCGGCGCGAGACGGCCCTGCCCCTGTACGCCTCGGCAGTGGACCTCGAGGCCCGCGGGCTCCCCGCGGACCGGGGCAAGCCCCTGAGTGACGCCGAGATCGTGGAGGTGCTCGCCGCCCACGACCGGCTCGTCACCTGGTAGGAGAGGCTCTGTGCTCAAGGTGCTCATCCTGGGACTGCCGGTGGGGCTGGCCTTCGGCTACGCCCTGCAGCGGGGGCGCTTCTGCCTGAACACCGCCTTCCGGGACGTTTTCCTCATTCGCGACTCGACGCTGGTCCGGGCGTGGGCGCTGGCGCTGCTCATCCAGATGGCCGGGGTCCATGCCTTGGCGGAACTCGGCTGGTTCCAGATGGGGATGGCCCCCTTCTGGTGGCAGGCCGCGCTCCTGGGCGGCCTCGTCTTCGGCTGGGGGATGGTCTTCTCGGGCGGGTGAACGACGGGCGTCTCCTACCGGTCGGGTGAGGGGATGGTGGCCTCGTGGATCAGCCTGGTCGGCTTCGGTCTGGGGATCATGATGACGAACCGCGGCCTCCTCGAGCCCCTGCAGGAGCGCCTGCGGGTCGCGGTCATCGGCGACGGCCCGCCGGCCACGGCGGCCAGCCTGCTCGGTCTCAGCCCGTGGATCGTCATCGCCGCCTTCGCCCTCCTGGTCGGTTTCTGGTTCCTCCGGACGCCGGCCAAGGTGGCATACCAGGGAGGCTGGACCTGGCCCGTGACCGGGCTCGTCATCGGCCTCATCGGTCTCGTGGCCTGGCCGCTCTCTACGCTCACCGGGCGGCAATTCGGGCTCTCCGTGACGGAGCCCGTCTATTCCTATATGCGGGTGGCCCTCCTGGGGCAGGTGGAGGCTCTGAGCTGGGCGAGCGTCATGTGGCTGGGGATTCCCCTCGGCTCCTACCTCTCGGCGCGGCAGCACGGCGAGTTCAAGTGGCGGAGCCCGGGGCCGCAGCGCCTCCTGCAGGCGCTCGGGGGTGGCGTGGTTATGGGGATCGGCGCCGCCATCGCGGGGGGCTGCACCGTGGGGCACAGCCTGACCGGGGTTTCCACCCTGGCCATGTCGAGCATCGCGGCGACGGCCGGGATCGTGGCGGGGGTCTGGTCCGCGACCCTCATCCTCTTCGGTGATGTCCTGGTGGGAAGGAGCGTGCGACATGCGGAGCGGGGGTAGCGGTCGGGCCGGCGTGGCCCTGGTCGCAGTGGTCCTCCTCCTGGCGTGGCCGGCCGGTGCGCTGGCGGAGTGCTGGGGACAGGAGGCGGCAAAGGAGAAGTTCGCGAATCCCCGTCTCCTGGCGGAGACGAAAGAAGTCTCCGACCATGTGGGGGACCCCCAGCAGCGGCTGGTGGACCTCCGGCTCGCGGAGGACCCGGGGGGCCGTGAGGCGTACGGGAAGGGGCACATCCCGGGGGCCGTCTATGTGGCCTGGGGCGAGCTGGACGACGTGGCGGCCAACCGGCAGGGTTTGCCGATGCCGCCGGCGAAGGCCGAGGCCCTCTTCAGCCGGCTCGGGATTGACGCGACGGTGCACGTGGTCGCCTACGACGACGCCGGCGGGCTCCTGGCCTCCCGGCTCGTCTACGTCCTCCACTTCTTCGGTCACACCAGGGCTTCCGTCCTGAACGGTGGCATCACCAAGTGGACGAAGGAGAAGCGGGCCCTGACTACCGACGAGCCGAAGGTGGCTCCCCGGAAGTTCGTGGTTAGGCCGAACCCGGACCTGATCGTGACGGCCGACTGGCTGAAGAAGAACCTGAAGGAGAAGCCGTTCGCCCTGCTGGACTCCCGGAGCGCGGCGGAGTACGCGGGCACGTACGATGATCCGGAAATCAAGGCGAAGGGGCACATCCCGGGAGCGGCGCACCTCGACTGGGCGAGCACGATCACCGAGGAGCAGACCTTCAAGTCGCCGGAGGAACTCAAGAAGCTCTTCGCCGGGGCCGGGGTCAAGCCCGGGACACCGGTTATCACCTACTGCCGGACTGGCGTCCGGGCGGCCCACAACTGGCTCGTGGCCAAGCTCCTCGGTTTCACCGACGTCCGGAACTACGACGGCTCCTGGATTGACTGGGGGAACGACCCCACGGCGCCCGCGAACCGGTAGGGGGCGAGGATGACCGAGAAGACCCGGGCGGTAATCTCGGCGCTGGTGGATACCCGGGGGGAGATTTGCCCGTACCCGCTCATCATGGCCCAGAGAGCGATGGCGGGGCGGGCGCCCGGGGAGCGGCTCAAGGTCCTCGTGGATTACCCGATGTCGGTGGAAGACATCCCCCGCTGGGCTGAGGGGGCCGGCCACCGGGTGGTCCGCGTGGAGAAGACCGGGGACGCAGAGTGGGAGATCGAGATCGAAAAGCGATGAGGGCCTGCGACAACGGGAGGAAAACGATGCGCGCGCCAACGACGAGCAGGGCATGGGCGGTGATCGCCCTCGGGGTGCTCCTGGGGTCCACCGGGTACGGGACCACGGGCTGGGCTGCCGGGTCCACGTACGAGGTCTGGGTCACCAACCAGGGGAGCCACAAGGTCCAGATCCTGGATGGGAAGACGCTCGAAATCATCGCCGAGGTGGCGGCCGGGACGAAGCCGCACAACGTGACCTTCACCGCCGACGGGAAATTCGCCTGGGTGGCCAACGTGGGGTCCAGCAATGTCAGCGTCATTGACGCGAAGGCGCGGAAGGTGGTGGCCACCATTCCGGCTGGCAAGACCTGCCATGCCGTCACCTTCTCCCCGGACGGGAAGCGGGCGTACACGGCCAACCCGGGGGATGGGACGGTCAGTGTCATTGATGCCCTCAAGCACGACCTGGTCAAGACTGTCCCGGTCGGCAAGGCCCCGGCGCTGGTCACCTTCTCCGGGGACGGGAAGAGGGCCTATGTCTCCAACGGCGGGGACGCGACGCTCTCGGTCATTGATACGGCAACCCTCGAGGTCGTAAAGACGATCCCTAACGTCGGCAAGGGGGCGATGGGGATGGTCGCCACCACGGACGGCAAGCGCCTCATCGTCACCGGGGGCGGGGAGAACAGGGTTTCTGTCGTGGACACGGAGCGGGATGTGGTCGTGAAGGACCTGGTGCACGGCAAGGATGCCCACGGGGTAGCCCTGACGCCCGATGGCAAGCAGGCGTGGGTGCCCAACCGGCTGTCGGGTGACATCTCCATCGTTGACGTGGCCAGCGGCGACCTCCTCGCCACGATTCCGAACGTGGGGGATAAGACGGACATCATCGCGTTCTCCGCGGATGGGACGCGGGCCTTTGTGACGACCCGGGGAGAGGCGCAGACCGGGGACCCCAAGGTCCTCTCGGGGAAGGAGCCCGGCCTCTCCGTCATTGACGTCGCGTCGCGCACCGTCATCAAGAAGGTGAGCCTGGGCGGCGATCCCCACGGAGTGGCAGTCCGGCCCGCGGGCGGGGCCCGCGCGGGCGCCTCCGGGTACTGAGGAGTGCTGGATGAGTGAGTCCGTGCGGGTGGACGAGGAGCTGAACCTCCGCGGGGAGGTCTGCCCCTACACCTTTGTGAAGTCCAAGCTGGCCCTGGAGGACCTGGAGCCCGGGAAGATCCTGCGGGTCATCGTGGATAACCCCGAGTCGGCGGAGAATGTCCCGCGGAGCCTCGCCAACGAGGGGAACGAAGTGTTGGGCGTGGGCCCCCTCGGGGGGGAAGCCTGGAGCATCCTGGTCAAGAAGCGTTGACGCCTGGAAGCAGCGACCCCGGTTGACTTTTGGAAGCCGCCGCGTTACAGGTCACCGTCACATCCGGTTCCGGGCGCGACGGCGTGAGGAGCGGCAGGACCATGAGCATCGAGGTGCAGGTTCCCCAGATTTTGCGGAAGCACACGGGTGGCGCCAAGACCCTCAAGGCATCCGGGCGGACCGTCCGGGAGGTGCTGGAGGACCTGGACCGGCAGCATCCGGGCCTCCGGGAACGGCTCCTGGAGGACGGCGGCCAGCTTCACCGCTTCGTGAACATCTACGTGAATGACGAGGACGTCCGCTTCATCCAGGCCCTGGACACGCCGCTGAAAGACGGGGACGTGGTTTCCATCCTTCCGGCCGTGGCCGGCGGACGGTCCTGAGCAGCGCTGCCCGGGCGGGCGGGAGCCCATCCGGCGCGGGGGGAGAATGTCCGAGCGGGACATCGTCAGCGCCATCGGGAACACGCCGCTGGTGGAGCTCCCGCGGATGACCCCGAGGCCATCCGTCCGGATCTTTGCCAAGCTGGAGGGACACAACCCCACCGGCAGCCTGAAGGACCGGATCGCCAAGTACATGATCGAGGAAGCGGAGCGGAC